>OJKJ01000118.1_pt1 | contig 66102 bp, 59 predicted proteins | sample 1596491 | NCBI WGS metagenome assembly OJKJ01 (sample SAMEA4350160, study PRJEB24818) | metagenome | biome: human; feature: gut; material: faeces | place: Denmark | collected 2013-09
GGGTGACCCAGGGCGGCAGCACCATCACCCAGCAGGTGATTAAAAACACCTATCTGACCCAGGAGCAGACCTTTACCCGAAAGATTGTGGAGATTCTGCTGGCCCCGGAGATCGAGAAAAAATACTCCAAGGCGGACATTATGGAGTTCTACTGCAACACCAACTTCTACGGCCACCGCTGCTACGGTGTCCAGGCGGCCAGCCGGTATTATTTCGGCAAGGACGCGGAGGATTTGACCGTCTACGAGGCGGCCACCCTGGCGGGCATCAGCAACAGCCCCTCCGCCTATGACCCGGTGGCCCACCCCCAAGCGTCCAGGGAAAAGCGCAACGACGTGTTAAAGAGCATGAATGAGATCGGCGAGCTCTCGGACGAGGACTACCAGGCCGCTATAAACGCGCCCTTCACCATCGTGCAGTCTCAGACTGAGGGCACGGATGAGAATTACCAGAGCAGCTACGCCATCCACTGCGCGGCCCTGGAACTGATGAAGCTGGACCATTTTCCATTCCAGTACACCTATGCGGACAAGGCTGATTACAACGCCTACCTGGAAAAATACCAGGCCGCTTACAGTGAAAAGTCCGATCTGATCCGGGCCGGAGGTTTCAAGATTTACACCTCCTTAGACAGTAGCCTTCAGGCGGAGCTTCAGGCATCCGTGGACGACGGCCTTGCCTCCTACACGGAATTACAGGACAACGGCAAATACGCCCTCCAGGGCGCGGGCGTGATCGTGGACAACCGCACCAACTATGTGGTGGCCATTGTGGGCGGACGCGGCAGCGAGGACCAGTTTAACCGGGCCTATTTGAGCGCCCGTCAGCCTGGAAGCACCATCAAACCCTTAATCGACTACGGCCCGGCCTTTGACACCGGCGAATACTATCCCACCCGGATTGTGGACGACCACAAATGGGAGGACGGCCCCTCCAACAGCGGCGGCAGCTACTACGGACCGGTGACGGTCCGCGAGGCGTTAAACCGCAGCCTGAACACCGTGGCCTGGCAGATTCTGGACGACATCGGGATCAATTACGGCCTGAATTATTTGGGGGAAATGGAGTTTCAAAAGCTCTCCTATGTGGACAATGACGTGCCCTCCTTAAGCATCGGCGGCTTCACCTACGGGGTCCGGGTGGTGGACATGGCCAAGGGCTACAGCACCCTTGCCAACAATGGCATTTACAATGACCGCACCTGTATTGAGCGCATCGAACACGAGCACGACGGGAATCTGACAAAGGACATGACCCCTGCCACCAAACAGGTCTACCGGGAGGATTCGGTGTTCATGCTGACGGATATTCTGAAGGGAACCATGACCTCCCCCTACGGCACCGGCCGCGGCCTATCCCTGGCAAACGACATGCCGGCCGCCGGAAAAACCGGCACCACCAACGCAAGCCGCGACACCTGGTTCTGCGGCTACACCCGCTATTACACCACCGCGGTGTGGGTGGGCTACGAAATCCCCCGGGATATGCCCGGCGTGTACGGCAGCACCTATGCCGGTAAAATCTGGAAAAATATTATGGACAAAATCCACACGGACCTGCCGCCCCTGGATTGGGAGCAGCCGGAGACTGTGGAGCTGCGGGCCGATGAAAAGACAGGCGTGGAGGATTACTTCAGCACCACGGCGCAGCTGCGGGCAGAGCAGAGTCTCCACGACAAGGAACAGCAGAAGCTGACCGACGAGCTGAACACCATGGTAAATGAATTTGAGGCCAAGACTATACAGACCGTGGAAGATACATACGATGTGAAAACGCGTTACAAGAATATCACCACCAAGCTGCCTCTGCTGGACGACGGCGATCTGCGGGCCAGGCTGCTGGAGCGGACCGAGACCAAATACGACGAGTTTGAGACCATTATCTCCGGGATGAGCGACACCATCATCATGTACGAGAAACAGCGGGCGGTGGACGCCGCCAAGGCCCAGGAGCAGGCGGAGAAGGACGCAGAGAAACGGCGGGAAGAGCTGGAGAAGCAGACCCGCAAGAATGAATTCCTGCAAGCACTGGCCGCGGTGGAGGAACTGGAATACCAGAAACCCGACGCCCAGCAGCTGGTGCAGGACGCCATCGGCAAACTGCCCCTTGTGGCGGGCGATCCACAGCAGCAGGAACTTTCCAACCGCCTGGATGCAGCAATCAACCGGATCTCCACCCTGCCTACCGCTCAGGAATGGCAGAAGAAGCTGGACGATGAGGCCGCGAAAAAGGCCGCCGAGGAGAGCCAGGCCCAGCAGGAAGTACAGGCCCAGCAAAAGCGCCTGCAATCCACCTTAAGCCACGAACAGTTCAAGTGGAACAACATGGAATTTTATGGACCGGGAGGCAGAGGAAGCGATGAGGGATGAGCGATTAAACAGACAGAAAAACAATAACCCTGAGATCCGCTCCCGGGGGCGCCGCAGGAACGGCGGAGGCGGGAACGCGGCGTGGAGGGATGAAGGGAAGGTCGCGGGGGAGAAGGAGGTCGCCGGGGGAGAGAACGCGATGGCGGCGGATGCGGAAGCCGACGGGGGAGAGAGCACTATGGTGGCGGATACAGAAGCCGACGGGGGAGAAAACGCGATGATGGCGGATACGAAAGCCGACGGGGGAGAGAGCACTATGGTGGCGGATACGAAAGCCGACGGGGGAGAAAACGCAATGATGGCGGATACGGAAGCCGACGGGGGAGAGAGCACTATGGTGGCGGACATGGACGTCGCGGGGGGAGAGAACGCGGAGACGGCGGACACGGAAGTCGCAGAGGGAGAAAACGCGGAGACGGCGGACACGGATAAGGTGGGCGCCGGAATAGAGAACGCGCTGCCGGAAAACGGGAACGCAGGAGATTCGGCGTTTGAATTGCGTTCCACAGCAAATCCCACAAAGCCTGACACCGGACATGAGCCGGTTTGTGAGGCGGAGACGCAAGACGAGGCGGCGGACGATGAGGCTTTGGGCGTCAATACGCCGGGCGATGAGACTTATGATGGTGATGAAACTCCCGTCGGTTCCCCCTCGTCCCAGCTGCCGGCGGACTACCGCATACCGCCCCGCAAATGGTTTTTGACCTTCATGTATATGAATATACCGGTCATCGGATGGATTTACCTGCTGGTAAAAGCATTTGGCAGGAAAAATACTCAGTTGAAAGATTTCGCCCGGGCCTACCTGCTCTACAAACTGGTATTTCTGCTGGTGGCCCTGATCATCCTGGGCCTGGCCGTGTATGTGGGGCTGGGAATTCTGGACGAACTGCTGGCCTACATGGAGATGCTGTAAACTTGAGTCAAGCGGCTTTGGGAACGTTCACCGCCCACAGCTTTTGCAGCTTACGGCACACAGCAATCCCCTATCGGCAGCGCCGCCGGCCATTACATTCAAACAATCGCCGGCGGCCCATTGCATTCAAACTAAAAGGACGCCCGCGGGCGCAGTGCATGTTCATGCAATGCCTGCCCCGCGGGCGTCTCTCTGTGTATGTATGGATCACAGCCGCCAATCCACCGCCGGAACCATTTTCCAGTGTCCCGCGCCGTTTCCCCGGCCAGCCGTTTATTGCTCCAGGCGGATCTTCTCCTCCAGGATCTCCCGCAGCGCGTCCACTGTATCGCCCGGCGTCATACCCTCCTCGTCGATCACGATATCCGCGTATTTCTCATAATACGGCACCCGCTCATTGTACAGGTCGCGCAGCGTCATACCGTCCTTTAACGCCACGCCGCGGTCCACTACGTTTCCGATGCGTTTTTCCATCTCCTCATAACTCATCTTGAGGTAAACCACCTCGCTGATCTCTTTCAGGTGTTCCATAGCCTCTGCGCCGTAGATCACGCTTCCGCCGGGGGCGATTACCGACTTTTTCACGTCCAGCCCGGCGTTTACGCGGTTCTCCACCGCCAGAAAGCCGTCCATACCCTCGGTGGAAATAATCTCCTTCAAAAGGCGTCCTTCCTTCTCCTGAATCACAATGTCCACATCCACAAAGGAATAACCCAGCCGCTTGGCCAGCAGCACGCCGATGGTGCTCTTACCCGACGAGGGCATGCCGATCATGGTAATATTTGATTTCATCCTTTTGTCCTCCTGCTCTTTTTCCCTGCGCCGCTGGAAGCGCCTGAGGTTTTTGCTCCCCGGTTTCCGGGTCCGCGCTTTTTCGCCGGCCGCTTCACGGAATAACCGAAGCTGCCCAGGCGTTTTCCCAGCTCAAAATATTCGCCGTGGGAGTAGGTCACCAGGCCCGAGGCATTCAGATTGAATTTCCCCTTGTCGTTCATGTAACGTTCGTCCACCGTCACGCCCATCACCTTGGCAATGAACATATCGTGGCTTCCCAGCTCCTTCACGTCCACCACCCGGCACTCCAGGTTCACCGGACTTTCCCCGATCCCCGGGGCTTTCACATGCTGGGACGGAAGCGGCGTCAGCTTCATTTCCTTAAATTTATCCACGTCGCGGCCGGACTTCACGCCGCAGTAATCCGTGGCCCGCACCAGGGGCTTGTTCACCAGATTGATTACAAACTCCCCCGTGTCCTTGATGATCTTGTGGGAAAACCGCTCCTTGCGCACGGAAATGGAGACCACGGCCGGGTCCGAACACACCGTGCCCGCCCAGGCCACGGTAATAATATTTGGCGTTTCGCCCTCCCGCCCGCAGCTGACCATCACCACCGGAAGGGGATAGAGCATATTGCCGGGCTTCCATGAAATCTTTCCGGGGGTGGATACCTCGGGCTTACGTTTATTTTGATTGTCCATTTTCAGATGCCTTTCTTTCTAACACACAGACGGCTGTCATGACGGCTTCCGCCGTTTCGCTCCTGTCATGAATACGCCTTAAATTCCGTTTAATTGTTCCGTCGTTCTGCCCGCGTTCCCCCTACATCTGCTCCGCCAGCATAAGCTCCGGAATCAGCTGCTTCTTGCGGGACACCACGCCCGGCAGGCTGACCACCGGCTCGGATTTCTCCGTCTCCTCATCCTGGTCCAGGTGGAACGCCTTGGCCGCCAGCTGCACCGCGCCCTGGCCCACGCACAGAAGCTCCGTGGACTCCGTCAGGATATTGGTCAGCATGAAAAAGATCATATTCAGGTTATCCGTCTCGTTGCACCGCTGCATGTACGCCCGCATCCGCGGCTATAACGCCTTTAACTCGTTCTCGTCCAGGGACGTGATCTGGCCCACCGCAAAGGTCACCTTGCCGGAGGTAAAGCGCTTGAAATCCTGGTAAAAGATCTCCTCGTCGCCCTTGTCCTTTAAGTTGCTGCCCGCAGAGAACATCTGCACCGCGTACTTCTCAATGTCCAGACCCGCGATCTGAGCCAGTTCCCTGGCCGCCCGCTCGTCCACGGAAGTACAGGTGGGAGAACGGAACAGCAGCGTATCGGAAATGATGGCGCTGCACAGCAGACCGGCAATCTTCTGCTCGATCTCCACGCCCGCTTCCCGGTACATCTGATAAATAATGGTGGCCGTGCAGCCCAGCGGCTGGTTGCGGAAAAATACCGGCGCCATGGTCTGAACCGTACCCAGACGGTGATGGTCGATGATCTCCAGAATCTCCGCGCCCTCCACCCCGGCCACGGCCTGGTTCTTCTCATTGTGATCCACCAGAATCACCTGCTTGCCCTTGGCGCCCAGCAGGTTCCGGCGGGAAATCATACCCAGGTAGCAGCCGTTTTTGTCCAGAATCGGGAAATCCCGGTGCCGCTTGCTGGCCATCACCTCTTTGATCTCGTCAATGTAATCGTCGCTGTCAAATGTGATCAGGTGCTCCCTGGTCATGAAATAACTGATGGGCATGCTCTGGTTGATCAGACGTGCCACCGTGTACGTGTCGTAGGTGGTAGCGATCACCGTAGTGCCGCGGTCCTGTGCAATCTTCTTAATGGTCCTGGAAACGCCCGCGCCCTCGCACACGATAATACAGTCCGCGCCCATCTCAATGGCGCACAGCTGGGACTCGTAGCGGTTTCCAAGAATCACCAGATCGTGGGGTTCAATGTAAAACTCCATCAAATCCGGGTTTGCCGCAGCCACCAGCACCTTCCCCCGGTCAAAGTACGCGTTCTCATCTCCCACGATCAGATCCGCCTCCAGCGTTTCGATGATATTGGAATACTGGGTATTGGCCTTGGACAAAATGCTGCTGTCATAGATGTTCATGTACGTTTTGGTGATGTCGCCCACCGTGATCAGGCCCTCCAGCGCCCCGTCCTCACGAACGGAAGGGATGGTCACCACATTATTCTCCTGCATGATCTTCCAGGCCATTTTCAGGGAAATGCTGCCCGCCACGCCTTTGGTCTTGCGGATCTCGATGTCCTTTACCTGGGTTCTCACGTCCTCCACCAGCTTGGGCTGCTCCACGCCAAAGTAATCCAGCACAAACTGGGTTTCTCCGTTCACATGTCCGGCCCGGCCCGGAATATACTCGTCGCCGGTCACAAGCCGCTTCAGATTGGCATAACAGATGGCCGAGCAGATCGAATCCGTGTCCGGATTCCGATGACCGATGACCGTCGTCTTTCGTTTCAATTCCTGTCCCATCCTTCTCTCCTTCTATTTCTCTAAATTTTACTTTTCATAATCTGTTTACATAGGGTTCACATTTCGTTCACATTTATTTTTTATACTATTTGTATAGAAACGAAATACAAAAAATATGTTTAATAGTGAAATTGCACATAGATTTTTCATAATTGCCCCGGTCGAGAAATCGCCGGGGTCTCCTCATGTCTGTGGGATCTTTCATCCTCCGCTCCAGTATACCAAACCGGCGGCATTTTTTCAACCGCCACCAGACAGGACAAACACGGCCGCTTCCCGGCAACCGTGCGGTTTGTTGATGTGCTCATATATTTTGTTCATTGTATACAGTATTTATCTATTCTCCTATGTTACCACAAAAACTGCCGTTGTGGTAAAAAAATTTTCTCCCGTTTCCGGGCATTGACATTTTCTGTTCTCAATACTAAACTTAGGGAACAGATGCAGGCGGACGGGGCTGCACCCGGGAGCCCCGTCCGGAGAAAGAATCCTTATAATATGGAGGGAACGGATGATGAATCAGACACTTAAGAGAGCGGTTATCTCCGCAGTAATATTCGCAGTTGTTTATTTGGGCGCAGGCCTCGTTACCCAGATGCCGGCTTATGACGGGCTGATAAAGACACTGGAGTTCATGTCAGGAATCATTGCAGCCGGATGTTATTGGATCGGATCAAAATAAAACCGCATGAGAGGTAATCCCCATGACTCTGAAAGAACGCGCCCAAAGCTTAAAGCGCGATATTCCCGCTGTATTTCTGGCCCTGAAGGATAAGGACACGCCCATTTCAGCAAAGGTACTGGCCGGTATTACCGTATGCTACGCCCTGTCCCCCGTCGATCTGATACCCGATTTTATTCCGGTTCTCGGGTACCTGGACGATCTGATCCTATTGCCTGCCCTGATCGCATTGACCGTGAAATTGATTCCCGGAGAGGTCTGGGAGCGAAACCGCGCGCGGTCGGAGCATTTATGGGAGAATGGGAAGCCGGAAAAATGGTATTTTGCAATCCCAATCTGCCTGATCTGGCTGCTGATTCTGTGGCTGGGCGTTCAGGCAATCTGCGGGTAAATGCCGCAGGTCCATTAGCCTCATCGCCCATGCGCCATGGACATTTATCTCGTAATATTCTTCAGCCAGCCATATTTCCGGTAATGGGAAATTGCAGCGGGCAGCTTGACGACCTCGTCTAAATTGATAATCAGAAACACGGCGGCAACGGGCAGTTTGAAAACAAACGCCGCAAGGAAGCCTGCCGGGACTGCAAACACCCACATGGTAACCGCGTCACAAATCAAACCGAACTTTGAATCTCCACCCGCCGGAAAAATTCCGGCGATTGTTGTCATGTTGATTGCCTTTGCAACCATATAGCAGGCACAGAGTAACAGCATCCACTTTAAACATTCGGCGGCCTGTGGACGCAAGGCCGTCACGTTTAGAATCAGTGGGGACAACGCCAGCAGAATCAGACCGGATAACACCCCACCGACAACCGCCAATCTCCAGAGCAATCCGCCATACCTTTTCGCCTGCTGCAAATTTCCCATCCCTAACTCATTTCCCACAAGAATTCCGCCTCCATTTGCAAGACCGGTGCAAAAGCTGACGATCAGATTTTTCACAATATTCGCAACGGAATTAGCAGCTACCGCGTCGCTTCCCAAGTGTCCCATAATAACGGAATACATCGTAAATCCGCACCCCCACACCAGATAATCCCCCATCATGGGCACCGTGTACTTCCAATAGTCCCGGACCAGCGACCGTTTCACCGCAAAGCAGTATTTCACATGCAGACGGACCCGGTTTGCCCGCAGGGACTCTGCATAGGCCCAAAGCATTTCAATCAATTTTGAAATTGAGGTCGCAAGGGCGGCTCCTGCAATTCCCATTTCCGGGAAGAAAAAAAGACCAAATATCAGCGCGGCGTTCAGGAAGATATTGATGACGACGGCGCTTGATCCTATCGCCATACTTTTCACAGCGCCCCCTGTGTTTTTCAAAATACAAAGGTAAATCTGTGAGATGCCTGTGAACAGATAGGAGGATGATACTGCGCGCAGATAAACGCTGCCGTCGGATATCAGCTGCGGTTCGCCGGTGAAAATCTTCATTAAGGCGCTCGGGAAAATTAGAGACGCCAGGAAAAAAACAACCGAGATCAAAAACGAAACGCTTGTAACATATGCAAAGATTCTCTCAATCGACGGTACGTCGCGCTTTCCATAATACTGCGCAGCCAGGATACTCGTCCCCATCGTCAATCCCCCCATAAACAGGTTGAACACGAAGGTAACCTGCCCGGCCAGTGATACCGCCGAAAGCGCATCCTGATTGACAAAGCCAAGCATGAGCGCATCGGAAGCGCTTACCGCCGCCAACATGAATTGCTGAAACGCGATTGGCAGCACAAGTGTAAACAGCTTTTTGTAAAAAACGGTATTTTCACCGCCCAACATTTTAGATTCCATAAAATAACCTCCTGTCTTTCGTTTCAACCTCCAGTATAGCGGAACATACCTGCAGAGACAGCGGCGAATCTTAACAAATATAGTGGTATTTTCTCATATAATGTGATATCATCAGGGCGGGAAACTTCAGAATCTGTTTGAAAAAGAGGTGACAAAATGGGACAGAGCGTTCTATGCGCTGCAGTTGACCGATTGCGGAATGAATTTTCCACACTGGATTGGACGTATCATATAGTTGAAATTGACGGCCAGACAGAGAACATGTTTTGTTGGCCGGGAACGTCTGAAGAAGAAATCATAATCGTGGTCCATCAAAGCGGCGGGCGTCAGGAGTTGTTTCACCGGCACGATTATTTTTATTTCAATTACACTTATCAAGGTGAATACGATTCTATCAGCTTTAAGTACGATCATCGTATCACCATCCACGAGGGCGAATTATATGCCGGACAGCCGTTTGCCGGTCACGCCCTCTGTGTTCACGACAACAAAAAAACCACAATTATCGGCGTGCTGATACAAAAAACGGCTTTTTGCCGGTCTTTTCTGCCAATGCTTTCCGGGAATCCAAAACTGTTTCATTTCCTGCTGGACCCGGCAACCAATGAATTTTCCGACGAATTCATCCATTTCAAAATTGAGGATGATTGTAATATACGGACGCTGCTTGAAATGATGGTTATCGAGTATGCAGACAGGCAGGAAGACACGCAAGCGGTTTTGAAGCCGCTGACATTGTCGTTCCTTATGCAGATTGCGCGTCAGTATGCCTGTGCAAACCGGGAAACCGCAAGCGGGCGTCCGTCAGAGAAAATCGTGCAATATATTGGAGAGCATTTTGATACGGTAACGCTTAAGGAGATTGCAAAACGTTTTTCATATCATCCAAACTATATTTCGACTTTATTACACCGGGAAGTGGGGAAATCTTTTTCGCAGATTTTGTTAGAACTGCGTATGGAGCGGGCTTTGATCCTTTTGAAAGGGACAAATCTGCCGGTAGAAGAGATCGCCTTAGCCTTAGGATACAGCAACAACAGTAATTTCTACAAAGCCTTCCGGGATTACTTCCATATTTCTCCCAGGGAGTATATAAAGTCCTTGTGAGCGCCGGATCAGCTGTTTACGATATTGGCCGACATCAAATTACAAGGAATACTGATGACGTCAGCCGTTGAGAACAAGGTATGTAAAACAGAAAACTCTTATTCCTCTCCACCTTCCCGCCCAATCTCCGTCTCCCATTTTGTATCCCCTCCCACACACGTCCAGACAACCAATACCAACGGTGCCACAAAAGCAAAAAAATTATAGGGTATTAACTGGATCGTGGAAACGTTTAAAAACTCAGCGGCAACGGAAGAACTTAGGCTCCAGGGAACAACAACCGTCATGGCAGTACAGCCCACCCCCAATGCGCGCATCAGATTTCTCTTCTCCAGACCGCGTTTTTCATAAACAGGAGCCATGATGCTTCCCGCGAAGGCATAAGCAAAATTCATGGAAGCTCCTACCAAAGTGCCGAATATGGACATTAGAATCGTTGCGCCCACCAGACTCAGTTTCGATTTGAGACGGCTCACAACCGGCTGCACAAACGCTTCTACAATACCCGCGGCATTCAAAATCCCAAACAATCCGAATGCAAAAAAGAACATAACAGCGGTATTCGTCATGCTGGTAATTCCACCGCGATTAAGCAGGGTATCCACAAAGCCCACACCGGAGTCAATCTCATAGCCGGACCAAAAATAGGCGATAACCTCTGCCAGCGAATGCTTCTGATACAGGCAGGCGACAAGCCCTCCGAAAATACCTCCACCCAAAATAGCCGGTATCGACGGAATCTTCATCACCAGCAGGGCGACCACAAAGATCATCGGCAGTATGGCCGGAATACCCGTGTAAAAATTTGTGTCAATACAGGTGACCACCGTCCCGATCAGCGAAGAGTCCACCGCACCCCCCCGGTACTTCATTCCGACGGCACAATAGATCGCCATACAGATCAGCGCTGATGGTATGGTAATTTTGGCTTGATGCCGGATTCCATCAAACAGATTTACCCCTGATACAGCTGAAGCAATGTTTGGACTGTCGGACAGGGGTGAAATCGTATCCCCGAAAAATGCTCCTCCGCAAACCGCCCCGGCGGTGATAACCGGATTTACATTCAGGCTCAGACCGATACCGGCCAGCGCAAGGCCCGCGGTGCCAAAGGTTCCCCAGGAGGTCCCCGTAATCATAGTGGTTACCACACAGAGCAGAAATGCGGTGGGTAAAAAAAAGTGCGGCGATACCGACTTGACTCCATAGCGGATAATGACCGGTACCGTTCCCGCCGCATTCCAGGTTCCTACCAGCGCTCCTACGCACAATACAATCATGGCCGGAACAATGGCCTTGGAACAGTTGGCCACCAGTCCCGCTTCCAATTCCTGATAGGACACCCCCGTCGGAAGGCACAACAAAATCGCTACCGCCCAGCCGATGAGAAACAGAGCGTTGATTTTTGCCTCCCATAGAAGCGCGGGAAACATAATACTCGAGAAAACGGCAGCCATGACAAACAGGGCGTAACCGAAACCAGGCGCTTTCTTTAAATCACGCTTCATGATTCAAGCCCCCCTGTGCTAATCACATATCTCCGGCTTCCTGGTTTCCATATCAATTTGGTGCATTGCCTTAACTTTGGGTGTGGAACTGCCGTCGGCAAACGTAAGAGAAAGCCACTCGCCAGTAATTTTCTTTGCAAGTTCAGGACCGATCACGCGGGCTCCCATGCATAATACATTAGCGTCATTGCTGAGCTTGGCCCGTTCAGCCGAGAAATTATCGTGACAAACCGCTGCAAAAATTCCGGGAAACTTATTGGCTGTCATAGCCATTCCAATTCCTGTGCCGCAGATCAAAATTCCCTGTATGGAATAACCTGAGGCGATAATCTGATTGGCCACTTTCCTGGCAATCAGCGGATAATAGGTGTTGTCCTGCGGATCCCCCACACCTGCGTCCATAACCTCGTATCCCTGTTTCTCTATGAATTTCTTGATTTCTTCCTTCAATCCCACGCCTGCATTATCACAACCAATCACAATTTGTTTCCGCTTTTCCATTTTGCGTCCTCCAATACGGTCATAATATCATTAGCTCCTACAGCACTCGTGCAAGCTCATTATAGGAGCCTTATTGGAAGAACACAATAAAGAAAATTTTTTCAATCAGCCGTATCCTCGGCTTTTATCTGGGCGGCCAGGCTTCTGGCCAGCGTCTGGTCAATAATCAGAACATCCACGTAGCCCCCTTTGACAAACGCCCTGATTGTCCTGGCCTTAAACGCCCCGGCAGCTACAATAATTTTCATGGGTATTTTTTTGTAGGTTTCCAGGTCAATACCAAGATGACTGTTCTTCAGGGAACTGTCACATTCCATTCCGTCCTTGTCAATGAAATGCAACATTAAATCCCCATATACGTCCAGGGAAATCAGCTCATTGATTTGCTCCTGAGTCAGCATTTTGGGAATCGGGGAGTCCAACAGGGGATAAAAAGAGCCTGCCCCGCTGACCGAGATGGTACATTTTTTAAATTTGTCAAGAACTTTCTTTACCTGTACCTCCTGCTTCCTGGTCTCAAGAACTGTACAATCACTCAGCAATCCCTCGGTATAAAGCATGTGTTTTTCCCCTCCAAAGGACATTGCAACACGATTTGAAAGAGTCTGCGGATCCATATCCGCAACGCTTTCCGTAATACTGCCGTGGAGTGTTATAAACGGTACATTTTTTTTCAGGCATGGATTCAAATAGTTAATCAGCAAACGAATAGTTCTCCCCCAGGCGATTCCCAGCGTGTCATCCTCGGTAATAAGCCTTTGCAGATATCTGGCCCCTTCCAGAGCTACATCGTTTTTAATATCCACGGAATTCGGACGTGCGGGGCAGACGACGACATCCCGGATGGACAGCTCCTCCCTAAGGAATTCCTCCAGTTTAATACATTCCATGTAATTCTCCGGTATCACAAACTTTATTATGCCGTACTGCTTAGCCTTTTTAATCAACCTTGATACGGTGGGAACCGAGATATCCAGCTGCTTCGCAATCTCGCTTTGGGACAATGACCGAATATAATGTAAATGAGCCGCTTTGACAATTAAATTTAAAGATTGCTCATATGAATTAAATTGCATATTGTTACCCCCTTCTATTCCTGCCTGTCAAGGTCCAGGAACAATTCCTCTGTAAAAACGCCCTATCTAAATTATAGTCATTTATTAGACCATATGTCAACATTGTATAAAATTCCAAATTTTGTAAAAAGAAGTGTCACTTCAATCATTTAACAATTTCTTATTTTTCATGCTATATTCAAACACTTTAGGATAAATTGAATGAAAAATTTTTCAATATTGTATGTTATTTGATTATTTTGTAGAATCGTATTAAGAGACAGGCTAATGTTAGGCAAATAAAACAAAAAATGGTAAAAAGCGGAGGTATTTAAATGTTGGATCAGCAGTTGTTTTGCCTTCCGGAGGAAATCCGCTCCAAAGAATTTCTTTTGGCAACCTACTACATGAAGCTGCCCAGGGATACCGATATTCTGAGCAAGGCAATTAAATTTGCCGTGGGACAGACCATCGGTACCTGGGTGGAGGTCCCAGGAATCACGGAAAATATGAGAGATCAATATATGGGGCGCGTTGTCCGTATTCTGGATGCTCCGCCCTGCGAGCTCTCCTCGCAGCGTCGGGAAGAGGAGATCAGCTATTTCATCCAGCTGGCTTTCCCCAGCGTAAATGTGGGCCAGGGGCTGCCCGGGCTTTTGACTATGCTTTTGGGAAATGATGCCTCCACCTCCAGCCAGGCAAAACTGGTGGATTTGCAGTTCACCGACAAAATGCTGGATGCATTTCCAGGGCCCAGATTCGGAATCGAAGGGATTCGCAGATTAACAGGTGTTTATGACCGGCCTTTGCTGCTCAGCATGATCAAGCCCTGTACCGGCATCACCCCCGAGCAGGGTGCTCAGATCTTTTACAGGGCCGCCAAGGGTGGCCTGGATATCATCAAGGATGACGAACTGTTGGGCAGCACCTCCTTCAGCCGCCCTGCGGACCGGGTCAGACACTATCAGGCCGCTGCCAAGGCTGTCTTTGAGGAAACCGGCAAGCGCTGTCTGTATGCGGTTAATATTACCGATGCTGCCACGAAAGTACGGGACAATCTAAACGCCGTGCTCGATGCCGGCGCCCAGGCCGTCATGATCAACTTTGCCGCCGTAGGCTATAGCACAGTTCAGGAAATCGCCGAAAACTGTCCGGTTCCAATTTTAGGCCACTGCGCCGGTGCCGGTATGTTTTACGAGGGTGTGGAAAGCGGGATGAGCAGCCCAATCGCAGCGGCCCGCCTTCCAAGGCTCTGCGGAATCGATATGCAGGTAGTCAACACCCCCTACGGGGGGTATCCCCTGGAATATGCCAAATACATGCGTCAGATTCACGAGCTGGTGCTACCCCTGCGCAGTATCCGGCCCTGCATGCCGATCATTGGCGGAGGAGTCCATCCCGGAACCGTATGGCGCTATATCCGTGAAACCGGAACCGACATCATTTTGGGCTCCGGCGGCGCAATACACGGCCATCCAATGGGGCCTACGGCAGGCGCCACGGCGATGAAGCAAGCGGTACAAGCGGTAATCGACGGGCTTTCGCCCGCTGAGGCAGCGGCGAACGATCAGGAGCTCAAAGTTGCTTTTGAGGCATTTGGGTATCCCGAAGATTAATAGAAAAGGAGAAAAAAGATGGCGAAGCAATTAAGCAGACTGGAAATCCGGGCATGTTTTGACCAGAGCATCGGCCGGAAACAACCGATTGTCATAGCGGACGCCGGAATGGGAATCACAGCAAAATTCGCAGAAGCCGGCGGAGCCGATATGATCAGCATTGACCTGGCAGGCTTATTCCGTGTGGACGCCGTATCTTCCATCGCAGCGATTATGCCCTATGCGGGCGCCAACGAGACCGTTCTGGGGCGTGCAAAAAAAATCATGCCGCATATTCGAAATGTTCCGGTGTGCGTGGGTATCAGCGCCAGCGATCCTACGATTGACCCCGGATACCTGCTGGAGACCCTGCGGCAAATGGGCGTATCCGCCATTGCCAACTCTCCCTCCATCGGATATTACATCAATCGGGAGCGAAATGATTTTGAAGACGCCGGAATGGGGGTTGTGCGGGAAGCTGAGGTATTAAAGCAGGCGCAGGAAATGGGATTTTTCACCATCGGTTATGCCTACGATCTGTCCGGAGCCCGCCTGATGGGCTGGGCCGGGCTGGACGCTATGGTCTGCGACTTTCGTGTAACCGAAGGGGGAGCAATCGGTTTTGAATCGGCCTATACGCTCAACGAGGCCATCGCGTTGACCAACCAATTCGCGGAGGCCGCGGACGCAGAGAAGCAGTCCATGTTCGTGTTAATTCACGGCGGACCTGTGACAAGCGCGGAGGCGACCAGACGTTTCTACCGCGAAACGCCGGCAGTGGGCATTCTTGGCGGCTCTATCATTGAGCGGCTTCCCGTAGAAGATGCGATCCGGGAAGCAACGCGCAAATTTAAAGCAACCACCATAAAAAGCAGGTGAAGCAGATGAAAGTTCCCAATATTATCGTAGCCGGAATCCTGGATACCAAAGGGACTGAAATCAGATACCTTGCGGACCGGGTAACCTGTGCCGGCGCCACGGCCACGATTCTGGAGCTGAGTGTTGGGCGGGAGGTAGGCTGGGCAGATATCGGTTTGTCGCAGGTATTAAACGCGGCAGATCTGTCTCTGGAACAATTTTATACGCTGGACCGCAGCAGCCGGGCGGATGTTCTGGCGCAAGCCGCAGCAGAAACTGTGCTCCGACTCTACAGAACCGGGCTCTGCGACGGTATGATTGCATATGGCGGCTCAATGGGCGCCACAATCGCTACCGCCGCCATGCGCGCACTGCCTGTCGGTGTCCCTAAAATGATGCTCAGCACCATTAACGGACAGATGCGCTCCTACGCGGGAAGCAAAGATGTCTGCATTATGTACTCCATTGCCGAAGCAGGGCTGAACAAAATAACCCGGAAGATATTAAACAATGCGGCCTACGGGATTGTCGGAATGGCGCGGGCACCGTTACCGGATTCATCGGTGGACAGGCCTCTTGTAGGCTGTATGATGTTCGGCGTCACCACCCCCTGTGTGGTAAACGCCTCCCGTTATATGGAAAAACAGGGCTATGATGTGATCATCAACCATGCGACCGGCTCCGGAGGCAGATCCTTTGAAGATATGATACAGGAGGGACTTCTCTGCGGCGTGCTGGATATCACGACCCATGAGGTGGTCTCCGACCTGTATGGAAACCGGGACAGCGCAGGTCCTTCCCGGCTGCGCAGCGCGGCGGCCTGCGGTGTTCCGCAGGTAATCTCCCTGGGTGGAGTGGACTTCTTTCTTTTCGAGGATGACGAACCAGTGCCCGGGCACTTGATTGATGAGGCTGGAACCCGCGGGAAATACATACACAATCCGTCTGTCGTCAATTATGGAATTAATCCCCGGGAAGCATTCGACATTGCCTGTGAATTTGCCCGCCGCTTAAACGGCGCTAACGCCCCAACCGTGCTTTGCATCCCTCTGCGGGGCTGGTGCGTCAATGATTGCGGCCCTGAGAATGCCGGGAAACCCGGTCTGCTCTGGATCGGCGATACGGAAAAACCCAGACTCTCCGCCAGAAGCCGCGCCTTTTCCCAAGGTTTGGCTGCTACACTGGAGGACCGTGAGAATTCTCAACTGGAGGTTCTTCTGGTGGACCGGCATATCAACGATGAAGATTTTGCCCTTCTCATGGCAGAGCTGCTGTCCGAAATGCTGTCCGGCGTGTGGAAAAAGGGCAGCCATACAGAGCTACCCTATGTCCAGAGTCTACGCTGCCAGACCATATATGAATTGAAATAGGAGGATCGATCATGTCCAGATATTATACCCGAGAAGAAGTCAAAGCACTGGTCTCCAATATCCTTTCCACCGGACACCCGGTTATCATTACGGCGGCCGGAACCGGTATGTCCGGACGGTACGCGGAGCTGGGAGGCGCCGATATGATCGGTATATACAACTCCGGCATGCTGCGGATGGATGGCAACACCTCATCCTCAGGCGATGTGGCGCTCTGCAATGCCAACGATGTGGTGATGGAGCTGGCAGGACGGGTGATGCCTCGGATTGAAAAGGCTCCGGTAATCGCAGGAATCTCCGGCAGTGACCCAACCCGCGAGATGCGTCCGTTCCTGGAGATGTTGAAATTTTATGGTTTTTCTGCTGTCATGAACTTTCCCGGAACCGGTTGCCTGGATGGAATCGTACGCAGCCAGCTGGAAGCAGCGGGCCTTGGCGTAAAAAAAGAGATCGCAACTCTGGCTCTGGCGAAAGAAATCGGCCTTTACACCCTGGCTTACTGTTATGACGAAGATACTGCCCGTCTCATCGGCGAAGCGGATTTGGACGTCATGATCGTTCATCTGGGACTGACCAAGGGAGGCAGCATCGGTTGCAGATCAGCTGAGGATTTTCCGCTGGAGGATGCCGCCGCCCGCGTCAACGCAATGACCGCGGCCCTGCGGGAACGAAGCAAAGATACCATTGTCTTTGCCCACGGCGGCCCCATCTCCAGCCCGGAGGACACACAGTACATCTACGATCACACCGAATCCGTAGGATTCCTGGGCGCTTCAAGTGTGGAAAGAATCCCCATTGAAGGTCCGATCCGCGAAGCGACCCAGGCGCTCAAAGCAATTCCGCTCCCCTGAGACCAGGTAAACAACAGAAAAAGGTGATCATTTGTCCATTCCATATACAAGAGAACAGGTAATTGAACGGCTGCAGCAGCGGCTTCAGAATAATCGCAGTATTTTTATGATTGGCTGTGGCTGTGGCATGAGCGCCGTCAGCGGTGAAAAAGGCGGAGCTGACCTGATCGCAATCTATTCCACCGCCATTCTGAGAATGCGCGGACTTCCCTCAATGATCTTTACACTACCGTATTATGATGCCAATGCTATCACTCTGGAGGAAGGCGCCCGCATCGCCCCGCTCATCCGGGAGACTCCGGTAATTCTTGGCCTGGGTGCTCACGATCCGTCCGTAAACCTGGATCATCTTCTGGATGTGGTCGCAGAGAACCGCTGCTGCGGTATTATGAATGAACCCTTTGCCAGTATATACGGCGAAGCGTTTGCCAGGCGTCTGGAACGCGCCGGCCTGGGCTTTTCCAGAGAGCTTCTGCTGATCCGTAAGGCGCGGGACCGTGGCCTGTTTACACTGGGCTGGGCGGCCACACCAGATGAAGCCTCCGCCATGGCGCAGGCGGGCGCAGATGCCATCGGCGCCATCATTCTCGACGACGGACCGGAATTTAGGGGCCTCACCGGGAGCGAAGCGCTGGAAGTAGCGGTGGAGAAGGTCCGCCGTATCTGCAAAGCAGCCCATGCCGTCAACCCTGATACTGTGGTTCTAACCCATGGCAACCCGTTTTATGACGTAGACACCGCCCGCGCTTCCATTGAAGGGACCGGCGCAGCGGGCTATGCTTCCGGCTCAAGCGGAGAACGACTGCCCGCCGAAAACGCCATCTCCGATATTACCCGGCGCTTCCGCGAAATCAAAATTTCAGAACAGAAAGGAACAGAAACATGAAAGAAAACAGAATATGCAGCATATTGGGGATTGAAAAACCAATTATTCAGGGCCCCATGGCCTGGGCGGCAACCGCGCCCCTGGTGGGCGCCGTGTCCGCTGCAGGCGGCCTGGGCGTGCTGGGCGTAGCCTTTGCGGATCATGACTTTATTCGCAATCAAATCCGTCTGGTTAAAAAAATGACCGATAAGCCGTTCGGTTTCAACGCCATTCTCGCTAAAGATCAGGATCTGGATGCCCTGACGGAGCTGATTCGTGAGGAAAAGCCGCCGGTAATCCATCTTGACGCACTGAAGGATGTGGATCCGGAATTTGCAAAAAAATATTTTGATATCTGGCATGAACTGGGCCTGAAAATCATCCCCAAGGTGTTCACTAAACGGGATGTGGAGGTTGTAAGCGAGGCGGGCGCCGATGCGGTTATTGTGAAGGGCTGGGAAGGCGGCGGAATCAACACCGCGCAATCCACCCTGGTTCTCGTACCCATGGCCAGCTCTGCAACTGACGTGCCAATTATCGCTTCCGGCGGTATTGTGGACGGACGGGGCATGGCCGCCGCCTTCTGTCTCGGAGCCGAAGCCGTGGAAATGGGAACGCGTTTCCTCGCCTCAAAAGAGGTGGATATCAGCGACAAGGCGAAACAGGCACTGGTAGACGCAGGTGATCTGGGTACAGTTATCACCGGTTCCGCCACCGCCACCCCCTGCCGGCAGCTGTACAACAACCTGGCGCGGCGTGTTTTGGAAACAGAAGCTCATAACCTTCCCCAGGTGGCTGCCGAGCTGGTGGATAAAATGACCAGCGGTTCCTCCAAAAAGGCTTTTATAGGCGGCGATATCGAAAATGAAGGCGCCATCATGGCCGGACAGGGCGTCTCAATGATTGACTGCGTTAAATCCGTGGACGATATTATCAGCGAAATGATGACTCAATGTGAGAAAATCCTTATGTCCACAAAAATTTATGGTTGAGAGGAGATCCCTATGATTTGCACATTTGTCCGTTTTCAGATTAAACCCGGCTGTGTGGAACGTTTTTTGGAGCTGGCCCGGCCTTGTGTTGAAGCCACCCGTCTGGAGGAGGGCAACATCAGCTACGACATGGGACCTGAACTCGGAAAAGCATACACTTACACCTTTTTTGAGCGTTGGAAGGATCAGGAAAGTATTGACTTTCACGAATCCCAGCCCTATTTTCTGGCATTTGACGCGGCAGTTGGATCTTTGATGGACGGGCCTGCAGAGGTGTTTAAAATCGATCCGCTCTTCCTCTAGCCCGCCGGAAAGGAGACTGATGAGCCAAAACAAACCTATCTATATTGGAACAAATACAAAAATGTACCAGACCCCCGGTCAGGCCGCCGCTTTTCTGGCCGAGCTGACCGCCCTCACAAGAGATATCCCCAGTGAGGACCTGACCCTCTTCGTAATTCCCTCCTTCACCTCCCTTGAACGGTCCTGTGAAGCGGTCAAAGGCAGCACGGTCCTCCTGGGAGCGCAGAATATGCATTGGGAAGAAGAAGGTCAGTTTACCGGCGAAATTTCCCCGCTGATGCTGAAAGAACTGGGCGTATCCGTCATTGAAATCGGTCATTCTGAGCGCCGCCACATATTCCATGAAACGGATGAGGATATGGAGAAGAAAGTGCGCGCAGCCGTGGCTCACGGTTTTACCGCGCTGCTCTGCGTTGGGGAAACGCTCAAACAGCGGCAGTGGGGGGTGGAGGATGAGGTGCTGCGGATGCAGCTTAAAATCGGCCTTCACGCCCTCTCTCCCCGGCAGTTTCCCCGGGTCTGGATCGCCTACGAGCCGGTATGGGCCATTGGCGAAAACGGAATCCCCGCCACCGCGGAATATGTGGCAAAGCGCCACCGGGTAATCCGCGAAACCCTCGCCGGACAATTCGGCGAAAAGGAGGCCGACGAAATTCCCGTGTTGTACGGCGGCAGCGTCAATCCGGACAACACGCCCGGCTTGATTAACACGCCTGATGTGGACGGACTTTTTGTAGGACGCAGCGCCTGGGAGGCTGGCCGGTTCAATCAGCTGATCCGAAGCGCCCTGTCCTGTTTGAAAGCACACCGACAATCCGATATCTAACGGCCCGCAGCAGAAGCCGTAGATCATAAAATCCATGATGAAATGGGAGGAGGAATAGCATGTTTAAAAAATATGCAAGAAAAAGCAGCGCTCTTATGACCGCAGTCTTGATTTTAGGGCTTTTGTCCGGATGCGGGGGCTCCGAAACAGCAGCTACCACCGCCGCGGGAGGAAGCCAGGCCGCAGGAACCGAGGCCAGTCAGCCGGCCGACAGCGCTCCCAAAAAGGATTCCGTTATTGTTGGAATCACGGAGCCCAGCGAACTGGTCCCGGATCTCTCCACGGACCTGACGGGAAAACAGATTTTTGTCAACATTTACGACAACCTGATGATCATTGACAACGAGGGGAATTATGTTCCCCGCCTGGCGACGGACTATACGATTTCCGACGACCAGCTGACCATAACCTTTAATCTGCGCCAGGGCGTGACCTTCCACAACGGCGAGGCCTTCACGGCAGAGGATGTGGAGTACACGCTGAACCGCTATAAGGCCAATAAGCGGATGTCAAAATATTATCTGTACATGACCGATGTGGAGGTCGTGGACGATTACACGGTGGCCCTGCATTACTCGCAGCCCAACAGCGCGGCTCTGGAGTGTCTGTTCAGCCCCCGCGGCTCCCTGATTCTGGACAAGACAACCGCAGAGGATCCCAATGTGGATCTCCTCGAAACCCCGATCGGCACAGGTCCCTTCAAGTTTGTCTCCCGGGCCACCGGCGACAAGATTGTGCTGGAGCGCTATGAGGGCTATTGGGGCGAAGCGCCTGCCTATAAGGACCTGATCTATAAGGTTGTAAATGACAGCAATGCCGCGATTATCGCCCTTGAAACCGGAGAGGTTGATCTGGTTTACAGCGTGGATGAGATTCACCGGGCCAACATCGAGTCCAACGACAAGCTGTCTCTGTACTCCGAGCTGATCGCCGGTACTTATTATCTGGCATTAAATACCAGCGATGAAGTATTATCCGATGTCCGCGTGCGCCAGGCCATCAGCCATGCCATCAACAAAGAAGAGCTGCTCACCGCATGCGAACAGGGATACGGCGCTGTTTCCACCAATATCCTGGCCTGGAACGCCAAGGGTACTCCCTCCGATTTCCAGGATGTTCCCTATGATATAGAGAAGGCAAAAGCGCTCCTGGCCGAAGCCGGTTATCCGGACGGGCTGACGCTCAGCCTGCACACCACTCAGGAGCGCCCGCTTTATTACAATATTTCCCAGGTACTTCAGGGCCAGCTGGCAAAGGCCGGGATTACGGTGGATATGAATGTAACGGACTATGCCTCCATGGTTGAAGCGGTGAATACCAACCATGATTATCAGATGAATATCAATATGTATTCCCTGCTGGCTCAGGACAATGCAACCTTTATGCCACAGTTGTGCCATTCAGAGCAGATTGAGACCCAGACCAACTATGCAGAGTACAACAACCCTGAGGTGGACAGGCTGTTAGAGGCCGCCCGCGATGCTTCAAGCGAGGCTGATATGGAAAAATCCTATCGGGAATTTGCAGAGATCATCCGCGACGACGCCCCTTATATCCCTCTTTATGCCAATTATACCAACGTGGTTGCCAATTCTAATCTAAAGGGCGTGGTTGCAAACTCGATGTCCATTATGTATTCCGTCGACTGGTATTGGGAATAGGTTGCATACCGCTGTATAGCGAACCGGCCGCCACTATATTAAAATGAAAAGGAAATACTCCTTGCTGGCACACATCCGGTCTCTACAGGCAGCAGGGAGTATTTTTTAAGAGGAGGCGCTATGTACAAATTTATTGGAAAACGGCTTTTGATGATGATTCCAATCATCATCGGCATTTCATTTTTGATATTTCTGATCATGGATCTGACCCCCGGCGACGCCGCCAGCGCCTCTCTTGGCGCGGGCGCCACTCAGGAAGAAATTGCAGAGCTGCGCGAAGAGCTGGGCTTAAACGACAGCATTCTGGTTCAATATTTCCGCTATGTAAAAGGAGCCGTCCGGGGTGATTTTGGAATCTCATACCGTACCAAAAGCGATTTGTGGCTGGAGGTGGGCCCTCGTATCCCAGTCACGGTAAACCTGGCCTTCTGGGCCATGATCATCATGGTGTGCGTGGCCGTGCCCATCGGCATTATTTCAGCGGTCAAGCAGTACAGCATCCCGGACCGCGTCATAACGGTTCTGTCCATGCTGATGACCTCCATGCCCACCTTCTGGCTGGGCCTTATGCTGATGGTTATGTTTGCGTTGAAGCTGGGGCTGCTGCCATCCATCGGTATCGGAAGCTGGAAGCACTTTGTTCTCCCAGCCATCACCTCAGCCATTGCGATGACCGCTTCCCTTCTGCGCATGACCCGATCCAATATGCTTGAGGTGATCCGTTCCGATTATATCCGGACCGCAAGGGCCAAAGGCGCCACTGAGCGATCCGTTATCATCAATCATGCGCTTCGAAACGCGCTGCTCCCGGTTATCACATTGATCGGCCTGGATTTCGGCGGAATGCTGGGAGGCGCCATGGCAACGGAGTCGGTCTTTTCCATTCCCGGTCTGGGCACCCTGCTGATTACCTCCGTGCGCTGCAAGGACTCTCCTACGGTTGTAACGATTGTGGTTCTTGCCGCCATTTCAATCAGTGTCGTAAACTTGTTGGTTGATATACTGTACGCCTTCATTGATCCGAGAATCCGGTCACAGTATTCAAAATCTTGAGAGGGAGACTGCTATGGTAAAAGAAATTACTGCGACGCAGCAGATTGTAAAGAGAGGACAGTTCCGCATGATCTGGAGCCGCTTCCGCAAAAATAAGACTGCTGTGCTCGGCTTATTTTTATTATCGGCCATTATTCTTGTTGCCCTCTGCGCTCCCCTGATCGTGGATTATCAGGCAGACGCCCTGGAGCAGAACATCTCCGAACGCCTGCTATCCCCTGGGAAAGGACATATTCTGGGCACGGACCAGTTTGGCCGTGATCTTTTTGCGCGTATCATTTTCGGAGCCCGAATCTCACTTTCTCTGGGATTTGGCGCGATTCTTATCTCCGTAACAGTCGGACTTCTCCTTGGTTCTGTCTCCGGCTACTACGGCGGTAAAATCGATAATCTCATCATGCGGATTATGGACGTATTCCTGGCGATTCCCCATGTCCTGATGGCGATGATCATCGTAGCCGCTCTTGGCGCAGGCACCCAGAATCTTTTGATTGCAATGGCGATTTCCAGCACACCGCAGTTTGCGCGAATCGTCCGCTCCGCCATTATCACCCAGCGTGATTCACTCTACATTGAAGCATGCAAAGCCCTGGGAACCCGCGATATCCGCATTATTGTCAAACATATTATTCCAAACGCCCTGGGTCCCATTGTTGTCCAGGCAACTTTGAATCTGGCTAAAACAATTTTAAACATCTCGTTTCTGAGCTATCTTGGGCTGGGAGTTCCGTCACCCACGCCGGAATGGGGAGCAATGCTCTCGGAAGCCAAGGATCTGATGCTCTACTATCCATACCTGATTATGGTTCCCGGCTGTGCGATTATTGTTTCCGTGCTCTCCCTTAATCTGCTTGGCGACGGTCTGAGAGACGCGCTGGACCCCAAACTGAAGAACTGAGAGGAAAATGGATATGGAAGAAAAACTGCTTGAGATTCACAATCTCGTCGTTGATTATACGACGGATGAAAGCGTGGTTCACGCCGTGAGAGGGCTGGATATTTCGGTGGGACGCGGCGAGACCTTCGGGCTGGTAGGCGAAACCGGCGCTGGAAAAACAACCACTGCTTTAAGTATTCTCCGCCTTCTGCCGGAACGTATCGGAAAAATCCGCAATGGGCAGATCTTATTTGAAGGCAAGGACCTCGCCGCCGCTTCCCAGCACGATATGCGGCAGATCCGCGGCAAAGATATCGCAATGATATTCCAGGATCCCATGACAAGTCTAAATCCGGTAATCCGCATAGGAGATCAGATCGCAGAGGTACTGCAGATTCACGATAATACCATGACAAAGGAACAGCGTTTTAAACGGGTAGACGAAGTTCTGGAGATGGTCGGCATAAGCCCGGAGCGCCGCCATGAATATCCCCATCAGTTTTCAGGCGGAATGCAGCAGCGTGTTGTCATCGCAATGGCCCTGGTCTGCGAACCCAAGCTGATTCTGGCGGATGAGCCGACCACGGCCCTGGACGTAACCATCCAGGCTCAGGTGTTGGAAATGATGCGGGATTTAAAGGATAAACTTAATACTGCTATGATGCTCATCACTCATGATTTAGGCGTGGTGGCCCAAACCTGCGATCGGGTGGCTGTTATTTACGCCGGTGAGATTGTGGAAATCGGGAAAACCGCCGATATCTTTGAGGGAAACGAGCATCATCCCTACACCAGCGGATTGTTCGGTTCCATTCCGGATCTCAATGGCGATAATCCACGCCTGCGTCCGATTCCCGGCATGATGCCGGATCCGACGCAGCTCCCCCAGGGCTGCGCCTTCGCGGACCGCTGCCTGCACTGCATGGAAAAATGCCGGAAGCAGGCCCCTTCACCGGCCTGGATCGGCTCACATATGATTCGGTGTTACTTATATAATACAGATGACACCGCCGCCGGAAAGGAGGGCACGCCGTGAGCGAAACATTAATCGAGGCCATCGAGCTGAAAAAATATTTTAAAAGCCCCAAAGGTATGGTACACGCCGTAGACAATGTAAGCTTTCAGATCGAAAAGGGAAAAACGCTGGGCGTTGTCGGTGAATCCGGCTGTGGTAAATCCACTCTTGGCCGGACTGTACTGCGCCTGCTGGATCCCACCAGCGGCCGCATTCTCTATGACGGCATGGATATCAGCAAACTGAGCGCCCGGAAAATGGACCGCATGCGTTCGAAAATGCAGCTGATATTTCAGGATCCCTACGCCTCCCTAAATCCACGCATGACCGTAAGTGAGCTGATCGCCGAGGCGCTTCTGGTCTGCAAAACCTGCAATAGCAAAAGTGAGCGGGATGCCCGTGTTCATGAACTGATGGATGTAGTTGGCCTGGCCCAGCGCCTGGTTAACACCTATCCTCACGAATTGGACGGCGGGCGGCGGCAGCGCATCGGGATCGCTCGTGCGTTGGCCGTGAACCCTGAATTTATCGTATGTGATGAACCGGTTTCCGCCCTGGATGTTTCCATTCAGGCTCAAATACTGAATCTGCTCATGGATCTTCAGGAAGAACGTGGTTTTACTTATATGTTTATTACCCATGATCTCAGCGTCGTGCGCCATATATCCGACGATATCATGGTAATGTATTTGGGACAGTGTGTGGAACGCGCGCCCTCCAAAGAGCTGTTCAAAAATCCGATACACGCCTACACCAAAGCGCTGCTCAGCTCTATCCCCAAGCCAAGCATCCGGCCGGAGGATGCCCTGAAAAAAGTCATTAAGGGAGAGGTAACCAGCCCCATCAATCCAAAGCCCGGCTGCCGTTTCGCCGCCCGGTGCCCCAATGTCTGCGAAGACTGTATCAAATGTGATATTCCCCTTAGAGAGGTTACACCGAACCATTTCGTAGCCTGCGCACGTGTATAGAGCGCACAACCCCATTCTGTAGGAGGAGGAAAATTATGTTTTGTCTGCATGTCCGCTGCTATATTCGCCCTGAAAAATTGGCGGAATTTCAAAGAATCGCCCTCACGCTGATGGAAAAGACCCGCTGCGAGCCGGGCTGCCTTAGCTATGATATCGGAGAAGAAGAGCCAGGTGTCGTTGCCTGGATTGAGCGCTGGGAAAATGACGAGGCCCTCGCGGTTCATAAATCGGCTCCATATTTTATCGAATCCGAGGAGGCAATCGATGGTTTTTTCACAAAACCGGCTGAGGTGCACCGCCTCGTCCCCTTTATAAAATAAATTATGGGATGTGCTCTGTTGAGCGCATGATCATCAAAAGACCGTCACAGCGGACCTGAGGCTGATTGTGACGGTCTTTTATAGTTTATCTTCCATCCCGGCCAGTATCAACGTCCCTCCCCTCATCGGATCGCTCCTTCCGTTTTCTGTAACGCCATTTTAATGACCTGCAGGCGAAAAATGCAGGAACAGTCTGTGGAAATTCTGTGAAAATGCAAAAAAACAGGTTATTTCCATGTTTTCCCTGACTGGAAGAGGATAAACTTATGTTATAAAAGAAAATACTTGACAGAATTAACTGTATCTGGTATTGTTACAGTATGAACTGTATAATTTATAATTACAGATATCCATTTTAGTTTTCAGAAAGGAACCCGCATAGATGACCAGAATTCGCAGCAACCGCTTCAGATCCCGCAGAAAGCGCAGCCATATGAACCGGCTGCAAGCCGCCGCCCTCTCACGAGGCTTCGTACTCTCCCTTGCCGTACTCGTGCCTGTCCTGACCTTCGCGGCGTGGACCGTTTTCGGAAAGGACAGAAGGGAAATCAAACAGCCCTCCGCGTCCGCCGCCTACGCCCCGGACGCCCCGATGGAATCTTCCTCCCTTCCGGCCGCCCCCGCTGTCACAGTCCAGGGCGTGGATCTCACCGGCCTGGACCGCAGCGCGGCTGAAAAGAAGCTGACCGAGGCATTTTCCTGGGACGTATCCGTGGTCTGGGAGAACGACCGCCTGCCTTTCCCGAACCCGCTGGAACCGGAGATCAGGCGGATTTTGGATGAAATTTACGCCGCCGGTCAGTCCTCGTCCGAGAATTACACCTTTGACCTGGAAGCCGTGGAGGGGAGAATCCGGGAAGCGGCGGACGAATTTGCCGGCCATTTCGACCGCTCGCCGGAGAATTCCCAGCTGGTATCCTACGACCGCGAAACCGGCAAGTACCAGTATAGCAAGGAAGTCAGCGGGCTTAAGCTGGACCGGGGTCAGCTGGCTGCCGATGTGTTGGCTGCCGTGAATTCCAGTTCCTACACCGCCTCCATTTCCCCGTCCCTGACCATTATCCCGCCGGAGCGCACCCAGGCTCAGGCCAAGGAACAATACCAGGTGATCGGCACCTTCACCACCAAGACGACTAACAACAAAAACCGCAACCAGAACATCCAACTGGCCGTGGACGCCATTGACGGACGGATTCTGAAGGCCGGAGAGGAATTTTCCTTCAACCTGGCCACCGGAAACCGCACCAGTGAGAAGGGCTATCAGCCGGCCGGAGCCTACAAGAACGGCGTGCTGATTGAGGAGCCGGGCGGCGGCGTCTGCCAGGTCTCAACCACTCTGTACCACGCCATCATCACCTCCGGCTTCATGACCACGGAGCGCAATTCCCACAGCTTCGCCCCCAGCTATGTGGAGCCCGGGCAGGATGCCATGGTCAGCTTCGACGGCTACGCCGGTCCCGATCTGAAATTTGTGAATACCAACACGACCTCCATCGCCCTGCGCGCCAATTTTCAGGACAACCTGCTGAAAATATCCATCGTGGGCCTTCCGGTCCTGGAGGACGGGGTCAAGGTCTCCATCCGCTCCGAGCAGGTAGGCGAAACGCCCGCCCCGGATCAGGTGCTTGAGGAAAATCCCAACCTCCCCTACGGCACCCAGCAGCAGGTGGAAGCCCCTAAACCGGGGGCCAGCTGGAAAAGCTTCCGCGTCGTGACCAAAAACGGCGAGGTGATCCAGGAAACGCCTCTGCACAACAGCAACTACCGCCCCAAAGCCGGTGTGATCCAACAGAATACCACGGTTCCCGGCGAAACAGCGGCGCCAACAGCTCCTGCTGCGCCGGCTGAGACTCCCGTTGCGCCGCAGGAGGGGACATCGGTAGAAGCGCCGGATGGGACCCAAGAGGGAGTTCAGGGTGAGTCACCGGATTCGCCCCAGAGCGTGCCAACGGTTGGGGCCCAGGGGGCCCAGGGCGAGCCCCCCAGTGACACGCAAAGCGCCCTCCCAACTGTCACACCGGACCAAACACAGTCCGGGCCGGTGTCCACGACACCCGCCAGTCCATAAAATCCGTAAATACCCCAGAAATCACCATTCAAGTCAAACATTGAAAAGGAGAATCCACCATGAAAATAAAGAATTTATTGTACGCAGGTCTGATCGCCGTTTTTGCTCTCACCGGCTGCGCCCGGTCAGGCGCCGCCTCTGCCGCTCAGTCCTCTACTTCCCAAACCACGGCTGCGCCCACTGCAAAGTCAAAAAATAAAACCGCGGACAGCCCGGATTCCGGCAGTTCATCGGCCTCCGGCACAGCCGGCAGCGCCACCGGCCAGGCGCAAACCGTAACCGCAGCCGCAGATCCCCAGGGAGTCTACCACAAGATCACCGCCGAGGAGGCCAAAACCATGATCGATAACGGCGGAGTAACCATCGTGGATGTCCGGCGTCCGGACGAATACGCCGCCCAGCACATTCCCGGCGCCATCAATGTTCCCAATGAGGATATAAGCTCCGATCCCCCCGCCGCCCTGCCCGATATGGACGCAGTCCTCCTGGTACACTGCCGCACCGGTATCCGAAGCAAAGCGGCCTCCGACAAACTGATTCAAATGGGCTACCAGAATGTGTATGACTTCGGTGGGATTGTGGACTGGCCGTATGAGACGGAGTAGGGTCCTGTAAAAATTTTCCAGCCATTAAATAAATCGACAGACTATACAAAAAGCACCTGGTCCCCACCGCCAATCCAGCGGTCTCTCCCAGGTGCTTTTTTGCGCCGCGCTTTTGCTGCGCTCTTATTCTAATCCTGCTTCTTTTCTTTTCCCATTCTTAACTCTATTCCTGCTCTGCGTTTTCTTTCTCCGGTTCCTCCCGCAGCCGCCCATAAATCTTCGCCAGCCGTCGGCATTTCCGAATGGTATGCCCATCCAGCTCGTCGTGCAGCATACGCCATCTCCAGTTTTTCCCAAGTGTGGACGGCTCGTTGACCCGCGCCTCGGAGCCCAGGCCCAGATAATCCTGGACCGGAATCACCGCCAGCCGGGCGACGCTGGACAGCGCCAGGCGGATGAAATCCCAATGAATCTTCGCCAGCGGCGTATCCTCGCTTCCCAGATAGGCCATGGAGAACTCCTTATCCTCTATCTCCATGTGCTTATACCAGCCCACCAGGGTGTCGTTGTCATGGGTCCCCGTGTAAACCACGCAGTTGCTATTGTAATTGTAGGGCAGGTAATCGCTCTCCTCCTTGGAATTGAAAGCAAATTCCAGTACCTTCATCCCCGGAAATCCGGTATCCGTTAAAAGCTTGCGCACCGACGGCGTCAGGAAACCCAGATCCTCCGCGATAATGGGCAGCTTCTTGCCGAATACCTCCTGCATCCGCCGGAAAATCTCGATGCCCGGGCCGGGCTCCCAGTGGCCGAACTCCGCGGTGGGATCTCCGTACGGGATCGAATAATAGGCGTCAAATCCCCGGAAATGATCCACCCGAACCTGATCGTAGAGCTTGAAGCTGTACGCCATCCGCTTCATCCACCAGTCATACCCGGTCTGACGATGGTACTCCCAGTTGTAAAGCGGATTCCCCCACAGCTGCCCCGTGGCGGCAAATGCATCCGGCGGACAGCCGGCCACCGCCACCGGTTCGTTTTTCTCGTCAAACTGGAACAGCTCCGGGTGCGCCCAGCTGTCCGCCCCGTCAAAGGCCACGTAAATAGGGATATCTCCCACCAACCGGATTCCCTGGGAATTGGCGTATCCCTTTAAACGTTCCCACTGCTCCTCAAACTTGATCTGCTGGAACTCATAGAAACCGATGTCGTCCGTCAATTCCTGGCGCCACCTGGCCACCGCTTCCGGACGTCGCATGCGGATATCCTCGTCCCACAGATTCCAGCTCTGCTCCCCAAAATGGTTCTTCACCGCCATGTAAAAGCAGTATTCCCGCGTCTCATCCCCGAGAAGCCGGGCCGCCATATCATGAACCCTCTCCACCGCAGCGGTATTCTCCGCAGCTCCACGCTCAGCCGCTGCGCCCGCATTTCCCTCGGCCGCCCCGTCGTTCTCGCACGCCAGCGTCCCCTTAAACCGCTCATAAGCCTTGCGCAGCAGCGGGAAACGCCCCTCGTAGATCTTGTCGTACCAGACCTTGCGCGGGTCCTCCCCGAAATCCACGGCCTCGCATTCTTCCAGCGTCAGCAGCCCTTCCTCCACCAACCGGTCCAGATCGATGAAATAGGGATTCCCCGCAAAGGCTGAAAAGGGCTGGTAGGGCGAATCCCCGTACCCTGTAGGGCCCAGCGGCAGAATCTGCCAGCAGGATTGCCCCGCAGCTTTTAATGTATCCACAAACTCATATGCTTCTTTTGAAAATGCCCCGATCCCGTACCGCGACGGCAGACTGGTGATTGGCAGCAACATTCCGCATTCCCGCATTCTTAATCTCCTCATTCCTCCGGCTTTTCCGCCGGGTGCACCTGCGGGCCTGTGTCCCGCTTGAAATACCGCCTTATTTTACCATATTTATCCCCTGAAAACAACCGTCTTTCGGTAAGCGGCCGGCGCCTGGCCGTATTTGCGCTTGAACAAACGGTTAAAATAAGAAATATTATCAAAACCACAGCGCTGGGCGATCTCCGTCACCGTGTCACCGGTAGAAGCGAGAAACCCCGCCGCCATAGCCAGCCGGTAATCGTTCAGATAGTCCACAAAGGAACATCCCATGTGCTGCCGGAAGAACTTCATAAAATGGGATTTGCTGTAAAAACACATCCCCGCGGCCTCCTCCACGGTCAACCGGTCTCCGTAGTGGTCCTCGATGTGCCGCAGCAGCGTTTTGATTTTCTCCCGGTATTTTCTGCTCCCCTCAGGCACCGCCTCCCGGTAGTGGGTAAACACCTGGAACAGAAAACCGAACAGAGCCCCCTTCACCGCCAGCTGGTAACCGTAAGGCCGTTCCCCGCACATATGGTCCATCACCTCAATGCAACGCATAAACTCCCGGTACCCCGGACTCCCCTGCATAATGTGCACGGGCGCCTGTCCGCCCTCCATCACCAGCGGGAGCAAAAACTGGGAGGTGCACGCCTCGTCCGCCGAGGCCATCAGCATAGTGGGCTGGAAAATGATATTTTCATACTCCATCGCCTCCCCGCCCAGCTGACCGATTCCATGCAGCTGGCCCGGAAAGACCACCACGGTCTCCCCCGCCTTCACCTCATAAGGGATCAGATCCGCAGTCACCGTGCCCCTGCCCTTCTTGACTGCAATCAGCTCCATCTCCTCGTGCCAGTGCACCGGCACCTGCCGGAAATCCAGCGGGATTGTGCAGGGATAAATATTGAAAGGAAAATCCCTGCCCGCATGCTTTTTGATCTCATGATAATACTCTGTACCGGTCATATCCGCCTCCTCTATGATTGTATTGTACAATATTATCCCACCATGCTGCAAGATTTACCGGATAAAACGTATTATACTTAAGGAAACGTATCACCCAAACCCAAAAACGCCGCCGCCCGGGCCTGCAGGCCGCGCACCTTCCTGCCCGTCTCCCCGCCCTTGGCGGCCGCCTCAAAAAAGGAATGATGACTATGACCAACCATTTGAACGACAAAACAAAACTGGAGCAGAAACTCACCGCCGCCTGCGGCAAACCGCTGGCCCAGTGTTCCTCCCACGAAATTTATGCCGGACTTCTCTCCCTGGTTCAGGACCTGGCGGGAGAGCGCCAGTCCCCGGCGGGCAAGAAAAAACTGTACTATATTTCCGCTGAATTTCTGATCGGAAAGCTGCTCTCCAACAATCTGATCAACTTAGGAATCTACGACCAGGTCCGTGAGATTCTGGCCGGCTCCGGCCACAACTTAAGCGCGGTGGAGGAAATGGAGCCCGAGCCATCTCTTGGCAACGGAGGGCTGGGCCGTCTGGCGGCCTGCTTCCTGGACTCCATCGCCACCCTGGGCCTAAACGGGGACGGCGTGGGACTGAACTACCATTTCGGCCTGTTCAAACAGCTCTTCGCGGACAACAAGCAGGAGGAGGAGCCCAATCCCTGGCTGGAAACTCCGTCCTGGCTCACCAAAACCGACAAGACTTACACCATTTCCTACAAAGGTTTTACGCTGACCTCCCGCATGTACGACATTGCGGTGACCGGCTACAACAACCGCACCAACAAGCTCCACCTGTTTGACGTGGAAACGGTGGACGAAACCGTGGTGGAGGACGGCATTTCCTTTGACAAAACGGACATTCAAAAGAACCTGACCCTCTTCCTCTATCCGGACGACAGCGACCGCGCCGGAAGGGTGCTGCGCATTTACCAGCAGTATTTCATGGTGGCCAACGCGGCCCGCCTGATCCTGGAGGAAGCGGCCGCCAAGGGCTGCAACTACTACGACCTGCCCGACTACGCGGTCATCCAGATCAACGACACCCATCCCACCATGGTGATTCCGGAGCTGATCCGCCTGCTCACCTCCGAGCACGGCCTGGAAATGGACGATGCCATCGACGTGGTCCGCCGCACCTGCGCCTACACCAACCACACCATCCTGGCCGAGGCCCTGGAAGCCTGGCCCATGGATTTCTTCAAGGAAACCGTACCCCAGCTGATTCCCATTATGGAAATACTGGACGACAAGGTGCGCCGCCGCTGCGAGGATCCTTCCGTGTACATTATCGGAAATGACGACCGGGTCCACATGGCCCACATCGACATTCACTATGGCTTCAGCGTAAACGGCGTGGCCGCGCTGCACACGGAGATTTTAAAAGAAACCGAACTGAACCATTTTTACAAGCTGTACCCGGAAAAATTCAATAATAAGACCAACGGAATTACCTTCCGCCGCTGGCTGCTCCACAGCAATCCCCGCCTGACCGATTACATTGAAAATCTGATCGGAGACGGTTTCAAGGAAAATGCGGACTGCCTGAAAGCGCTGAACGATAGCCGGTTTTTGAAAAACATCAAGGTCCTTCACGGTCTTTTGGCCGTTAAGGATGCCTGCAAGCAGGACCTGGCCGTTTACCTGAAGGAAACCCAGGGGATTGAGATCGATGCCAGCTCCATTTTCGACATCCAGGTCAAGAGGCTCCACGAGTACAAGCGCCAGCAGTTGAACGCCCTGTACCTGATCCGCAAATACCAGGAGATCAAGGCGGGGCACCGTCCCACCACCAGCATCACGGCCATTTTCGGGGCCAAGGCCGCGCCCGCCTACACCATTGCCAAGGACATTATCCACCTGATCCTCTGCCTGCAGCAGATCATCGACAGCGATCCGGAGGTAAGCCCCTACTTAAAGGTGGTGATGGTGAGCAACTACAACGTGACGCTGGCGGAAAAGCTGATCCCGGCCTGCGACATTTCTGAGCAAATCTCCCTGGCCTCCAAGGAAGCCAGCGGCACCGGTAACATGAAATTCATGCTGAACGGAGCCGTTACCCTGGGCACCGACGACGGAGCCAACGTGGAGATCCATGAACTGGTCGGCGACGAGAATATTTACGTCTTTGGGGATTCCAGCGAGACCGTGATCCAGCGCTACAAGGACGGCGATTACTGCGCCAGATACTACTATGAGAAGGACGAGAACCTGAAAAATGCCGTGGATTTCATTGTGAGCGAAGAAATGCAGGAGGTTGGCGACCCGGAGAACCTGGAGCGCCTGTACAACGAGCTGCTCACCAAGGACTGGTTCATGACCTTCCCGGATTTTGAAGATTACTGCCGCACCAAAGAACAGGCCCTGGCAGACTATGAGAACCGCACCGGCTGGGCCAGAAAAATGCTGGTCAACATCAGCCAGGCCGGCTATTTCTCCTCCGACCGCACCATCGGGGAATATAACCGGGATATCTGGAAGTTGGAATCCTGAGAAATTTTCATGTGATGGAGGGATGGCTGACGGGCGCATCGCTTCGGCGATCGTCCGCAAGTTGCGCCAATAGAGCATCACATTCGGCAATCGCCCGCTAGCTGTGCCAGCGGCCCATCGCATTTGGCAATCGCCCACTAGCTGCGCCAGCGGCCCATCACATTCGACAATCCGCCCCAGTGGGCTATATCGGTCATTAAAATCACCCGCAACGGAAGCAAACCGTCGCGGGTGATTTATTTTGTGCATATTCATGAGGGTATGATCGGCGGGCCTGGCGGGCGCTATCGTTCACACCAGCTTTTCCACCACCGAAGCCGTGGACTTTTCATTATACCGGCTGCACCGCTTGAAGTAGCGCCGGTAATACTCTGTATACATCAGATCGATCAAAAACATCTGGCTGATCTCCGCCGAGGTGGAACCGCTCTGGAACGGCCCTTCATTCGCGCCGCTGAGCAAGGTTACATCCGAAAAGGAGGTCAGAGGTGACTTGACGAACCGGGTCACGCAGATCACCGTGGCCCCCGCCTGTTTGGCAAGCTCCGCCACATGGATGGTGTCCTTGGTGGCCCCCGAGTAGGAGAACAGCACCGCCACGTCCTCCGGCCCCATAACCGAGGCCGCCATGGCCTGCATGTGGGTATCCGGCAGGCAGCGCACCTTGGGTTCGATGCGCAGAAACTTGTTCATGGCCTTCATCGCCGTCAGCATACTGCCCCCCACGCCGAAAAAGTAAATGGATTGTGCCGCATTCAGCAGGTCCATCGCTTTGGAAAACTTCTCTTCATCCAGCAGCGTATACGTCTCGTTCAGCGTCTGCACGTTGGCGTTCAACACCTTCTGGGCCACCTGCTCAAAGGTGTCGTTCAATGTCACATTTTTTCCGGCAAACTGGTCCAGCTCGTCCCCGCCCTCATTGAGGCTCAGACTCAGCAGCATCTTAAACTCCTGGTATCCGTTCAGCTCCAGGGTTTTACAGAACCGAAACACGCTGGTGTCCCCCACGCCGCAGCTCTCCGCCAGGTCCGTGATGGACATGAACAGTGCCCTCCTGGGGTTGTCCAGCACGAAATCCGCCACCTTCCGCTCCGTCTTGGTAAATTGATTGTATGCCGACTTGATTCTGGTGATAAAATCTCCCTGCATCTGAAAATCCCCTCTCTGGCGCACTCCGGTCAAGGCCGGTTTTCGCGAACCACAACCCGTTTTATCCATAATAGGAAATTTTACCCCATTTTGTCAAGATTTCGTAAGTTTTTTCCACATCAATTCTTAAACTTTTTTTCGTATTTAATTCACCCTTTTTATTTATGGATGTGTTATGATAAGTTGGTATTACCAGAATGACAGGAGACAGCATTATGAAAATGATCACCAAGCTGGCCGGAGCGGCTCTCGCCCTCTGTATCGCCGGCTCACAATACACCGGCGGGGCAGCGGAATTACCGCCCGCTGCCGGCCTCTACCAGGCATTTACCACCACCGGCGACAGCCTCTACCATCCATTTGCCGTCGGCCCCGGCGTCATCAACCTCTCCCCGGCCGACTCCCTGGCGGACCGCCAGTGGGCGCTGAGAAACAACGGGCGTATCCGGCGCACCGAATCCCGCCTGAACCTGGACTCCCTGGATCACATGTATGTGCACAAGGACGATGGCGGCGACGTGGACGCCGTGGCACTTCCGCCCGTGGGGCCTGGGAACTATGACAAGATCAACACCGACGCGGTGGAGGGCATAGACATCAATATTCTCCCCGCCTGGGATTTGTACGAAACGGTGGAGACTAAGCGTCCCGTCACCGTAGCCATCATCGATACCGGTATCGACATTACCCATCCGGATCTGAAAAACGCCATCTGGACCAATGAGGACGAAATCCCGGACGATGGCATCGACAATGACGGAAACGGCTATGTGGACGACGTGCATGGCTGGAATTTCTATGATGGAAACAATACGCTCTACACCGGCGCGGACGACACTCATGGAACCCACGCCGCGGGCACCATCAGTGCGGGCAGGGGCGACGGCGGAATGGTCGGCATCACGGATAACCAATATGTAAAAATCATGGTCCTGAAGGCTCTGGGCAGCGACGAGGGTAAAGGCAACACCCAAGCCGTACTGGACGCCATCCGCTACGCGGAAGCGAACGGCGCCTCCATCTGCAACTTAAGCTTTGGCTCCAGCCACTCCGACGAGGCGATTGCCCAGGTAATCCGCGACTCAAAAATGCTCTTTGTGGTGGCCGCCGGAAACGGGGACGACCGGGAACTGGGCTACAACATCGACACCACACCGGTCTACCCGGCCAGCCTGCCCTACGACAACGTACTCACTGTTGCCAACCTGATGTTTGACGGCAATCTGGACGAAAGCTCCAATTACGGCCCCCAAAATGTGGATATCGCCGCTCCCGGCGTGTACATTTTAAGCACCGCCTCCGACCACGGCTACGCCCATATGAGCGGCACCTCCATGGCGGCCCCCATGGTCACCGGCGTGGCGGCCATGGTCTACTCCTCCCGCCCGGACCTGGATCTCATCGGCGTCAAAAACGCCCTCCTAAACAGCGCCCGCAAGACGGACAGTCTGGCGGGAAAGGTGTTCAGCGGCGGGATACTGGACGCCGGGGCGGCGATGGCGTATGGGAGAGGGAATTAATGAAAGTATACGAGCGCCTGGATGACATTGAGGAGGATTACCGGCTTCTTCTGATTGCGCAGGAGCGCATTACAAGCGGAGGCCCGGAACGCGCTCTATCCTTTCATGAGGCCATGGAAAACCTTGATATCTCCGAAACCGACCTGAACAAAGCAGAAACGTTTGAAATCGAATGAGGAATCAGCTCAAATCGCTTCCCTAAGCCGCCTATGAGCCGGAAAACGACGAACAAAATATGACCTTTAAAAAGCATTCTGCCTGGCAGAGTGCTTTTTCATTGTATGGCCATACCTCTTGCGCTCTTTTTTGCACTAAAAAACCGGCCCCAGGACATCTGTCCCGGAGCCGGCTTTTTTAAATTTACATTACACCGGATAAGCCTTACTATTCTTATCCGCCACAGTCTGATCCACCTTAGTCTGCTGCGCCTCTCTATAAATAAAGAAGTCCTTGGCAACCTGGGGGAACAGGGCGTAGCTGAGTACGTCCTCATCCTGCTGCTTCCACTGCGCGCACTCCTTCTCGAACTGGGGCAGCTGGGGCTCGATGAGATCGGCCGGACGGCAGGTGATGGGCGTCTCGTCGCCGATGATCTTCTTCTGCACTTCCGGATTGAAGGGCTTTACGGTCTGGCCGAACTCGCCCAGCATGATCTTCTTGGATTCCTTGGGAACCATCTTGTAGCGCTCGCCCATGATCACGTTCAGCACAGCCTGGGTGCCCACGATCTGGGAGGACGGGGTAACAAGGGGCGGCTCGCCGAAGTCCTTACGGACTCTCGGGATCTCCTCAAGCACCTGACGGTACTTGTCTTCCTGACCAGCTTCCTTTAACTGGTTCACCAGGTTGGACAGCATGCCGCCCGGCACCTGGTACTGCAGGGTCTTGATGTTTACGCCCAGCACCTTGGGATTGAGCAGGCCGCTCTTTAAGGCCTGGTCGCGGACGGGCTGGAAGTGATCAGCGATCTCCGCCAGCAGGGTCTGGTCATAGCCGGTGTCGTAGGGCGTTCCGCGGAAGGTCTCAACCATAACCTCGGTCGCCGGCTGGCTGGTACCCAGAGCCAGCGGAGACATCGCACAGTCGATGATGTCGCAGCCTGCCTCCACTGCCTTTAAGTAGGTCATAGAAGCCACGCCGGAGGTGTAGTGGGTGTGCAGGTCGATGGGAAGGCTGGTGCCCTCCTTCAGAGCCGTCACCAGCTCAGCCGCCGCATAGGGGGTCAAAAGCCCCGCCATGTCCTTGATACACAGGGAGTCAGCGCCCATGTCCTCGATCTCTCTGGCGATGTTCTTCCAGTAGTCCAGGGTGTAGGCGTCGCCCAGGGTGTAGCACAGCGCGATCTGCGCATGGCCCTTCTCCTTGTTGGTAGCCTTCACGGCGGTCCGCAGGTTGCGGATATCGTTCAAGCAGTCGAAAATACGGATAATGTCAATGCCGTTGGCGATGGACTTCTGTACGAAGTATTCCACCACGTCGTCCGCGTAATGGTTGTAGCCCAGGATATTCTGGCCGCGGAACAGCATCTGTAACTTGGTGTTCTTGAATCCGGCTCTCAGCTTTCTCAGGCGCTCCCAGGGATCTTCCTTCAGGAAACGAAGGCAAGAATCAAAGGTTGCTCCGCCCCAGCACTCTACTGCGTAGTAGCCGACCTGATCCATTTTATCCACAATGGGCAGCATCTGGTCCGTAGACATTCTGGTTGCGAGCAAAGACTGATGGGCGTCACGCAGGACGGTTTCCACAATCTTTACCGGCTTTTTCTCTATCTCTGCCATAGTTTATAATCCTCCTAAAATTTCAGTGAAATGTGGTCACGTTAAACTCCAAAGATCGCCATAAATGTACCGGCGGCCACAGCCGTGCCGATTACGCCGGCCACGTTGGGGCCCATGGCATGCATCAGCAGGAAGTTGGTGGGATCCGCCTCCGCGCCTACCTTCTGGGATACGCGGGCCGCCATGGGAACGGCGGATACGCCTGCCGAACCGATCAGCGGGTTGATCTTGCCGCCTGTGATCTTGCACAGCAGCTTGCCAAGAAGCACGCCGCCTGCGGTGCCGAAGATAAATGCTACCAGGCCCAGGCCGACGATCTTTAAGGTGGTCCAGTTCAGGAACGCCTCCGCGCTGGTGGTCGCACCAACGGAGGTTCCCAGCAGGATCACTACGATATACATCAGAGCGTTGGACGCTGTCTCCGCCAGCTGCTTTACCACGCCGCACTCACGGAACAGGTTGCCCAGCATCAGCATACCTACCAGGGGAGCGGTGGACGGCAGGATCAGACACACCACGATGGTAACGATGATGGGGAATAAAATCTTCTCCAGCTTGGATACCGGACGAAGCTGTTCCATCTTGATCTTGCGCTCTTTTTCAGTGGTCAGAAGCTTCATGACCGGCGGCTGGATGATCGGAACCAGCGCCATGTAGGAGTATGCCGCCACGGCGATGGGGCCCATGATCTGGCTCTGTCCCAGCTTACTGCACAGGAACAGGGAGGTGGGGCCGTCGGCTCCGCCGATGATGGAGATAGCCGCCGCTTCCTTGCCATTGAATCCCAAAAGGATCGCAAAGAAGTAAGCGGAGTAAATTCCCACCTGGGCGGCGGCGCCCATAAGGAAGCTGATGGGGTTGGCGATCAGGGGACCGAAGTCCGTCATCGCGCCTACGCCCAGGAAAATCAGTGACGGCAGGATACTCCACTCGTCCAGCTGGAAGAAGTACCAGAGGAGTCCGCCGGTTCCGTTGGATGTCTGCTCAGGAGAGTACATAATCTCCGGGTAAATATTCACCAGCAGCATACCAAAGGAAATTGGGATCAGAAGCAGCGGTTCAAAGCCTTTCTTAATTGCAAGGAATAAGAAAACCAGGGCCACTCCGATCATAGCATAATTGCCTGGCTGCAGATGGAAAAACGCCATCTGGTCCAGGAGGTTGTTCACAATAGTGCCAAAATCCATAATGTTCCCTCCATGTGGATCCACATTGCTGCAAATCCATCCTTATGATTAGTTCAGAGTAGCTAAAACCGCGCCGGATTCAACGGAATCGCCGGTGGATACATTGATGCTGGCAACTGTGCCGTCCTGCGGAGCCACGATGTCGTTCTCCATCTTCATAGCTTCCAGAACCAGGATGGTATCACCCTTCTTGACTGCCTGACCTGCGGACGCCTTAACGCCTACTACCTTGCCGGGCATGGGAGCGGTAACCTTCACCGCGCCTGCTGCGCCTGCCGGAGCCGCTGCGGGAGCGGGGGCCGGAGCTGCCGCCGGAGCCGCCGGGGCCGCCGGAGCTACAGGTGCCGCTGCGGGAGCTGCTGCCACGCCGCTGGCCGCGCCTTCTTCAACCGTTACTGCATATGCTTTTCCATTCACTGTAATTGTATAACTCTTCATGGTTCAATTCCTCCTGAATTGGGTATGATTCTTATTTGATATAAACTAATCGATTATTCAGTTTAATTCTGTTTCCACTTAGAACCGGGAAGCCGGCGGATGGAACGCACCACCAGGCCGTTGGAAGAAGTGCCCTGGTAAGCCGCAATCGCCGCGCTGATCACAGCCACAAGCTCCGCGTCCTCCATCAGGTCCTCCGTCTGCACAGGGGCAGGCGCCGCTGCGGGCGCGGGAGCCGGGGCAGGTGCCGGGGCGGGCGCGGGGGCCGCTTTTGCGTTCTTCTGATTCTCTTCCCATTTATGGATGAACTTAAAGCAGCAGATCAGCAGGCTGATAAATACCAGCACGCTGAACACGGTGCCGATACCCAGGGCCGAATACACGCCGCCGGCCTCCATCTTCTGGGCCGTGGTCTGATTTGCATCGTCGCCGCCAACGGGAAGGATTTCCACCTTCATATCGCCGGTCATGCCGTTGATATTCATCACATATTTCATTTCGCCTTCGTCAAAGGTAGCGCCCATGGAAACGGTGTAGGTGGTATCCGGAAGCTGCACCACCTTGGCGTTCTCCACATCCAGGCCGTGAATGACGCCGTACTCGCTCTTGGCCTCTCTTATGACCTCCAGCGCCTCCGCAAGGCCGTCATTGCCCTGGGCCTTGTAGAAATCCCGCTGGATCAGCAGGCTCTCCTCATTGGCAATCAGAATGCTGACCGCCTGCTGGAGTACCATCTGCTCCGTATAGGCATCCGCCGCCACGCCCTCGGTGGAAATCTTAGGCGCTTCCGCGGCATTATCCTCAGCGGAGCAGGCCGACAGGCTCATCAGGCAAGCCGCCGTCAACAGCGCTGCCGCCGCTCGTTTCAATAATCCTTTCATATGCCTGTCACCTCTCTTTAAACCGTGCCATGCTTCTTAGACGGACGGTCCTCTCTCTTTGTGAACAGCATCTCAAACGCTGCGATCACACGCTGGCGGGTCTCCCCGGCCTTGATGATATCGTCGATATATCCTCTCCTGGCTGCTGCCAGAGCGCTGGACTGAAGAGCGGCGTACTGGGCGGTTTTCTCATTGATCAGCGCCACGCTGTCCTCAGCCGCCTCGATCTCCTTGGCGTACATGATCTTCACGGCCTCGGCCGGGTCCATCATGCCGATGGCCGCGTTCTCCCAGGCGTACACCATATCCGCGCCGATGGACTTGCTGCCCATGGTCAGATATGCGCTGCCCAGCGCGTCCTTCACGATCACGGTCACCTTGGGAACGCTGGCGTTGGCGTAAGCGTAGGTCAGACGGCCCGCAGCCTTGGCGATCAGCTTCTCGGTGCACTTGCTGGCCTTGTAGCCTTTGACGTTCACCAGAGACAGCACGGGGATGTTGAAGGAATCGCAGAAGTTGATGAAGTCCGCAGCCTTGTCGCAGCCCTTCGCAGACAGCACCGGCTCGTACTCCGCGGTTTTCTCTCCGTTCTCGTAAACCTCGCTGCGGTTTGCCACACAGCCGACGGTGGTTCCGTTCAGACGGATAAAACCGGTCACCATAGAGGGGTCATAGTTCTTCTTAACTTCCAGGAAGAAGTTGTTGTCGGAAATGATGGACAGCGCCAGCGCGGTATCGCCTGCGCAGCCTGCCAGCTCGCCGCTAATGCGGTTTAAATCGTCCTGGCACTCGCCGTAGGACATGTCGTCCTCATTGTTGGACGGCAAAATGGACACCAACGTGCGGATCTGTCCGAGAATGGAAGCCTCGTCGCCTGTGAAATCCACCAGGCCGGCCTCTGCGCTCTGGAACGCCGCGCTGGAGGTGTCGCACTTGGATGTATAGTTGCCCTTGAGCGCGTTGGGAGCGTTCACAAACAGCTTCGCGGACTTGTCCTCCATGAAGGTGAAATCCGTGATCGCCGCGGACACTGCCATGCCGCCGCCGCAGGTGCCGAAGATCGCGGAAATCTGCGGAATCACTCCGGAAGCCATGGTCTGATTTAAGTACACCTGGCCGAAGCCTGCCAGCGCATCCGTCGCCTCCTGGAGACGAAGTCCCGCGCAGTCGATCAGTCCGATCACCGGAGCGCCCATCTTCATAGCCATGGAATAGATATTGGAAATCTTCTTGGCGTGCATTTCGCCCATGGAACCGCCCAGTACGGAAGCGTCCTGGCTGTACACATACACGAGGCAGCCCTCAATGGTACCATAACCGGTCACCACGCCGTCGGCAGGGGTCTCCTGCTCAGTCATGTTAAAGTCTGTGGTTCTGGCGGTGATGTACGCGCCGACTTCAACAAAACTGTTTTCATCAAGCAGTGCCGCAATCCGGCTGCTTGCTGAAGCTTGTGCTGAATTACTCATATTGCAGTCCTCCATAAAAAAGTATTTTACAACTTAGGCGGCGGCATCTGAAAAGCCGTCGCCTAAAGAATACAAAAATCTTGCCGATTATAATTATATATTCATTCTGTGCAAATATCAAGACATTTAAATCAAAAATGGTGAAGGATTTAACAACTTTTTTCCTTATAACCTATATAGCAAAAAACTTATCGTGTATAACCTGTACAGCTTTTTCCGCGTCCCTGCGCTCCACAAGCACGGATATTTTAATTTCACTGGTGGAGATCATGTTGATGTTGATGCCCGCGTCGTAGAGCGCCTCAAACAGCTTGGCCGCCACACCGGGGTTGCCGATGACGCCTGCGCCCACCACGGACACCTTGGCCACGTCCGCATTTGTCTCCAGCACGCGGAACCGGATGCGCTCCTGGTTCTCCCGAAGCAGCTTCTCCGCCATGGCCAGGTCGGACTGGGCCACCGTAAAGCAGATGTCCTTGCCCTCCTCGTGGCCGATGCCCTGGAGAATGATGTCCACGTTGATGTTGTGCTGGGCCAGCAGGGAAAAGACCTTGAAGGACGTGCCGATCTCATTGGGCACCCCCAGAAGCGCGATCCGCGCGATATTTGTGTCCTTTGCCACGCTGCTGATATATGATTTTTCCATTCGTTTTGCAACCTCCTTCACCTTTGTGCCCGGATTTCCCGAAAAGCTGGACAGAACTTCCAGGCTCACATTGTATTTCTTTGCCATTTCCACGGAGCGGTTGTGCAGCACCTGGGCGCCCAGGGTGGCCAGCTCCAGCATTTCATTGTATGTAACCTCGTCCAGCTTCCTGGCGTGGGGCACCAGCCGCGGGTCCGCGGTATAAACGCCATCCACGTCGGTGTAAATCTGGCAGAGATCCGCGTGCAGGGACGCAGCCAGGGCCACGGCCGAGGTGTCCGATCCGCCCCGCCCCAGGGTGGTGACGTCGTCGTAGCGGTTGATCCCCTGGAATCCGGTCACAATCACGATCCTGCGGGCGTCCAGTTCCGCCTCGATGCGCTCGGTGTCCACCTTCTTGATCCGGGCGTTCATGGACACGGTATTGGTCACCATGCCGGCCTGCCACCCGGTGAGGGACACCACCGGGAATCCCAGCGCCTCCACGGCCATGGCGCAGAGGGCCACGGAAATCTGTTCCCCGGTGGACAAAAGCATGTCCATCTCGCGCGTGGACGCGTCGGGATTGATCTCCCTGGCCTTCTCAATCAGTTCGTCGGTGGTGTCGCCCTGAGCGCTCAGCACGGCCACCACCTGGTTTCCCGCCTTATAGGTATCCGTGATAATCTGCGCTACATGGCGCAGGCGGCCGCTATCCGCTACGGATGTGCCGCCAAATTTTTGTACAATCAGGCTCATGAATCAGTTCCTCTCTCTCTGTCTGTATGATCCTTGTCCGGGACACCGCTCTTCTCTCCGGCGGCGCGCCCGGCCTGCAGCTTTTTCAGAAGCATTTCCGCTTCCCTGCCCATCTGCAGGTCTTTTCCGTGTTTGGCGGCGTAGGCCAAATGCTTCTTTGCCTCTCCGGTTCGGCCCAGGGCCAGCTCCATCCGCCCCAGGTCAAAGGCCTGCTGCACCCGGGTAAGGGGGGTATCCTTCACCTGCTTTATTTCCCGGCAGGCCCGGTAAGCTCCCTCCAGGCCCTCCTCCTGAAAGGCCCGGCTGATCCGCTCCGTCCGTTCCGCGTGCTGAATCAGCAGGCCTGTGCGGCCACCAGCCACCCCGTTTGCCGCGTAACGCATGTCCTGGAGCGCTTCCCGCAGCGCCTCCGTCTCCATATGGTGGCTATAATAGCTGACCATCACGCCATGGCAGATCAGCTCCTCCACCGGGGTGGGCTCGCAGCGCAGCAGGCGGCTTATCAGCTCCCGCGCCTCCTCCCAACGCCCCATATAACACAGGGCCGTGGCAAAATTGGCCGCCAGTCTCCCGCAGCCTCCCTCCCGAACGCTCTGTTTGGGCATCCGTGCCTTCTGCAGCCTCAGGGCGCTCTCGTACATCAGCCCCGCGTACAGCCGCGGATCACATCTCTTCTCCATGACCCCCAGAATTCTGTTGCTGCCAACTAAGCCCAGCAAGAATCCCGCCAGCGAAACCCCAAGGGCCAGCAGCATAAGCAAAAAATGGGTTTTCAGATCGACCCCGGTGATAAGCTCGAAGGCCGTAAACACCACAATCAGCCACAGACCGGCCACCTGAAGCATTTTCCCGAAGGCGCCCCAGCGCGTAAAACGGGCCAAATCCTGTGGATCGGCCCGATCCGTATAGAAGGGTTCCAGAAGCTCCCGCACCGGAACCCGAAATGTCTGTTTCAAACCAATCTCCCAACCTTTCTCAGGACCGTAGCCCCGCCTCGTTTAACACGGCGCTAGTAAAAATACTCTTTCAAATCCAGCCCGGTCGCCGCTTCCAGCTCGTCGCCCCACTCCGGCGTATTATAGAACAGGATACAGCCCTGGCCGCCATCGTCCGTAGCCAGCAGACGCTTGGGATTACCCTCCGTCTCAAACACCTGGTTCATGAACTCGATCACTTCACAGTCCAGCCAATCGCCGAAATAAATGGCCTCGAAGGTGTAGGGCGTGCCGTTGTACCGGAAGGACAGCACCTGCGTGCCGGAGTCCTCCTCATAGTTCACGTCGTCGGTGTTCTCCACAATGTCGGTGATCTCAAACTCCCCGCCGCTGATAGCGATCACGCCGTTCAGGAAATCCGTATACATACAGCCCATGTCAAAGACCTCCGTGTCGAAGGCGTACACCTTGTCCGACGTGGGAATCCAGTTCCAGTCGTCGTCATAATCTCCGTATCCCCAGCTGGATAACAGCATGCGGTACTCGAACCCCGGGTCGTACTCCAGATAATAGTCGTACATCCCCGCATAGGCCTCGTCGGCTTCCACCATCCTGTAGGTGTCCTCTATCTCGTTTACGACCTCGTCGGGCACATAAAGCCCAAATGCGGCGAGGTCCGCCGCCACCTCGTCGGTCGGCCTGCGCGCTCTCAGCGGCTCGGTCTCCGCCCCGGTATTGGCCTCGGTTTCGGCCGCCGCCGTCTCGTTCTCGTTGAAGATGTCAAACGAAGCCACCGGCTTGTCGATACTTTGGCCCGCTTTAATCCCCTGGCTGGTCATGGAGAGGTAAAACAACAGCGCGGTCAGGCAAAGCTTTTTGATCAACATAATTCTTCCCCCTCGGTTTTAATTTAGAAAATGCATGGTTTTCTAAATTATACCATATCCTTTTGCTCCCCGCCACGGTAAACCTTATTTAATGTAAATCCGCGCCCCCGCACCTCGTTGATCTGGCTGATAATCATAAACGCCTCCGGGTCCGCGTCCAGCACCAGCTGGTTAACCTTCGGGAGGTCGCGGCTGGAAATGACCGCCAGAACCATGTCCTGTTCCTTGTGCAGATAACCGGTTTCCATATGGATCAGGGAGGTTCCGCAGTCGATGCGCTCCGCCAGCAGGCGGTTGATGGCCGCGTACTCCCGGCTGATCACCTTCACCTGCATGCGCGCGCCGCCCAGCATCAGGGCCTTGTCCAGCACCAGCGTGTACACCGCGATCAGCAGGATGCCGTAGAGGATGGCGTGAGCGTCGGAATTCATCATCTGTAACCCCAGGATCACACAGTCGCACAGATAGATGGTCATTGAAACATTTACATTTTTTACCTTTTTAAGGATCAGGGCGGGAATGTCCATGCCGCCCGTGGAGGCCCCGGCCCGCATGACGATGCCGATGCCCGCGCCGATCAGGCAGCCGGCGTAAAGCACGGCCACCAGCCGCTCCTCCATCACGATTCCGGTCACCCCGGCCCGTTCCAGAATGCCCAGCAGCAGCGGATAAATCACCGTGCTCATCACCGTGGTCACCGCGAACTGCTTTCCCAGGACCCATGCGCCCAAAAGGAACATGGTAATGTTGAACACCGACACAAAGGCGCTGATGGGAATACCGGCGGTGCGGTTGAAAAACAGCGCCAGTCCCGTGGTTCCACCGGTGATCAGCTGGTTGGGCACGATAAACACCGTCACCGCCAGAGCATACAACAGATTTCCCAACACGATCATTGCCAGCTTTCCGGCTGCGCTTTTCCATTTTTTCTGCATTTCGTTACTCCTTTTTCACTCTACTATAGTAAAATTTCCAATAAAAAAACGGCAGAAGCTCTGCCGTCTGTTCTCTGCATTCAGTTGTCGGTCCATAGGGGCCAAAAGCCCGCGGTTGTCCCTGATCATTTCTTGTCCAGTCCTTTATTCTCGCCGTCCCCGATTGGAAACCTCCGCCCCGGGTTCACGCTTTATGGTAGCACCGGGGCGGGTGGATGTCAAGCGGAGACTTATAATATAGGATACTAAAAGTAAATCTCAGCTCTGTCAAAATACTGAAAGTCGCTTATTAAATGTTTCTGCGGCTTATCATAGATATCCGTGTAAATAATTTCCATTTCCAGTTTCCCCAGAATCTGCCGCAGCGCCGCCGTCTGTTCAGACGGCTTGTTCTCCAGTTCGATGAGAAAACGTTCCGCTCCCGGCGCAATGGCAATCCCCTTGATCGGCTGTTGATACCGTTTCCATATTCCACGGTTGGACAACTGCTTTTCCCCATCCATGGCCTCAATCGCATTTAACAGTACGTTCCAGGAACCGCCGCCGATACCGGCGGTAAAAATCCGCACATCTGTTATGATTCCAACGCCGACCCCGTCGTTTCTGATCTTAACTGCAACCCGGTGCGGCAGATCCACCAGTTCAAAACTCAGAAGGGGCTTCACGCTGTTTTGGTTGAATTTCCTGCCCCTGCGTTCAATCTGAACCGATACAACAATGGCAGCTGCAGCTGTAAGAAACGACAGCGCGGAAACACCCAGACTCAGAATCCCCTGATGTTCGCCGACCCACGTCAAAATATCGTTCATTCCCTGCATTTCCTTTCTGTATTCCGCCTCGAACCAATCCGTGAATTGATCCCCTATTTGATAAACCGCACAAAATTCCCCTGCCCGATCTTCATCACATCCCCCGTATACAGCACGCCGCCCAGATCGTCCGCTGCCAGCAGCTCCCCTTCCACGGAGACCTCCCCCTGGCCCAGCAGGTTCAAAAATTCTTTTGCGTCGCGCACCAGACCCATTCCCACCAGGCCCTCGATGGCTCCCTCAACCGTGTCCTTCTCCCAATCCAGCAAAAATTCCTTCATCATCGCGATCTCTCCCTCTCATTTTGTGTTGTTTTTGGCTCTGCAACCGGCATAAGAATTTTTCGCTACTTTTTATAAACAAAAAAGTCCCGCCCCTTTGTTTCCAAAAGGACGAGACCTGATCTCGTGTTACCACCTTTCGTTCACCGCCAGCTCGCGCTGACAGCCTCAGCAGGTACGGCTCCGTGTTGCCTGAAACGATACCCTGACACGCGGTTACGGGGTGTCCCTCCGTCGCAGCCTACTAGGTCCGGAAAATGCCTCCGTTCCGTTGGGTGCGCAGCTCCGAGATGTATTCACAATCCATATCCATGCGCCTCTCATCAACCGGCTGCTTTCTGTATGGCTTCCTGACTGCTACTCTTTCTCTTCATAGCCTTTCTTATGTTCTGATATGCAGATGTCTGTTATTTATAGTTTTTAGCACAAAATGAACCGGATGTCAAGCCTTTCCAAGACTTCCGAACAGAGTCATTTTCTCAATGCATTTTTCCTTGGTCGCCACCAGGCCGTCGGCCAGCAGCGCTCTGGGGGTAAAGCCGTTACCCGTTAAGTCCCTGCCGTCCTCGATGAATTTCCGGGTGGCCTCGGTGAAGGCGATCTGGCACTCTGTGTTTACGTTGACCTTGCAGACGCCCAGGGAAATGGCCTGGCGGACCATGTCGTCCGGTATCCCGGAGCCGCCGTGGAGCACCAGCGGAATGTCCCCCGCCGCCTTCTGGATGGCGGCCAGCACCTCAAAGTTCAGGCCTTTCCAGTCGGCCGGATACTTGCCGTGGATGTTGCCGATGCCCGCCGCCAGCATATCGATGCCAAGCTTCGCGATCTGTCCGCACTCAGCCGGGTCCGCGCACTCGCCCATGGCCACGTGACCGTCCTCCTGGCCGCCGATGCAGCCCACCTCGGCCTCCACGGAAACGTTCTTCTCCCGGCACAGCTCCACGATATGGCGTGTTTTCTCCAGATTTTCCTCAATGGGCAGCTTGGAGCCGTCGAACATCACGGAGCTGAAGCCGCCGTTTAACGCGTCCAATGCCTCCTCGTATTTGCCGTGGTCCACGTGCAGGGCCACCGGAACCGTGATATCCAGATAGGCCATAAAGTCCTCGACCATATCCGTGATCGTCCGGTAACCGCCCATGTACTTGGCCGTGCCGCCGGAGACGCCCAGAATGATGGGGGAATGGGTTTCCTGGGCCGCCAGCAAAAAGGCTCTGACCGACTCCATATTGTTCAGGTTGAAATGGCCCACCGCGTAATGTCCTTCTTTGGCCTTCCGAAGCATTTCCTTCGCATTTACTAATCTCATGATACTACTCTCCTTTATATTTTTTCCACTGCAGGTTTACAGCGTAATTTCTCTTCCTTTCGAAAGTTTCGTAACCAATACCAGGGAAATAATCGTCATCACCGTCAGAATGGTGGAGATGGCGCACGCCTTTCCGTCCGTACCTCTGGACACCATGATGTAAACGCCCAGGTTCAGGGTGATGGTCTTGGAGCTGTACAGGATAATGGACGAGGACAGTTCCGTAATCAGGGTTACCCAGCTCAAAATGGCTCCGGACATGATACCGTTTACCATCATCGGCGTGGTGACCTTCCAAAACGTCTTAAACTTCGACGCGCCCAGGCTGGCCGACGCCTCCTCCACCGTGATGGGGATCTGCTGCAGAATCGCCACGCTGCTGCGGATGGTGTAGGGGATTCTGCGGATACACATGGAAACCACCATGATAGCCGCCGTACCGGTCAGCACCAGCGGTCCCTTGCTAAAGCCCATGACCAGCGCGATACCGACCACGGAACCGGGGATGATGTAGGGCAGCATGGACAGGGTGTCGATGATGTTGTTCACATGGTTCCTTCTGCGCACCACCAGATAGGCGATCAGCACGGCTAACAGGATGATCAACACCAGCGCGCTGCCGCAGATGACGATGGTATTTTTCACCGCATCGCCCATGGTCTCAAAAATCTGCCGGTAGCTCATCAGGGAATAACCGGGTTTAAACATGTTGCCCGTCTTGGAGGTGTTGCGGAACGAGCAGTAAATCAGGTAAAACTGGGGCAGGAAAGAGACCGCCACCAGGCCGTAAGCGTAAAAATGGGCGAAAAAGCTGAGCACCGGGTGGGGCTTCTTGCGCTCGATGGGGTGCAGCGCGTTCATGGTGAAGCTGTAGTGGTTGGACAGCATTTTCTGAATCAGGAACACGATGGCCGTGATAATGATGGCGATCACGCTGACCGCGGCCGCAAAGTTGTGGTTGACCGAGGTCTCGCCCACATACTGCTTGTAAATCTCCACCGGGAAGGTGCGGTATCCCTCGCCGATCAGAAGGGGCGTGCCGAAATCGGCCATGGCTCGCATGAATACCATCAGGGCCGCGGCCAGAATGGAGGGCATGCACAGTGGCACCACCACCTTGAAGAACCGCTTGACGCCCCGGCAGCCCATGTTGGAGGAGGCCTCTAACAGGGAGTTGTCGATATTTTTCAGCGCGCCGGACACGTACAGGAATACCAGCGGGAACAGCTTGGTGGCCAGCACCAAAAGAATCCCGTTGAAGCCGTAGATGGACGGCATCTCGATCCCCAGGTTCCGGCTGAAAAACTTGGTGATAATGCCGGAACGGCCCAGCAGAAGGATCCAGGAGTACGCGCCGATAAAGGGGGCGGACATGGAGCAGAGAATGATCATGACCTGTAAAAAGTTCCGGCCCTTCAGCTCATACATGTTGTAAAGATAGGCCAGGGGAACGCCCAGGGCCAGGGTCACCACCGTCACGCACACGGCGATCTTAAAGCTGTTTAACAGCGTGGAAAAATAGTAGGTGTCGCTGAAAAACTGCTTGAAATACTGCATCGTGAAGGTGCCCTGTTCATTGTCCAGCACGGACTGCACCAGGATTTTCAGGAGCGGATAGAGCATGAATACAATATACAGAAGAAGGATCCCAAGGCTGATGCCCATCCACATATCGATTTTTTGTTTCTTTTTCATAGACAGTCCCCCTCCTTAACGCATCAGGGACTTGGAACCGTCCTCGGTAAACAGGTTGATCTTTTCCTTCTTGACCTGCAGGCGAATCCGGGAACCCTTATCCAGAATGTCGTCGATCCGGGATTCCTGGATGATCTCCACGCGCTCCCCTGAATCCAGATTCACAAAATAGTGGGTGTTCAGGCCCAGGAAGGTGCTGTATTCCACGGTGGCCCCGATTCCCTCCTGGTCCTCCGGTACGATCTCAAATTCCTCGGGGCGGATGGAAACGGTCAGAGGCGTCTTGTCCTCCACGCCGCGCACCATGCTGTCCATGGTCACGTAGTAGCCGTCCGAAAACGTGATGCCGCGCTGACCGTCCGCTTTCAGGGAGGCCTCCACCTTGAGCACGTTGGTCCGGCCGATGAAGGTGGCCACAAACAGGTTGGAGGGGCGCTGGTACAGGTTCTTGGGCGTTCCGATCTGCTGGATCACGCCCTGGTTCATAACCGCGATGCGGTCCGACACCGCCATGGCTTCCTCCTGGTCGTGGGTCACGTAGACGGTGGTAATTCCCAGTTTGTTCTGTATTTCCTTGATCACCTCGCGCATCTCCACGCGGAGCTTGGCGTCTAAGTTGCTCAGGGGTTCATCCATCAACAGGACGCTTGGCTCGATGGCCAGGGCGCGGGCCAGCGCCACGCGCTGCTGCTGCCCGCCGGAAAGCCGCTCGGGAAGCCGGTCCTGATATTCTTCGATTTTCATCAGACCCAGAAACTTCTGCGTCCGTTCTTCTATCTGATCCTTCGGCAGTTTCCGGTTCTGAAGGCCGAAGGCAACGTTCTTTTTCACGGTCAAATGCGGGAAAATCGCATAGTTCTGGAACACCATGCCGATGTTGCGCTTTTCAGGCGCCAGATCGTTGATCTTCTGGTCGTTGAAGTAAAAGTCTCCGCCCTCAATGGTGTTGAATCCGGCGATCATTCTCAGTAATGTTGTCTTTCCACAACCAGACGGTCCCAGGAGGGTGAAGAACTCACCTTCCTCAATCACAACCGAAAGGTCGGGAATTATGACATTGTTGCCGTATTGTTTCAAAGCGTGACTGATTTTAATTTTCACCTTGTCCATAATTCCCCTATCCCCTCATTCATTTATCGATGGCAGCAGTTCGGATGGCGTGAAAATGGTGAGGTAAGCAGCGTCAAGCCCGCTTGCAGGCGGCTTTCCTCACCATTTTTCACATCAGATGGACATCCGGCACTCCCTGACCGGCCTTTCCGGTCAGAAAGATAAGCCGTATGTACAGTTGCCGTTTATCTCATATCAATCCTATTTTGTTTTCCACAGCTCGATCCAGCGGTTTAAGATATCTTCCTGGTTCTTGGCCAGCCCCTCGGTATCGGCCGCTTTGTAGTTGATGTCGCTGAGATTGGGCAGCCACTCGTTCTCAATGTCTAAGTTTGCGTTGGCCTGTCTGGCGCCGCACTCATTGTAGATGGCCTGGCACTCGTCGCTCTCCAGGAAATCCATGAACAGCTTAGCATTATCCAGATTCTTACAATTCTTGATGATCGCGGAACCGAATGCGATGCTGGTCACGCCTTCTTTGGGGTATACAATGTGCACGCCCTCAGCGCCCTCGGAGAGCATCTGCACGCAGGCCGGCTCATAGGTCATGCCAACGGTGTACTCGCCGTTGTAAACGCCCTTGTAAACCGCGGAGGAACCGTCGGTGATCACCATGTTGTCCATCAGCTTGTCGATGAAGTCCCAGGCCTCTTCGCTGTCGTAGCCGCCGAAATCGGTCAATACACACTGCAGCTGGTTCCACGCGCTGGAGCTGGCGGTGGGATCGCCGTTTGCCACCTGGCCCTTTAAGGCCGGATTCAGCAGATCTTCATAGCCGGTAATGGTGACGCCCGCTTTTTTCTCCAGCTCGTCGTTTACCCACAGGCAGGGAATCTGGGCGTCGTGGTAGGTGAGGACGCCGGTGGTATTTTTGAACTCATCGGGCATCTTGTCGTCGTTCTTGCAAACGTAGGTCTCAAACAGGTCGCTGTAGGTCAGGGTGTCGGCGTACACCAGTCCGCCGAACATCACGTCGCCCTGGGGATTGTCGGCCTCCGCCTGGATTCTGGTCTTACACTCTCCGGCTCCGGCCTGGGTGTAGCTGATCTTGATATCCGGGTATTTCTCCTGGAACGCGCCCACAATGGCGTTGTACTGGAGATCGCTGACCGTTGTGTAGATGTTTAAGTCCCCGCTTGCGGCGGCTGCCTCCTCCTGACTCTCGGCCTCGGTGGCTTCCTCCTTGCTCTCGGGAGCCGCGGCCTGCGTCTCGGCCTTGGTCTCGGGCGCTGCGGTGGTGGTGGGATCAGCGGCTTTTCCGCCTCCGCATCCGGTGATCAGTCCCGCCGTCATAACGGCCCCCAGCAGTAATGCTACTTGTTTCCTCATAATCTTAATATCCTCCTTTTCTTTGATTACGTGTTTATCAACAATAGTCCGGCGCAGCCTGTGCGCGGCTATTTGTTACCTGAATGAGTGTGGGAAAATGAACGGCTTCCGGCCGGTTATTTTACGGAGCCGGTCCGCCGGTTCTTCTTGCGGCACCGTCCACAAGCTATTCCACGGCGCCGTTCCGGCTGAGAAACGCCTCGGCGGCCGCCCGGTCCGGGATCCCCGCTCTCCCGCCGCGCTTCAGACATTTGAGCGCCGCGGCCGCGCTGGCAAACCTCAGACAGTATTCCGGGTCCGGCCTGGTCAGCCAGCACGCCAGAAACGCCCCGTGAAATGTGTCCCCCGCTCCCGTCGTATCCACCGCCCGTATCTCAAACGCGGGTAAATGCTTCACGCATCCATCCCTGACATACCAGCAGCCCCGGCTGCCCGCGGTTGAAGCCAAAACCTTCGGCCCCAGCTTTGCCATCACGGCCAGCGCTTCCTCCACGCTGTCCTTGCCGGTCAGACGCCGGGGGTATTTCTCGTTGGCGATCAGAATATCGGCCAGGGAGGCCAGCTCCCAGTTCTTTTCGTTGTCCTCCTGCATGGAACAGGCGTCCAGGGAAACGGTGATTCCCAGCTCCTTTGCCAGCCTGGCCGCCCTCAGTGCGTTTTCATACTGAGTGCCGTCCAGGTGAAGGATCCTGGCCCCCGCCAGCGCGGCGCGAATCTCATCCGTAAAGCGCAGCGCCGGAAGCTGATCCCGGTATGGGAACTTGGTGCGGCTGCCGTTTTCCGGGTTGACCATCACATAGGAAGTGGAACTGCGCCCGCCGGGAATCCTGCGGATCAGCTCTGTCTGCACTCCCTCACGGTGGAATCCATCGAGAATCCTGTCTCCCACCGGATCATCCCCCAGGTTGGCGATCACGCCCGCCCTGGCCCCCAGCCTGGACGCCGCCACCATGGCGGTAGCCGCCGCTCCCCCGCCCTGGGAATCATCAATTTCCAGAATATGGGTGGAGCCATCCTCGGGCGGGTACTGCTCCACCACGCATATATTGTCCTGGCAGCAATGTCCGATGCCCCAAATATCCACAGCCATCGTCCTGCTCCCCCTTAATCCGTCTGGGCGGCGCGCGCCATAACCTGCCTGGCCTTTTCCGCCACCATTTCCGCGCTGAGCCCGTACCGCTTTAACAGTTCCAGCGCATTGCCCGAATGGCCGAAGCGGTCGTTCACCGCTACCATTTCCATGGGAACCGGGCATTTTTTCACCAGCACCTCTGCCACCGCGGAGCCGAGGCCCCCGTAGCAGTTGTGATTCTCCGCGGTGACGATGGCTCCGGTCTCCCGGGCGGCCTTTGCCACCAGCTCCTCGTCCAGCGGTTTTATGGTATGCATATCGATCACTCTGGCCGATATGCCTTCTTTCTCCAACATCCCGGCTGCCCGAACCGCTTCCTGGACCATCAGCCCCGTGGCGATCAGCGTCACGTCGCAGCCGTCCTTCAGCGTTACACCTCTGCCGATCTGAAACCGGTAATCCGGGTAGGAATCTGTAATGTTCTCCACCGTGATCCGCCCGGTCCGCATATAGCAGGGGCCCTTGTAATCCACCAGAGCTCTGACCGCCTCCCGGGTTTCATTGGCGTCGCAGGGACAGATCACCGTCATACCGGGCACCGTGCGCATCAGGCTCAAATCCTCGATGCACTGATGGGTGCCTCCGTCCTCGCCCGCGGTGAGACCGCCGTGGCTTCCCACAATCGTCACATTTAAGCCCGGATAGGCCACGCTGTTGCGAATCTGGTCGTAGGCTCTTCCGGCCGTAAACATGGCGAAGGAGTGGCAGAATACCTTCTTGCCCGCCGCAGCCAGACCGGCGGCGATTCCCACCATATTGGCCTCCGCGATCCCTACGTTATAAAACCGCTCCGGGTAGAGCTCCTGGAATCTGCAGGACATGGTGCAGCTGGACAGGTCCGCATCCAGAACCATAATTTCTTCGCGGCCGCCGAACTCTCTCAGCGCTTCGCCGTAAGCCGCCCTCGTGGCAATCATCTCTCCCATCACGATTCCTCCAATTCCCTGATTCTCTGATTCAGCTCTCCAAAGGCGGTCCGGTACTCCTCCTCATTCGGCCGGTTGCCGTGCCATTTCACGCCGCCCTCGAAAATGGACACGCCCTTGCCCTTGACCGTGTCCGCAATGACCGCCACGGGTTTTCCCCTGACTGCCATTGCCCGCTCCAGAGCGTCCGCCACCTGCTCCACGTCGTTGCCGTCGATGGTCAGCACTTCCCACTTGAACGCCTCAAATTTGTCCGCGATGGGGCAGGGCGAATTGACCTCCTCCAGACTTCCGTCCACCTGAAGCTTGTTGTAGTCCACGATGGCGGTCAGATGATCCAGGCCGTGGTTCCCGGCAAACATAGCCGCCTCCCAGACCTGCCCCTCCTCGATCTCGCCGTCCCCCAAAATCACGTAGGTCCGGTAATCCTTTTTGTCCACCCGGGCGGCCAGGGCCATGCCGATTCCGGCCGAAAGCCCCTGTCCCAGGGAGCCGGTGGACATATCCACCCCCGGCACCTCGTTCATCTCCATATGCCCGGACAGATAGCTGTCGATCTTGCGGAATGTGGAGAGGTCCTCCAACGGGAAAAATCCCCTCATGGCCAGCGCAGCGTAAGCGGCGGGAGTGCAGTGCCCCTTGGACAGGACCAGGCGGTCCCGGTCCGGATTCCTGGGGTCTTTGGGGTCGATCCTCATCTTGTCAAAGTAGAGGACGGACAGAATTTCCGCAATGGAAAATGATCCCCCAATGTGTCCGGAGTTCGCGTCTTTTACCGCCTGCAGGCCGTATTTCCGGATCCTGGCGGCAATCAGCTCCAACTCCCGCTTTTGTTCCTTCTGCATATGTAGCTCCTTCCTCACTCTTATATGGTTTCTCCCTCATCGGTGTTGTGATAACGGTTATATTTCAGCGCAACATTCAGATACAGCAGATTGATAATGGACGTCTGTGCGATCCGGGCCAGGGAATTGTCTCCACCGTTCAGAAGGGTCTCGGAGGTGGTAAAAAACTTCACGTCCGAACAGTGGGTGATGGCCGAATCTCCGTAGCTGGTGATACAGATCGTCGTAGCGCCCTTGCCGCGGGCGATCCGCAGGGCTTCCACCACCTGGGAGGATTCTCCCGAATGGCTGATTCCAATCGCCACATCGCCCTTATTGTATTTCTCCGCCGCTATGATGGACGGCTGGAATTCATTGTAGACGTTGGACGGGATTCCCAGCTTCATGAGCTGGTGCTTCAGGCTGCGGGCCACCGGAACGGAACCGCCCACTCCGTAGATGGAAATGTAGTTGGCGTTGCAGAGCACCTTGGTGGCCTTCTCCACCTCGTCCTCGTCGATCAGGTTCATCGTATCCTGCAGCGCGCGGATCGCGCCCATGAACACGCGCTCCTTCAGCTCATCCATGTACTGGCCGCCGATCCCTCCGTCAAAGCTTCCGGCTGTCTCGTTTTCTCTGGCCACCACGATTTTCAGCTCCTTCAGCCCGGAATACCCCATCTTGTGGCAGACCCGGACCACCGTTGCCTCGCTGACCTGGGCCTCCTTCGCCAGCACGGCGATGGGCTCCTTCTCGATTCCCGCAAAGCTGTTCAGCAGGTATTCCGCAAAGCGGCGCTCCTGGGCGCCCAGGCTCCCGATTACCCCTCTCAGTTTAATCTGCCATGACGGTGTCCTCGGAACATCCATATTGACTCCTCCTCTACGCGTAGTGTATGAAAACTTTCACATGTGAAATTAATTTCGTCAAAGGCGAAATTACTGAAATTTCTTTTACTGCATCATAACCCAAGGATTTTGTAATGTCAACAATATTTACAAAAATTAATAATTTCATATGTGAAACTTTGTGTATAAATACAAGTAATTTTTACATTTTTTTCTAATTTCTTGGTTTTTGGAGGTTTTTTGGAAGAATATGGCGGAAATGGACGGCCGCTCTGAATGGTCTGTTGGCATGTATGAAAAAATGGCGGTTTGCAGAATACCTGCGGCTTGGGAGGGGGGTGTTTTTCATGTGTGGCGGCAGCGCAGAGGAGATTTGCGGGGCGGGGGGATTATGATTTCCAGAAAACAGAAAAAAAGCCCCATCCTCGCGCCGCCGAAAGGATAGGGCCTTTAAAATATGATTGGTGAGATATATATAATTTAAAATACATTTGGGTTATCGCTTTACAGACGTGCCATGTTGGTGACGCGCTTTAAGTCGCCGTCGGGCTTCATTTGACCGCCGCGCGCTTATGTCATTCCCGCGCCTCATCCCGCTTCCAAGCTTACGTCCTTCCGCTCCCTCAGACCTGCGCCTTCAGCACCGTCTCCCCCGCCTTCTCCAGCGAGCGGGAGGCGTCCAGCCCTTCCACGTCCCCGGTATGCACCAGGTGGAGCGCTCTGGACGGGCAGACCTTCACACAGGCCGGTTCCAGGCCGTGGCGGACCCGCACAGCGCAGCCGTCGCATTTTTGCATGCGGCCCTCCTCGTTGAAGGCCGGTATCCCAAAGGGGCAGGCCATGGCGCAGCTGTGGCAGCCGATACAGGACGTATTGTCGTAAATGGTCAGGCCCGTCTCCGCGTCCTTGCGGATGCAGGCGCAGGGGCAGGCCGTGACGCAGGGGGCGTCCGTACAATGCATACACGCGATGGAAATGTGCACGTACTCCGCATTTCCCCCGCAGCCGCGTTTCTCCCAGTCGAACACTGTGCGGAAGGGGCGGATGCCCTTCTCCGTATCAATGTCGTTCTGATCCATGCAGGCGATGGCGCAGGCGCCGCAGGCCGTACATTTCTTCAAATCCAGATCCAGCATGATTCCCATCTAATTCTCCCCCTTTCTCACCCCGCAGCGTGTGGACCGAAAGCCTGGAAAACCGCAGTAGGGGTCCAGATTGTCCCGATCCATCAGCGAGTTCACATCCGCTTCCCGGTACCCGTGGTACATGTGCACCATGCCGGGGAGCACCCGGGCCGTGGGGTTGGCCTTCACCTCGATGGAACCCACAGCGGTAAAGAGCTGAATTTTATCTCCCTTTTTGATCCCCAGACGTTCAGCGTCGCAGAGCGCCAGATCCGCCTCTGGCTCCGGCCGCAGGCTTCTCAGCCAGGACACATCGTGTAACCGGGAGTGCAGCGCGTGGGGAATGCGCGCCCCCGCGCAGAGAATAAACGGGTAATCCGTCTTGTCCGCCTGGTTCAGGGAACAGCGGTAGGTAGGCAGGGAATCCAGCCCCCACTCCGGATGGGCCTGAATCACCAGAGAGTCCAGCTCGAACTTTCCGCTGGGCGTGTCCATACCTCCCTCAATGTAAGCGCCCTCCGCGTACAGCTCCCGCTCCGGCACCAGAACCGGCAGGTCCGCCGCCTTTAACTCCTCCACGGTCACGGACAGGTCCCGGATTATGTCCCGCACGCAGTTCTCGTAGCCGCTGCGCAGGAGCGGATCGTCCAAATCCAGATAACCCGCCAGCTCGCAGAGAATGTCCGCGTCGCTTTTGGACTGGCCCAGGGGTGGGATCACCGGTTCCGTGTAGGTGGCGTAACCGCCCGGATAGGTCTTGAACTCCCCCCGCTCAAAGGACGAGCAGGCGGGCAGCACAATATCCGCGTATTTGGCCGTGTCCGTGAGAAACAGGTCCGCGTCCACAAAGAAGTCCAGCTTTTTTAAGGCCTCCTTCACATACTCCGTATCCGGGAACATCCGGGCGTTCATCCCGCAGGCGAACACCGCCCGGATGGGATAGGGGCTGCCCTCGGTGATCTGCCGGGCAATGTCCATGGCCTGGGCCTCCCGCTCCAGGTGATACCAGAGCGGAAACCGCGGCTTACCCACCGGCTCCTTGCAAGCCTTTGGCCGCTTCTCCTCCACAAATTCCTCCTCGCGGGTCTGAAAGCCCGAGGACTGGTGGACGTAGGTGTGCAGGCTGGGCCTCTGCCCTCCCTCGCGGTCATAGCTGCCGGTCAGGGCCGTCAGGGCCATGATCGCCCGGTAATTCTGCATGCCGTTTTTGTGGTGGGCCAGGGGCGCGCTGGACTCGTTGACGGACAGCGGCCCGTTCTCGTGGATCAAGCGGCAGGCGGCCAGGGCCTGCTCGTAGGGCACGCCGGTCAGCGCTTCCAGATTGTCCGCGTTAAACTGCCGGACGTACTCCGCGAACGCCTCAAAGCCGGAAACGTACCGCTCAATGTAATCCCAGTCGATCCAGCCGTTTTCGATCAGGATGTTGGCCATACCCAGCGCCAGAGCGCCGTCCGTGCCGCCGACGGGCCGCAGGTGGATGTCCGCCAGCTTCTCGGTGGCCGGAGTTTCCCGCGGGTCCACGATAATGAACTTGACGCCCCTCGCCTTGGCCTCATCCGCCCGTTTCCCGTTCAGATACCGGGAATGATAGGGGTTGAAGGCCCAGCCGAGAAATACGCCGCAGTGCTCCATATCCGGTCTGGCCGGCCGGCCCGTGGCCACCTTCCAGGCCATGAGGCCCGAGGTGAAACAGGTGCTGGACTCCGTGGCGTAATTCTCCGTTCCGAAGGAAAATGCCAGCCGATGCAGCCAGGGACGGAACCACTTGGAGTAGCCCCCGAAAAACAGCACGCTGTCCGCGCCGTCCTGGGCCCGGACCGCCAGCAGGCGGTCCGCAATCTCCCGGTAGGCTTCCTCCCAGGTAATCTCCTGAAATTTCCCCTCGCCGCGACTGCCCACCCGCTTCAGGGGTGTCAAAATCCGGTCCTTCCGGTAGATATACTCCCGGTTGGACAGCCCTTTGGTGCAGAGCAGCCCGTCGTTCATGGGATGCCCTTCGGTTCCCTCCACCTTTATGATCCTGCCGTCCCTCACATAGGCGTCGACGCCGCAGTGGAACGAGGGGCTGCAGATCGCGCACAATGTCCTCTTAATCTCAATCCCCGTTTCCGGGCACGGAATTTTCGCTCTCAGCAGCTCTTCCCTGGTCTCCATGTACCGCAGCCTCCAATCTCTCAATAAATTCTTCCGTCAGCCCCGCCTTCACCAGCATCCCGATCTGGAACGGGGGAAGCCGGCTCTCCGGCTCCTGGAACAGGCGCAGCATATAGTTCTTGATCATGCCGCTGACCGGGTAACTGTCCAGAATGTTGACTCCCGCGATGCGCCCGTCCCGGCACACGGCTTTCAGATAAAGCCCCTTCTTTAGACTGCCGAATACCAGGGTCTCCCCCTGTATCCGGTTGTCGCCGAACCCGATAAAGTCCATATCCATGAAATGCGTGATGTTGTGCAGAATATTTCCCTCAAACCGTGCATTTCCACCGGCCATATTGATCCCGGCTACCGTTCCCTGGTGGTTGGCGTTGGCCCACAGACCGATGATCTGGCGCTCTCCGCTCTGGATATTGGTTCCGGCGCAGCAGTCGCCTGCCGCATAGATCCCCTCGGCCGACGTTTCCATCCGCTCGTTGACCAGAATCGCCCGGTCCGTTTCGATCCCGCCGTCCGCCAGGCCGATGTTGGCCCTGGTTCCGATGCAGAGCACCACCAGGTCGGCCTCCAGCCGCTCCCCGTCCGTCATGACGGCAATCTGGCGCGGCCGCCTTGGGGAGGCTGACTCCGGCTCAGGCACTCGGCCGCAGGCCGCGCCCGGCCTCTGCTCCCCCGCGTCCCCACAGGCCGCATCCGGCCTCTGCTCCGCCTCTCCCGCTTCCACCTCCACACGCTCAATCGTTCGCCCAAACCGCAGGCTCACGCCTTTTTGTTCCACCCGGCGGCCGATTTCCGCCGCAACGTCCTCATAGGCGGCCAGCGGAAACATACAGGACGCAAGGTCCGCCAGCACGGTGCGAATCCCACGCTTTGCCAAAAGCTCCGCTACCTTGATCCCCACCATGGAAGCGCCCACCACCACGGCGCTTTTCACCCGTTTGTCCTCCAACGCCCGGCTCAGCCGCAGGGCGTCCTCATCCGTCCGCATAAAAAAGCGGCGTTCCGGCTCCAGCCCCGGAATCGCCGGAGCGAAGGCCGACGCGCCTGTGGCGATCAGGATTTTATCGTAGGTTCTGACCTCGCCATTCTCCGTCTCCACCGTTCTCCCCGCCGCGACCGATTTTACCGTATCGCAGATGCAGCGGAAGGAACATGTTTTCTGTATCTCCTCCAAACTGCCGAAGGGAAACATTTCCCGATAGGAAAGCTTACCACCCGCGTAATAGGTGGTAAGCATGGGATTGTATGGCGCAAGACCCGTATTGGTGTACACATCCACAGTTCCCCCGGCGTCCAGCCGGCGGATCGCCTTCAGGGCGTGGTAGCCGGCTGTGCCGAATCCAACAATCGCATATGTCCGCATAATTGTCTCCTCTATTTCTTCCCGGCCGCCTTTTCAATCACAACCTTCTCGCGCAGGTTTGCGTAGATCACGCAGAGAACCGCGAACACTGCCAGGCTGATCCAGGTAACCAGATTCAGATCTTTTAAATTCAGCCATCCGGTGACCAGCAGCAGGATCACGGAAATGACAGTGATCACCCGCAGAGCCGTGTTGCCGATCTTAAAGGTGGCGTTTTCGTAGGCCTCCGCCTTTTTCTCCTTCAGCCGGTAAGCGGCGCTGACCGGCAGCACGTTGCAGATCACGGTCAGTCCAACGCCCAGGGAGGAGATAAAGGACACGTCCATCCCGGTGACAATCGGCACCGCGCCGATGACAAAAAAGATCAGCAGCAGCTTGTAGGGAACCCCGTGCTTGTTGGTGTCCGCCAGGCTCTCCGGGAACCAGCCCTCCTTGGAAGCCACAAACAGACCCTTGGTGATCCAGGACAGCGTGCCGTTTAAGGTGGTCGCCAGGGCGAACAGCGCTCCTCCGATTACGAAGAACAGATAAACCGACGTGGGGAAGATCTCCTTTGCGGAGACCACCAGCGTTTTACCCGCAACCTCCTCAACCGGAAGCACGCCCGCGGCCACCACGCCCATCAACGCGTAGAACACGGCCACAATACCGGTGGAAAGGAACATGGAACGTGGAATGGTCTTGCCCGGATCCTTGATCTCGCCGCCCAGCTCCGCCACAAACTTGGCGCCGCCCATAGGGAAATAGAGAAGGGCCGAGGCCGTGAAAAAGCTGATCGCGCCGTTGGGCATGATCGCGCCCGGTTCCGTAAACACGGAGAAGTTCACCCGGGGAAGTCCAAAGATAATGTAAACGCACAGCGCCGCCATCAATACTGCCACCATGATGGTCTGCAGCTTGGCGGCCGTTTTCAGGCCCACCATGTTGAGCAATACGCAGAGAACCAGCAGCCCCAGCGCCACCACCTTCACATTGATCCAGGGAAGAATTGCCTGTAAATAATTGGCAAATCCCAGAGCAAAGGTGGAAATCAGGCATTGGGATACCGCAAACATAATCACATACACGAATCCCGACTTGCGCCCGATCATCTCACGGACATATGTATAGTTGCCGCCGGTACCCGGCATAGCCGATCCCAGCACCGCCAGGGGCACCATGGTGATCATGATGATGGCCGCTGCCACCAGGAACCCGAAGGGCACTCCCCTGCCCGTCTTAGCCAGCGCGATGCCCGTCAGCACCATGATGCCGGACCCGATAATCTGTCCGATACAAAAGCTCATGCAGTCCCGGAAACCCAGCACCTGGGCCTCCCCGTTGTTTTGTTGATTACTCATACCGTTTCATCCTCCTATTTTGATTCCTGATCCCCACGGACCGGCTCTCAGCTTCTGCCCGCCGTCCGTTTTATATACAGCTGTTCAAGCGCGCCCAGCGCTTTCGCCAGAAGGCTTCTGGTGCAGCCGATATTTAATCTGATAAATCCTCTTCCCGCTTCTCCGTAGTGAAGGCCGTCCCCCACTCCGATTCCGCATTCCTCCACCAGCGTGCCGCACAGCTGCCCGTCCAGGCCCAGACAGTTTAAGTCCAGCCACATCAGATAGGTGCCCTCGTGGGCGGTGACGCCGATTTCCGGCATGTGCTCCCCGATATAATCGGAAACAAACCGGGAATTCTCTTCCAGGTAACGCTTCTCCTCCTGCAGCCAATCCCGCCCATTGTCGTAGGCCGCCTTGGCCGCCGCCATTCCGAACAGGTTGGGGCTCATGATCCAGGCGCCCCGCAGTTTTCCCATGATGCGCTCCCGCAGCTGCGGATCCGGGATCAACAGATTGGACACAATGAGTCCGGTCATGGAAAATGTCTTGCCCGGGGAGGTGTACACCGCCAGGCGGCTGTGGACCTCATCAAAGGCCAGCATGGAGGTGAAGGGATTGCCAAACAGCGCCAGGTCGCAGTGGATCTCGTCGGACGCCAGGTACACGTCGTAGCGGCTGCACAGCCCCGCCACCCGCAGAAGCTCCTCCCGCCGCCACACGCGGCCGGTGGGATTGTGGGGGTTGCAGAAAATCAGCAGCCGGACTCCGGTTTTCATCTGCTCCTCCATGCGCTCGTAGTCGATCCGGTAGGTTCCGTCCTCATGAACCAGCCCGCAATCCACGATCTCCCGCCCCGTATTCCGGATAATGGCGTAGAAGGGATCATAGATGGGCGTGTGGATCATTACCCGGTCTCCCGGCTCCGTCAACGCCAGAATGGTGAAATACAGCGCGGTCACCACTCCGTAGGTGGGACACACCCAGGATTCTTCAACCCCCAGACCGTACTCCCGGTTGAACCAGCCCGCCACGCTGGAAATGTAATCCCGTCCGGCAAAGCTGTAGCCGTAAACCCCGTGTTCCGCCCGGCCGGCCACCGCCTCCATCGCCTCCGGGGGCGCCTTGAAATCCGTGTCCGCAATCCATAACGGGATCAGCTCTTTATCCGTCAAAAACTTTCCCTTGGCCCGGTCCCATTTTATACTCCCCGTGCCCCTCCGGTCCACAGGAATATCAAACCTCTCCATTTTCCCCGCCTCCAATTTGTGCTTTTTTACAGTTTTCTTGTCTCGTTTCTTCCTTTATGTTATCATTAGAGAGAAAATAAGTATAATACCAATTTTCCGGTGATTGATAACTCCGGCGTTATCAATAATACAATCTGAGAGGAGGTTCCCAAATGGACCTGCTGCAACTGAAATATTTCTGTGCAATCGTGGAGGAGGGCCACATGACCAGGGCCGCCGCCCGCCTTTCCATCGCCCAGCCCGCCTTAAGCGCCAGCCTGGGCCGCCTGGAGAAGGAGCTGGGCGTCTCCCTCTTCGACCGCGTTGGGCGCAATATCTATCTGAACGAGTGCGGACAGTCCTTCTACGCCTTTGTCTCCCCCGCCCTGGCCCTCCTGGAAAATGCCGCCCGCTCCGTGGACGACTTCAAACAGCAGCGCCTGGACAATCTGGTCCTTGGCTCCGTGAGCCAGACCTATCTCCAGGACGCCATCATGGCCTTCAAGCGGCGGCACCCGGATATCCGCATCAGCCAGTTCACCATCGAGCCGGAGAACGCGGACCGGGAGCTGAACCAGAACGACTTTGACTTCCTGCTGATCCCCAAATATCTGGATCGGCCGGACTTCATCCAGGAGGTTCTCTATGAGGACCGCTTCGCCCTGGCTCTAAACACCTCCCACCCGCTGGCGGACCAAACGGAGGTCTTTCTGGCCGACTTGAAGGACGAAAGCTTCATCAGCCTGCCCAAGGGGTATGCGTTCCGGGATTTCACGGACCAGATCTGCCTTGCCGCCGGATTCACGCCCTGCGTGGCCATGGAGTGTTTTCACTGCCAAATGCTGGACCTGATCTCAGCGGGCCTGGGTGTGGCCCTGGTTCCCGAGTCCTTCCGCAAAAAATGTCTCTACAACCACACGGTAAAGGTGCTGCCCCTGGCCGGACCGCCGGTCATCCGCCCCATGCTGGTCAGCTACAAAAAGGCCCGCTACATGACAAAGGCGGCCCGGGCGTTTCTGGAATTTTTGCATGAGTATTACACGGATCAGCAGGCGGAGGACTGCAACGAGTGCAGTTGAGAAACTGGACGGTACAAAAGGAGGCCGCGACTGAACGGGCCTCCTTGTTACTGTTCACAGGCAATATCCCGCGAGGCGTTTTTGTGAGTGGAGCGCAGCGGAAGTCACAGAAAACCCGAGGATAGCGGCGCGAAACGGCGTTTTTTGCCGTTTCTGTGCATCGCGAAGCGTGTTACTGGGAACGGAGTGTACAGTAACGCCTCCTTTTGTGTAGTCTGTTTATTTTTCGAAATATACTTGATAATTTTTGTCAACTTTGTTATAATACAATCATGTTACAAGATTAACAAACAGGCGGTGCGCATTATGATGATTACAAGGGAATCGGACTACGGAGTCCGCATCATCCGGGCGCTGAAGGACGG
>OJKJ01000119.1_pt1 | contig 65909 bp, 57 predicted proteins | sample 1596491 | NCBI WGS metagenome assembly OJKJ01 (sample SAMEA4350160, study PRJEB24818) | metagenome | biome: human; feature: gut; material: faeces | place: Denmark | collected 2013-09
TCCCAAGCAGACGACCCTTGCGCGTGGAGATGATTGTGTTGTATTCTTAATGGACGTTGGTGCCGCAGAGCTCCGCCCGATATCTGTCCGCGACATCTACAGATGTTTATAAGACACTCCCCTTTTGCGGCGCCCCGCTCCCCCGCCTCCCCCCCCGCCACACCCCCTTCCGCCACACCCCCTTTCCGCCCTCTTCCTCCAAAAAAAGAGCCCGCGACAAAAATCCCCCATCGCGAGCCCTCATTCCATCCTATTCCAATTTTCTCACCAATTATCTCAAGAAATCCCCGCCCCAGCCGGCATATCCTTCTCCGGCCTCATCAGCGCCAAATTTCCCTCAGCGTCCTCCGCGCACAGCAGCATCCCCTCGGACACCATCCCGGCCAGCTTAGCGGGCTTCAGATTCGTCACAACCATGACTTTCTTACCCACCATCTCCTCCGGAGAATAGTACGCCTTAATTCCGCTCAGAATCTGTCTCACCTGGCTCCCCACCTTCACCTGGGAGCACAGCAGCTTTTTAGACTTCGGCACCGCCTCGCAGGCGATAATCTCGCCAATCTGGAACTGCAGCTTGGCGAAATCATCATAAGTGATCTCCGGCTTAGCCTCCAGATCAATCCCGTCGTCCGCCTTCTCCTCCGCCTCGGCTTCCGTCTGAACCGCCGGCGCATTTGCCGCGTTCATCTCCTCCACCTTAGCCATCACTTCCTTAATATCCATGCGCGCAAACAAAATCTCCGGCTTGTCCGTCACCTTTGTGCCGGACTCATACACCCCAAACACATCCATCTGCGCCAGCTCACGTTTTCCGGTATTCAACTGAGCCAGAATCTTCCCGGACGTCTCCGGCATAAACGGCTCTAACAGCGAAGCCCCGATGGCAATCGCCTCCGACAGGTTATAAAGCACCGTAGCAAGCCTGTCCTTCTTTGCCTCGTCCTTCGCCAGCGTCCAGGGCGTCGTCTCGTCAATATACTTGTTGCTTCTGCGGAAAATATTGAAAATCTCGGTAATCGCGTCGGCCACGCGCAGCTGCTCCATCTTGGCCTCCACCTTCTTCACCGCTTCCAGAACCGTAGCCTTCAAATCCTCGTCCACGGCCTCCGCCGCGCCCTTATCCGCCACAATTCCGCCAAAATACTTGTTGCTCATGGAGATCGTCCGGTTCACCAGATTGCCCAGAATATTGGCCAGATCGGAATTCATCCGCTCCACCATCAGCTCCCAGGAAATCACACCGTCGTTGTCAAAAGGCATCTCATGAAGCACAAAATAACGCACCGCGTCCACGCCAAAGAAATCCACCAGCGTATCGGCATAGAGCACATTTCCCTTGGATTTGCTCATCTTGCCGTCGCCCTGCAGCAGCCACGGATGACCGAACACCTGCTTAGGCAGCTCCACGCCCAGAGCCATCAGGAAAATGGGCCAGTAAATGGTATGGAAGCGGATAATGTCCTTGCCGATCAAATGCAGATCAGCAGGCCAATACTTCTTAAACTGCTCGGTACTGTCGCCGTCGCAATCATACCCAATTCCGGTAATATAGTTGGTCAGCGCGTCCAGCCACACATAGGTCACATGCTTGGGATCAAAGGTAACCGGAATTCCCCAGCTGAACGTGGTTCTGGACACACAAAGGTCCTGAAGCCCAGGCAACAGGAAATTGTTCATCATCTCATTCTTTCTGGAGACGGGCTGAATGAACTCGGGATGAGCGTTGATGTGCTCAATCAACCTGGGCGCATACTTGCTCATGCGGAAGAAATAGGCCTCCTCCTTGGCCGGCTTCACCTCGCGGCCGCAGTCCGGGCACTTGCCGTCCACCAGCTGGGACTCGGTGAAAAAGGACTCACAGGGCGTGCAGTACATGCCCTCATAATACCCCTTATAAATGTCTCCCTGGTCATACAGGCGCTTGAAAATCTTCTGCACCTGAGCCTCGTGGTCCGCGTCCGTGGTGCGGATAAACTTGTCGTAGGAGGTATTCATCAGATCCCAGATCCGTTTGATCTCCTCAGCGGCCTTGTCCACAAACTCCTTGGGAGACACGCCCGCCGCCTGGGCCTTCTCTTCGATCTTTTGGCCGTGCTCATCCGTTCCGGTCTGGAAAAACACGTCGCATCCCTGAGCCCTCTTGTAGCGGGCGATACTGTCGGCCAGCACGATCTCGTAGGTATTACCGATGTGGGGCTTGCCGGAGGCATATGCGATGGCCGTGGTGATATAATATGGCTTTTTACAATTCTGACACATGGTTTCATTCCCTCATTTCCCGGGCAAACGCCTCTCTCCCCATCCTGTCCCATCTGTAAAAGACCGTTCGGAAACGTCAGCGCGCCCTGACTTCAATAGCTTTAAGTATAAGCTTTCCACGGTTGTTCGTCAAGACATGGCCCGCGAATTCAGCCACTTTTTCCCTTAAAACAAAGCTTTCCAGCAAAATCCCACCGCCTGACCACGGCTAAAAGTCCGGCAAAATTTGAACGGGGTACTTGAAAAATTCAAGCAGCCGTGTATAATTTATTTAGGAGTAATCAAAGGACCGTAGGAGTCCGATGACCGCACTTCGGATAAGGCGTAATTTTCAGTTACGAGCTATCCTCTATGCCAGTAGAGGATAGCTCATTTTCGATTCTGATGATTGTCTATGTAAGTCAGCGCCGCGAAAATCACGAGCACCAATGTCAATACTTCAAGTTACTGTGTACCGTAAATCCTTGTGCATAGAGTGCCCGCTATCCGCATTAGAAGTGTGTCTGCGAATCGACGGCGTAGTGGGGCCTACGGCTAGATTCGCAGGCGCAGTTCTGGTGTGGATAGCGAGTGCTATATGCACGAGGACTTGCGATACGCAGTACTAATGTACTCACATCATACTTCCTCCTTCGTTTTATTTCCGAAGGCCATCATCAGTCTATCCTCTGTACTCTGTTCAATTATACCCCTTCATTTTAGCATAACGGATAACTGAATACAACATAATCAACTTTATGTTTTATTCATTTTCCTCCACCCCAAACGAATACAGACCCCGGATATCCATCCGGGGCCCATACTCACATCTATAATGCAAAATACTAAGAGGAAGCCAGTTGAGGCGCGCGTCTCGCCTGCCATTTACGGAAGCCGTACAGCGCGGCGAACAGCACAAATCCGATCAGGGAATTCACCATATACGGCGTAATGGCTAACACGATCACAGCCAGATAAGCCAACCGCTCCAACACGGTAATCCGGCTCTCCACATATCCCTGCAGCATAATCGCCAGGGAATAGCAGACCACCATACCGGAGATCCAGGTCAGAAGCGTCTGCAGATTCCACCCGAAGGTGATATAATCCGGGTTCAGCGCGAAGGCGAAGGGAAGGATAAATCCCGTGATTCCCAGCTTCACCGCCTGCAGCCCCACCTTCATGGGATTTTCCTCCGCAATACCGGCCGCCGCGTAGGAGGCAACCGCCACCGGCGGCGTGATCGCCGAGATGGACGCGAAATACAGCAGGAACAGGTGCGCCGCCAGAATCGGCAGCCCAAGCCCCGTCAGAGCGGGCGCAATGGCGGTGGCGCAGACAATGTAGGCCGCCGTGGTGGGCAGGCCCATGCCCAGGATCGCGCACACCAGCATGGCCAGAATCAGGCTGGGGATCAGGGAATTGCTGCCCAGCTGCACAATAAAGTTGGAGAATTTAAGACCCAGGCCGGTCAGGGAGAACACCGCCACCACAATTCCCGCAGTGGAACAGGCCGCCACAACGGAACAGAGGGATTTTCCAGCCGCCACAGCGCCGTCCACCACCCCTTTTACGGTCATCCGGTCTTTGGAATCCAAAACTCCCGTAACCAGAATCGCGGCAGTGGCAAAAATAGCCGCCTTCATGGGCGTGGTCTTCATCCCCAACATCATAAACAGCAGCACGCCGACCGGGATAAACAGCTTCATTCCTCTGGCCAGAGACTCCTTCAGATTGGGAACCTCGTCCTCACTCAGCCCGGCCAGGTTGTGTTTCACCGCTTCCAGATCCACCATTTTAACCAGGCAGATATAATACATCAGCGCAGGCAGAATCGCCGCAATACAGACCTCCGCGTAAGGAACTCCCGCCACGTCCGACAGCACGAAGGCCGCCGCTCCCATAATGGGAGGCATGATCTGGCCGCCGGTGGACGCAACCGCCTCCACCGCCCCGGCGAACTTCTTTGGATAACCGTTGCGCTTCATCAGAGGAATGGTAAACGCGCCGGTGCTCACCACGTTGGCCACGCAGCTACCGGAAATAGTCCCGAAAAACGCGCTGGCAATTACCGCCATTTTCGCCGGGCCGCCCCGTTTTCTTCCGGCCGCCGCGATGGCGATATTCTGGAAAATGATATCCGCGCCGGATACCGACAGGAAGGCTGCAAACAACAGGAACAGGTAAACATTAGTGGCCGAAGTTCCAATGGGCGTGCCGTAGACGCCTCGGTCACTGAATATTGCCAGAACCACCCGCTGCATGCTGTAGCCCCGGTGCCCGAACAGCCCTGGAATCTTATCGCCCGTCAACGCGTAAATAATAGCCACGATGGCGATAATGGGCAGCACGTTTCCCAGCATTCTCCGCCCCGCCTCCAGCACCAGCAGGGTGATAATGATTCCAAATACATACAGTTCCTTTGTCATCATGTTGTTCTGCATGGTGGTGGTATAGGTCTCAAAGTTGAAAATCACGTAAAAGCTCACGACTGCGGTCAGAGCGATCAGAACCAAGTCCACCACCCTGCACAGAGTCCGCATCCCGGGCGACAGCTCCTTGCTGCCACCCAGAGGTTTATAAAGAAAAATCAGAACTAGTCCGATCAGAAGATGCCAGGCGTAAAACAGGATGCTGGGCATTGTAAACGTGGTATAGTTCCCCACATGGATGATCACGGCAAAGAGTGACACCAGCATGCAGACCACTGTAACCACCTTCTGGTATGTAAATTTCTTATCCATCAAGTCCTCCTTTAGCGTCGGAAACAGGAATTATTTCTGGTACTCAGGCGGAATCAGCTCGTCCGGCACATTCACTCCGACTTCCTGCAGATAGCGCACCGTGCCTGCATGGAGCGGCACATTGTAGTTTAAAATGTTCTCCGCCGTGCAGTATTCCAGGCTCTTGTGGATTTCCATCAGCTGGGGATTGTTCTCCAGCAGCGTCTTGGTCATCAGATAAATGTAATCCTCCGGCACCTCGCTGCTGCACACCAGCATATTCCACTCGGTTACAGTGGGAACATCCTCCGTAGCGCCCTTGTAAGAGCCGGCCGGCATGGTAGCCGCCGTATAGAAGGGATACATATCGGTCAACTGCTTCTGCTCCTCCGGTGTCAGGCCGATAAAGGTCAGCTCCTGGGTAGCCTCCAATTCGGAGATCGCCGCAAAGGGCGGGAAGGAGAACAACACCGCCGCATCCACCTGTCCATCTGCCACAGCAGAGGCGGTAGCCCCGTGTCCGTCGTTGTAGATAGAAGCCGGTTTTACGCCCATCTTGTCAAATGCAGTACGCAACACGCTGTCCATAGCGGCACCTTTGGAACCAAGGCCTACGATTTTGCCGTTAAAATCGCTGATATTTTTAATTCCCGATGAAGAGAGCGCATACATCGTCATATAGGACGGATACAGGGCCACCATCCCCCTCACCTTGTCCATGGGGCCTCCGGTCCACTCCGCAGTTCCCTCCTTCGCTTCGGCCAGGGATGAGGTCATAGCGATTCCCACCTCCATTTCGCCGTTCTGGATCATGGTCAGGTTGGCGGTGGAACCGCCGGTCTCCTCCGAAGTAATCACAAAATAATCCGGCAGGGAATTGTTCAGAATCGTTGCGATTCCCCCGCCCACCAGGTAAAAGTTACCGCCGGAAGAGCTGGTTCCCAGAGAATACCGCAGGGGCGAGGACGGCTTTTCAATGCCTTCACCCACAGCCTGATCCCCCTGGTCCGCAGCCGCAGCGCTCTCCTCTTTTGCCGCCGTATCCCCTCCGCCTGCCGTCGTGGCCGTCCCGGAAGATCCACCGCACGCGGTCATGGAAAATGCCATTGCACCTGCAAGTATCAATGCCAACCAATTTTTCTTCATTTCAAAATTCCTCCTCTTAGTCGTTTACTGCAGCGGGTCCTGCCCGCCCTGATCGCTTCTACCCCAGCGGGGTCATGAAAATGCGCAGTGAGCGGAACGCGTTTCCGGCCGCCAGGCCGCCGCCCCGAACCGAGCCGTCCCGATGCGCACAGCTGATATGGATATGTACAAACAGCGGGCACTCCGTGTCCTTGTAGACGCTTTGCAGCGCCGGGTCCATTTTCTCCCGCTTCATCACCTCGCCGGTGAGGGACAGCACCTCCGCCGCTCCCTCAGCCGGCTGGGAGGCGGTCACAAGGGGCAGCTGGTCCCGTACCGGCGTGGTGTAGGACATGCCGATCACCGAGCCGACCGCTCCGGTAATGTACACGCTCTCCCAGCCCTGTCCCAGCACGTAATCCGTGACAACCGCCTTGATATCCTCCCCGGCCTTCACCGTAACCTCGTAAATCTGCCCCATCATTTCACCTGCTTTTCTACTTTTTTCACAGCCTGGCTGGCTGCGATCAGAATCGGATCATAAACCGGAGCCACCGGCGGCGCGTAGACCAGATCCAGTTCATTTACCGCCTCCACGGTCATACCACAGGTAATGGCGGTTGCCAGCACATTGATGCGCCCGGCGATGCTCTCGCTGCCGATGCCCTGCGCGCCCAAAAGACGCCCCGTTTTCCGGTCAAAGATCAGACAGATCTGATTGTCCCGGCCACCCGGATAGTAGGAGGCCCGGTCCATTTTGGTGATTATGGTGGAAACCGCCTGATACCCGGCGGCCTCCGCCTGTTCCAGGGAAAGGCCAGTGGACGCGATGTACTGCTCAAACACCTTGGTCACCGTGGAACCGAGCACACCTTTGAAGGTGTCATGGCCGCCCGCCACGTTGCCGCCCGCGATGCGCCCCTGCTTGTTGGCCGTGGTGCCGAGAGGCACATAGACCGGTTCCCCGGTAATCAGCTGCTTCATCTGCACGCAGTCCCCGCAGGCCCAGATGTCCGGGTCGCTGGTGCGCATCTCGTCATCCACCACAATCGCTCCCTTCAGACCCAGGGTAAGCCCCGCCTGTCCGGCCAAACCGGAAGCGGGCTTCACTCCGGCGGACACCAGCACGAAATCCGTTTCCAGCGTTTCGCCCTGCGGCGTGCGCACCCAGCGCGCCCTGCCGTCCTGAGTGAGAATCTCCGCCACCCCGGTTCCCGTGTGGACCTTCACCCCGTGGCGTTCCAGATTTTCCAGCACGCTCTGGGAAAACACCGGATCCAGAAAGGGCAGTAGTCTGGGAAGCTGCTCAAAAATCGTAACACTGACCCCAGACAGTGTCAACTCTTCAGCCAGCTCCAGGCCGATGAAACCGCCGCCGATGATAACGGCGCTTTTGGCCTCCCGCTGCACTGTAGCCTTCAGGCGGATTCCGTCCTCCACCGTTCTCAGGTAATAGACTCCCTCGGAGTGAATTCCCGGAATCGGCGGGGCCGCCGGAACCGCGCCGGTGGCGATCACCAGTTTATCGTAGGGGTGTATGCGTTCCTCCCCAGTATCCAGATTCTTTACCGCCACGGTTTTCTCCCCGCGGTTGATGGAAGTCACCTCATGGTGAATCCAAGTGGGGATTCCCCGTTTATTCCGCATCGTTTCCGCGTTCACCGCCACCAGATCATCCGGCTCCGCAATCATCCCACCCACAAAATAGGGCAGGCCGCAGGCCCCGTAGCTGATATAGCCGGATTTCTCAAACACCTGGATCTCCAGCTCCGGCTTCACGCGCTTCGCCTTGGAGGCGGCGCTCAGACCAGCCGCCGTACCTCCGATTACAATTAACTTTTCCGCCATGAAATGACCTCCTGCCACCGATTCTTATGACTTCACGCCGTATTTGTCGATCACGCCCATCTCGCCCATGAGCTTCTCCAGATCCGCCAGCTTCTGGCCGCCGAAATCCTGATAGGGCTTTCTCAAATGTCCGCCCGGCAGGCCTAAAACGTTCAGCGCCGCCTTGATCACCACGGGATTCGAGAAGGTGTACAGGGCCTGTAACAGCGGGAACCACTTGAAATAACCCTCGCGGCACTCCTCAATGATCTTCATGTCCGTCCAGGGACGGGAGTACATAGCCGCCTCCTCGGGGATAATGTTTCCGCCGATATTGGCCGTGCCGGTTCCGCCCACCGCCAGCGTGGGAAGCACGATGGAATATTTGGGGAAATCGCAGCACATGATCTTCACCTTACCCTGGCACAGCCTCTGCACCTGTACCAGCTGCTCCACGCTGGGGAGAGCTTCCTTGTCCACCACGAAATTGCTGTGGGCGTCGGACAGCTTCTTGATGGTCTCGGGCATCACCTGAACCCCGAGGCGGGAGGGGTTGTTGTAGATACCGCAGGGAATGTCCACCGCGCTCATGCAGGTGTCCAGATGGATGTGGGCCGCAGTCTGGTTGATCAGCACGTAGGGCGGAACCGTGAACACGACGCCGTCCGCGCCCTGCTTCTCACAATACTGTGCAAAAGCCACGCTGGCGTCCGTGGTGAAGGACGCGGCGCTGAAGAACACCGGAATTTTGCCCTTTGTCATCTGAATCACTTCTTTGACGATGGCTTCCTTCTCCTCCTGGGTCAGCAGCGTCACCTCGCCTGCGGAGCCAAGGATAAACAGCTGGGACGTGCCGTATTTGATCTGGCGATTGATCAGGGTCTCAAAGCCCTTGAAATCGATTTTGTTGTCCTCTGTGAACGGTGTGGGCATTGCCACCCAGGAGCCTTGTAAATTCATCATAATAACATTACCTTCCTTCTCATTTTATGTTGTCCATTTTGTATGGACTTTCCGTTTGATGACCCTATTTTTGCACAGATATCACAAGTTTTCTACTCGATAGCTTACAATGATAAAATGGATTCATTGCATACTATGTTACTTAAATTCAGAGACGATTCTCTATTTTTAATTACAAAGAGCTTTTTTATTGCTTTCTCCGCTTGAATTATCATATATTTTATTTATTTTTATGGTTTTTACAAATAATATCCATTGAAATTGCGCAATTTATTGGCGTTAAAAAAGTGTAAAGATCGCAGCAGAATGCGCCGTCCACCCGTTGTATTCAAAAAAGAACCCATGCCATCCGGGCACAGGTTCTCTGTCAGCATTTTATTTTATCGATTTCCACGAAACATCCAATCAACTATTTTCCATAAATTTCCGGTACTCTTCCTGGTTCACCTGGACATTCCGGTTCAGCATCCGGATAAATCCCTCGTCGCACAGCTCGTTGATCAGTTTGCTGATCGTAACCCGCGCGCCGCCGATAATCGTGCTCAGCTCATACTGGGTATAATGTACCTTCAGTTTGTACCAGCCGCCGTCGATGAGCCGGTCCGTATCCGCTGTGGAGCAGAACAGCCGTTTCAGGCGGTCCTTACAGGAGTTGAAGGTCAGGTTCTCAATCTCGTGGCGCAGAATCAGCATCTTTTTCAGAATATTTTCCATAATGGCGTCCCGGAACATCTTGTTGGTATCCACCAGGCGCTCGTAGGTATACAGCGGAATAATATAAATCTGCGTTTTCACCTCCGCCTTGGAAAACAGGCCGGTTGGCTCCTGCAGGGACACGGGCGTCTCCCCATAGAACCAGCCCGCAGATAAGGTATAAAGGATCTTCTCCGTGCCGTCGCCCGCCATCATGTAATGCCTGGTGCGCCCCTCCGCGATATAATACACCCCCTGCGGCTCCATGCCCGGCTCCAGGAAAACGCGCTTGGCCGGATAGGTAACGCATGTGGAATTTTCGCGGATCAACTCCTCCAATGCCTCGTTTCTCTTATTCGGTATCGTAAAACTGGATTTATCCAACTGCATTCCCCTCACCCATCCTTCTCAAAATTGTCGGCGCCGCATTCTCTATCATAGCACAAACCCACTTTTCCTACAAGGGAACTTCCGTAAGAGAAACGCAAAAAGGGGCGGGGGTTACTCCCCGCCCAATGGATGGTGGCACGCGAAACTCTGTCCCCCTTCCGTTCGGAATTGCGGAACGGCTTCGGAGCACAGCTTGTCTGCGTACGGACACCTCGTATGAAATTTGCAGCCGGAGGGCGGGTTCACCGGGCTGGGGATCTCGCCGGATATGATTTCCTTGTCTTCTTTCCGGTCGTCCGGATCCACCACCGGCACGGCGCTGAGCAGAAAATGCGTGTAGGGATGCCTGGGGTGTTCAAATATTTCCCCGGCCTCTCCATACTCGCAGATCGACCCAAGGTACATGATATAGACCCGATCCGAAATACAGCGCACCACATTAAGATCATGAGATATAAACAGATACGTCAGCCCCATCCTCTCCTGAAGCTCAGTCAGAAGGTTGAGAATCTGCGCCTGTATGGACACGTCCAGAGCCGACACCGGCTCGTCGCAGACAATCAGCTTAGGGTTCAGGGACAGGGCCCGGGCAATTCCGATCCGCTGTCTCTGCCCACCGCTGAACTGATGAGGAAAACGGTTCTTGTACTCTACCGGAATCCCCACGATCTCCAGAAGCTCATCCACCCGCTTCATGCACTCCTCCCGGGTCCCCGCCCGGTTGATCAACAGCGGCTCGGCAATGGAGTTGGCCACGGAAAGCCTGGGATCCAGGCTTGAATAGGGATCCTGAAAAATGCACTGAATATCCCGTCGGACCTTTTGAAATTCCCGGCGCTTCATAGAAACCAATTCCCGGCCCTCAAACCAGATCTTCCCCTGATCCGGTCTTAAAAGCCCAAGCAGCAGCCGGCCCAGAGTGCTCTTCCCGCAGCCGCTCTCTCCTACCAGGCTTAAAGTTTCTCCATTTCTGATCTCAATATCCACATTGGCCACGGCGTGAACTGTACTTTTCCCCATTTTAAAATCCTTTACAAGTCCCTGCCCCTTCAGCAGGACATCCCGGGAATCATCCATGCGTTCCCTCCTTTCCATTCGCCCAGCAGGCGGTATAATGGTTCTCCCCCACACGCATCATCTCCGGGGCGTTTGCCTTGCAGCATGCCCTGACGCTCTCGCAGCGCGGGGCAAACCGACAGCCCTCCGGCATCTGATTCAGCGTCGGCACCGTGCCTGGTATGCTTTTTAAGCGGCGTCCCTGATTCCGGCTGGGCAGAGAGCCCAGAAGTCCCAGTGTATAAGGATGAACCGGATTGTGAAACAGTTCCCGCACCGGAGCAGATTCCACAATTTTTCCTCCGTACATCACATACACTAAATCGCACACCTCCGCCACAACACCCAGATCATGGGTGATCAGAAGAACTGCTGTGTTTTCCTCCCGCTGCAGCCGCTTCATCAACCTCAGGATCTGCGCTTCGATGGTCACATCCAAAGCCGTGGTGGGCTCGTCCGCAATCAAAACATCGGGCCTGCAAATCATAGCAGCGCTGATCATCACCCGCTGGCGCAGTCCGCCGCTGAGCTGGTGAGGAAAGCTGTTGTAGCGCTTTTCCGGCTCCGGAATCCCCAGACTGCGGAACATCTCAATTACCTGGTGCTTTGCCTCCTCCCGGGAGAGCGTTTTGTGGAGTCTCAACACCTCTTCCACCTGCCTGCCCACCCGCAGAACCGGGTTCAGGCTGGTCATTGGGTCCTGAAAAATCAGCGTAATCCGGTCCCCATAAAGCTTCCGCTTCTCATGATCCGGGCTGACCGCCAGGTCCATTCCCTTAAAAAGGATGCTGCCCTTCTCCACATACCCGTTTCTCGGAAGAAGATTCATAATGGAATTGGCCATCATGCTCTTTCCACAACCACTCTCCTCCACCAATCCCACAATCTTTCCCTTAGGAATGGTAAGGCTAACCCCGTCCACCGGATACAATATGCCGTCCTTTGTCCGAATCCCGGTGCGAAGACCGCTGATCGAGAGCGCCGTATCTTCCAAAACGGCATCCGCTATTCGTTTATCTTCCATATCTCCGATCTCCTTTACCGTCTCAGCTTGGGATCAAAGGCGTCTCTCAAACCGTCCCCCATCAGGTTCAGCGCCAACACCGTGATCATGATTGCAAGCCCCGGAAACAACGTAATATAAGAGTAGCCTCTCAGAAAGTCCCGGCCGTTTGAGAGCATGGCTCCCCATTCAGGCGTGGGAGCCGAGATGCCCACTCCAATAAAGCTCAGGCCCGCGCACGCGATAATGGCGGAACCCACGCTCAGCGTGGCCTGAACGATAATCGGAGCCAGACAGTTGGGAATAATGTGCTGGGCGATAATCCGCCCATCCGAGGCCCCCGCCGTCCTGGCAGCCTCCACATACTCCATATTTTTGATCTGAAGCACCGATGCCCTCATAATCCTGCAATACCTGGGAATATTGGAAATGCCCACTGCCAGCATCATATTAAAAACCCCCGCGCCCAGAGCCGATATAATGGATATATTCAGCAGAAGGCTGGGAATTGCCAGCAAAACGTCCATGCAGCGCATCACAACTGCATCGTAGGTACCCGAAAAATACCCCGCGCTGGCCCCCAGAAGACTTCCAAACACGCAGGCGATCGTCACCGATACCACGCCTACCAGCAGAGAGATTCTGGCTCCATAGAGGACCCGCGTAAAAATATCGCGGCCAAACTCATCCGTGCCAAAAAAATGCTCCATGCTGGGCCACTGGAGTGCCTGACTGTAATTCTGTTCAAATGGATCATAGGGGGCAATCATATCGGCTCCAACCGCCAGAATGACGATTAACGCCAGCACCACAATTCCCAGAACCGCGCTCCTGTTTTTCCGAAATTCTCTCCAGGCAGAGGCGAGGTAGCTTTCACCCTTAACTTCATTTATCTGTTTATTCTGCATATCATCTACCTCTCATTACTGAGACTTGTCTTGACTCTCGGATCTACAAAAGCATAAATCACGTCCACCAGCAGGTTATTGATGCAGTAAATAAACGCAATCAGCAAAACTCCGCCCTGGACTACCGGGAAATTGCCGTTTCGGATGGAATCCACCATCAGCTTGCCCACTCCCGGAATAGCAAAAATAGTCTCCGTAATCACCGACCCGCCAAGCATGTTTCCGAATTGCAGGGCGATGGTTGTGATAATGGGAATCAAGGCGTTACGCAGCCCATGTCCCAGTATGATCGCCATTTTTTTCTGTCCCTTGGCCTTGGCAAAATTGATGTAGTCCTGATTGATCACCTCCAACATACTGGAGCGTGTCATACGGGCAATAATGGCCATGGATCCCAGTCCGATGGTCAGGGACGGAAGCACCAGATTGGCCGTGGTCCCCCAGCCCGAGATCGGAAGCCAGCCCAGCTTCACGCCGAAGAGAAGCATGAGAAGAAGCCCCTGCCAAAAATGGGGCATGGAAACGCCGGCCAGGGCCAGCAGCATACTCAGATTATCAAAAATCGAGTTCTGCCGGACCGCAGCAATCACCCCGAGCACAATACCCAGGGTGACCGCTACCACGGCAGATGTGCAGGCCAGGGTCACGGTTTTCGGCATGCGTTCAATCAGCAGGTCAAACACCGGCCGATTATTGATGTAGGACATGCCCATATCCCCGTGAAGCAGATCCACAACATAGTTAAAATATCTGACCCAAAAGGGATCGTTCCACCCCAGCTGTTCATGGACCTGCTCAATGGCCTCCGGCGTCGCCTCGTCCCCAAGCATTACAAGGGCGGGATCCCCGGGAGTGAAGTATAACAATGTGAACACAATCAGCGTCACCCCCAAAAGTACGGGAATCAGGGCTGCCAGACGCCTTGTAATATACTTAATCATAGGCTGCACACTCTCTTTTTATCAGATTACAGAAGATCCTTTGCCCAGGTAGCCTTATCGATCAGAGCCATCTTATAGCCAAAGGCGTGGTGATCCTCCTCTACGTCCAGAATTTCCTTCAGATAGCCGGCCGCACGCTTATCGTCTCCCGCCAGATAATGGCAGTATACCACCGCCCCGTAGAGCTCCGTAATCACGCGCTTGGCCATGGAACGGTCGATGTCCCGGTCGAAATCATCGATGGACGTCTGACCCTTATAGAGCAGGCACCGTTTCAGGTACATCAGATCCCCGGCCTCCACGGGCGTATCCCGGTTCATATCCGCGATGGCTTCGAAAGCCTTTTCCTTATCTCCCATGTGAAGGTACGCCATAAAAATCCAGTCCTTCTCCGGAGGAGTGTTGTTGGTTCCGTTCTTCACATGCCATTCAATTCCTCTTCTAAAGCACTCAATCGCCTGTTCAAACTGGTCCAGGAAATAATAAGCCACTCCTCTGAAATGCCACTTCCACGCGTCGGCGTCATCCAATCTGGTCGCCATGGTCAGATCCGCAAGAGCTTGGGGATAGCGGTCCTGAGAGAGAAACTTGCGCCCCCGGTTGTAATACTGGTCTCCGTTGAAAGGATCGATGGCCAGGGCGTGAGAAAGACTCTCAATCGCTTTCTCAAAATCCTCGTTAAAATACAGGATTCCTCTCGCTACCCAGGCTTTAAAGCTGTCCGGATGATCCTTCAAAAAAGCCTCGACCTCCTTTAACATGTCCCAGTCCATCACAATGGGGCCCCTGGTGGCGCCTCCCGCCTTCATAATGTTAATCTGACGTTCTTTTACCGGTTCGTGACTCATAATCTTAATCTCCTTTTTAATTGTTTTTACAGTTTCAGATAACGGTCCATCCAGGCCCCGATTTCCTCCAGCCGCCGCAGGCGGCTTGCCGGCCTGCCGGAGCGTGAAAGCTCGTGGCACTCATTTTTAAACAGGCACATCCGCGTGGGAACCCCCTTCAGTTGGAGCGCCGTATACATCTGCATGGCTCCGGTCACATTGCATCTGTGGTCCTCAAACGAGTGCAGGAATAAGGTGGGGGTGTAGATATTCATGGCATAGGTGAAAGGCGATTGCTCCCGCAGCCGTTCATCATTCGCCCAGGGCGTTCCACCGTACACGCCGGGCGTTCCCCAGGCGCCGCAGTCCGTGGCTCCGTAGCTGCCGGTCAGGTCCGCGATGGACCGCATGGAGACCGCCGCCGCAAACCGTTTGGTGTGGGAAATGATCCAGTTGGTCATATAGCCCCCGTAGGATCCGCCCATGACGCCGAGACGTTTGGGGTCGATGGACTTGTACTTGTCCAGCACAAAATCCGTCCACTCCATCAGATCATTGTAATCCACCGTTCCCCTGCGCCCCCGGATATCAGCGAAGTCCTCCCCGCCGCCTGCCGAACCTCTAGGGTTACAGTAAAATACGAAGTAGCCCTTTCCCGCAAGGTATTGCAGCTCGTGGAAAAATCCATGGGTAAAGGCCGCACGGGGTCCTCCGTGAATTTCCAGAATACCCGGATAGGATTTACCCGGATCATAATCCGCCGGCTCAATCACAAATCCATTGACCGAAAAACCATCCCGGTCGGTAAAAGTATACCTGACGGGCGCGGACACCGTTCGATTCTCCAGCGCACTGTCATTTAAGTTTGTCAGCCGCTCCCACAGGCCGTCTCCCTTTCTCCGATACACCTCCTGGAGACCGCCCCCAGAGCCGATGGACCAGACTACCTCCCCGGATACCGCCAAGCTGTCGGGCAGGAAATCCGGCCCGCTCAACCGCCGAAACAATTCCCCGGGAGCCCAGCGGTTGATCGACGCGCCAGTCCCCTTTGTGGTAATATAGTACAGCGCGCCTCCCTGAGACTGGAATGTCCGCATTTTCCCGGATTTGCAGTCCCCGCACGTCTTACAGCCAAAATCCTCCTCCCGGTGAAAATGTACCGGTTCCATTCTGCCTCCAGTGAGCGTCAGCGTGTACAGATCATGGTTGGGGAAAGCTCCCTCGCCGTTCCAGGGCGCGGCGGCAACCACCAGCCGGCCGTTTAAAAAACCCAATCCCATAATCTGGAACGACCCGGGCGCCAGAAGCGTTTTCGTCGTTCCTGTCCCAATCTCATACAGATAAATCCCATGGGACCTGACATAAAAACGGTCATATGTCACCCCACTGTAAGCGATATACCTACCTTCCGGGTCCACAGCACTCTGGGACGTCTCAAACAGTGGCTCCGTCACCGGAATGCAGCGACCGTCCGCCTCACAGTAGAGGTACAATCTCCGGCGCTGTCCGTTCATGTAACCGCGGCCGTCGAACATAAAGGGAAGCTCGTCACAAACAACAAAATCGCTCTGAGCTTTCAACTCCCTCAACACCCGCTCCTTCTCCTCTCCGGACATGCGCTCCACATCCGGTCGGTCCTTGATCCCTACCGCCGTCAGCAAAAATCTGCCGGGGCCGGCCAGTTCAATGGCCGCGTTCTTCAGGGGCACCCTGAATCGTTCCTCCACCGCGCCCGTGTTTAAATTCATGCTATAAAACACAGTGAGAAATTCCCCCTGGGCCACCCGATCCCGGTCATCCCCTTTTAACGCAGAAAAGATAATATGATCCGGGTCCACGAAGCAGAAGTCTCCCACTCCAACGGTCCCTTCCAAAGGCAGCGCGCCGGACAGCCGTCCGCCGCCCTCAGAGACCTCCAGCCGGTACAACTGAACCTGATAATTATTCTCAGCCTCACAGGCCCTGCTTACCTTAAACACCGCCCTGTTTCCATTCGAAGAAACACACAGACCCGATAAAAACTTATAGTCCAGAATATCGCGCTTTTCTATGTAACCCATGTTTATCCCTTCTCTATTCCGTTATTTTTGCTGCGGTAACCACAATCCCCAACAGCACCGGCTCCGGCAGGATCAATCCCGTATGGGTCAGGCGGGCCGGCTGGTAACCGTCCTCCACCCATTCGCACCACGCCCGGTTGAACTCGTCCAGGTCCGAGGCATTGCGCAGAATAATCTCCACCCTCAGCACATGGCGCTTGTCCGACCCATACTGAGCCAACAGCTCTTCGTACCGGCTCAGCAGGGCGGTGGCCTGCTCATACATAGTCATTGGCCGCTTCGTAGCCTCAGCCGGCGCGTGAATCTCAAAATACAATACATTATTAAATTCCACAATACGGCTTGCGCGGCCGTGGGGTTCATGATGAATCACTTCCATGGGCTTATATCTCCTTCATCATTCATAAATTTCTGTTTGCCATAATCTGTTACCTGAATCAGTCCACAAAATAGCAGGTATTATACCGCTGGTAGTTGGTGGGATACACCAAATCAAAGCCGCGGATTTTTGCGGTAGTGGCTGTCAAAACCTTCATGTTGTACAGGGGAATATATACGACCCTCTCCTGAAGATACTGCTGCAGATCCGCATACAGTTGCGTTCTCTTATCAATATCTGTCTCCGCGCAGGCGGCATTTAACTTCTCATCAAATTCAGGGTTGTTGTAATTTACGCGGTTTCCTCCCTCGCCACAGGAACCGGAATAAAGCTTGCTGAGAGTCTGGTACGGATCGCGCAGGGTGCAGACTGTTGTACAGATTGCGGCCTCCTGTTGACGGGAATTCAAAAATGGCGTATATGCAGAGCTGTCCATCTCATTGAGAACCAGGGTGATCCCGGCCTTCTCCATCATTCCCTGAAGGAATTCCCCCATTCTACGGTTATCTGAGCTGGAGTAATAGGATAGTTCCAGAGTGATTCCGTCTGGGTAACCCGCCTCCGCCAGCAGCTTCTTGCTGAGCTCCGGATCATATTCATAAACTCCCACGTCATAGGAACCTGGAACCGTGGTGGGAACATAACGGCTCAGAGGCTCCGCTGCATCCATCAGACAGATCTTACAGAGCTGGGACCGGTCAACCGAATGGGCCACCGCCTCGCGGATCAATGGATCCGGGTATTTATCAAAATTCAACGCCAGATAGCTTGTGTTCACACCGCTGCAAGTCCACAGCTTTAAATCCGTATTTCCTTCCACGTCGGGCACCGACACCCCGGGCACCTCCTGCATCAGATCGATTCCACCCGATTCCAGCTCCATAAGCCGTGTGCTGGCCTCCGGGATATAGCGGAAATTCAGGGTCTTCATCTTGGCCGGGCCACCAAAATAATCGTCAAAGCGCTCCAGGACAATATTTTCCCCCTCATTCCACTCCTTCAGCATAAAGGGGCCGGTTCCACAGGCCACCAGGTCCAGATCACCCGCGGCACTGTGCTCCTCATAGAACTTCTGATTGAAAATACTCATGGTCGGGTGACAGAGAATCGCCAAAAACGGCGAGAAGGCCTGCTTTGTCTTTAGGACAACCGTATAATCCCCTTCCACCTTAAAGCCGGAGGGATCAAACTGAGCAGAATTGCTCTTGGCGCCCGGAGTTTCGCACAGCGTAGACAGACTAAACGCCACGTCGCTTGCCTTCAGTTCATCTCCATTGTGGAACTTAACTCCCTGTTTCAACTGGAAACGGTATGTCAGCTCGTCCACCTGCTCCCAGCTCTCCGCCAACAGAGGGAGGATCTCTCCGTTCTGGTCCATGCGCAGCAGTGTATCGTACATATTTACATGAATTTGTGCGCCGGGAAGCTTGCTGTCGTTCCCCGGAAACATGGACTGAGTCGCACCGTAGCAGCCGATGGTCATCGTATCCTTGCTTGAAGCTGCTTCGCCGCTTCCGCCTTCGGCCGATGTGCTTTCTCCTCCCACACTATCAGCGGACACAGTGCTCCCGCCTGTGGTTCCGTTGTCCGCAGACTTTCCGCCGCAAGCTGATAGCGCCAGCGCCATTGTCATTGCCACTAGAAACAGATAGCTCTTTTTCATGATCTTCTCCTCCTTTTGATACAAAAATGCACACAATTCTCCCTGTATACCACGACATTGTGTGCATTAGCCAAAAAGTTTATTTAATTTATAAAAATATAAATTATTAACTATTATATTTTCTTTTTTTCATTATTGCAAACCCGATTATTTAATAGTAGTATAAGAATAGCTTATATTTTTTTACTTTTCCCCCTCCCTTTTGTAAACAAAAAGCGGATTTCCGGGTGTAACAGGAGGAACTATGACGATTGAACAGATGGAATACATGCTCACGCTGGAGCAGGAGAAAAAGATATACTTAGCGGCAAAGAAGTGTTTTATCTCACAATCCGCGTTAAGCCAGCAGCTGACTAAAATTGAGAAAGAGGCCGGTTTTCCCCTCTTCCTTCGGGAAAATAATCAGTATGTCCCCACGACTGAGGGCAGAGTTTTGCTGGACGGCTTTCAAAAAATCATGTACATCTACAAGGCCGCCATGTGTGAGGCCCGTCAGCAACAATCCCTGTCAGAAAGAATCATTACTTTGGGAATGCCTTCCATGCGGGCGGCCACGCTTTTTACCTACATTTATCCTCGTTTTAAAGAGCGTTTTCCCGGATATGAGTTGAAGCTACAAGAGATGCCGGTGGCGGACTCACCCGAGATGCTGAAACGGCGTATGATTGATTTTAGTATATTTTCACCGGCCTACTCCATCCCAATGGACTATCAGCGATATTACACATACTATCCGGTCGCTCAGGAAGAGCTGGTACTCATCGCCCCTCAAAACCATCCGTTCAGCAAGCTTGCCGGTGAAAATAACCATACTCTGGACCTGCAGCTCCTCAACGGCGAGAATATGGCACTGTACGGAGAATCCTCCATTGTGCGCGGAATCATTGACTCAAGTTTCACCGCTCATCATATTCAATGCCGGAATATCATCAGCTTCAAGAGCTGCAACACCATCATACAATTTGTCAAAAAAGGGCTGGCTCTGTCCATTATCCCTCACATGTTCGCCACAGCCGACATGGACCTCACTGCCATACACTTAACGCCTCCCATCACTCAGGAAATCGGTCTGCTGTCACTGAAACAGCCGAAGAGAGCGGATATTGAGGAATGTGTGTTGAAATTGATGAAGGCGGCGTTTGAGGCGTAACGCCTCATCACCACACATTCCCATTCTCCCGATACCCTCTCCACACATTCTCAAAAAAATCATCATCCTGGGGAATCGGTCTCACCTCTCTCCAGCAAAACTCCGTCCGTCCCTCCTTAAACGCCGCCTCCTGCACCATTTTTTCCAGGCCTCCGTCATCCAGACAAAAGGCAAATTCCTCCGGCAGACGCTCATCCGGTTTCTTCCCGGACAAATTCGTGTACAGAGCGCTTCCACGGCTTTTTCCTCCATGGCCGATGTAATCCAGCATGGCCGACAGGTATACCTGCTGGCTGATCAGGATGTCGCGCAGGCGGAATACCCTCCATAAATCTCCGGGCCCCTCCGCCTCCGCCAGATGTTCGAACTGTCCAAGCACGCGCTCCGTTTCCCTGAGCGCTGTCCCGACCTGATCCGCTCTGCGGATTGCTGCCCCGAACCGGCTCATCCTTGTGGCCGCCTGATCCCAGAGTTCGCGGACGCTTGTCCTTGGAGCCGCCTGATCCCAGCATCCGTGGGCACTCATCCGCCCCGTCCCGACCGCTTCCCCAGCCAGAACCCGTCCCGCCAATTCTCTCGCCCAGACCAATGCCTGAGACGCAGCAGCTTCAAAAGCCCCGTTCTCCCCGACCGTCTCCGTTCTCCTGACCGCAATATACTGTGCCGCCCGGGCCGCCCCCACCTGACCGGCATTTAACGCGCTGCCGCCCGGGCGGTATACGCCGTGGCTGGCACTCACCTCACCCACTGCGAAAAATCCTTCCACATTGGTCTGCCACCATGCGTCGATGGACAGCCCGCCATTGTTGTGCTGCGCGCACAGCGCGATCTCAAGGGGCTGGGATTCCAGATCCACGCCCCGCTCGCGGTAGAACTCCACCGCAGGCAGATTCATGTGTTTCAACCGCTCAATGGGCGTACCGAAGCAGGCTCCGGCGCGGTTTAAGTATTCCCGGGCCTCAGGTTCCAGCCGCCCGAAGTCGACCTGGCCGCCGCAGGGATTTTCCCGGTAATCCAGAAAGATCCTGCGCCCCTTGCAGCGCTCTATGTACACCAGGATATCAATGATCGAGCTCCCGCCCGCGGCCTTGCGCACATCAAAGGGCCACTGATATCCCTTCAGGAATACCTTGCTCATCATCTCATACGGATCGTCGAAAAAGTCTCTCAAAAACTCCTGCTCATCATTTCCCTGGCCGTCAGTCGAGTAAAACCGCGGCAGAACCTGCATGTAGGTACCCGAGACGTTCCAGCGCGGCCGCACCGACGCCATCCCATACTGCCATTCCGTCAGATTTTTGCCCTTCACCCCCGCTTCAAAGGCCAGCCCGCTGGCCCCATAATGCCCGGCGGGGTACACGCTGTCCGCGTACATGCCCGCGGGGCCGCCTGTGGCGTAGATCACATTTTCGCACTGGAACAGCACATAACGCTCCTTCTCGTCCCCCACCATGTCCAGATCCAGGCACAGAAGCCCGCAGACCTGTTTCCCGTCCGAGAGCACGCGGATCACCTGCATTTTGTCAAAAATCCTGATGCCCTTCTCCCGCACGGAGGCCTCCAGGCATTCCGTCATATACCTGGACGTGTACGGGCCAACGCTGGTTGCCCTGCAGCGCGGATCGTGATCCGTCTTGTAGCCCACATACTCGCCCCAGCGGTTGCGCGGAAACGGCACGCCTAAGTTTACCAGCTTGAGAAAGCACTGTGTGGACAGGGCCGCCTCGCAGAGCGCCAGGTCTCCATCCACACATTGGCCGGAAAACAGGGTTTTCGCCATCTCCCCCACGCTGTCCGGCTCCTCCCCGGCAAGGGTCAGCTTGTAGTAGGTCTGTTTGTCCGACCCCGTATTGCGGGACGTCCCCGCCTTCACATGGTCTGTCACCATGGCAATGTCTCTCTGTCCCAACGACCAAAGCTGATCCGCTGCGTTAAAGCCGGCAGCCCCGGTTCCCACAATCACGGTGTTCAGCCGGTATCGTCGTGTTTGTTCCTGAAACCACTGTAATTCCATATAATATTTCTCCTCCATATTCTAAAACACGCCCTGGCGGAAAAGCCAGGGCGCGGTTTATAACACCGTCTCTTTCATATATGAGGTCAGACACTTCAGGCCCTGCCTCGCCTCCTCATCCCGGTCGTCTGCGCTTTGCCAGGATGCATCCAGGCCGCCTTGGCAGAACAATTCCATCGTGCAATGCCCCTCATAACCGTAACGTTTTAAAATAGCGATCATGCTTTCCCAATCGATATGTCCTCTTCCGGGCGCCTCCCGGTTGTTCTCACATGCATGAAAATGTGCCAATTTCCCCTGCTCCGTCACCCGGCGCAGCGCATCCGCCATATCCGCTTCCTCAATATTGGCCTGATACGTGTCATACAGCAAACCTACGTTGCCAATTCCGATATCCGCCGCCATTTTCAGCCCCTGGTCCACCGTATTGACAATGCTGGTTCGATAGCGGTTGATGGGTTCGATTCCCAGCTTCAGTCCGTTCGCCTCCGCTTCCAGTGCAATTTCTCTAAGACCGCAGACCGCATAATCCCATTCCCGTTCCTTCTGCTCCCTGGACAGAGCATGGCGCTTGCCGCCACCGCTGTAGATCGGACCCGCCAGAACAGTCGCGCCCAGCACTCCACCGATCCGGCAGCATCGAAGCAGATAGTTTCTGGCATTTTCCCGTTCTTCCTCTTTAAAGCTGCTGATATCCCTGCCGGCAGGTAAGCTGGCGCACATCGTAATCTCCAGTTTCTTGCTTCGGGCGTATTCCCCAACCGTTTCCCAGCACACCGAATCCAGATTTAACATGGGCAGTTCCACCGCCCCGAATCCCATATCCGCCACACGGGTTATCCATTTTATGTAATCCTCTGAAGGATCATTACTCCAATTCCACAAATTGATACCGATTCGATTCATTCTATCTCCTTTTTTCTGTCGTCCCCCTGATAATGAGTCTGACATCCAGGATATCGACGGTCGGCTCCATCAACGCACCGGTGCGCTCCTTATATTGAATCTGCGCAATCAACTTTTTAGCTGCCAGCTCTCCCATTCGAATCAGGGGCTGTGCCACAGTGGACAGCGGAGGATCGATCAGTGCGCTGATTTCCACATCATCAATACCCACAACCGAGACATCTCCCGGAATATTTTTTCCGATATCCCGCAAAGCTCTCATAATGGTAAACGCCTTGGGATCTGAACTGGCTACAATCGCCTCAATGTCCGGTATCCGCTCAAACAATTTCTTGGTCTGTGCATACAGAGAAATGGAATCGTACATTTCGTGAAGCACATATTCTTCATGGTATTCCATCCCGTTGTCTTCCAGCGCTTTCTTATATCCAGCCAAACGCTGCTCATACAGACAAAGTTTTGGATTGCCCATCACGAATACAATCTTTCGGTGTCCTATCCCAATCAGGTAGTTTGTCGCATCGTACCCCGCCTTAAAGTTGTCAACGCCAATGGCATCAATGGACTCGTCATTATACCTTCCGGCCAGCACCACCGGCACTCCCTGATTTCTCAGCTCATTGATATAGGCGGACTGTTTCGTCATTGTCGCGAAAATGAATCCGTCTATTCTCTGCCCCGCCAAAGTCTTAATATATTCCTGTTCGGCGTTACAGTCCTCGCCCGTATTACACAGCACGGTGATATATCCGTTTTTGCGCATCACCTGTTCAACACCCTGGGTAATTTTAGGAAAGATCATATTGCCAATATCCGGTATGACCAATGCGATCGTATTACTCTTATTGGATTTCAAACCTTTGGCAAATGCATTCGGTGAATAATTCAGTTTATGGGCTGCATCCAGCACACGCAGGCGCGTCTCATCCTTCACATAAGTTGTTTCATTCAAAGCCCTCGAAACCGTACTCACTGACACACCAGCCAACTTAGCAACCTCTTTAATCCCCATATCCACTCACCTTTCCTTATCATCAGTCTTGGCAACGCCTCTATAATGTCTTTATATGGTAGCCCCCATCAATATCGATATAATTCCCGGTGGTATATAAAAATCCGTCTCCCGCCAGGGCCGAAACAGCATTGGCTACATCCTCCGGCTTACCCCACCTGGCAATCGGGAAACACCCCTCCCGTATAAGTCTATCATACTTATCCTTTACCGCGCTAGTCATATCTGTTGAAATAATTCCAGGTCTTACCTCGTGGACAAGAATCCCGTCTCCCGCCAACCGTTCCGCAAACAGTTTCGTAATCATGGATATCCCCGCTTTGGAAATACAGTACTCTCCTCTGCTTCTGGATACCACCTCTGCGGAGCATGAAGATATATTGATAATTGTGCCGCGCTTAGAACCGATGATCTCCTGCGTACACATTTGCCGGGCCACCGCCTGGGTAAAAAACAGAGTGCCTTTCGCGTTGATGCTGACCACCCGGTCATAACTCTCTTCGGTCATCTCCAGCAGATCCATTCTCTTTTCAGGCGCTACACCGGCATTATTGACCAGCACATGAATCCCGCCAAAATCCCGAACCACAGCGCGGATTGTCGTTTCCCTGGACTCCCTGTTCCCGATATCGCACTTGTAATATTTATATTTTATACCATATTTTTCAAGTTGTTCAATAGTTTTACTATAACGTGCGGGATCACTGGAACCTAAAACCGCCGTATCATATCCATCCTGTGCGAGCTTCTCGGTTATCGCCCAGCCGATCCCTCTGCCTCCGCCCGTTATAATAGCCGTTTTATTCATGTTATCTCTCCAATCTACTGCACACCCAGGTACGCTTTCTGTACCCCCTCGTCTTTCATCAGCACCTGGGAGTCTCCCTCTAATTTAACCTTTCCATTTTCAAGCACATAGGTATAATCGCTCAACCCCATAGCTTGCCGGGCATTCTGTTCAATCAAAAGAACCGTAATTCCGCTCTCATTGATCCTCTTAATGAACTTAAACACCTGTTTCACCACAATCGGCGCCAGTCCCATGGAAGGCTCATCCAGCATAATCAGCTTGGGCCCCGACATCATCGCCCTTCCCAGGGCCAGCATCTGCTGTTCACCGCCTGACAGCGTTCCTCCATGCTGTTTTTTCCGGTCTTTCAATACCGGAAACAGCTCATATATCTCTTCCGACCGTTTCTGGTATTCCGATTTATCCCTCGCACCAATTTTCAGATTTTCTTCTACGGTCAGCCCGGCAAAAATCTTTCTGCCCTCCGGCACCTGCACAATTCCAGCCTGAACGATTTTATGCGGCTTGGCCGGAACAGTCTGATCTCTAAAAAGGATCTCCCCTTTTTGGTATTTTACAGCTCCGGAGATCGCGTTGAGCAGCGACGTCTTACCGGCTCCGTTGGAACCGATTACGCTGACAATCTGTCCCTCCTCCACCCGGATGGATACGTCCTGCAACGCCACCACGTGCTTGTAATTTACCGATAAGTGTTCCACTCTCAGCATATCACTCGTCCTCCCCCATATATGCGGCAACCACATCCTGATTCTCAATAATCTCTTTGGACGTTCCCTTCGCCAAAAGCTGGCCAAAGTTCAGCACATAAATCATATCGGAAAGGGTATGAACTACCTGAAGCCTGTGTTCAATCAGCAGGATGCTGATATGGAACGTCTTCTTGATTTTATAAATCAGCTTGATAAACTCCTCAACCTCAGTGGGATTGAGCCCAGCCGCCGGCTCGTCCAGCAATAAAAGTTTGGGTTCCGAAGCCAGCGCTCTGGCCAGCTCCACCTTGCGCTGCAAACCGTAAGGGAGACTCCCCGGCTTATCTCCGGCATTTTTTTCCAATCCCACCAATTCCAGATACTTCAAACTCTTTTCACGGTTTTCCTTGTCAATTCTGCGCTTTTTAGGGCTGGTGACAATCGAATCGAGCAGATTATATTTTGCTCTGGCATCCATTGCGCTCTGAACATTTTCCAAAATACTCAGCTGATTAAACAGCCGTATATTCTGGAACGTGCGCGAAATCCCACGCAGCGAAATTTGATGCTGCTTTAAACCGGTTATATTCTTGTTATCAAAGAGTATCTCTCCTGATGTCGGAGAGTACACGCCCGAAACCAGGTTAAAAAAGGTCGTTTTACCTGCACCGTTCGGGCCAATAATACTGGTTATGCTGTCCTCCTCAACAGACAGCGACACATTCTGAACTGCCTTAACTCCACCAAAACTAATGGACAGATCTTTTACCTCAAGTATATTCATAGGCTTCCTCTTTTTTTGTTCGCGACAACTCGTTTGATTACTGTGAAAACATCCGTAAATTCATGTTCCCCAAACAAGCCGTTTGGAAGGAAATTCACCACCAGCAGCACGATCGAGCACTGTACGATAATTCGGTACATATCTGCAAATCTGAGAATTTCAGGAAGAGTGCAGAAAATCAGTCCCGAGAAAAGGGTGCCTGTCAGGCTGTTCACGCCGCCTACAAATACAAAACTGATCCAGTCAATGGATTTGGCAAAGCCAAATGCCGTTGGCTCCACATAGGTTGTGGTATAGGCCAGCAGGCTTCCAGCCAGAGCCGTTATCCCACTGGCAAAGACAAATGCAATCAGTTTAACCTTTGCCACATTGATCCCCATTGCAGCAGCCGATAGCTCATCATTCTTTACAGCGATGCAATATCTGCCATATTTGGACCGTTTGAAATTCATCGTGACCACCAGCACTGCCACAAGTACAATAACCCCCAGCCACAGCGTCATTTTTCTGGGAATATTGTTGATTCCGTTGGCGCCGCCTGTAATATTGCTCATATTATTCAGGAGCGCGACAATCGCCTCACCGAATCCCATTGTAATCATGGCGATGTAGTCTCTTCTCAGCTTGACAACCGGAAAGCCTACCAATAACGCGCAAAACATGCCCATGAGTATGGATATCAGCACAATCACAGCCATCGGCAACTGGGAATGGATCGCCAGCATACCCGTCGTATATGCCCCTACACACATAAATGCCGCCTGTCCCATGGAAAATATTCCTGTCAGTCCCATCAACGTATACATGGAAAGAATTGCAATAATATTTACTATGGCTGAGGTCAGCACCGCACTATAATAACTCATTCTATTTCCACATCCTTCCTGTATCGCAAATTACACTTTGTCCAGAACATATTTTCCGGCAATTCCCTGGGGCCTCACCAGCAAAAAGATCATGGAGAACACGAAGGAAAACACCGGCACCAACCCTGCGCCAAATGCATTGTTGAAACATACCTCTAAAACGCCCAGCATAATCCCGCCGTACAGCGCGCCTGATATATTTCCAAGGCCGCCCAGTATGGAAGCGATCATGCCCTTAAACACAAGCTGGTTCAGCTGAGGATACAGAATATAGTTCACGCCGCAGAAAATTCCGGCTACCGCCGCCAACGCGCCTGAAATCATAAAGGTGAGCGCAACCACTACGGATACATTGATCCCCATCAGCTTTACGGTCTCGCTGTCCATGGACAGCGCTCTGATCGAAATACCAAGGCGGGTCCGGTATAAAAGAAACATTAACGCAATAATGACAACCGCTGAAATTCCCAGCATAATCATATCCGATACAGAAAAGGTGAATCCGTTCACTTCCACAAACGGCGGGGTAAAAAACGCCGGATAGGCATAATACGTACTGGAGAACGTGATTACAATAATATTCTGAAGCAGAACTCCCAGCGTAGAGGATGACACAAAGTACAACATAATGTTGCTGCGTTTTGCACGCAAGTTTTCAAAACCGACAAATTGCACCAAACAGGCAAGAATTGCACCAAAGGCCGCGGTAATCAGCATCATTGACACAAAATTCAGTTGGAACCTGCGCTGTATCACGTATGCAAAATATGCGCACACCACCATGATTCCGCCATGAGAGAAGTTAGAAAATTTCAAAATACTGTAGATCAGGGTAAATCCTAACGCGATGATCGCATAAACAGCTCCCAGTGAAAGGCCGTTTAATAACATTTGGAAATAATACATACACGCTTCCATCCTTTCTTACAAAATTGACTTGGCAGGAGCCGCAGTACGCTGCCGTCTGCCGGCTCCTGTACCTTAGAGAACTGTTCTATTCTTCCGGCAAAAAGTATCCCATGTTGGAAAGCTCGCCTTTTTCAATCTTACACATAACCATTCCCAGATTCAGCGGGGAATGCGTCTTGGGATCCTGGCTGTAATTATCAGACACGAGGAGGTCTAATCCTGAGATATCATTTTCCAGGGCGTTGCGAATCGCCTCCGGATCATCAGAACCGGCTTTTTCAATCGCTGCCTTCAAAATATACATTGCATCATATCCGTTGACGGACTTAACGATAGGATCTTCGCCGTATTTTGCTTTGTAAGACTCAAAGAACGGCTGAATCTTCTCATCCTGCATCCAGCAGACCATCTGGAAGTAAGCCAGTGATAAGCTCTGAGGATCGTTCAGGAGACTCAGGAACGGATCTGCCATATCCATCGCGCCCATATACGGGATATCCAGACCGGACTGAACCGCCTGCTGTACCATCATAACGAGCTGTGAGGGCATGTTCGGGCAGTAAATAAACTCTGCGCCGCTGTTTTTAATCTTATTCAGCTGTGTCTTATAGTCCTGGTCATTGGAATTACAGGTTTCTACGATCACTACCTCGCCGATCTCTTTCCAGATTTCAATAAACGCCTGGCTGTTGGTCACGGTATACGCATTGGACTGGTCATAAAACACCGCTGCTTTTCTCAGGTCCGTATTTGCCTCAATATATTTGGCCATGATGTTCGCCTGCTGAGGTGCGTTGGGCTGATCCACCAGGAACATATAGGGGTAAACCTCCTGCGTGTCAGGATTCATTACCGCCCGGGGATCGGAAGGCATGCCCATCAGCGGAATCTTTTTCTGGTTGCTGATCTCTACCAGGGATAAACAGATGGAGCTTGCATCCGATGTGATGACCGCACTGGCCTTATCCAAATCCGCCAGTCTGGTATATCCGTTGATGGATTCCTGTGAGTCGTTCTTATTGTCATATGTAACCAGTTTAATCTGTCTTCCCAAAACGCCGCCTGCCGCGTTGATCTCTTCAACTGCAAGCTTGACGCCGTTGTTAATCGCGTTTCCGTTTACCGACCGGTTCCCGGACAAATCGTTTACGCTGCCGATTACGATAACATCTTCATCGCCGGCCTTGGCCTCCTGCGTCCCCGCCTCCTGGCTCTGGGAACCTCCCTGCGACGCGCTGCCTGCATCTTTTGCACATCCGCTCATTGAAAACATAACCAACGCTGTTGCTAACGCCACATACCGTCTATTCATTTTAATCTTCATCAGAATATATTCTCTCCTTTTAATTCATCGATTTTTTCATCCGTGTAACCCAGTTCCTTTAATATCTCTTCATTATGTTCTCCCAACAACGGCGGAGCCTTGCGGATACTGGCCGGCGTCTTGGAAAAACCGATCGGGCAGTTGACCACGCGAATATCCCCCGCTACCGGATGGGAAATATTCTGAATCATTTCATTGTAAATAACCTGCGGATCATTGACTGTCTGCTCGTAGTTATTCACACGGCCGCACCAGATTCCAACCTTCTGCAATTCCTCGATCCAGTAATCTGTTACGTTCTGATTCAGGGCTGCCTGTAACACATCGTAAATCTTATCCCGATCCCGGAACATCGCTTCCTTATCCGGCATCACCTCTTTCAAATTCTCAATGCCAAGCACTGCTCCAAGGTCGTCGACTTTATTTTCCGCAACCACCGACAGACATAAATATCCATCTTTTGTCGCATAGATTCCATAGGGAGCCCAGCTTTGTACCTGACCGGAAAATTTCTTGGGCCTCTGAGGTTTTCTTCCCGTGTTCATATAGTGGGTCAGTTCCTGGCACTGCAGATGTAACGCTGAGTTCAACAGACTGACTTCAACCTCCTGTGACTCTCCCCCGCGGTCCCGGTTGATCAGTGCAGCCAAAATTCCCACTGTGAGCATCCCAGCGCTATACATATCCACCAGGAATGTTCCACCTGTCTGGGGCGGTCCATCCTTTCCTACCAGGTAGGTATAACCGCTCAGGCACTGCGCCATCAAGTCCTGACCCGGGAGTTTCTCGTAAGGGCCCTTTCTTCCATATCCGACGGCATGTGCATAAATAATCCGTGGGTTCAGTTTCTTCGCTTCCTCATAGCCGAATCCAAGCTTGTCCAGAACACCCGGCCTGAAATTAGAAACAATCACATCCGTATTGCGGATCAGATCCTGAATCACTGCTTTGGCCTTTTCGTTTTTCATATCCAGGGTCATGCTTCTCTTATTGCGGTTCATTGCCAGGAAAAACGGACTTTCGCCGTTTAAGCATTCCTCCGCATATTGGCTTCTGTTAAAATCTCCGCTCCCCGGCCGTTCAATATTGATAACATCCGCCCCCAGATCACCCAATGTCTGAAGCGCAAAGGGAGCCTGCGCAAAATGTGTAAATCCCAGTACTTTAATTCCTTCCAACGGTCCCATCTGTGCGATCACCTCACTCTTTTTTATCAGCAGGCCTGCGCCCGATATACTGTTTATCGATATGGAACAATACGACCTCATTGTTCTGGTTTACTACATTGACATTCCATGTCACGACGCCGAACTGTTCATTTTTTTCATATTTGTCAATAACCTCTGTCTCACAATGGATACTGTCACCCGGATACACCGGCTTGATGTACCGGACTTTATCATGTCCGTAATGTACGGTCGGCACTTTACTGGGACCAATCTCCCTGGCCATGAATCCGTCCGCCACCCCTAAGGTAAGCACCCCCTGAACGATGCAGCCCTTGATCGCCGGATGACGTTTGCAGTACTCCTCATCGACATGAACCGGATGCGTATTGTCGGAACAGCCGATGAACAACCGGATATCCGCCTCCGTCATGGTCCTTGAAGAAGTAACCTGTTTCTCCCCAATCTCGTAGTCCTCATAGTACTTGTACTCTGGCATAGCTTCTCCCTCCTTTAAATCATTTTGTGTGTTGAATTTTAATTTTAGAAAACGTTTTCATAAAATGGCATATAATTTTTAGTGATTTTTATGTATTATCCGTCGTATATCGGATTAATTTATTCAAAATTACCATATATTTTTTGCTTTGTCAATACGTTTTTAATATTTTATGGAATCGTATTCATATTTTTCCCAGTCATGTCATAAAAACGTCGTATTTTCAAGGATATATCTGATATTATTCATGCATAGATCATGAAAACGAATTTCATAAAGCCTTTTTTATATGTTTAATAATTTGTTATTTTAGTCAAAAAACATTACTTTATCTTCTTTTCAATCTCCATATTGACGAAATACAGATTTTGTGATATTAAAATAGTTAAGAAAACATTTTCATAAAAAATAAATGATTTAAAGGAGCTTTTATGAAACCTATTTGTAATTCTGAAACAGAATTATATTGCATTCTCGGCGATCCGGTAACCCACTGTAAATCCACTGTGATGCACAATCTTGCGTTCAGTCAATTAGATATTAATGCTGTTTTCCTGGCATTTTTATGTAATCAGGATAATATTTCACAGGTATTCCAGTCTGTCCGCGCTCTGGACATCAAAGGCGGCAGCATCACTATGCCGGTCAAAAAAGCGGCCATGCCGTTCATGGATTTCATCTCAAAAGATGCCCAGCTGATCGGCTCCGTCAATGTTTTCAAAAATATCAACGGGCGCCTGGAGGGCTACAATACGGACGGTTTGGGAGTGGTTCATTTTCTGCAAAGTAAAAATATCCCCTTTATCGATAAAACGGTTCTGGTCGGAGCCGGCGGGGCCGGACAGTCAATCGCCATCCAGTTAGCCCTGCACGGGACAAAAAATCTGGTTATCTGTGATAAGGATCTGGCATCCGCCCGTTCTCTGGCAGAAAAAATCAATGAGTCCGTAACCGGTTGCCACGCAGAAGCCGCAACGGCGGATGAATCTGTACTGATTGGAGAACTTCAAAACTCCGATCTTCTGGTCGACGCCACCCCCCTGGGGATGCCGCCTCTGGAAGGGCAGAGTATTCTTTACTCCTTCCAGTCCATTCCAAAACATGTGACATTTTTGGATATCTGCTATGCGCCACCCAGAACCAAACTCTTGGAACTGGCGCGTGAAAATGGATTTCAGGCATATAATGGGATCGGGATGCTGCTCTATCAGGGAGTGGAGGCTTTCCGAATCTGGACCGGACGTGAATTTCCATTGGAATATGTAGAACAGCAAAATCTTTTTGCCAACGATTTAAATCCGTAATTTTTCATAACCCGGCTTTGTATTTCATATATTTTAAGATACCGCATAATACACCCGATGGCTTAAAAATGGAGGTATATTCCTTATGCAGTATCTTAAATCACTGTGCCGCTATTTCCTGCTGCCCGTTTCAATGGCCGCAGTCCTTCTCACTGCCTGCGCAATTTCTGATCGCGCCTCCGGCGGAAGGACTTCGGAGCCGGCTAATAAATCAGCTCAGCCAGACACCTTTGAACACTACGACGCCAAAACCCTCACCGCCCAACACGATTTCGACCAGCTAATGCACCAGCTCTTCTTAGACGAGGTGGACGGCAGTCTGATCTCCCTGCACTACACCCTGGCAGACCCGGCGGCCTACGGTATCACGGATTACCCCAAAACCTTCGGCGGCATCTCCCTGGAACAGAGCCAGGAGGCCATGTCCCAGACCGCCGAACTGCTGGTAAAGCTGGAGAATCTGGACAGCCGCCTGCTGCGGCAGGATCAGCTTCTGACCTACCGCATTTTAAAGTCCTATTTGACCACGCAGCTCTCGGCCAAGGGCCTGGAGCTCTACGACCAGCCGCTCTCGTCCTCCCTGGGCGTTCAGGCCCAGCTGCCCATTCTGCTGTCCGAGTATGCATTTTACAGCAAACAGGACGTGGAGGACTACCTGGAGCTGCTCTCCACCATCGACTCCTACTACGGCGAGATCGCCGCTTTTGAGCAGCAGAAAACAGAAGCAGGGCTGGGGCTGTGCGACGCGGTCATTGACCGGATCCTGGCCTCCTGCGACGCTTACCTGCTGGACGCGGACCACAGCTTTATGGCCGCCACCTTTGCCGAACGGCTGGAAGCGCTGCCGGATCTCACCGACCAGGAGAAACAGGACTATATCGCCCGCAATCACCAGATGATTGACGAGCACTTCGTCCCCGCCTACCAGCTGCTGATCGACAAGCTCACCGCCCTTAAGGGCACGGGCGGAAATGACAAGGGCCTGTGTTATCTGCCGGAGGGGAAGCGCTATTATGAATACATGGTAAATTCCAGCACCGGGACCTCCTATCCCACCATTGAAGAGCTGAAATCCGCCATGGGCGCGCAGATGCTGAAGGATTTGAAGGCCATGAACGCGCTGCTGACCAAGGATCCGTCCCTGGCGGACCAGATGTACTCCTACTCGTTCAAACTGACGGATCCTAACCAGATTCTGGAAGATTTAAAAGAGCAGTGTACCCGGGATTTTCCGCCCATTGACGACTGCTCTTATACCATCAAACAGGTTCCCAAGGCGCTGGAAGGCACCTTAAGCCCTGCGTTCTATTTGACCGTGCCTCTGGACCGGCCGGAGGACAACAGTATTTATATCAACGGCGGAAGCACCAACAGCCAGAAGAATCTCTATTCCACCCTGGCCCACGAGGGTTATCCCGGCCATATGTACCAGACACAGTATTTCAACAAACATAATACCTGCGAGCTGCGAAAGCTTTTGAGCTTTACCAGCTACAGCGAGGGCTGGGCCACCTATGTGGAGTATAACTCCTACAGCCTGGACAACGGGCTCTCACCGGAACTCGGGCAGCTGCTGCAGCACAACAGCGCCTTCACCCTGGCACTGTACGCCATGCTGGATATCAACATCCACTATGAGGGCTGGGATCTCAATAAGGTGCAGGAATACCTGGAACAGTATTTCCAGATTAACGACACGTCCATTATCTCCACCATCTACTACGATGTGGCGGAGAACCCGGCCAATTACCTGGAATACTATGTGGGCTATCTGGAAATCGCCAACATGCAGGAAATGGCTAAAAACCAGCTGGGCGCCGGTTACACGGACTTAGGCTTTAACACCTTCCTGCTGGATATGGGGCCTGCGCCCTTCACCGTCATCCGCAACTATTTTGAGGCCTGGCTGGCAGGAGGCGGCCAGGCACCGGCGATTGCCGGCGGCCTGCCCGCCCTGTTCTTCCCGTCAACTCTCCATCTGGCGGCCTAAAAAGCCTGCGGCGGTGGCGGCCAGCTTCATTTCCATGTCGCCGAACTTGGCGCGCGGTTCGCGGCTCAGAATCACCACGGAACCGATTGCGTCCCCCTCGCAGATGATGGGCGCGATCACCTGGGCCGTGATCCCCTCGGGATCCTCGTCCACCAGCGGGATGTACGCCTTGTCCTCCCGGGTGGCGACGCTGGCGGTTCTGCCATTGATCGCCGCCTCCAGCTGCCGGCTGATATTCTTCTGAAGCAGTTCCTTCTTGGCGCCGCCGGATACGGCGATCACCTGGTCCCGGTCTGTGATGCACACCAGCAGGCCGGTGGACTGGGCCATGGCCTCCGCGTACTGGCCGGAAAAAGCGGTCAGCTCCACCATGGGGGAATACTTCTTTAAAATGATCTCTCCCTCGCGGTCTGTAAATATCTCCAGCGGCGTGCCCTCTCTCAGTCTCAGCGTGCGGCGGATCTCCTTGGGTATTACCACCCTCCCCAGATCATCAATTCTTCTGACAATACCTGTAGCTTTCATATTAAAATTCCTCCATTAACTGTACTTACCGATTCTGGGAATAGTATTTGTTAAATGGAGGAATTTATACTTGTAAATTACATTAGCGTAAATATTCGTCTATTCTCTGATCACACGTTGCCGTTTTTCCAGGTTTCCGCCTCCGCGTCCAGTTTCCCCGCCGCCCGCAGCACCGGCTCTGCGGTGTACTTAAGAATGGTTTTCAAGCCGCTATCCTGATCCGCAGGCATTCCGCGAAACATCAGCTGCCAGAACAGAAGGTAGATCTCATCCATGGAGACGGTTTCCCGGCACTTGCTCTTCTGATGCCCGATGCCGGAAATGATTTTGTAAACGGGCGTGTCCTTCCCGCTGTCGCCCGCCTTGTATACGGCCTGATTTTTAGCTAAAAGCTGTTCGAAGCTCCGATCCATCAGCTCTATGATCACGCTTCGCTCCGGCAGGTCCGCTCCTGGGCCAAGGAGCTTTAACAGCGATTCCTCCCTGGCCAGATAGCCCTTCCGGCTGAGCTCCGGCAGCCCGGAAATGTCAAAGTACCCCCGCAGGCACAGCGCCAGAAGGAAACCGCAGTTTTCGATGGTCATGTCCCGGATTCCCTGGTGGCTGGTCCAGTTCCTGGCCAGCTTCATGGTCAGGCAGCAGGCGTCCAGGTCTCTGGTCCGGGGTTCGGGCTTTAAGTCTCCCATGCCGTCCACATACCGCAGAACTTCCCGAACCGCGGCCTCTGCCTGGGCGTTTAAAGTGGCCTCGCCTGCGGAAGCGCTCATGGCCGGAAGCATGGCCGGGACCGACGTCAGAAGTTCGCACATTTCCCGGTCCCAGGCGGCCCGGTGTTCCCGGATAAACTGCTCTATGGATGGTCCGCCGTCCGCCTCCTCCTCATTTGTCTTGCGCCAGAGGTATTTCCACCACCCCAGCTGCGCCCGGCGCCAGAAGGGGTCCGTCAGCCCGGAGGCATATTCTTCTCCCTGCGCTGAAATGAAGTTTTCCCGCAAAATGCGGCACATCCCGATCAGACCGCTTCTGATTACATAATATGGCGTCTCAATGCCCTGCTTCCACTCGTAAAAACTCCAGCTCTTCTCATCCTGGTCTTTGTAGGGTTTCTCAAAGGCCCGGGGCAGAACCAGGCCGCAATCATTAAACTGGCGGCAGACGCTGGAATACTTGAGGCTTCCGGACTCTTTCCTGCCATCGGATTCATTCCGAATCTCGCGCTGAACCACTGAGAGCCGGTCCAGAATCCTGTCCGCGCTGTTCTGGTCCTTCAGGTTATCCCAAAGCTCCGCGGAGGCCGTATCCCAGTCAATCGTTCCGTCCTCCAGGTATGGTACCTTTCTTGATTTGACCGTTTCCAGGTAAAACGTCGCCAGAATTTCTTCCTGGGATCTGTAATCCTCCCAGTCTATATCGGACAACGGCTCATGCTGGAACTTTATGAGCAGATTGACCATGTCGGTCAGGGGCCTCATGTTCTTACCCTCGTCCACGTTGCCGGAGACAAAGGCGATCCGTTCCTGATTGTAGCTGTAGCGCAGGGCCAGCGCCAGGTACAGGAGGATGCCAGTGCCATTTTCCAGATAGTCTCCGTACATTTTTTTCGTGACAATTTCGGAAAAATACTTCTCGTAAATTCCCTCTCCCCCCGAAGGGAAGCGGATATCCAACAGTACCCCGTCGAAATCCGCGAAATTTTCCCGGTCGTCCAAATATTCAAGGGCGCTTTTCAAATCTTCCTTTATGATCACCTCGTCCAGCCCGAAATATTCTTTCCAGCGTGCCTCCAACGCCGCCCGGTCGCCCTTGTCCTCGTTGAAATCTTCCACCCACAAAAACCGCATCATCGTCTCCCCCTTCTGTACATGATCCTGCGGTCAAACGCAATCCTCACACCGTACACATTGTCCGCCGAAATCCCGGATGTTATCCCCACAAGCTCCGCTCCGTAGTTGATCTTATCCACAATGCCGCCCAGAGTTTTCAACCCCATGCGGGTGCCGTGGTTCTCCTCGCCCGGCGCATTGGTCACGCAGATGTCCATGGACCGTCCCCCACTCTCCAGGCTGATCCTGCACCAGTCCGTCCCATGGGTCAGCACATTGGTAAACAGCTCCACAAACAGCTCGCTCAGCTGGAAATCGGAGAAATCATCTTCCTTGACCCGGATTTCCTGCCAGAGTTCGTCCACGGAAACCTCCAGGGGAAATACATTGGCGTCAAACCAGTCCAGCACGCTCTCCTGCCGGCCTCCTCCCTGGATATAGCAACGGATATACTGTTCCCGCAGCGCTTCCAGGCTGTGCTGTTTTTGCAGATTGGCGCGGCAGCGGCTGATCTTTTTGCTGCCGTCCGCTTCCTCCATCAGCACTTTGAACAACACCAGGTCCACACTCTCCTCCATGACCTGCCGGATGCTCTTGCCCACCTGCGCGCCGATGCAGTAGAACCCCTGGCGGAATGCATCCCGCACCGCATCGGGCTGATCGGAAATGGAGTATTGAAGAATCTGAAGCCCGCCCTGGAGGGTCCGCTCGCTGTTGTAAGCCTTGAACAGACGGTTGGCCAGAGGCAGATTGGTCCGGCTCAGCTCCTCCGCCACCCGTTTTACGGTCATGGGGTAGGAAATGTGCTTCCAGCTGTGGGCATAGTGGTCCATCATGTCCTGTTTTTCGCGGCTGAGGCGTATGTTTTCCGCTAGCTGCTGCTCCAGCTGGCAGTTTTTCCGAAAAAGAGCGTAGCTGTTTTTCAGGTACAGAGACGTTACGCCGCCGGGGAGCAGCACCGGAATATTCAGATATGCGTTCCGGTATGCGGGCGAAACCACCGTCTCCGGCAGTTCCATTCCTTCCCTGAATCGAGGTTCAGTTTCCTCCAGAAACAGCACGTGCAGCTTCTCAAACAAAAATCGCAACGGCCACTGAACCTGGTCGCACGCGCCCATTCCCGTGGCCAGACTCCGCACCAGATCGTTAAACATATCATGCATTAGCTGATTGACCTTTTCTTCATTCCCCTGCGGACCGTATTTTTTGATCGCTTTCAATCCATACTCTACCCTGCGCCACATTTGCGGCAGCTGCAAGCGGTCAATCAATATATCGGCAACCGCTCCTCCCTCCAGCTTCTCCGGATCAAGCTTCATTTTTTCCAGAAAATCCAGGTAAAACCCGCGGTTATAGTCAATCAGGTAATCCTTTATGGATTTCATGCTAATATATGGAAGCCAATTTTCATCCGCCGCCAGGTTCTCCGATATCCGATGCAGCTTACCGGTTCCCATCACATATTCCTGGTAATCTGCGGGCAGCGCCTCGTAAAATTCCCATATACGCGATTCCAACTGCGAATCCGCAGCCTTTTCCTCCACAATATTCTGGCAGAACAGCGCCATATAGCGGATAAAGCAGTACATTGCCGCTACCGGATACGGTCTGGCTTCCCACGCACGCTCAAACCAGTCGTATGTCTGGGTGCGGATTCCCGTCCAAAAACAGGAGTAGAATTTTCTGTCCTCCTCATCTCCAGCCAACCACGCGCTATTCTGTTCAAACGCCTCTGTTCCCAACCGCAGGTAAAAACCTTTGCGAATGTAAAAATTGCAGTAAACCGCAAATACAAAGGAGAAATCGTCCATCTCCCCGGACTCCCGGCACGTCCGGTAAAACCGGTCCAGAATCCCCGTCACCTGGTCCCAGTCGTCCCTGACGCGCTCAGCGGAAACCTGATCTCTGGCATAGTCGTCAAAGGGAACCATCTCCTTGTAAATATTCTCAAACGCGAAGTCCTCCCCCGCCTTCTCAAACACCGTTTCCATCTCCGCAATCACGTTTAACACAGCCTGATTCATTTGATTAATCCCCCATTATTTACAAAAATTCCCACCCGAAATAGCACAGATGAAACGCATCGGGCATTTGCAGCAGCCTCCTAATCTCATACAGCAGATTCCCCTTTCCCCAAAAAGCTCAGGGGCCGCGAAATATCACGGCTCCCTCCTCCGATTCCAAAATACATCCCGCGGCCCGCTCCGCCTACCGGCTCCAAAACGCCTTCCACTGCCGCCTCCATCCACCGGTTCATATCATGTACCCTGCATCCCTGTCTCATACGGCCGCCCCCTCTCAGTCCCAGAACATACCGGCCAGAGAGCCCAGCGCTCCGCCAATTCTGGCTCCGGTCAGCGACGTAACAGGCCCTCCTAAGGCCCCGATCGCAGCTCCAACGGCTCCTCCCACCGAAGCCCCGGTGCTCCCTCCCAGTGCGATGTTAGCGCATTTGTCACGAAATTCAGACATCTGTTTTTCCTCCTTCGATTCGATGAAACATGTGGTTCCGGAGCGTTTGCCCCGGCGATACGCGTCTGCGCACCATAATGTCCGTCAGCCCGCTGTTTCCACCGTTTCACCCTCATCTCCGCCGGATCAGATATCCTTTCTCTCCCAGATTCCCAGCTCCTCCTTGATCCCCCGGACCAGAGCCGCGGAAAAATTAAGCCCGCTTTTCTTGGCCAGCAGGTCCAGCCACTGGGGGATTGTCACCGACTTCTTAACATAGACCTCCCGCATGTCGCTGCGGAAATAGGGAAGCCAGATGTGGAGGTAGACAAGCTCCGCAGAGGGAATAGCAGCGGGAGGCCCCTCCACAGCCTCATGTGGTCCTGCCACGGCCGGAAGCTCCCGGCCGCTGTCCAGCCGGTCAATCACAGCCAGAGCCAGCTGCCTCTGGGCCAGCTCCATTCCCTCCTGCCAATCCCCGGCGATCACCAGCAGCTCCGGAAAATCCGGAAACGTGATGCGGACCCCACCGCCGCTCTCCGTTTGGAACCGCGCCGGGTATACAATGTTTTCTTTAATTTCCCTCATCCTGTCTCATCGCCTCCAATGCGTATTGCAATGCATATTCATTTTCTATAATACGCATTGTAATACGCATTGCGCATTTTGTCAACCTCTATTTCAATATAATTTTAATCTATCTTCTAATTCTATTTTTTCCTTGACTCCCGCTTTCATTCCGCTATAATAAAACTATCGATGATTCGCCAATGTGCATTGCAGCGGACGGCAGGGACAATTATGGAGCCCGACAACCGTATTCACTGTAAAGGAGCATAGGATGAATCATTTCGAAGCCATCGAGAAACTGCTGACCCGGGGCGGCTGGAAGCCGGTCCGCACCTGCGGCAACCTTCGCCAATACAAAAAGGCGGGAAATCCCGCCTCATTGGTTCTTCCGGTACCGGAGGACGCGCCTCTTCCCGAAGCGCTGGTCCGGCATCTCGAAAACGTTACAGGACTATCCCTTTGGGGTTAGTCCTGTTTTTTCACCCCCTTAATCTCCTCAATCATCAGTGGCACCACCTCAAACAGATCCCCGCAGATCCCATAATCCGCCACCTCAAAAATCGGCGCCCCGTCGTTCTGGTCCACGGCGATGATCAGCTCTGAATCCTGCATCCCGGCCTTGTGCTGGATGGCTCCTGATATTCCCAACGCCACGTAAAGCCTGGGATGAACGGTTTTTCCAGTCTGGCCGATCTGATGGTCCGCAGAGAGCCAGCCTGCGTCGATCACCGCGCGGGAACCGCCCACCACGCCTCCGCCCAGAACCTGAGCCAACTCCTCTGCCAGCGCAATCCCTTTCTCCACATCCCGGCTGATCCCACGGCCCACGGAAACAATAATATCCGCGCCGATCAGATCCACCATCTTTCTGGCCGCCTTTACCACCTCGGTGACCCGGGTTTTTAAGTCTCCATCCGACAGTTCCACCGGCATCCGCCTTATCTCACAGCGCTCCGCCATCTCCGCCGAGTACGCCGCTTTTTTCATCACTCCCGGCCGGACCGTTGACATACAGGGCCTGAACCGTGGGCAGATAATCGTGGCCATCAGATGCCCTCCAAAGGCAGGCCGTGTCATTTTCAGATTCTTGTCCTCCATGTCCATTTTCACCGCCGCCAAATCCAGCGTGGAGGATTCTTCCAGAAATTTCCTGTAACGCCCCATGTCAATATCCAGATGGGTGCAGTCCGCCGTCAGTCCCGTGTGCAGCCGGGCGGCGCAGCGTGGCCCCAGGTCCCGTCCAATGTGGGATGCCCCGATCAGCAATACCTCCGGCTTCTCCTCCATCACCACGTCGCAGAGCACTTTGGCGTAAGCGTCCGTGGTGTACACCTTCAGTAACGGATGGTCGCACACGATCACCTCGTCGGCTCCGTAGCCGCCCAGCTCCCGGACCTCGTCGCCCAGATTCCATCCCAGAACCACGCCCACCAGCCGCGCGCCGCGCTCGTCGGCCAGCTTGCGCCCCTCCGATATGAGCTCAAAATCCGTGTCCGAAAGCTTTCCCTCCCGCTGTTCGCAGAACACCCATATATCCCGAAACGCCTGAATATCCGCACTGTTAAATTCCATTCTTTTCTTCCCCCTCTCCTCAAATCACATGCCGCGCGGCAAGGCGCTCCACCAGCCCCCGCACCGCCTCGCGGCCCGCGCCTTCAAGCATCACGCCCGCGCCCTTCTGAGGCGGCGTAAAAGATTTGAAAATATTGGTGGGTGAACCGGCCAGGCCGATGGTAGCCGGATCGATCAGAGGCTCATCCTTTAACGCCTCGTAGTCCAGCACCGTCACCGGCTTGTCATAGCATTCCAGAATCCCCCGCACCGTCATATACCGGGGTCTGTTCAGCTCCTTGACACAGGTAATCAGGCAGGGAGTCTGCGCCTCCACCGTCATATATCCGTCCTCCATGAGCCGCATGACCCGCACCAGCTTCCCGTCCATTTCCACCTTTCCCGCGTAGGTCACCTGGGAAATATCCAGCTTCTCCGCAATCTGCGGTCCCACCTGAGCGGTATCCCCGTCGATGGCCTGACGGCCGCAGAAAATGATATCCTCCTCTTCCAGCCCCAGATGACGGATGGCGGCCGCAATAATCTGGGATGTGGCGTAGGTATCGGAACCGCCGAATTCCCGGCCGGAAATCAATACCCCGTCATCCGCTCCCATGGCGATCAGCTCCCGCAGCATGCCTTCTGCGGGCGGCGGTCCCATAGTGACGGCAGTCACACGGCACCCTGTTTGATCCTTAATCTCCAGCGCCTGCTCCATGGCGCTTAAATCATCCGGGTTCACAATCGTCTCCATGGAAGCGCGGTTTAACGTTCCGTTCTCATTGACCGCCACTTTCCCGGAGGTATCCGGAACCTGTTTCACACATACATAAATCCTCATCTGTCGCGCCTCCCTTCTATTTCAGCAGATTGCCTGCGATGACCATTTGCTGCACCTGGCTCGTGCCCTCGTAAATGGTGGTGATCCGGGCGTCCCGGTACATGCGCTCCACCTTGTAGTCCCGCATATAGCCATAGCCGCCGTGGATCTGCACGGCCTTATAGGCTACCCGGTTGGCCATCTCCGAGGCGAACAGCTTGCACATGGAACATTTCATAGGGGCGTCCTTCTCCCCCGCGTCCTTGGCCAGGGCCGTGCTGTAGATCATCTCCCTGGCGGCCTCGATCTCCGTGGCCATATCCGCGATCATAAAGCTGATGGCCTGGAACTTGGCAATGGGGCGGCCGAACTGCTTGCGCTCCTTTGCATAGCGGATGGACTCTTCCAGACAGCACTGGGCGATCCCCAGGGACTGGGCGGCCACTCCCAGACGTCCGCCATCCAGCGTCTTTAATGCCGTGGAAAATCCCTTGTCCAGCGGTCCCAGCAGATCGCTCTCGTGAACCCGTACATTTTCCAGGATAATGTCGCTGGTGGGATATCCATTAATTCCCATTTTAAGTTCCGGCTTGCCCAGGGAAACACCCGGCAGCTTCATATCCACGATAAACATGGAAATGCCCTTGTTCCCCTTCAGCGCCGGATTGGTCTTGGCGTAGATTACCGCATAATCTGCCAGAGGCGCACCGGAGATAAAGCATTTTCGACCGCTCAAAACATAATATTCCCCGTCCTTCACCGCCCGGGTGAGGGTCCCTCCCGCGTCCGACCCGGCGCCCGGCTCCGTCAGGGCAAACACAATCTTCTTCTCCCCGGAAGCCAGGGGCGGGATGTATTTTTTCTTCTGTTCCGGCGTGCCGCAGGTTAAAAGCGGCCCGCTGCCCAGAGAGTTGGGGGTGTTGGCGTAGATGGACAGCACCGGGCATACCCGGGCGAATTCCTCCACCATCAGCACATAGGCCAGGGTGTCTCCCCCCTGCCCGCCGTACTCCACCGGCAGCTTGATCCCCATAAAGCCGTATTTCGCCATTTTATAATGCAAATCCCAGTTGAACCCGCCTTCCCGGTCCAGCTGTTCCTGAATTTCCGTTGTAAATTCCGTCTCCGCAAAGTTGCGGAAGTTCTTTCTCAGCAATTTATATTTGTCTGAAAGAATCATGTTTACCTCCGTCCCTGTTTCCATCTGTACATTCCGTTTCGCCCGGACCGTCAGGGCGCCGGGTTGGCCTGGCCACGGTGCCCTCGTTTCCCGCGCCCAGGGATTCCGGGAGCCGTGCGCCGCCGTTTAAACGCGGACCCGCACGCTCCCGCTCTCCCCCTGCCTTCTACAGCATTTCCGCCAGCGTCTCAATCCTCGTGCGGGCCTGGTCATAGCTGTTCGGCTGCTGGTCAATATCCACGGACAGCACCGTGATCCCCGCGTCTTTCAATTCCTGGCTGTAGGCCACATACTCGTACTCCTCGGGATCGCAGAACTTCATCAGGCACACGATCACCGCGTCCGCCGCATTTTCCCGGCACAGTCCGTGAAGCAGCTCCACCCGGCGCAGCTCGTCCTCGTGAGCCATTGGGTCGATCCGCTCCATCCACTGTTTGGCCAGGCGCACGATGCCGTTGTCGCCCTCCGGAATCTCTGTGCGGTACTGGCGCATTTCCTGGGCAAGATCGTCCCCAACCACGGCCATGTTGTGATCCTCCAAAATCTTCAAAAAGCTGTCCGGCTCCCCCGTAATTCCGGTCAGAATCACCCGTTTTCCGGTAAACTCATAATCCGGCAGGGATTCCAGCTGGCCGATGATCTGCCGCAGATACGCCAGATGCTCCGCCTTGGTCATAAACCAGGCGCTCTTAAACACCCCATGGCGCACCGTGGGCGTGATAATATCCAGATGCCGGTTCGCCAGCTCCGAAAACCGCCTCATGGCGCGGCTGTGTTGATTGTAGCACTCGATGCTCTTCGCGATGGCCTCCTCCCGGATCTCAACCTCATAAATCTCCTCAAGGCGCTCCTTCACATGGCCGTACTCCTCGGTCAGGTACTGGATGGCCGCGGTGATCCTGCGGTTCTGAGGCAGCGTGAAGGGGATAGAAACAATGTCCTTCACCCCGAACTTGAAGTCCTGGGTGATACAGCGCAGGGTGTCGCACATAGGCGGGATCATCACCGCTTTCACCCCCGCATATTTACCGCCGAGCGCCAGCTCCATGCAGGACTGCATGATGGGGCAGGCGAAGGGAACCAGATACTTTTTCGCCAGGGAAAACTCCGTCTGCGCGCCCCACATGCCCATGGGCACCAGGCCCGCAGCGTCCGCCAACACCTCCGGCGTATAGATGGGGAAACAGCCCACCACCTGCCGCCCGGATTTCAGATACCGGTCCAGCTGCGCTTTGGGGTTGGCCGCAATTTCCTGTAACCGTTGCAAATTTTCCTGTAAGCTAGCCATTGCGCAATTCCTCCTTATGCTTTCTCATCAGCTCCGCAAATGCCTCGATCCGCGTCTCGAACTGTGCCTCGCTGAAATTCCGGTAATCCGCCTGATCCCCGTCAAAGGCCATGAAAGGCAGGTTGCCGCAGGCCTCCGAAACCCGGCGCATCAGCTCCTGCTGCTGGCACACCATCACCTTGCAGGCGCGGTTTACGTGGTAAATGGTTCCGTCGATGTGGAACTTCTCATTCCACTCCTTTCTCCTGCGGATGCTCTCATCCATCAGAATATTGTTGGAGCTGGTAAACGAGTACGCCCGCGCCAGACTCTCGATGTCGCCGGGCGTGTAATCCAGGGACCAGGCCCGGGCATAAGCCGTGGCACAGACGTTGATCCCGTATTTTTTCAGGGTTTTCAGGTTGTGGGACAGATAGGGCCAGCAAGCGATGCCCTCCCAGAATACCCGGAAATGCTGCTCGCCCGGGTAGGTGGACGTCCCGTTTTTGATGTGCTCCTCGATCTCCGCGATCAGCTGGCGCATCACGTCCCCCGTCTCCTCCCGCCCTCTGGTAAATACCATCGGTCCCATATAGTTAAACAAATCGAAGCCGCTCAAGGGGCTTGGCTCCAATGCCAGGTAATCCGCGATCTGCTCCCACAGATTCCGGTTGGCCGTGGAAATTCGCATAACCTCCGCAAACCGGTCGGGATCCCATTTTTTCCCAGTAAATGCGGACAGGTCCTCAATCAGCTTCTCGATCTGGGCGCGGATATATTTCACCCGGGACTCCGTCACCTGAGGCAGGTGGTTGTAGGTCATGTCGATCATAAAAATCGGTATCTTGTACTTGCGGCTTAAAAGCTCAAACCACTTGGTAATCTCATTGCAGCCGTTGTTTGCCACCAGCAGAAAATCCGGCACCGCCATGTTGCTGGCCGGGCTGCACTCCAAAAGATCCGCGTAGGCCAGGTCGATCTTTGCGTAAGAGCAGAGGTCGTTGTTACAGCCGTGGGCCTCCGCGTAGTGCAAAAATGGTTCCGCCAGTTTCTTGGCCGCCACAGCGGCCCCGTGGTTCTCCGGGTAAACGATGTTCAGGCCCAGAGTCTCCGCTATCTCTTGGGGAAAGAGGGATGTGGCCCAGCCAATCTTCTCCCCTCTGGCCTTCGCCTCAATGGCGTCGTTGTACGCTTTGTCCAGCAGAGCGCCGGCCATCAGCTGGGACTTGGACTTTGGCCGTTTCGGTTTCGCCGGCGCTGCCGCCGGAGTTGTGTTCTGTTCACTCATGTTTCTACTCTCCTTTTCCTTTTATTGAATGCCGTGGGCAGGCAGTCATCTTCCATTTACAATTTTTTCCATATCGCTGTAGGCAAACAGCGCCGCGCCGATAGCGCCGGCCAGCTGGCAGTCCTCGGGAACCGTGATCCCACACCCCAGCTCCCGTTCCATGGCCCGGACGATGCCGCGGTTTCGCGCCACACCCCCGCTCATGGCCACCCTGGGCCGGTAGCCCATGCGGATGGCCAGCCCGCTGACCTTTTTTGCCACCGAGGTGTGAATCCCGGCCACGATATCCTCGATCCTTTCACCGTTCGCCAACCGCGAGATCACCTCCGACTCCGCAAATACCGCGCAGGTGCTGCTGATGGACACCGGGCGCTCGGAGCGCTCGGACAGCTCCCCCATTTCCTCCACCGCCACGTCCAACACCCTGGCCATGGCTTCCAGAAAGCGCCCGGTACCGGCGGCGCACTTATCGTTCATGATAAAATTGTCCAGGTTCCCCCGCTCATCCAACAGCAGCGCCTTGGCGTCCTGGCCTCCGATATCGATCACGGTCCGCACATCCGGCAGCAGAAACCGCACGCCCCGTCCGTGGCAGCTGACCTCGCTCAGTTCCCGGTCCGCCATCTCAAAGTTCATCCGCCCATACCCCGTGGCAACCACGCGGCTGATCTCAGATCCCCTCACCCCGGCCGCAGCCAGGGTGCTCTCGTACACCTCCCGCGGCCCCCGGGTGCCGGTTCCCACCGGAACCACCCGCTTCGCCACAATCCGGCTGCCGTCCTCCAGGATCACCGCCTTGGAGGCGGTGGAGCCGATATCAACCCCCATTGTCAGCATGGAATTTACCTCCCGTTCCCATTGTTTTGTTCACTCCGCATCCGGCAGAACAATTCGTGAAATATGGCTGCGGACCGCAAATCCCTGCTCATTTGGCCGCGCCGGACACGATCAACGCTTCAATATCTTCTTCCGCATATCCGGCTGCTCTCAAAATGCTGCGGGTGTTCTCCCCTACCCGGCCCGCGTGCTTAAAGGGCAGCTCCCCAATGGACTCAAAAGAAACCGGCGTGCTGGAAAATACTGTTTTTTCGCCGCGAGGATAGGTGTACTCCTGCAAAAAACCGTTGGCCCAGGCCTGCTCATCCTTCAGCACGTCTGTAAAATGAGCCAGCTTCTCGTGGGCGATGTCGTTGGCCTCCATCTTTTCGATCCAGTACGCGCTGTCGTGCTCCGCAAATATCTCATCGCATACGGCCACCGCCTCCCCGATGCGCTTGTTGGTCTCCGCGATGCAATAAAACCTGGGATCCTCCGCCAGATCCGGGCGCTCGAAGATGTCCCGGCAGATCCTGGGCCACATCTTGTCGTACTCCGGCATGGAGAGATAGATCCACTCATCGTCCTTGCAGCGGTAGCAGGTGAGCAGCGGACTGTTGCAGTCGAAATGGGTCCGCGGGTATTCTCGCCCGTACTCCGCGCAGAGCAGACCGTTGCTGAGGATGAAAATAGCCGCCTGGTACAGCGCCACGCTGACACGGTCTCCCTCCCCGGTGCGCTGGGCCTTTAAAAGGGCCGCGCAAATTCCGGAAGCCAGGGTGATGGCCGTCACATGATCGCCGAAGCCCGCCACCGTATTCATCACGTTGCCGCCCTTGGAGCTCAAATCCGCCATCAGGCCGCTGCGGGAGAAAAATGCGGTGTAGTCGTATCCCGGACGGTCCTTTAACGGCCCCTTGGCCCCGTAGCCCAGCACCTCCGCGTAGACTACCTTGGGGTAACGCGCATGGACCTCCTCGTAGGTCAGCCCCATTTTCTTCAGGGCGCTCAGCCGGTTGTTGGTGAGAAACACATCGCATTGGGAGATCAGCTTTAACACCGCCTCCCGTCCGCCTTCCGTCTTGGTGTCCAGACAGACAAAGGATTTGTTGCTGTTCTCCAGATCGAAGCTGGGACATCCCTCCTCAAACTGCGGCGTCCTCTGTCCCCTGTAGGCGGTGCGGTACGGGTCCCCCTTGGGTCCCTCCACTTTAATCACCTCCGCGCCCCAGTCGGCCAGCATGCGGCCGCAGGCTGGCGCTGCAAAATATGTGGTCAGTTCCACCACCTTGATCCCTTCCAATGGTTTCATCATTCCCTCTCCTTTCGTCTTTTCCCACACGGCGCATCGCAGCAGCTCCCGGAAAATCAGGTGGCGGCCGTCGGTACCGGGGCTGAATCTGCGCCTTGCCGTTTTACCAAAATTACAAGCAAAAAATATGCCAAATTTCCGGAGAGCGGCGCGGAGGGCCATCCTCCGTGTCGCCTTAACCCCAGCGCCGGCGAACATCCCGGCACCACTCCCCTTCGCGCCGACTTCCACACCTCAAAACGGCGGCCCCGGAAATCCCTTCTCAGGAATTTCCGGAACCGCCGCTCTCCAGCGCTCGATTCAGTTCAACCCATACTTTTTCAACTTATACTGCAGCGTCCTCCTGGATATATTCAGATACCGCGCCGTTTTCTCCCGGTGTCCGTTGTTGATTTCCAGCGCCCGCCGGATGCGCTCCTTTTCATCCAGCTCCGGCTCCGGCCCAGCGGGGAAGCCGTTTTCGCTGAACATACTCTGTGGAATCTCGTTGATGGTGATGGTGGAAACCGTGCTCATGATCACCATCCGCTCCACAATATTTTTCAGTTCCCGCACATTTCCTGGCCAGCTGTATGCCTCAAAGGTGCGGTAAACCCGCTTTGCGAACTTCTTTTGCAGGGAATACCGGTCGCAGAACTTGTCCAGGAAAAAATCCGTCAGCACCGGAATGTCCTCCTTGCGCTCCCGCAGCGGCGGAATCGTCACCGGAATCACATTCAGCCGGTAGTAGAGGTCCGCCCGGAAGATCCGCTCCTCCACGCACTCCACCAGGCTGCGGTTGGTGGCCGCAATCAGCCGGAAGTCCACGTCAATGGGTTTGGTGGAACCGATCCTGGTAATGGACCTGCTCTCCAAAACGCGCAGCAGCTTGGCTTGAAGCCCCAGAGGCATGGAGTTGATCTCGTCCAAAAACAGCGTTCCCTTGTCCGCCGCCTCGATCAATCCCTTCTTACCCGTGTTCAGCGCTCCGGTAAACGCCCCTTTTGTATAGCCGAACAGCTCGGATTCCAGCAGGGACTCGGGCATGGATGCGCAGTTGATTTCAATCATAGGCCCGTTCCGATAAGGGCTGTTCTCATGGATATAGTGGGCGAACACATCCTTACCCGTGCCCGACTCCCCCTGGAGCAGGATCACGCTGGCTACCGCCGCGGCCCGCTCCACATCCTTCACCAGCTTCTCCATCACGCCGCTCCGGTAGATCAGCTCCAGTTTCTTGCTCTCCACCTTGATTTTCGAAGCGTCGTGCTGTTGGCGTTCCCGCAAAACCAGCTCGTGGCGCTCCTTTAAATGGCGCACGTCCATCCGGTCCGCCACCGCGTACTTCACATTGCCGTTGCTGTCGAAAATGGGCGTGGCGGTGACGATAAATTCCCCCAGCGTCCCGCTTCCCGTGTAAGAATACTGGAGGTGGGTCACCTTTTTTTTCAGGCGGAACACCTCGGAGCAGACCGGCGTGTCGAGAATTCCCAGACTTTGGAAATCGTAGACAGATTTCCCCTCGTAAAATTTCCTGGGACGTCCGCTGCACTTTAGCACATAGCGGTTGACCCACAGAAATTTGCCGTTCTCATCAAAGATGCTGATTCCCCAATCCAGGCTGTCCAGCAGCGTAAATAAATCCGGCAGCAGCAATTCATTCATTACCATAACATATCCCCATTCCTTTTTAGTCAGACCCATACACCTGCCATTGAAATACCCTGTTGGTTTTTATTATAATAATATTGAGTAAATTTGTCAAAATTTTTATCAATATCAATCCAATGGTTATAATAATTCCATAAAATTTATGGATTATCAAAGCACTTTGCACTTGTTTTGCACATTTCAATGCATTTGACCCGATTTTTGCACACAAAACTATAATTTTTGCACATGTTCTTGTGCAGTCAGGCCCTTTTACGTCCAAAAAAACCGGTTATATTTTGCACATCCATTCCCTATTTCGTTATTTCGCAGACAATTCCCGGGGAATTCCGGCCAGATTATCTCCGGCCCGGCTTGGCATTAAACTTGCTTAATAATACCGTAGGTGGCGGCGCACATTGATTGATGTTTTTTTAACAAACACCTTTGGAGGGGGATTGTTACAATGAAAAAATACAAGACATATCAGATTGTTGTCATTATCATCGGCCTGTTCCTATGCTTCTTCGGCCGTTTTATCCCGGTTTCTTCCGGCCTCAGCGCCTCCGGAGCCCAGACGCTGTTTATCATGGTGGGCGGACTTCTCATGTGGCTTCTGGTGGGCGTGGACTGGACCAGCCTGGCCGTGATTCTGGCCCTGGCGCTGATCCCGGAGCTGGGCATGAACAAGGTCGCCGCAGGGACCCTGGGAAACAGCACCGTGTTCTATCTCCTGCTCTGCTTCATGCTGGCAAAGAGCCTGCAGGCCACCGGTGTGGCCCACCGTCTGGCCGTTTGGTTCCTCACCGGCAGCTTCAGCCGCAAAGGGGCCTGGTGCACCATCGCCATGATTTTTGTCTCCATCTTTGTCCTCTCGTCCGGGCTGTCGTCCAGCTCCACCATCATGATCTTTCTGCCCATTTTATACGAGACCTTTGAATCCCTGGGGTATGAGAAGGGTAAGGGCGACATTTTCCCCGCGGTCATGATCGCCAGCCTGGCCATCATCTGCCAAATCGCCCAGGCTACAACGCCGATCTCCCACGCCATGACTCTGATCGGTTTCTCCTCCTACAACAGCTACACAGGCAACAATCTGGAATTCGGCCAGTACGTGATGGTTGCGATGCCGGTGGGCATCCTCACCGCCATCGGCTGGTTTTTGGTCTGCCGCTATGTGTGGCGGCCGGACGTATCCAGACTTTCCAGGCTGGACTACGACGCCATCAAAGGAAATGAGGGACCGTTCTCCAAGCAGGAAAAAATCGCGGCAACCATCTATCTGATCGTTGTGGTTCTCTGGCTGGCTCCCGGTATCTCCAAATACCTCTGTCCGCCGGCCTACCCGCTGCTCAACAAGATTCACCAGTGCTATCCCCCCATTGTGGCCATCATACTGCTGCATTTCATCAAAGTGGACGGCAAGCCGGTTCTGCCCTACAAGGAGGCCATCTCCGCGGTTCCCTTCAGCACGCTGCTGTTTATGGGCGCGCTGCTGGAACTGGGCACCGCTCTGGCCAACGGGGACATCGGCGTCTCCACCTGGCTTGGGGACACCATCGGCGTGTTCTGCACCGGCGTGAGTCCCTTCATGTTCATCGTGGTCCTGGCCGCCATGAGCGTAATCCTGACCAACTTCATGTCCAACTCCGTGACCTGCGCCATCTGTATGGCCATCGCAATGCCGCTGTCCACCAGCCTGTACAGCGGTCTGATCAGCCCGGTCATCGCAGCCATCATGATCACCATCGGCATCAATTTCGCCTTCGCCACCGCACCGGCCACGCCGCCCGTTGCAATCGCAGCGGACTCCGGCTGGATCAGCGCGGGCAGGCTGTTTAAATACGGCGCGGTAGCCGGACTGGTCGGCATCGCCGTCATGCTGGCCGTGGGTCTGCCCATCGCCAACATGGTCTGTTGACCTGCAACGTTTACAGGAGGCCTTAAAAATCAATGAAACCATTGCTGAATCTGACAATCGCCCAATTTATGGAGCGCACGGCAACCCAGTGGCCCGGCCGGACCGCCCTCACCTTTAAGGGCAGGCGCTGGACCTACCGGGAACTGGACCTGCTGACGGACCGGATCGCGGCCGGCCTCATGGCCGCCGGGGTCCGGCGTGGAAACCATGTGGCGATTCTCTCGGAAAATATTCCAAACGCCGTATTCTGCTTTCTGGCAATCGAGAAAGCCGGCTGTGTATCCTGTATGCTGAATACAGGCTTAAAAGCAGGAGAGCTGGCGGAGCTGATGGCCCTGTCGGATGTCCGCTTCCTGATGATCGGAAACGGTTACAAAGGCGTGGATTTTTATGAGGAAAGCCGCCGGATCGGGGAAATCTATCCGTTAGAGGCTGTATTTGACATCGGCGGCGGGAACAACCGCCCCTGCCTTACCCTGGAACAGCTGATTCAAATGGGCGGGGAGCAGCCCCAGGGCTTTCGCCAGGCCAGGGAGGAGACGAGGCCCCAGGACGACGGGCTGATCCTGTATACCTCCGGCACCACCGGCTCCTCCCCGAAAGCCGTGGTTTCCAGCTATTACAATCTGGTCAACGGAGGAATCCAGAAGGCCCACAGTCAGTCCCTCACGAAGCGGGACGTGATCTGCTGCGCCCTCCAGCTGTTCCACATCTTCTGTATCGACGTAAACGTGCTCAGCGCCCTGGCCTGCGGCGCCTGCCTGGCTATGCCGGACGATCTGCACACCAAAAGTATTCTGGATACCATACAGACGGAGCGCTGCACTGTACTCAGCTGTGTTCCCTGCATGTACCAGGCAATGATGGGGCGCGGCGATTTCAGCAGTTTCGACCTGTCCTGTCTGCGCACCGGCATCATCGGCGGCGCCTACTGCCCGCCGGAAACCTTTGTGCGGATCGAGCAGGCCTTTGGCTTAACCCTGTTGCCCGGCCTGGGCCAGACAGAAGCCACCGCCGGCATCGCAATCGCCGCTCCCACGGACAGCCTGGAAATCCGCAGCACCACAGTGGGACGTTTTGTAGACCACAGCGACGGCAAAATCGCGGACCTGGAAAGCGGAGCCGCCCTGAAAACAGGGGAGACCGGTGAAATCTGCGTGAAAAGCAATCTGCTGATGACCGGCTACTACAACCGGCCCGATCTCACCGCCCGGGCCATCGACCGGGACGGCTGGCTTCGCACCGGGGACCTGGGATTTCTGGACTCCGGCGGATACCTGCATTATGTAGGCCGTATCAAGGAGATCATCAACCGGGGCGGCGAAAAAATCATCCCCGCGGAGGTGGAAGCGGCCCTGTCGCACTTTCCCGGCGTAAAGGAGTGTAAAGTGATCGGTCTGCCGGACCCGTACTACGGGGAGGAGGTCTGCGCCTGCCTGGTTCCGGCCCGCGAGGGGGAAAATCCGGACGCCGGGCGGGTCCGCGCCTATCTGGAACCGCGGCTGGCCAGTTTTAAGCTCCCCCGTCACATCGTCATCCTACCCGCTCTGCCCATAAACCCATCCGGCAAGGTCCGGCGCAGCGAGCTGCGCCGGATGGCGGCGGAGGCCCTTGGGCTTAAAACGTAATATGTGATACTTGGGTTACAAAATAGCAGTGAAGCCGGATTAAACGCGGAATCACTGCTATTTTTCTTGTCTGTTATCTGATATAATCAAGGAAACGTATCTCTTGTCAAGAAAACCTGTCCCTGATCACCCATCACCACTCTCCCAAGGAGGACCACCATGGATCTCATACGGATCACCCACGAAAACATTGAAAAAGAGCACATCTGCTGCGCCATTTCCAGCAACAAGGACTGCCAGGTACAGTCGAAAAAAGCCTGGCTGACGGAGCGTCTGGACCAGGGCCTGGTATTCTTAAAAGGCGACGTGCGGGGCAAATGCTTTATCGAGTACATCCCCGCCGAGCACGCCTGGGCGCCCATCGAGGCGGAAGGCTACCTGTATATCGACTGCCTCTGGGTGTCCGGCCAGTTCAAAGGACACGGCTACTCCAGCCTGCTTTTGGACGAGTGTATCCGGGACGCCAGGGCCCAGGGCAAGCGCGGCCTGGCCGTCCTGTCCTCGGAAAAGAAGCTGGGTTATCTCTCGGACCCCAAATACTTAAAATACAAGGGTTTTCAGACCGCAGACTCAGCCAGCCCCCACTTCCGGCTGATGGCGCTCCCCTTTGAGAGTCAGGCGGAGCTTCCCCGTTTCTCCCCCCGTCTGAAACAGGCGGCGGCACAGGTTCCCAAAACCGGTCTTTCCCTATACTATACCAGCCAATGTCCCTTCACCGCCAAATACGTTCCCCTCCTGGAAGCCATCTGCCGCGACCGGAACGTCCCGATCCAGACGGTTCACATCACCACCACAAAACAGGCCCAGAGCGCGCCCTGCCCCTACACGGCCTTCAGCCTGTACTGGAACGGCGAATTTGTGACCCATGAGATCCCGTCGGAGAAAAAATTTGAAAAGCTGCTGACGGACCGGGGACTGTAAGTCTTAAACCGCCCCTGCGGGATGGTACAATAGAGACTCAGCTTACTTGAAAGGAGCTATACAAAATGGATAAAACGCAGGGAAACGATCTTACCGCAACAGGCGCCTGGATTTTCCAGGGCAATCCCGCCTGGTACGATATATCCCGGGCTGTAACCGAGCAGGACCTGCTGGTCTGGGGCGTCAAGCAGTGCTCCCGGCAGATTGCACGGGGTGACCGGGTCTATATCTGGGCGTCCGGCCCGGAGGGCGGCGTGATCGCCAGGGGTGTGACCCTTGACGATCCCTCTCCTCGTCTGCTTCTTGCCGACCAATACACCCTGGACTCCTCCAGAAGCCAAACTGGCGTAGGCGTGGAGATTCGGATCACTGACCGCTGCGCGGACCGGCCTTTCTCCCGTTCCATGATGCTGGCAGACCGGCGCCTGAGCGGCAACAGCATTCTGACCTTTCCCAACGCCACCAATTACAAACTGACGCCGGAACAGGCCGGACTGCTGGACCGTTATTTTGAAGGCACTTATAGCAACACCGCCCCGGCGGAGGAATACCAGAAAGCGGAAGCTCTGGAAGCTGCCCTGCCCCAGTTGCGCTGCTGGCTCTACGCCCCCGGGGACAACGCCTGCATGTGGGACGAGTTTTATACCCAGGGCATCATGGGCATGGGCTGGGACGCCATCGGGGATTTTAACCGCTATGGCAGCAAAAATGCCGTGCGTGAGGCCATGCGCCGGAACATTGACCCCTCCAAATCCTACCGCAACGACGGCCACGCCGTCTGGCAGTTTGTCCGCGACATGCAGCCCGGAGATGTGGTGTTCGTCAAAAAGGGCCTGCACCGGATCATCGGCCGCGGCGTGGTGGAATCGGACTATTACTGGGCGGGAGACCGCTCCGAATACCGCTCCTGCCGCAAGGTCCGCTGGACCCACAGAGGCGAGTGGGATTACCCCTCCGGCAGCGGCCCCAGGAAAACGCTGACCGAGATCACCCCCTACACCGAGCTGGTCCGGCTCTTAAACGGCCTGTTCGAGGAAAATGAGGACGGCGGGGAGAGCCGGGACATCCGCACCTTCCCCGAATACTCCCGGGAGGATTTTCTGAAGGAGGTATTTCTGGACGAAAACGCGTACGACGAATTAGCCGACCTGATCCGCCTCAAAAAGAATGTGATTCTCCAGGGACCTCCCGGCGTGGGGAAAACCTTCGCGGCCAGACGGCTGGCCTACTCCCTGATGAATGAGATCAATCCCGACCGCGTGATGGTCGTGCAGTTTCACCAGAGCTACAGCTATGAGGATTTCATGCTGGGATACCGGCCGGACGGAACCGGCTTCTCCCTGTCCCAGGGGCCGTTTTACCGCTTCTGCAAGGACGCGGAGGAGGACAGTGACGATACCCCCTACTTTTTTATCATCGACGAGATCAACCGCGGCAATTTAAGCAAAATATTCGGCGAGCTGCTGATGCTGATCGAGGGAGACAAGCGCGGCCAGTCCCTGCGTCCCCTGTACTCCGACGAGCTGTTCTCCGTTCCCAAAAACGTGTACATCATCGGTACCATGAACACCGCGGACCGCAGCCTGGCCATCATCGATTACGCCCTGAGACGGCGATTCGCCTTCTATGAAATGACCCCGGCCCTGGATTGCCCCGGATTCCTCCAAAAACTGGAAGCCGCAGGCAGCGGAAAGCTGAAACGTCTGGTGGAGACGGTAAAGGAATTAAACCAGGACATTTCCGGAGACGACGCTCTCGGAAAAGGCTTTTGCATCGGCCATAGCTATTTCTGTCCCCAGGGCCCTGCGGACGACCGTTGGGTCGAATCCGTGGTCAAATATGAGCTGATCCCATTGTTGGAGGAATACTGGTTCGACGCTCCCTCCAAGGCCCGCCAGTGGTCCGAACGGCTGAAAGGGGCTGTCCATGACTGACGCCATCCCCATCCGCAATCTCTATTACATGCTGGCCTACGCCTACCGCAGTCTGGACCAGCGGGATTTTTCCGGCCTGGAAGCGGAACCCTTTGAGAACGCCTGCGATCTCTTTGCAACAATCCTGGCCCGGGGATTATCCGGGCAGATCCGGCGCGGGCTGGAGCGGTCCTATGTCCCGCGCCGGGAGACCCTTTCCGCTCCCCGGGGACGCATTGACGTTTCCGCCTCCATCAAGGAACAATCCCTTGCCCGGCTCCGCCTGCCATGCCGGTATGACGAATACTCCGAGGACATCCCGGCCAATCAGGTGATGAAGCTTACCGCCCGTTATCTGTGCCGTTCCGGCCAGGTGAGCCAAAGCCGCAGAGATGCCTTAAAGCGCCTGCTGCCCTTCCTGTCCGGCGTCAGCGATCTCTCCCCCGGGAGCGTCCGCTGGGATCAGGTCAAATGCCGCCCGGACAACCGTCCCTGCCGGTCCCTGATCGGAATCTGCCGCCTGGTCATGGAGCACCTGCTGTTTGCGAATCCGGACGGTAGCCGGGAGATACGCGGTTACATGGACGGCCAGCCCATGCATTTGCTCTATGAGAAGTTTATCCTGGAATACTACCGGAGGCATTTTCCCGGACTTTCCCCCAACCCTGAATTGATCCGCTGGAATGTGACCGGCGGGCAAGCCCTCCATCTGCCGCTTATGCGCACAGACCTTGTGTTGCGCGGGGCCGGGAAAACTCTGATCATTGACGCCAAATATTATTCCCACTCCATGCAGTCCTACCGGGACCCGGATTCCCCGACCATCCGCTCCGGTAACCTGTACCAGATCTACGCCTACGCAAAAAATCTGGATCGGGACCGTACCGGATCTGTGGCCGGACTGTTGCTGTACGCCAGAACGAAGGAACCGGTGGTTCCCGACGATTCCTGCGAAATCGACGGCACCCTCATCGCGGCCAAAACCCTGGACTTGTCCCTCCCCTTCCCGGATATTGCCGGTCAGCTGGACCGGATCGCCCAGCCCCTTCTTGACAAACCCGCTCATCCGTGGAATACTGCTATATGAAACGTTTTAACAGCAGAACTGTGAGCTAAGATTCACATCATTATTACAGAAACAGAGGACACACCTATGAATCAGACAATTTACCTGGCGTCCGACTACGACGGCACATTTAAACAGGGTTCCATCCGGGACGAGGACAAGGAAGCCATCCGGCGCTTCCGCAGACGCGGCGGCCGCTTCGGGCTGGTCACTGGCCGTTCCCTCAGCATGCTGGAACAGGAATTCGCCCGTTATGATATGCATATGGATTTCATCATCGCCTGCACCGGGGCCGTTATCTTTGACCAGGATTTAAACGTGATCTTTAAAAAGCCCATGGACACTGCCACGGCCTGGGAGCTGGAGGCGGAGATGGAGCGCCGCCCGGCCGGCCTGTGCGGCATGGCAACCCTGCACAAGCACAGCCGCCTCTACCTGCACCCGTCCCTGGCCGCTTCCCGGGATCACAACCCGGAAGGGCTCCCCCAGTATCCCAGAGAAGCGGTGGAGCAGGACGGTGACATCATCTCTATGTTTCTGCGGGGTTTTGACGCCAAAGATTCCCAGGCCCTTTACAATTATCTCACCGAGGCCTACAGGGACCGCCTGGACTTCCACTATAACGGCGGAGCCATCGACGTGACCGCCCCGGGCGTCAGCAAAACAGAAGGAGTCCGCGCCCTGGCGCGCCTGCACCCGGATTCCCGGGTCTGCGTGATCGGGGACGAGATGAATGATCTGGACATGATCCGGGCCTTCCAGGGCTTTTCCGTCACCACCGGGAACGAGACGGTAAAACAGGCCGCTTCCAGGGTATTCGACCATGTTTCGGACTGCATCGATTATCTGATCCGGGAGTAACCGCATACGCGCCCAACCGGGCGCGCCGCTAGAAAACGGGGGTACCGCACTAACGCGGCACCCCCGTTTTATTGAATGCAATGGACCGCTGGCGCAGCCTGCGGACGATTGTAATTCGCAATTCTGTTATTTATTTCTGAACCACATACTTAAACACCGGCATCGCCAGGTAAGAGAAGAATCCGTCGTACTTGGAGGTATCCATCAGATACGGCTCGCTGTAGTAGTAGATCGGGATGATCGGCAGCTGCTCCTCCAGAATCTTCTCAGCCTTGTGGAAGTTCTCAAAGCGCTCGTTCTGGGAGGTAGCGTGTGCGGCTGCGCTGATGTAGGAATCATATTCCTCATTGTAGAAATGGCAGTCGTTGTTGCCGCTGGAGGTGATCCACAGCTCCATCAGAGATGCGGGATCCATATAGTCCACAGTCCAGCCTGCGCGGGCCAGAGCGTAGTCGCCTGCGCTTCTCATATCCAGGAACACCGCGAACTCCTGGGAGTCGATGGTGCAGTCCACGCCCAGAACCTCTTTCCATACGTTCTGCACGTACTCGGCGATGGCCGCGTGGGCGCTGTTGTTGTTGATGGTGTAGCTGATTGTCGGGAAGCCTGCGCCGTCCGGATATCCGGCCTCGGCCATCAGCTTCTTGGCCTCCTCACAGTTGGCCTCGTAGGTGGAGTTATCCCAGAATTTGTCAGCGGAATCATAATAATCCTTGCCGTCCTCGTCGTGGAAGCCTCTGGGAAGGAAGGTATCTGCGGGAAGCTCGCCTCTCTTGGTAACCATATCGGTCACATAGTTGCGGTCAATGGCCAGAGCCAGAGCGCGGCGCACCTTGGGATCCTGCAGCTCGGGAATCATCCCCTTGCCCTCGGCATTTACCAGAATATAGTAGGTTCCGGCAACCGGAGCCACCTGGAACGTGCCGGCCTCTTTCAGGCGGTCCAGCTCCTCAGTGGGGAAGCTGGAAGCGTAGGCTAAATCTCCGCTCTCAAATGCAGCCAGAATGGCGTTGTCGTCGTCCATCAGCATCCAGGTGATCTTGGTGGGGCCAAGGTTGGCATAGTCATAATACTTGTCGTTGGCTTCCATCACGATCTTCTCCTGATGGGACCACTCCACCAGCTTGTAAGCGCCGTTGCCGATGTAGGTCTCAGGATTCTCATACCACATCTCGCCGTTGGCCTCGATGACGTCCTGTCTCACCGGGCTGGTCACAGCCGCTGCCACGATCTCGATAAAGTAGTTGCAGGGAGCCTTCAGGGTAACTTCCAGGGTCTTGTCGTCGATGGCCTTAACGCCCAGCTCGCTCTTGTCCTTGGAGCCGTTCTGAATCTCAACCGCGTTCTGAACCATGTCGATAAAGTAGCTGTTCTCATAGCCGCCGCTCACCAGTCTCTGCCAGGAGTACACGAAGTCTCCCGCAACCACCGGCTGGCCGTCGGACCAGAAAATATCGTCGCGCAGGGTAAAGGTGTATACCAGGCCGTCGTCGCTGACCGTGTAGTCCTTGGCCTGGCCCAGCTCCACGCCCTCGCCGCCCTTGGCATACTTGGCAAGTCCCTCGAACATATGCAGGGTGGTAATCATGGAATCGTTGGAATTCAGCGCGTTGGGATCAAGGGAGGCGGGCTCGGAACCATTGTGAACGTTGATCTCGAACGCCTCCTTCTCCCCTGCCGCCTCGCCGGTAGATCCCGCTTCGGACCCGGCCGCTGAAGAACCGGCCGCCGCGGTCTCCTTGGTTCCGGAACCGCCGCCGCAGGCTGCCAGCGATACAACCATCGCAGTGCAGAGGACAGCTGCCGCTGCCTTTTTGAGCATTGTTTTTTTCATCATTCTCTTATCTCCTCCTTTTTTGATCATAGAATTTATATATAATACTGACACGAGCCAGCTATTACCTAATTGATTTTGTCCAGATGGTGGCAGGCCGCGAAATGTCCCGGCTCCCACTCCTTAAACTCCGGCGCGCTCTGGGCGCATTCCTCCGTCGCGTAGGGACAGCGGGTGCGGAACGTACATCCGCTGGGCGGATTCATGGGGCTGGGAATATCTCCCTCAAGGATAATCCGCTGTTTTGCCCGGCTGGCCTTGGGATCCGCAATGGGGATCGCGGACAGCAGCGTCTGGGTGTAGGGGTGAAGGGGCCTGCGGTACAGCTCGTTGCTCTTTGCCAGCTCCACCATGTGGCCCAGGTACATCACGCCGATGCGGCTGCTGATGTGCTTCACCACAGACAAGTCATGGGCGATGAATAAATAGGTAAAACCCCGGTCCGCCTGCAAGTCCTCCAGCATATTCACCACCTGGGCCTGAATGGAAACGTCCAGGGCGGAAATGGGCTCGTCGCACACGATAAACTCGGGATCCACGGCCAGCGCCCTGGCGATGCCGATTCTCTGGCGCTGGCCGCCTGAGAACTCATGGGCAAAGCGGTTGGCGTGCTCCGTGTTCAGCCCCACGATATCCAACAGGGCGTTGATCTTGTCCCTGCGCTCGGTTTTGGAGCCGTACATTTTATGGATATCCAGGGCCTCGCCGATGATATCGCCCACGGTCATACGCGGGTCCAGCGAAGCGTAGGGGTCCTGGAAAATGATCTGCATTTTTCTGCGGTAGGGCAGCATATCCACATGGGTGATGTCCTCGCCCTTATAGATGATTTTCCCCTCCGTGGGCTCGTGCAGGCGCAGGATCGTGCGCCCCAGCGTGGTCTTTCCGCAGCCACTCTCTCCCACCAGGCCAAGAGTCTCGCCCTTCTCGATGTAAAAGCTCACATCGTCCACGGCCTTCACGTAGTTCATCTTCATAAAACCGGTTTTCACCGGGAAATATTTCTTAAGGTTATTCACCTCGATTAAAATGTTCTTACCATCCGCCATCGCCTACTCCTCCTCTTCCCGCGCTTCTTTCACCGGCAGCCAGCAGGCGGCCATATGGCCCTCTCCCACCTGACACTGGGGCGGAGCCTGGTCGATACAAATCTTCATGCAGTGCTTGCACCGCGGCGCGAAGGGGCAGCCCTTGGGCGGGTTGATCAGGTCCACGGGGTTTCCCTCGATGGGGATCAGGCGCTGATGCTCGTCCGTGTCGATCTTGGGCACGGAGGCCAGCAGACCCCAGGTGTACGGATGTCTGGGCTCATAAAAGATCTGATCGCTGCTGCCGCTCTCCACAATGGTTCCCGCGTACATCACGCTGATGCTGTCGCAGATGTCGGAAACGACGCCCAGGTCGTGGGTGATGAACACGATTCCCATATGGATCTTGTCCTTCAGCTCCTTTAACAGCTCCAGAATCTGGGCCTGGATGGTCACGTCCAGAGCCGTGGTGGGCTCGTCCGCGATCAGCAGCTTGGGATCGCAGGCCAGGGCCATGGCGATCATCACGCGCTGGCGCATACCGCCGGAAAACTCGTGGGGGTACTGTTTCAGCCGCTTCTCCGGCTGGTTGATCCCCACCAGGGTTAAAAGCTCCACCATGCGTTTCTGGCGCTGGTCCTTGTCCAGACTGGTGTGCTTTCTCAGGGACTCCTCGATCTGATTGCCGATGGTGAACAGCGGATTTAAGGAGGTCATGGGGTCCTGAAATATCATGCTGATATCTTTGCCGCGGATTTTAAGCAGCTCCTTCTCGCTCATGGCCGTCACATCCCTGCCCTCGAACAGGATCTGGCCGCCGATCACCTTTCCCGGCTCCGGGATGATACCCATCAGGCCGTAAGAGGAAACGGACTTGCCGCTGCCCGACTCGCCCACGATGCCCATCACTTCGCCCGGCTTTAAATTATAACTGATTCCCCGGACCGCCTTTACCTCACCCGCATAGGTGAAGAAACTGACCTCCAGGTTCTTGACTTCCACTAAATTTTTGTTGTCTTCCATGTCCTGTAAACCTCCTATTTCTTCAGCCTTGGGTCAAGCGCATCTCTGAGACCGTCACCGAACAGGTTGAAGGCCAGGATAATCACACTGATCACGATTGCGGGGAAGAACTCGCGGTAGGGATAGGAAATAATTCCGTTCAGTCCGTCGGAACAGAGGGAGCCCAGGCTGGCCATGGGCATGGAAACACCGATACCTAAAAAGCTCAGAAACGCCTCGGTAAAAATCGCGGAGGGGATCTGCAGCATGGTCGTGACGATCAGCTGGCCCACGCAGTTGGGCAGCAGATGCTTCATGATCAGACGCTTTTTGTTGGCTCCCAGCGCCACCGCGGCGTTCACATATTCCATTTCCTTCAGCTGCAGTACCTGGCCGCGGACGATACGCGCCGCGCCCACCCAGTACAGCAGGCCGTACACGATAAAGATGGCGATAATTCCCGAACCCAGCACCTGCAGGGGTTTGAAAAACGCGTTGCTGTTGATCAGCGTGTTCAGAGGCTCCTCAATTACCATCTTGATGGCGATTACCATCAGAATGGTGGGCAGCGCGTTGAGAATATCCACAATACGCATCATGATGTTGTCGGTGGTACCGCCTACCAGACCGGAGATCGCGCCGTAAACGGAGCCGATCACCAGCACGATGAGGGCGGAGACGATACCGATCAACAGGGAGATGCGGGTTCCGATCATGGTGCGGACCAGCAGGTCGCGTCCCAGCTTATCCGTGCCGAAGGGGTGCTTGAAGCAGGGGAACAGGTTCTCGTCCCCGCGGATCTGCTGGCTGTAGGTGTAGGGGCTCAGATAAGGGCCCACCACCGCAAATATGATAAGAACGCCGATGATCACAAGGGCGACCATGGCGATTTTATTCTTCTTTAAACGCCTCCAGGCGTCCTTCCAATAGCTGACCGCCTCCTGCATGGATGTGATCTGTTCCTGCTCCTCCTTGGAGGCCGGTGCGAAATCCGCATCCGACAGTTCCGGCAGCGCGCTCAAGCCTAATCTGTGTAAAATCTTCTGTTTATCCACGTTCCCATCCTCCTATGCATCCAGCTTAATTCTCGGATCTACGAGCTTGTAAATAATGTCGCAGACCAGGGTCATCAGAATCAGAATTGCCGCATAGAAGATCGTGACGCCCATGATGATGGTGTAGTCACGGCTCTCAATGGACTTTACAAAATACCGCCCCAGCCCGGGGATGTTAAAGATCTTCTCCACCACGAATCCGCCGGTCAGAACGTTGGCGATCATGGGGCCCATGTATGTAATAACGGGGATCAGGGAATTCCTGAGGGCGTGCTTGAAGGTGGTGATGAACTCACTCATACCCTTGGCTCTGGCGGTGCGGATGTAGTCCTGTCCGATCACGTCCAGCATACTGGAACGCATGAGGCGGGCGATGTAACTGCAGGGCGACAGCGCCAGGGTGACCACCGGAAGCACGTAGGCCGCGGCGCTGGAGAGGCCGGAGGCCGGTACCAGTTTGAGTTTCACGGCAAACAGAATCATAAACGAGGTGGCGACCACAAAGCCCGGAACCGCGATTCCCACCGTGGAAAGCACCCGGATCACATTGTCCTGCCACTTCTCCCTCCGCAGCGCAGAGAGACAGCCAAGCGGAATGCCGATCACCGTGGCGACCACCACCGCAATGGCGCCGATCTTGGCGGAAATGGGGAACGCCTGCTTGATAATATCCATAATCGGCTTATTCTTGGCCTGCACATAGCTGACGCCGAAGTCGCCGTGAAGCAGGTTTTTCAGATAATTCGCGTACTGGACCACTAACGGCTTGTCCAAACCGTATTTTGCCTCCATCGCGGCCTTCGCGGCAGCTGTGGGAGCCTTCTCACTCATAAAAGGATCGCCCGGAACCAGGTTCATGACAAAGAATGTAATCGTCGCGGCCACAAACAGCGTAATCACGGCCGTACCAATTCGTTTTACCAGATACTTTAACATAGATACCTCCTGTAGTTCTCTTTTGTAACGCTTTTGAGGCGTGTAGATATGAGGTTTAAAACAGCCTTAAACGAACAAAGGTTATAAATATACATTTTAGACTTTCAGTAACCGTTTGTCAATGAGAATTGCGCCCTCCCACCCCCGATTATGCCGGAAAATATTGGCATTGCGGGCCTTCGCCTGTTATTGACATTACCCGTAAATGGAACTATACTCCTTTTTAGAAACCGTTATGAAACCAAATCATTTTTTAGGAGGAACTACTATGCGTTTAGCAAATGTGACCTGTAAAAAGGTAGAGGAATATCTGACCAGGAGCCAGACCGTCGTGATCCCCGTGGGAAGCATCGAAAACCACGGCAAGCACATGCCTCTGGGCACCGACACCCTGATCCCGGACAAAATCGTGGAGCTTCTGGAGGAGAAATCCGGCGTCATGATCGCGCCCACCATCCCCTACGGAGCCACCAACACCATCATGGGCTGCACCGGCACCATCACCCTGGGCACCGACGGCCTGGTCATGATCCTGACCAAGGTCACCGACTCCCTGTTCCGCTACGGCTTCCGCAAATTCGTGATCTTAAACGGCCACGGCGGCAACAACAAAGCCATCGAGACCGTGGGCATGCAGCTTCACCGCCGCGGCGCATGGCTGGCCAACTTAAACTGGTGGCTTATGGCCGGAGAGCTGAACCCTGAGTGGAAGGGCGGCCACGGCGGCGCTGAGGAGACCGCGGGCGTCATGGGCGTGGATCCCTCCCTGATCGATTACGACTACATAAACGAACCCATGGACTTAATCGACGACGTGGCCCCCAACATGAAGACTACCGGCTGGGGCACCGTGGATTATAAGGGCGCCACTGTGGTATTCCCCAGAGAGATGCACAACTACAGCGGCAACGGCTGGTACGGCAAGGATGAGCCCCATCTGGCAACCGTGGAGTGGGGTCAGGAGATGCTGCGCACCTTCGCCGACTACATGGCGGACTTCCTCACCGAGCTGGAAAAACTGGACCTGCCCAAGGCAGAAATCTAAAGGACAAACAGGAGAATTATCATATGAACACAAACATCAATCCCAAGAGTCTGGAACTGATCGCCGATCTCTCCAACGCCTTCGGCCCCTCGGGTTTTGAGGACGCCGTTTTCGACGTGGCCAAAAAGCACTGCGGTGACATGGCCCAGGTGACCGACGACTGCCTGCGCAACATCTACATCCGGCCCAACAAACCGGCCAAGGGGCTTCCGGTATTCATGCTGGACGCCCACTGCGACGAGGTGGGCTTCATGGTCCACTCCATCCGCCCCAACGGCACCCTGCGCTTCGTGTCCTTAGGCGGCTGGAACATGGACAGCCTGCCCTCCTCCAAGGTTCTGGTGCGCAACGCCGAGGGCCGCTACCTGCCGGGGCTGATCGCCTCCAAGCCGGTCCACTTTAAAACTGCCGCGGAGCGCAGCCAGGGAGCGGCTCCCGCCATCTCCGACTACATCATCGACGTAGGCGCTGCCAGCGCCGAGGAGGCGGTGGAGGTGTTCAAGATCCGCATCGGCGAGCCCATCGTGTCCGACGTGCAGTTCCAGTACGACGAGGAGCACGACGTGATGATCGGAAAAGGCTTTGACTGCCGCATCGGCTGCGCCGCTCTGATCGAGGCCATGCACCGGCTCCAGGACGAGGAGCTTGACGTTGACCTGGTGGGCGTGCTCTCCTCCCAGGAGGAGGTGGGCGAGCGGGGCGTCAAGGTGGCCGTAAACCAGGTCCGCCCACAGATCGCCATCTGCTTTGAGGGCTGCCCGGCGGACGACACCTTCACCGAACCCTACGCCATCCAGACCGCGCTGAAAAAAGGCCCCATGATCCGCTTTATGGACAAATCCATCATCTGCAACCCCAGATACCAGCGCTACGCCCTGGACCTGGCTGAGAAGCAGGGCCTGGCCATCCAGTCCTCAGTCCGCGAGGGCGGCGGCAACAACGGCGCCATGGTGAGCACCGCCCTGGACGGCATCCCGGTGATCGTGGTGGGCGTGCCGGTGCGGTACATCCACTCCCATTACGGGATCACTTCCTATTATGATTTCGAGGCCACCGTGCAGCTGGCCGTGGCGATTGTGAAATCCATGAATGAGGAGATTATTAAGAGCTTCTGACATGACAGGGATTGGCCTATGCGCCAAAGGGCGCACGCTTTATCGATAACACCGTTATAGAAAACACCGTCTGCGGGATGTGTTAACTGGCCCGCAGACGGTGTTTTTGAATTTTATATGGCAATTCCGATA
>OJKJ01000122.1_pt1 | contig 65641 bp, 52 predicted proteins | sample 1596491 | NCBI WGS metagenome assembly OJKJ01 (sample SAMEA4350160, study PRJEB24818) | metagenome | biome: human; feature: gut; material: faeces | place: Denmark | collected 2013-09
CATACGGCCGCCCACGGGCTCTGCAACAGATTGACTGGTGGGAGCGTCAGAGTGGTATAAGGGGCAGGGCAATTTTTGTTTTTGGCTCCCCCACGCCGTGATGTGCGGCGATGGCATGTACGACAGCTTCGCTTTCGCGGTATTTTCTGGCCACATCCACGCCGATTTCTACATGGGAGCCTTCAATCTCATGATCCAGAGCTTTGCCGATATCATGGAGCAGTCCGGCGCGCTTAGCCACAGTGGGATCCAACCCCAGCTCGGATGCCATCATGCCCGCAAGATAAGCCACTTCCAGAGAATGGTTCAAAACGTTCTGACCATAGCTTGTACGGTAACGCAGCCGGCCCAGCAGCTTTACTAGCTCATGATGGACGCCGTTTACACCCACCTCCAGCACGGCGCGTTCGCCTTCCGCCTTAATGGTTGCGTCCACCTCGCGGCGGGCTTTTTCCACGGTTTCTTCAATTCTGGTAGGATGGATGCGTCCGTCTGAAATCAGCTTTTCCAGTGCAATGCGGGCAACCTCACGGCGGACAGGTTCAAAGCTGGAAAGCGTGATGGCTTCCGGCGTATCGTCGATGATCAGGTCCACGCCGGTCAAGGTCTCGATTGCGCGGATATTACGGCCCTCACGCCCGATAATCCGGCCTTTCATCTCATCGTTGGGCAGGGGTACCACGCTGATGGCGGCTTCCGATACATGGTCGGCCGCGCAGCGCTGAATGGCGAGGGAAATGATTTCTCTTGCCGATTTTTCACAGTCTTCCTTGGTCTGCTGCTCATATTCCATGACCTTGACGGCCTTTTCATGGGTCAGCTCGCTTTCCAGGTTGTTCAACAGGTATTCCTTCGCCTGTTCTACGGAGAAGGAAGAAATTTTCTCCAGCATGTCAAACTGGCTTTTTTTCACGGCCTCGGCTTCCTTCAGACGTTCCTCGGCCTTCTTGTTCTTTTGATCGATCTGGTCCTCTTTGCGCTCCATGTTCTCGAGCTTTTTTTCCAGACTCTCCTCTTTTTGCAGAATCCGGCGTTCTTGGTGCTGAATCTCTTTGCGCCGGTTGGCCAGTTCCTTTTCGGAGTCATCCCGCATACGGTGGATTTCGTCTTTTCCCTCGAGCACAATTTCTTTCTTTTTGGCTTCTGCAGTCTTGATGGCGTCGCTCACGATGCGCTTTGCTTCCTGCTCAGCAGATCCTATAGCTGCTTCCGCCTGGTTTTTTCTGTGAGTGACACCCAGAAAAAATGCTGCTGCGCCGGCGGCCGCTGCTGCAGCGACCGCAATGACGATGCATAGCCATACAGCAATTTCGCCCAATTGGGCACCTCCTTTTTTTCATGTTTCATAGAGATAAATTCAGATAATTCAGGGGTTGAGACGCAGAATGCATCCCAAAAATGCATGGCAGCTTCGTCAAAATTCTTTCTTTATTTAACTGTGGAACTACATCTATAAGAAAAATGCATCAATAAAAATAAACAAGGAAAAAATATCGATCAAGCACACCAAGTGCATTCTGCATATAATTGTATCCCCTCTCTATGATGCTTGTCAAGAAAATTGTAAGATTTTATTCCCGGCGCAGAGGAGAAAATAGACCGGGGAAAATTGTGAGTTCCGGCTTGACAAAGCGAATGCCTGGTGCTATGATAGGCCACAACAAAATAAAAATGCGTTGATAAGGAAATCTTTTCTCAGGGCTTCTGCGAAAGAGAGCATGTGTCACCGGCTGAAAGCACATGCAGCAAAAGTGGGAAAGGGTACCGCCTTTGAGCAGCAGCCGATCGCAGAAAGTTTTTTTAGAAATTGTTTATTGCTTAAGGCTGGCCGGGTGGCTCCGTTATGGGCCGAATGAGGAAGTATCCCGCAGATGGGGTGCTTTGAATCCGGGTGGAACCGCGGGTTATCGAGAAATTTTAAACTTCGATGCCTGCCCCAGAATTTGCTGGGGCAGGCATTTTTTATGCCAAACCCGGCGGAAAGGATGGCGGAAGCTATGGTAAAGATCGACCTGAAGGGACAAGTGAAGGAATTCGAAAGCGGGATTACGCCTGCCCAGGTGGCGAAATCTATCGGCATGGGGCTCTATAAATCAGCCTGTGCCGCCCGTATTGACGGTAAAACCTGCGATCTGCGCACCCCGATTACTGAGGACTGCGCTTTGGAAATTCTTACTTTTGAAATTGAAGACGGGAAAAAGGCCTACTGGCATACCACCTCCCATATTCTGGCGCAGGCGGTACAGAGGTTGTATCCTGGTACGAAATTTGCCATCGGCCCCTCGGTAGATACCGGTTTCTATTATGATTTTGATCTGCCTTCTCCCATCTCCATGGAGGATTTGCCGAAGCTTGAAGACGAGATGAAAAAGATCATTAAAGAAGATATTGCCATTGAACGCTTCGAGTTCTCTCCCGAGGAGGCACGCCGGGAGATGGCGGGGCAGGAATACAAACAGGAACTCATTGACGAGCATGCCGGAAACGGTGAAAAGATCAGCTTCTACCGCCAGGGGGATTTTGAAGACCTGTGCGCAGGCCCGCACCTGATGAGTACGGGGGTAGTAAAGGCTGTAAAGTTGACAGCCATTACAGGCGCTTATTGGAGGGGGGATTCCGCCAAAAAAATGCTTACCCGCATCTACGGTGTCTCCTTCCCAAAACAGTCTCTGCTGGAGGAACATCTGCAGAAGATGGAGGAAGCCAAGAAGAGGGACCATAACAAATTGGGGCGCGAACTGGAACTGTTTACCACTTGTGATCTGGTGGGCCAAGGTCTGCCCATCCTGCTCCCTAAGGGCGCACGAATCGTACAGCTGCTGCAGCGGTTTGTAGAAGACGAGGAGCAGAAGCGGGGATGGCTGCTGACCAAGACTCCTTTTATGGCAAAGAGCGACCTCTATAAGCTTTCCGGCCATTGGGATCACTATCTGGATGGAATGTTTGTGCTGGGAGATCCAGAAAAGGATAAGGAAGTATTTGCGCTGCGTCCCATGACCTGCCCCTTCCAGTATCAGGCGTATCTCAACAAAAAGCGTTCCTACCGCGACCTGCCCCTGCGTTATGACGAAACCTCCACCCTGTTCCGAAACGAGGCCAGCGGCGAAATGCACGGGCTGATTCGCGTGCGTCAATTCACCATTTCCGAAGGCCATCTGATGTGCCGCCCGGATCAGCTGGAGGATGAATTCAAAAGCTGTCTGGAGCTTACAACGTTTATGCTGAAAACGCTGGGCTTGTATGAGGATGTTTCCTACCGCTTCTCCCAGTGGGATCCCAACAACCGGGAAAAGTATATCGGCACCACGGAGCAGTGGGACGAGGCACAGGGTGTGATGAAAAAGATTCTGGATCATCTGGAAATTCCTTATTCCATCGGCATCGACGAGGCCGCCTTCTATGGCCCCAAGCTGGATATTCAGATCAAGAACGTGTTCGGTAAGGAAGATACGCTCATCACCATCCAAATTGATCAGATGTTGGCGGAAAAATTCGGTATGGAGTATACCGATAAGGACGGCAGCCAGAAAAATCCCTATATTATTCACCGTACGTCTATCGGCTGCTATGAGCGCACGCTTGCCCTGTTGATTGAAAAATATGCCGGTGCGTTCCCGCTTTGGCTGGCGCCCGTACAGGTGAAGCTGCTGCCCATTGCAGACCGGCATCTGGATTACCTCTATGAGGTCAAGAAAGCATTGGAAGACAAGGGTATGCGTGTGGAAATTGATGACCGCAGTGAAAAGATAGGATATAAGATTCGTGAGGCCCAGTTGGAAAAGGTGCCTTATATGATTGTTGCAGGCGATAAGGATATTGAGAACAACACCATTTCTGTCCGGCACCGCTCAGAAGGAGATCTGGGTTCCATGACTCTGGCAGCCTTTGTGGAAAAGGCTGTGTCGGAGATCGATTCTAAGGAGATCAAGTGAGCTTTCAGAAAGTCTTAAGAAGCTTCCTTATTGTTTTTTAGAAGATCGCTTTCTGCAGTAAATAAATAACTGAAGGAAAAGGAGGAATCCGCCCAGTTGGATCTGGGCGGATTTCGTTTTTATGTACCTATAGGCATCTGTTGGAATTTGTGAATTTTCGGCTTGATTTTGCGCAGTTAATTCCCTGCTGTTGACAGGGGAAATGATCCAAGTCTACAATAGTTACATGAAATATCGGAAAGGGGTAGAGAGCGATGGAATTGTTTATGAAAGAAAAAGTGTTCAGCCTGCACGATACCTACCATGTATATGACATGGAGGGCTCGGAGAAATATCAAATTAGGAGCAAGCCGATTTCAATTACCAATCAGACCTCCCTCTATGATATGGAAGGAAAAGAACTGGCCCATATTCACAGAAAAGTGATCTCCATGCATGAAACCCATTTTATTGAGATCGATGGAAAAGAGGTCACTGAAGTGCGTACCAAGCTGTTCCATCCCATTCACCAGGAGATTGATGCGCCGGAGATAGGTTGGCAGATTCGTGGAAACCTTTGGGATCATGATTTTTCCGTGCTGGATTCTGCTGAGAACGTGCGCGCTACCGTTCACCGGAAATGGATTTCTCTCGGAGAGGGCTACCAGATCAGTATCGCCTCTGACGAAGATATTGTGTTGGTGCTGGCTCTGATTGTCACGCTGGAGAGGATTCTCACCGACCGCAAAAATGAGAGTATGACCTCGTCTTCCAATCCTTCCGGGAATTCCGGCAGTTCTAACAACAGTTGAGTGCAGTTGTAGGATCGAAAGTTTTCTATAGAAAAAAGGCCTGGATTCTCGAAAATCCAGGCCTTTTTTATTCAAGTTCGGCGCTTTTTTACAGGAGTTTTCCTTGTCCCCCTGTCGGGGCAAATTCTACTCGGCTGAGACAGGCTCGAAAGCTTCGGAACCGCGTTTGCAGATGGGACATATGAAATCTTCCGGCAGAGTGTCTGATTCCAGAACGTATCCGCAGATTTTGCAGCGGTAGCCTTTTACAGCGGGTTCCGGCCGGTAGCTGGAAGCTTTGGGAGGAGTGAGGCCTTTTTTAACCAGATGATAATAGGCGTAGGTCATTGCATCTTCTTCCTCGAGCACTTGAGCCTCCTGTACTTCTCCCAGAAATACCATGTGGGTGCCTGCATCCAGCTTGCCCACCACCCGGCAGGAATATCGGGCCACAGTTTGTTCAGTGAGGTAAGGTACGGCGTTTTCATCCTCCGTATGCGCCCAGTTGGCAAATTTGTCCAAATCCCGGCTGCACCGGAATCCAAAGTCCCCAATCAGCTCCATCTGGGCAGATTGTGCAAGAGCCACTGCGGCAAAAACGCCGGATTCTTCGATGAGCCGTTCCGTTTGATTGTCCTTATGAATGGTCACCAGCAAGCGGGCGGGCTGTACTGTGGCTTGCGTGAGGGTGTTCACCACACATCCGGCGGTCTGGTCCCCGCTTTTAGTGGAGACGATGTAAAGCCCATAATTCATCTTGTCAAATGCCTTTATGTCCATATTGTCTGCCTCCTAAAATAAAAAATAAAAATAATTCTTAATTTATCTCATTATAATCTCTTTGTAAATTATTGTCAATAAAAAAGAAGGGATGTCAGCCATTTTTATGCGGCTGACATCCCTTTCTATAGGGAACAGGCAAACTTCAGTTTTGAACTCCCAGGCTGCCGTCCAGCACTATGGGGGAGCGGTGAGATTCGGTATAGGCGCTCCAATCAGGCAGTCCCTCTCCGTTGGGATTCCCCGATTTGACGAAATTAGCCCAATAGGAAGACATAATGCGGGACAACTCCAGGTCACAGGGTTCCCAGGGACGCCAACAGCGGGGATAGGTTTCAAACTCGTACCAAAGCTCGCAGGAATGGAATGCGCCGGCATCATCGCCGGGAAGTTTCCTATCAAAATAATAGAAATACGCAGGACTGAATCCGAGCTTCAAAAGATTCTCACACCAACGGGCGCCGCTTTCCTGCAGCAATTTACCGTCGCCGATATCGTTGCCGGTAGAGCCGATCATGTAGTCAATCCGATGGATCCGGCCGCTCTCGGCAATCTCGTCTGTTGTGCCGTGCAGCAAATATCCGTCGCGGTGCGGGGTCCAGCGCAGGCCGCTGTTATCCAGGACGGCATATGCAGCCTGACACAGCGTGTCAGCCGGTACTGCGCGAAGCTGTGCGATGGTCTCTACACCGAGTTCTTCCATCAATTGTTGGGAAATAGCCCACAGCTCCTCTTTAGAGGGGGTGGTGTGAAGAGCCTTCAGACCGCCGCCGCTCTGCAATATGGCCCGCTGAAGCATGCCTTCGGCAAGGGGAGAGGATACGATAGTCTGCACGCTCATACAGCCGGCAGACTGACCGGCTATGGTGATCAAGTCAGGATCTCCGCCAAATGCGGAAATATTCTGCCGCACCCAATTCAGCGCGAAGATCTGATCCAGGATCCCATAGTTTCCGGAAACTCCCTCCTCATTTTCCGGTTCCAGTTGGGGATGGGCGAAAAAGCCGAAGACATTGACGCGGTAATTGATTGTGACCAGAATCACGCCTTTTTTCGCAAAGCCTTCGCCGTCAAATTCTTTCTCACTGCCGCAGCCATGCAGAAATGCGCCGCCATGAATCCAGAACAGTACGGGCAGCCGGTCTCCAGGTTTCGCAGCGGCAGGCGTCCAGATGTTCAGGTACAGGCAATCTTCATTTGTTTCCGGAACCATGTCGTCATAGAATTCCTTGGAATAGAAATCCATTTTTGTCAAATCCGCCTGAGGGCAGCGGGGAGCAAATTTCCTGCAGGGCAGGATTCCCTCCCAGGCGGCATGCTCCTGGGGCCTGCGGAACCGCAGCTCTCCCACAGGGGGCTGCGCATAGGGAACCCCCCGGAAAATTACGGTCTGTTTGTCCTCGCTGAGCAGACCTTCCAGACTTCCCTGCTTTGTTGTAACGATAGTTTCCAAATCAACATTCCTCCCTCAATTTGTTTTCTTTATTCTTCGGCGGCTATTTACCGCCTTTTTGTACCTTTTCCTCTTCCTTCGGCAGGGAGATCATGCTCAGCTGCCTGCACACTTCCGCCAGGTCTCTGTCATTTTTTCCCAGAGAAGGCCAGGCGTTCAAGCCGTCGTCCCGTCTGCGGGGGATGATGTGGAAGTGCAGGTGTGGTACGGACTGTTGGGCGCTTTCGCCGCTGGCGTTCAGGATGTTTACCCCTTGATAACCGCAGGAGTTTACATAATGTTCAGAAACCGATTTTACAGTCTCCATCAGATGAGCCGCGGTATCCTCTCCGCATTCTACAAGGTTTTCCGTATGCTGTTTGGGAATCACCAGGGTATGGCCTTCTGCATCCCCTGCAAGATCCAGAAAGGCCAGGGTATATTCGTCCTCGTAAATCTTATAGCTGGAAGCTTCCCCCTCGGCGATACGGCAGAAGATACAGTCCTCCCGGGGCGGACCGTCATCCTCCGCGCCCAGAGGAATTGGCTCCAGCAGGCCGGGCTTTTCGCTGTCCAGCGGCGGCAGCTCATTTTCCTTCAGGCGGGGGATGAATTTAGGAGCAAATTTGCCTTTTCCACGGCCCATGATGTAGAGCATGCCGATGATGGAGAAGGTCACTGCGCCGATAAAGTTAACCAACAGGTCTTTCATGGTATCGTGCAGCCCGATGTCCAGATAACCGGGCCATTTTTCTCCGTTGACTACCACGCTGTCAATGGGGAGATATACTGCTGAATTGCGGCCATCCGGGTTTAGGCTCACCGTAGAAATCGCTGAAACCCAGGTATCTTTCTGCATATCGGTATGGAAGAAACAGTCCATTCCATACTCGAAGAATTCCCACAGCACACCGATAGTCATGGAGAAGCAAAAGGCCACTACTGCCACAAACACCGGGGAAAGACGCACCTTGAACTTGTGGGAACGGTTCAAAATATCCACCATGGCAATGCCGATTGCCGCCATCAGAAATCCGTTCATGGTGTGCAGCATGGTATCCCAGAAGGGGAAGATCAGATAGTATTCCTGGATTTCTCCCAGAATCTCGGCGGCGAAAATGAACAGCAGGATAATGACCTCAAGCGTGTTGGGCACGTCAATGTGCAGGCGTCGTTCCACAAAGCTTGGAATCATAAACAGCGTGAGCGTCAGGGCACACAGGAACACATCATAGTACTCCCGGTTGAAAATCTGCAGCACCATCACTGCAATGACCAGTGCCCGCAAGATGACGTACGCTGAGAAAAGCACAGGATGTGCTTTGATATCCTGCTTCATTTTAATCCGTGCTTCCTCACGGCGGGCCTTCTTTTGCTCAGCTGTCAATTTTTGTTTTTTTTGCTTAGCCATTTTTGGCAGCTCCTTTCATGATCTCCATCCCACGGGTTGCGCTATTACAAATAACTGCTGTGTTCTTTGACAAAATCCCTGCCCATGTTTCTGTCGTGTTTTTTGAGATAGGCTTCGGAGAACTCCTCTGGCGTGACGTGCAGGCACTCCAGCGTGTCCACATAGTACATCAGCACGTCGCTCATCTCTTCCAGAAAGTGGGCGCGTATAACGGGATCCTCCATAACGGCGGTTTCGCCCCGCTTTTTGAGAAGCGCCACCACTTCGCCGATCTCTTCTATCATCCATAGAAGTTTGAAATAGGAGCGGTCCGGCTGAATGGGTTCCCATTTTCCCTTGTATTTTTCCTGAAGCTCATCCTGCAGTTCCATCATGGTTCCCAAATCCAGCCCCGCCATAGAAACGTCCCCTTTAGTGCAAATTTTCTCCATCATAGCACGTTTTGTCAAAAGAAAAAAGATGGGGCGGAAAATTTCCCACAGGCTGTATTGGAAAAAAGCGATTACACGTTTCGTTTTTTGCGGAGAAGAAACTGATAGAAGGCCCCGAAAACAGGAGCGGCGGCCACAAGGCATCCCCCCAGGAGCCAGAGCGCCCGGGAGGCGCCAAGGGCATCGCCTACGGCGCCGGTAAGCGGGCTGGCGGCAATCATCAGCAAGCTGTACACCATACTGTCAACACTGACCAGAGTGGCCCTTTGGTCGCTTGGAAAATCATCATTGAGGGAGGCGTCCAGCCGCAAGGCGATGATGCTGTCCATGAACTGTGCCAGCATACCGCCCAAAAGAGCTGGGATCCACCAGCCAAAACCGGCGAGGACCGTTCCTATGCCGCTGCAGACAGCGCATAGTATAACGCAGGGGAACAGCCGTGCTTTCAGCTTTCCGCCAACCGCTACGCCTGCTGTCCCGGCAAAGCGCACCAACAGCAGCGCTCCTCCCAGAAATACGCTGGGCAGGCCGCTGTTCAGCAGATGCTGCTGAAGATACATGAAAGTGAGATAGATGGGCACGCCGGCGGCCGCACCTGAGAAGATTTTGCAGGCAGTGCGCGGATGCTCCCGGAGAAACCGGACGCTAAGGATCACATGCTCCTTTAGCCGGAGACCGAGCCCGGAAAAGGGACGCTCCGCACGCTGCCGTTGGCTTTGCGTGACGAGAGGCTCGGTCAGAGTCATAGCGGTAACGCCGCACACGGCGCTGAGCAGCGCGGAGACAGCATAAGCCCGAAAAAAGCCCAGCGCGGCCGCCAACCCGCCCAAAGCGCAGCTGATAGCGGCTGAAGTCTGAGAAAGTCCCAGCAGCCAGGCGTTTCTTTTGAGATACTGTTCCTGCAGGCCTGCTGCCTTCAGACTGTCATAAGTCAGGGCCTCCTGGGTTCCGGAACAGAGGTTGTACATGAGCGCCTGAAAAGCCATGGAGAGGCAGATACCGCCGAAGTCGGTGCTGAAAGCCATAAAAACAGCGGATGCCGACCCGCAGAGTCCGGCGGCGATCAAGGTTCGCTTGCGGCCCAGAAGATCCGCCGCCATGCCGGAGGGAATCTCGCAGACGAAGCTCACCAGATGGAATACACCCTCAGCGATTCCCACCTGTGCCAGTGAAAATCCCCGGTCAAGCAGGAACACCACCCACACGGCGTCGGTGATACGCAGGGAAAACAGAAAATTATAGAGATGCAGAGAAATAAATTGCTTTTTTAAGTTCATAAAGGACCACCCCGTTTGAAAGTTTAAAAAAAGGAAGTAAAAGGCGTCTTCAGCAGGGGATGGCAAAAGAAAAAGCCATGGGCAAATAAACCCATGGCAAAGTAACTTTGTCATAGATCTGCCTAAAAAAGAACGCACTTTCAGACGGAACGGCTCAAATGTTTCCCTGGGACTTCATCAAAACATCCAGCTTCCAGCCCATTGTGCGAACTCCTTTCAGCAAATCTTTATTCATTATAACAGTGATCACTTTAAAATGCAAGCGAAAACAGCAGTGAGAAATTTTCTGGATTAAACCTGCTCTATCCTTTTCAGCAGGATGGCCAACGCCCCCACGACTGCCTGCACGGAGGCGGCCATTGCCAGCCAACCGCTGTCAAACATCAGGGCCAGCCCGACCAATAAACAGATTACCGTGAAGAAGAGGAAGAGGTGAGCAGATTCCCGATAAGCCCGCCCCGTTTCCAGAGTTTTTTCCCGTTTCTCCTTCTCCAATGCCAGGATGACGGGGTCCAGCACGCGGCCTTTCTGCCGGAACTGCTGTACCGAATATACCAAGAAGAAGAGGGCGGCAAAGCAGAACGCCGCGCCTCCGGCCACAGCCTGCCCATTATCGTTAAGATGCATGAAATCGGCCTCCTCTTTCTGCTGTCTCAATCAGGAACAGCAAATCAGTTTTTTAAACTCTGCAAAGGCGCAGGAATTTTGCCCCCCCGCCCGATGAATTCCTTGGGGGAGGCGGGGTTCACGTCCATGATGGGGCCGCTGCCCAGCAGACCGCCAAAATCCAGTTCCTCGCCCGCTTTTTTACCTACGGCGGGAATGACGCGCACAGCGGTGGTTTTGGAATTCACCATACCGATGGCGGCTTCGTCCGCGATGATGCCGGAGATAATCTCAGCGGGGGTATCGCCGGGGATGGCGATCATGTCCAAACCCACCGAACAGACGGCGGTCATAGCTTCCAGCTTGTTTAAGGTCAGGCAGCCGCTGCGGGCGGCCTGGATCATGCCCGCGTCCTCAGTGACGGGGATGAATGCGCCGGAGAGCCCGCCCACGCTGGAGGAGGCCATCACGCCGCCCTTTTTCACCGCGTCGTTTAAGAGGGCCAGGGCGGCCGTGGTGCCGTGGGCGCCGCACTGCTCCAGACCCATGCCCTCCAGAATATAGGCTACGCTGTCGCCGATGGCAGGAGTGGGGGCCAGGGAGAGGTCCACAATGCCAAAAGGCACGCACAGCCTGCGGGAAGCTTCCTGGGCTACCAGCTGGCCCATACGGGTGATTTTGAATGCGGTGCGCTTGATGAGTTCGGCGATCTGGGTCAGATCGCAGCCGCCGCCGGATTTCTGGATGGCGGCCCGCACCACGCCGGGCCCGGAAACGCCCACGTTGATCACGCAGTCCGGCTCGCCGGGCCCGTGAAAAGCTCCGGCCATAAAGGGGTTGTCCTCAGGCGCGTTGCAGAATACCACCAGCTTCGCCGCACCGATGCATTCCCGGTCGGCGGTGAGCTCGGCGGTTTTTTTTACGATCTTACCCATTTTAGCCACGGCGTCCATGTTGATGCCAGCCTTAGTGCTGCCCACATTGATGGAGGAACAGACAAAGTCCGTCTCGGACAGGGCTTCCGGGATGCTTTCGATCAGCGCATAATCTCCAGGGCCAAAACCCTTCTGGACCAGCGCGGAATAACCGCCGATGAAATTGACCCCCACGGTTTTGGCGGCCCTGTCCAACGTTGCGGCAAAACGCACCGGGGAAGCTCCGGGACAGGCGCCGGACACCATAGCGATGGGAGTCACGGAGATGCGCTTGTTGATGATGGGGATGCCGTATTGACGGCTGATCTCCTCGCCGGTCTTCACAAGGTTTTCCGCGTACCGGCAGATCTTGTCGTAGATCTTCTGCGTGGCTTTTTCCACATCGGGATCGATGCAGTCCAGCAGGGAAATTCCCATGGTGATGGTGCGCACATCAAGATCTTCGTTGTCGATCATGTTGATTGTTTCCAGAATTTCGTTGGTATTCAAAAACTTCGTCACCCTTTCGGTGAAAATGTAGAGTGGTTGCGCCGTACCTGCCCGGCGGGCAGAATGCGGCGGCCTGGCCCATTATGTTTTCTGCTTTAGATCTTATGCATGGAATTGAAGATGTCCTCGTGCATGACATGTATTTTCAGATTGGCGCTTTTTCCCAGAACGTCGAAAGCGTCGGCCAGGTCTGCAATTTTATCCGTGGCGTCGGTGATGTCCACCAGCATGACCATGACAAACATATCCTGAAGAATGGATTGGGTTACCTCAAGCACGTTCACGCCTTTTTCCGCGCACATATTGGATACTTTGGCGAGGATGCCGACCATATCCTTTCCGATGACGGTGATGACGGCTTTTTCAATTTTGTTCATAGCTTGCTTCCTTTCCGCACGGGCTGATGCGTGCGTCGATTTGCTGAATGAAAAAATACTGGAATTATTATGCGTCAGAACTGGGGTTCTGTCAAGCGGGAAGAGGCCGCAACCATTGTCTTTCCCCGGCATATGTAGTAAAATAAATTAATAAAACAGGCGCTTGATTTTTTAGGAGGTGCAGGTTATGAAATTGCATAGAAAGCTCGTTTGTATCCTTCTGCCGGTACTGCTGTTTTCAGCCTGCAGCCCCGGCGGCAATTCTTCTTCCGGCGGCGAGGAGAGCAGAGTTCCTCCTGTGCAAAGCAGCTCAGCCTCTTCTGAAGCGCTGGAATCAGCAGCCCCGGAATTTGACGGAGTGGACTTCGCAGCGCGTTACCGTCAGGCCAAACAGAGGCTTGCAGAGGGAGAAAAAACCTCACAGCCAGTGCCCCAAGATCCGAAAGAGACGGGATTTGCCGTTGTATCTCTCGATGAAAGAGTTTATGGTATCAGCCAATATGCTTTTTTGCCGCTTGGGGAGCGGTCCCTGACGGAGGAGGAATTCCTGCAGCTGGCTCAGGCAATGGAGGGTGTTCCGGAGTGGGGGATCCTTACTCCCAAGTATTGCCGCACAGGCTTGATGGAAGGTAACGGCACGGCGGCGGCCGGACAAAATCGGGAGCTGACCCGGGAAGAAAAGCTCCGTTATGGGGCGCTGCGTCCGCTGTACCTGTACGAGGGAAAGCGGGCTGAGGAACGAACCGGGCAGGAGGCACCCCTCTGCGTGGAACTTTCTGGGGAAGAGAGCGGGGAAATTTATAGGATTTTGCCGGCAGCTTCCATGACGGACGAACAGCTTCTCCGCTATTTGGAAACAGAATTTCGAGAAGTTCCTCCGGAAATGTATCAGCCTTTGGTAGGGGAGGTTTCTTATCAGGAACTTCCGGCGGTGATAGAGGTTGCCGTTACCCGATACAAGCTGGGAGACGGCACGACGCCGGACTATCGGGCGGAACTGATTACCAGCGGAACTGAAACCAGAAATACAGACCGCGAATATTGGGGGATAGAGCTCTGCTTTCCGGAGGGGGATCAATACACCCTGTGCCTTTATGCGGCGGACGGTAATTTGACAAGCTGGATCCGTTGGCCCCCAGGGTATTTTGACGATCCGGATTTCAGCGGAATAAGACAGCTGCCGGAAGGCGGGCCGCGCAGTGAGGAAGAGGTGCTGGAAGCGGCGGTGGCCTATCTGCGTCAGATTGAGCCGGGCGAATGGGAGGTGACCGACTGCACCGTGTCGGAAAGCCAGGGGGCCGTCGGTCAATTTTATGGAAGTGCCAGCGAGGCGGAGATAAAGACCTCAACAGGAGTGCGGTTCAACATAACCGTCCTCAACTCCGATCTATCCATTTGCAATTTTATCGTGCGGAATGGGAAGGCGTAGACCGCTTTTCCATGGGAAAGGAAAGGGACGCGGGCCTCTTAGGGGAGCGCGTCCCTTTGCGCGCCGGGAGGGGATTTTCTGTTTCGCGCTTTCACCCATCTCTGCGCCCAACGGGCCGTGGGGATTCCCTGCTGCAGATAAGTATTGACGGGCAAACCCCCGTCAGTTTTACAGACAGCCCTTGTTGCGGACAATTCAATACTATGATACTATAAAATCAATAAACCAAAGCTGACCGGATCGAAGAAAGGAAGCGGCACAATGCTTGCAAAAAAGAAAAAAAGAATGACTGCGACGGCTGTTTTGGCGATCCTTCTTATAGCTTTGATTTCTTGGATATGGTGGGCCAATACAGCATTGGAGCTGAATATATACAGAATAGCAAGCGGCGGCCTTCCGGATGGTTTTGACGGCTACCGCATTGCCCATGTTTCCGATCTGCACAATGCAGAATTAGGTGAAGAGAATGAAGCGCTCCTTACTATATTGCATGATGCGGAACCGGACGTTATTGCAATCACCGGAGATTTGATAGAATCTCGGAATACAGATATAGAGATTGCGTTGCAGTTTGCCGCGAAAGCCGTAAAGATTGCTCCTTGCTACTATGTAACGGGCAATCATGAAGCAAGGATTTTAGAATACAGCGGCTTTGAAAACGGTTTGATCGAATTGGGTGTTGTTGTGCTTGAAAATGAACGTGTGGAGCTTGAAATCGCAGGAGAGGCCATTGCTTTGCTCGGCGTTCATGATCCAAGTTTCCAAAGTGATGGTATAACGCCGGACGAAACTGCTATTGACAGAGCTTTGGACAGCATCGTCGAAGAAAATGACGGATACGCTATCCTGCTTTCACATCGGCCCGAACTGTTTGATACCTATACTGAAAAAGGAATTGAACTGGTTTTATGCGGCCATGCTCATGGAGGACAGTTTAGACTGCCGTTTGTCGGCGGATTAGCGGCCCCCAATCAAGGGCTATTTCCCAAGTATGACGCCGGGCTCTATACAGAGAGAAACACTAATATGATTGTAAGCAGAGGGATCGGAAACAGTATCATTCCATTCCGCTTCAATAATCGACCGGAAGTCGTTTTGATAGAGCTGCGGGCGAAAGGATAACCTCCGGTTTATCGGGCAGTGGCCAGTTTCAGGCCGGCTGCTTCAATTTTATATGTTTTGACAAGGTGAGGCGAGGAAGGCCTGATATCAACACTTTTCCACAACGGCCCATTGAGATTCCGGCTTTTCTTTTGACAAAACCTATGCTATAATTACTTATTATTGATTTTATTTCGGAAAGGGGATTCTCAGGATGAAGCACCGTTATGCCAGCGACTGCCACAGCCATTCCGACTGCTCCTTTGACGGACGATCCTCAATGAATGCTATGTGTGAGCGGGCGCTGGAGCTGGGGCTCTTTTACTATACGGTAAGCGACCACTGCGAATGCAATGAATATAAATACACGGAATACCGCGGTACCGGATACCATGGCGTGGTGCGGAAGGCTTGGGCGCAGATGGACCAGTGCCGGAAGGATTACCCCCAGCTCCGGTTGCTGAGGGGGATTGAACTGGGCCAGCCCCTGCAGAACCCCAGTGCCGCAGAAGATGCCCTCACAGGCAGAGAATATGATTTTGTGATCGGTTCCCTGCACAATGTAGCGGGGGAAAAGGATTTTTACCACCTGGGGGAAGAAGGGCTTTCCCAAGAACGGATTGACGCGCTGCTGAATCGTTATTTTGATGAGATTCTCGCCATGATTTCCTGGGGAGGGTTTGACAGCCTGGCGCATATCACCTATCCGCTGCGTTATCTCTCTCTCCCTGGAAGTACCCCCAGTTTTGCCGGACATATGGAGCAGGTAAAAGCTATTTTTTCTGAGCTGATCCGTGGAGAAAAGGCGTTGGAGCTCAATACATCCCGCCTCCTCCGGCAGGACGTGCCGCGTCTTCCCGATCCGGAGCTGTTTGCCTTGTATCACGAAATGGGGGGGCGGTTGGTCACCCTGGGGGCGGACGCCCACTGTACAGAGGACTTGGCCCAGGGAATCGACGAAGGGATGGAGCTTTTGAAGCAAGCTGGGTTCACCGAGTTTGCCGTCTATCAGAACAGGACCCCTGTGATGCTGCCTCTGGAATGAGGCGGCGGGGAAAGGCAAACAGGTTTCGATTTGTAAAATGAGGTTACACCTAAGAAAGGAAGGCAAAGATTATGGCAATGGAACAGCTTTTGGAACTTTTGCAGGGCGAGGCAAAGCTCACTCCCGCACAGCTGGCAGTCATGCTGGGAGAACGGGAAGAGGATGTGGTAAAGGCCATTCAGAGATATGAAAAAGAAGGCGTGATCAAGGGATACCATGCCCTGATCAATTGGGAGCGTACCGATATCCACCGGGCGACTGCGCTCATCGAACTGCGGGTTTCCCCTCAGAAGGACACGGGCTTTGATGAGATTGCTGGCCGGGTCATGAATTTCCCCGAAGTGGAAAGCGTCTATCTGATGTCCGGCGGCTACGACCTGGCTGTGACGGTAACTGGCAAAACCATGTCCGACATCGCCATGTTCGTTTCTAGAAGGCTGGCTCCCATCGGCGGGGTACTGTCTACCGCCACCCATTTTGTGCTGACAAAATATAAGGACGGCGGCGTGGTTTTCAACAGCGATTACGAAGAATTTGACGAGAGGGGGAGCAATCTTTGTGATTGATTACAATTCCTTGGTCAACAGCAATGTAAAGAGAATCAAGCCCTCGGGAATCCGAAAATTCTTCGATATTGCCAATGAGATGGACGATGTGATCTCCCTTTCCGTAGGCGAGCCGGATTTCCATACCCCCTGGCATATCAGGGAGGAGGGAATCCATACTCTGGAAAAAGGACGGACCCGCTACACTCCCAACCGCGGCTTTTTGAAGCTGCGGGAAGAAATTTCCAACTATCTGAAACGGCACTATGGCGTATGGTACGAACCGGATGCAGAGGTGCTGGTCACGGTGGGCGGCTCCGAGGCCATAGACCTCTGCGTCAGAAGCCTGGTCAATCCCGGCGATGAGGTGCTCATTCCAGAGCCCAGTTTCGTCTGCTATGTACCCATTACGGAGATGGCGGGCGGTGTTCCGGTGATTATCGAGACTAAGCCGGAGAATGGTTTCCGCCTCACAGCGAAGGAGCTGGAAGAGAAGATCACGGAAAAGACAAAACTGCTGATTCTGCCTTATCCCAATAATCCCACCGGCGCCGTGATGCGCAGGGAGGATTTGGAGGCTGTGGCGGGGGTGGTGGAACGTCACAATCTGATGGTGCTCTCCGACGAAATTTATAGTGAACTGACGTATGGAACCGCACCTCATATTGCTTTTTCCTCCATTACGGGCATGCAGGAGCGTACCGTTCTGGTCAACGGGTTTTCAAAATCCCACTCTATGACGGGCTGGCGGCTGGGATATGCCGCCGGACCGAAGGAAATTATCGCCCTGATGACCAAACTGCACCAGTTTGCCATCATGAGCGCGCCGACCACCAGCCAGTATGCGGCGATTGAGGCGCTGCAAAACGGCGATGACGACATTGAGTACATGCGCTCTCAATACGATATGCGGCGCCGGTTGATTGTGGACGGCCTCAATGCCATGGGGCTCAAATGCTTTGAACCGGAAGGCGCATTTTATGTGTTCCCTTCTGTAAAGTCAACTGGCCTTACATCCATGGAATTCAGTGAAAAGCTGATCTATTCCAAGCGGGTGGCGGTTGTTCCCGGAGATGCATTCGGAGCCTGTGGAGAGGGTTTTGTGCGAATTTCTTATTCTTATTCCATCAAGCATATTACAGAAGCGCTGGAGCGGATGGAAGCGTTTCTCCGGGAGCTGTGAGGGATAAGGTGATGCTTCTGCGCTGTACCGGCTACGGCGCGGAAGAGTTAGATGAAAAGGTTGACGCTATCTTCCAGGAGCTGCATATTTACGAGGAGCTTTCGCCCGGAATGACTGTGGTGCTCAAGCCAAATCTGGTGATGACCTCTAAACCTGAGGAAGCCATCATCACCCATCCTGCGCTGGTCGCCGCGGTGGGGAAGTGTGTGCAGCGTGCCGGCGCGAAGGTTTTGATTGCGGAAAGTCCCGGAGGGCCCTATACGCCTATGACGATGAAGGCGGCCTTCCGGGGATGCGGTTATACGGATATGGCCGAGGCATGCGGTTTTTCCCTTTATACGGACTGTGAAAGCCGGGAGGTGCCGCTGCCGGGTGGGGTGCGCTGCAGGAGAATGGCGATTGTCTCCCCTTTTTTGGGAGCGGATTATCTGATTGATTTGGCAAAGCTGAAGACTCATTCCATGGTGGGTTTTTCAGGTGCAGTGAAGAATATGTTCGGCGCGGTGCCGGGCCTGAAAAAGCCGGAGCTGCACTGCCGGTTTCCGGAAAAGCCGGAGTTTTCGGAGATGTTGCTGGACTTGTGCGATTTTTTGCAGCCGGATCTCTGCATCACAGACGGGATCTGGGCCATGGAAGGCAACGGTCCCACAGGTGGAACCCGCCGCGATCTGGGCGTGCTCGCCGCGTCCAAAAGTCCCTATGCTGTGGATGTATGCTGCGCTAAGTTGGCAGGCCTGGAAGCAGGACAGGTGCTGATGCTGCGGTATGCAGCAGAGCGGGGATTGGTTCCCCAATCCATTGACGGGCTTGAATTGCTGGGAGATTCTTTGGAGAGCCTTTCTGTTCCCGATTTTCAAAAGGCTGAAGCGTCCAGTACGGACTTTATCGACCGTCTGCCGAGATTTCTGCGGCCTGCGGCAAAAAAGCTTGCGACGCCGTATCCGCGCATTGAGAAAAAAAGCTGTGTGGGCTGTGGGAAGTGTGCGGAAAGCTGTCCCCAGAACACGATAGAAATAAAGGACCATAAAGCAGAGATTGATTACCGCCGTTGTATTCGATGTTTCTGTTGCCATGAGATGTGCCCAAAGCATGTCATCGAAATCAGGCGGCTGAGACTGTTCAATGTTTAAGATCCGACGGGATGTTGGGGAACCGGATGGTAATTCTCTGTTTGAATCCAGGGGCGGTGTTTGAGCTGTCAGCCCGCTGCTGACCCAACGGAGTAAGAGGATGAAAGTAAAAGCATATGCAAAAATCAATCTGACGCTGGATATCACAGGCAGACGGGAAGATGGATATCACCTGTTGGATACTGTGATGCAGAGCGTCTCCCTTTTTGATGAGCTGGAGCTGGAACGCGGCAAAGAGCCTGGAATCCGGCTGCGCTGTGACAGAGAATACCTTCCTTTGGATACCAAGAACACGGCCTTTCGGGCAGCCAGATATTTCTTTGAGTATTGCGGCTTGCAGAAGGAAGGCCTTACGGTTTCGATTCAAAAGCATATTCCCAGCCGGGCAGGTATGGGAGGCGGCAGCGCCGATGGGGCAGCCGTGCTTTTGGCTCTGAATGAGATTTATGGGGCAAAGCTGAGTTTGGAGGCCCTCATGGGGTTGGGCGCGAAGGTGGGGGCGGACGTGCCTTTTTGCATACATGGCGGTACCTGCCGCTGCACCGGGGTGGGTGAACTGGTGCAGCCGGCGCCGGAGCTGCCGGATTGTTTTCTGGTGATCTGTAAACCTCCTGCAGGCATGAGTACCCCGCGTGCCTATGCGCTAGTGGACAAATACCCACTTTCCCGCAGCCAGGCGACGCCAAAGCTGCTGGCGGCGCTGGAAAGCGGCGATCTGCGACAGATCGGGGAAAGTCTCGGGAATCGGTTTGATGAGACCATGAAGCTGATGCAGGTGCGGGACATCAAGAAGGCCATGTTGTCCTGCGGTGTACTTGGCGCTATGATGACGGGTAGCGGTTCTGCTGTTTATGGGATTTTTGAAACGGAAGAAAAAGCCCGGAACTGTATGCAGGTGCTCGGGGGGAAGGGAGAGCTTTTTCTCGCCCGTCCGCAGCGGCGCACAGAGGTTTAACAAGGTTTAACGTACATGAGTTCTAAAATAGAGTAACAGGAGCGCGCCGCAGAGTTTTTCTGTGGCGCGCTCCTGTTACGGAGACAGAACGGACTCCGGCAGTCCAGATTTACCGGAACTGCCAGTCCATTCAGTTTAGTTCTGCAAGCCAGGCGTCCAGCTGCCTCTGTTTTTCGTCCATTACAGTCTGCAGTCCAGCGGCATAGAGGGCGTCGTTAAACTCTTTCAGTCCGCTTTCCGTATCCACTGCGCCGAAGGCGACATCCTTCTTGTACTGTTCAAAAACAGAGTTGAGCTGGGCTTCCTCTGTGGCCACAGAGGTGGAATTAAAGGTGAATCCGAAGGCCTTGGAGACCAGAAGATTATTATTGTATTCCCGGTACTGGTCCCAGATGTCGGCGGGGTTCCCCTGCCACGGATGACCGGCAAATTGATTGGGATAGGCAAAGCCGTAATCGTTGTGGTAACCGACGTTGTTGGAATCCACACCTTCTGGGAAAGCGGCCAGCCCGTCTTCGTTAATAATCCAGTCTTCTTCCTCAATGCCCCAGTTGATCAGGTCTTCAAAAGCCCCGCTCTTGTAGGTCCAGTTCAAAAACTGCATGGACTTTTTGGGGTCCTTGGAGGCGTTGGCAATGGAATATACGGTGGCATTCACGCCATTTGTGCTTTTCATAGCCTCTCCCAGCTGGATGACTTCTACGTCGTAGCCGGTTTGAGAACGTTTTTCCACATTGGTGTTGGGTTTGACATTGGTGATGTAAGAAAAACAGTTGCCCGCTTTCATCTTGATCTCGCCCGAATCCTGATTCACAGCGATATCCTGGGAGGAATAACCCTTCTGAAACCAGTCTCTTCCAATTTCACAGAATTTGCGGTACTGGTCGGATTCGAACCAGTTGGTGACGGTAGTGGTCTGGCCGTAGCTCTCCAGAACGCCGAAATTACTGCCCAAGTTGTCCATGTAGGAGTATTCCTGAAGCCCCATGATGGAGGTGCCGTCCAGGCAAATCATGCTGGGATAAGCCTCCTTCACTTTGGAAAACAGCTCGGTAATCTGGTCAAAGCTGGAGTAATCGTCGGTGGTAATGTGGAAATCTCCTACCTGGAAACCCAATTCATCGAAAATGTCCTTACGTACGACCAAACCAGCCGGAAAGGCCCGCTCTTTCATAGCGCCGAAGCCTACTAGAAAGTCGCCGATATAGGGTGTAAAGGCGTCGTCCTCTCCCAATACATCGATAATGTCTCGCGCTTCCTCCAAATAATCCGCACAGTTAATGATATACTGGGATTCAATATAGGTTGAAAACTGATTGGAGAACGCCGGGAAAAGGTCGAGGGATTCATTGGCCGCCAGCATCATGGAAATTTGAGAGAAATAAGTGCCAAACGTAAGGGGAATAAGCTTTACGGTCATGTTTAGTTCCTGTTTTGCCAGATCGCTGACCGCCTGTTCCACCTTCTTTTGGTTGGCGCCTTCCTGAGCCACTAGATAGAGAAAGTTTACCTCATATGACTCCTCGTCAAAATTGATAGTGTCGGATGTGGCTGGGCTTTGTCCGCCCTGAGAAGAGCCGTCTGTTTTGGCGGTGGAATCCTCGAGCTTGGAATTGTGAGCAGGGGTGCTTTGGCAGCCTGCGAATGTGGTGGCCAGCAACGCCAGCACCAGCAGGATACTGCATAATTTTTTTCTCATTGTCATTGTCCTCCTCTAAGGTTCAGAATTTGTATTCAGTAGCTTTATCATAACGAAATAAAGGAACGAAATATATAAAAAAACGTACTACTATTATCGAAAATTCGACATAGCGCCTGTTTTTGCGGGTGTGATATCTTGCACTTTTCCTCCTATTTCGGTAAGATGAAACGGATGATCACGACGTTCGATGAGGGGGAGAGTGAAAGTGAAAAATGGAAGGTACATAACGCCATCCTTACGGAAAGTGTTGCTGGTGCTTACGATTTTGGTCTTGCTTATACTGTCGGCGGGCATTTTCTTTTTGCTGTACTCTGTGTACGATACGCAAAAGGCCGCGACAGAGCGTCTGGACACAGCGATTCAAGAGCAGCTGTCGGAGGCGAACCGGCGTCTTCTTACGGCGAATTTCTATCTTACGGAGGTTTTGATGGGTAACGTGCAAGCGAGCACCATCGGCGCGGCGCAGCGCGTTCACGACCGGAATGTGGCGGCCCGGGGCCTTTCAGAGGAATTTGCCTACCAGGGAAATTACTGGGCGGAGGATTTCAGCTTCTTCTTTTTTGAACGAAGCAGCGAAACCTCTGTGTGGCATTATTCCTCTGATGTGCCTTATCGGGAATGTGACGAAATCCAGAGCCGGCTGAAAGCGAGGTTTCTCACCGGAGAAAACAGAGGACACAGCTTAAGCTGGAATTGCATTTTGGTGGAGGAAAGGCCGTATCTCGTACAATACTATTCTGACAAAAGCAATTTTGCTGCGGCATGGATTGCCTGTGACAGTCTTTTTTCTGCACTTTTGGATGTGGTTTTGACCGAACAGGGTTTTTACGTGCTGGTCGATGAAGAGAATGTCCCGGTTTTGGGTGATACACAGCTGTGGGAGTTAGGGATCTCCTTGGGTGAGAATGAAGCTGCCGCTGAAAAAAGCGGATTTTGCGGCATCTATGACATGAACCGGGCCAACCTGCGGCTGGCGATCGCGGATACTCCCTATGCGGACCGTGGAAACCTGTTGCTTCTGGCGGGGTTTCTCTGCAGTGTTTTGCTGATTCTGCTCCTGTTTTCTGGGTATACTTTCCATTATTTTCACCATTATATTGAGATCCCTTTCCGGCAATTCCGCGATCGGATTGATGAATATACAGCGCTGCGGAAAAACACCAAACGGCACGGTTTTTCTGAACTGAATGGAGCGCTGGAAGCTTTCGATTCTCTGGAGCGGCAGCTCAACGCCCTAAAAATAGATTTTTATGAGGAAAAGCTGACCTTGGCACGGACAGAACTGGAATATTATCAGTTGCAGATCAAGCCTCACTTTTTTCTTAACTGTTTCAGCATAATCTTCAGCATGTCCCAGGCGGAAGATTATGAAAGGATTCAAATGTTCTGTATGAAGCTTTCCAACTATGTGCGGTATTTGTTTACCGATGGATTCAGTGTGGTTCCGCTGGAAACGGAATGCGCCATGGTGCGGGAATATGTAGAGATTCAAAACATCCGGCGGAGAACGGAAAATAAGGTGAAGGAGGATATTCCGGAGGACTTGCTGTCTTTGGAAATCCCGCCGCTGCTACTGATGACGTTTGTGGAAAATTCGCTAAAGCACGCGGGGGTGAGACAGCAGGGCATATGCGTTTCCCTGAAGGCCGGAAAAGCAGTTCTAGAAGGGGAACCCGCTCTGGAGCTGTTTGTGCTGGATAACGGCCCCGGCTTTTCCGAACAAAATCTGGAAGAGTTGAATGCCGGTGACGAACCAAAACTCAGCGGAGGCCGGAAGCATGTAGGGCTTCACAATATCTATAAGCGGCTTTCCCTGCTCTATGGCAGCCATTTCCGGCTGGAATTTTACAATACGGAAGCAGGCGCGGGGGTTTATACGGTCATCCCGGTCCGGCAGACTCCTGTTAAAAGCAAAAATGACTTCAGGCCGGGGGAAAGAAAAGCTGCCCCTACCGGTTTGGGAAAGGACGGAATCGATGAATCTTTTGCTGGTGGATGATGAATTTGATGTTTTGAACGGTATTTTGAACGCTGTGAATTTTGATGTCATCGGTGTTGATACGGTTTATACCTCCCAGGATGCCGGGCATGCCAAGGAACTGCTGTCCCGGTGTGAGGTGGACGTGATGGTGACGGATATTGAGATGCCGGGAGAATCGGGGCTGGAGCTGATGCAGTGGGTTAGGGAGCGGAGATTGGAAATCGTCATGCTATTCTGTACGGTCTATGCGGATTTCAACTATGCGCAAAAGGCTGTCGAACTACACAGTTTCGATTATTTCCTGAAGCCCATCTACTATCCGGCGCTGCAGGAACGGATCGGCGCCGCCGTGCAGGAGGCGCAGCGGCTGAAAAGCGAACGGAATTACCGGAAGTTTGGCCAGCGATGGGTACAGTCGTGCGGAGAGGCTGCACGAAATTTTTGGAACGCTGCAGTACGGGGAACAGAAGCGGAAGCGGCCCTGCTTAAGACGGCAGAAAGGGAACTGCTTCCCTACCGGAAGGAAGATCGTTTTTCCCTTTGTTTCCTGGCACTGCGGGAAGAGGAGGAACTGCCTGCATGGAAGCGGTATGCCTTTCAAAATATGGCAGAAGAGATTTTTGGGGAACAAAAAAACGTCCATCTGGAGGCTGTATTTCGCCGTACAGACGATGTCTGGTGCGTGGTATTGTCTCAGCAGGAGGGATTCTCAGAACAGTGTATCCCGGAACTTTGCAGGAAGATGTGCGGCTGTGTACAGTGTCATCTCTCCGCTGTGCTCAGTTGTTACTATGATTGCTTTATTTCCCTGGATGGGATCAGACAGGCGGCATCAGAGCTTTTGCTGTTTTGTGAAGATGATGCGGCGGCTAAGAGCGGCGTCCATAGCAAGGGAGAACACAGCGTCAGAGAACTTAGCTGCATCCTCCCGCAGTTAGGTGAATGGGAGCTGCTGCTTTCAGCGGGAAATGGGGAAGAGCTGATCCGGCAGATTTTTCGGTATTTCGATGAATTGATCGCACATTCTCAAGTCGACAAAAATGTGCTGAAATCGCTGCGCCTGGATATCACCCAGATGGTTCACAGCGTTTTAAAGGAACGGGGTAGAAATGCCGGAGAAATATTTTCAAATGTGGAGTATGACAGGCGCTATCAGCGAGCGCTGTCCTCTTCTGCCGGTATGAAGCGGTATCTATCCTTTTTGGTCGCCACTGCCTGCAGCTCCCTGCGCCGGTCGGCACATGCAAAATCTGTAACGGGGCAGGTACAGGAATATATAGGCGCGCACCTTGGAGAAGAGATTACTTGTGCCTCTATGGCAAAACTGGTATATCTGAATGCGGATTATCTGGCACGGCTGTTTAAAAAAGAAGTGGGGATGTCGATTGGAGCCTATCTGCATGAATGCCGGATTCAGGAAGCCAAAAAGTTGCTGCTGCAGGCAGAACTGCCCATTAATGAAGTGGCTCAGCGGGTGGGATATGATAATTTTTCCTATTTTTCCTATCTATTCCGGAAAAGGACCGGTGTTTCTCCGAACGAGTACCGGAAAAATTCTCTCTCTGCCGGGGAAAAATGGAGAGGAGCCGAATGAGCTGGTAAAAGCAGTTGGAAAACATGTGGGAAACGCTTGAATTTTAGAAAAAGAAGGAGTAATATGAAACTGAATCCAAATTAATTATGGAAAACTTTTAGATATAATACCAATACAATTTGGATTTTGAATTTTCGCTACTAAAATTTTTGCCAAAGCCATACTTTGACAGCAGGAGGGGATTTTTATGTTGTTGACGCTGTTGGCGCCCATAGGCGCTCTGAGTGCTCTGGTTTTTGCCTTTGTTATGGCAAGGCGGGTATTGAAGCTTCCCGAGGGAAACGACCAGATGAAAAAAATATCCCTGGCTGTAAGGCGGGGAGCAAATGCCTATCTCAGACGGCAGTATCTGGGTGTAGCGGTCTTCTTTGCCACGTTGTTTCTCATCCTTTTGCTTTTGGCATTCTTTGGGTTCCTTTCCTTTTTTGTTCCCTTCGCATTTCTGACCGGCGGCTTTTTTTCCGGCCTTTCCGGCTTTATTGGCATGAAAATTGCCACCTCGGCCAATGCGAGGACGGCCAATGCAGCGCAGGAAGGCCTGAATAAGGGCCTGCGCGCTGCTTTCTCCGCAGGCTCCGTGATGGGGTTTGTCGTAGTGGGACTGGGTCTTCTTTATATCTCCCTGTGGTATTATTTTCTACAGTTCTGGTATGGCGACCCGGCGCACCTGATACTGGCTGCAGGGCAGGCTTTGGAAGAGGCAAAATCGCAGGCGGTGGCGGCGGCCATGCTCACCTTTGGTATGGGCGCCTCTGTAATGGCCCTGTTCGCCCGTGTGGGCGGAGGCATCTTTACCAAAGCGGCCGATGTGGGTGCCGATCTGGTGGGGAAGGTCGAGGCCGGAATCCCCGAGGATGACCCGCGTAATCCTGCTGTCATTGCAGACAATGTGGGCGACAATGTGGGGGATGTAGCCGGAATGGGCGCAGATCTTTATGAATCCTATGTGGGATCCATCCTCTCCACCGGCGCCCTGGCCGTAGCAGCTGGTCTGGGTTTTGCCGGCATCACCATTCCCATGGTAATGGCTGCAGTGGGTATTCTTGCGTCCATCGTAGGAACTTTTTTTGTCCGGACTAAGGAAGGCGCTACCCAGCGGGAGCTGCTGTCAGCCCTGCGGCGCGGCACGTGGATCAGCGCCGCGCTGGTGGCTGTGGCGGCGTTCCCGCTGATCTGGTTTGGACTTGGCAGCAAGTATGTGGGGTTCTACTTTGCCGTACTCTCTGGTCTGCTGGCAGGTATTCTAATCGGATTTTTTACCGAGTACTACACTTCCGCCTCCTACCGTCCCACCAAAAATCTGGCTGGGTCTTCAGAGACGGGGGCCGGCACCGTTATCATCAGCGGGCTCTCCCTGGGTATGCTTTCCACAGTGCTGCCGGTGGTGATTGTGGGCGTTTCCGTATTGGTGAGTTACTTCGTGTCGGGCGGCGCTCAATCCTTTGATGAAGGGCTATATGGAGTGGGGATATCAGCAGTGGGCATGCTTTCCACTTTGGGTATCACCCTGGCAACAGATGCTTACGGCCCGGTGGCGGATAATGCCGGCGGAATTGCGGAGATGGCCGGTCTGGGCGAGGAAGTGCGTGAGCGCACCGACGCGTTGGACTCCCTGGGAAATACCACAGCCGCCACGGGAAAAGGGTTCGCCATTGCCTCAGCAGCCTTGACGGCTCTGGCGCTGATTGCTTCCTTTATCGTGCAGGTGAAATTTATCGCGCCGGACTTTGCTTTCAATCTGGATATCACAAATCCTCCTGTGCTGGTAGGCCTGTTTCTCGGCGGAGTGCTGCCGTTCCTGTTTGCGGCGATGACTATGAGCGCGGTGGGACGTTCCGCCCAAAGCATTGTACAAGAGGTCCGCCGGCAGTTCCGGGAAATCACGGGCCTGATGGACGGCAGGGCAGAGCCTGACTATGAAACTTGTGTGGATATCTGTACGCGCTCCGCCCAGAAAGAAATGCTGCCTCCTGCTGTTATCGCTGTGGCGGCCCCTATCCTGGTGGGAATTGTGCTGGGAGTCAACGGCGTGGCCGGCATGCTGGCCGGAGCCACCGTCAGCGGCTTTATCCTGGCGGTCATGATGGCAAATGCCGGCGGGGCCTGGGACAACGCCAAGAAGTATATCGAGGGCGGCGAACACGGCGGAAAAGGAAGCGATCAGCACAAGGCCGCCGTGGTGGGCGACACGGTTGGGGATCCCTTCAAGGATACGTCCGGTCCCTCGATCAACATCCTGATCAAACTGCTCTCTATGGTGGCAATAGTCTTTGCAGCAGTGATCGTGCGGTTTTCTATGTTATAACGGTCAGGTAGTTAAGATGAAAAGAACCGAAGCAGCATATAAAAATTGCTTCGGTTCTTTTCTTGTATTTTTTATTTTAGTTAGTTGTTTTCAGCCAACCAAGCATCCAGCTGCTGTTGTTTTTCTTCTATCACAGTCTGCAACCCGGCTGCGTACAGAGCTTCGTTGAAGTCTTTCAGGGCTTCGTCAGTTTCAACAGCCCCGAAAGCGAGATCCTTCTTATACTGATCTTCCACAGAATTGAGCTGTGCCTCCTCTGTGGCTACAGGCGTGGAATTAAAGGTGAATCCATAGGCCTTTGAGACCATCAGACCGGAGTTGTATTGCTGATATTGTTTCCAGATGTCAGGAGGATTCCCCTGCCAGGCGTGCCCTGCAAACTGGTTGGGATAGACGAATCCAAAATCGTTGTGGTAGCCTACGCTGGAAGCGGTTACGCCTTCAGGATAAGCTGCCATCCCGTCTTCTGTTTCAATCCAGTCTTCCCCTTTGATCCCCCAATTGATCAAATCGTTGAATTCGCCGCTTTGGTAAGTCCAATTTAAAAATCGCGCCGCCTTCGCCGGGTCTTTGGAGGCATTGGCGATACAGAGCAGAGAGGCGTTTACCGCGTTGGTGTTTTTCATAATATCACTGAGATAGAGAACTTCCACCTCATAGCCGGTTTGCGCCAGTTTTTCAACGGCAGTGTTGGGTTTGACATTTGTGATAAAGGAAAAGCAGTTTCCAGCTTTCATTTTGATCTCGCCGGAATCTTGATTGACTGCGATATCCTGAGAGGAATAGCCCTTTGTAAACCATTCTCTGCCCAGTGTGCAAAAAAACTTAAACTGTTCAGACTCATACCAGTTGGTGACCACAGTGGACTGCCCGTAATTCTCCAATACGCCGAAATTGCTTCCCATGTTGTCCATATAGGAGTACTGCTGCAGTCCCATAATGGAGGTGCCGTCCAGGCAGACCATACTGGGGTACGCCTCTTTAACCTTGGCAAACAGCTCAGTGATCTGGTCAAAGCTGGAATAATCCTCGGTGGTAACGCTGAAATCATCCGTCCTGTAGCCCAGCCCGTCAAAAATGTCCTTTCGCACGACCAGACCGGCTGGGTAGGCGCGTTCCTTCATGACGGAAAACCCTACAAGAAAGTCACCGAGATATCCGGCATAGGCGTCCTCTCCCAAAACCGCAAGCGCGTCCGGCAAATATGTCAAGTAGTCGGCACAGTTGACCAGATACTGGGAGTCAATGTAGGTTGAGAACTGGTTGGAGGCAGCCAAAAAGATATCTAGAGGTTCGTTGGCGGCCAGCATCATGGAAATTTGACTGTTGTAAGTGCCAAATGTCATGGGAATCAGCTTTACGGTCATGTTGAGTTCCTTCATGGCCAGGTCGTTGACCGCTTGGGCCACTTTGCTTTGGTTGGAGCCTTCCTGGGCGACCAGATAAAGATAATTGATCTCATAGGGGGCTTCATCGAAATTGACCTTTTCAGAGGAACCGGAAACTTCGCTGGAAGAGGATAATTCATTTTTTCGATTTTCTGTGAGACCTCCATTTTGGCTGACGCAGCCTGAAAGAAGCATCAGGGACAAAACAGCAGCTAATACTCTTGTTTTCATAGGACACCTCCTATTGATAACGGGATTGTTTTAGCGGATAAGCAAGGAAGACGGCTGGAGTTGAACTTTAAGAAAGAAGAGAAAGTAAATTTTCTCCCAATATTTTTTGAGTGTCTTCTGACGAAAAGCCTGCCGATTTGACGAAGTCTACCGGGTTTTCCATTCCCATATCGAAGCCGTGATCAGTGCCCAGCACCACATGGCCGGCGCCAGCGAATTCCACGAGAAAGCGGAGCTGTTCACGACGGAAAATCATTGTATCAAAATAGAAATGCTTCAGGTAAAATTCTGGCGAACGGAGACAGCACGATTTTGGTTCGTTCCGCATCTGATAGCCGTGGCAAAACCGGCCGAAAAGATAGGGGAAAGCCCCTCCACCATGACAGGCAATAATCCGTAAGTTAGGCGCATGGTCGAATACTCCGCCAAAGATCATGGAGATACATCCGAAAGTTGTCTCCATTGGGTACCCGCAGAGATTGGAAAGATAGTAGCGGGAAGCCCATTCTCCGCGGCCGGAGTAATAGGGATGCAGCAGGAGGACCGCTTTCCGTCGACTACATTCCTGAAAGAAAGGTAAAAATCTTTCTTCATCATATAGGTGTCCCTCCATGGAACTGCCGATCTGAAAAAAACGCATTCCCTGCTCGCTGCAGCGCTGCAGTTCTTCCATAGCGGCTTCAGTATCCTGCATGGGGAGATTTCCCATGGGGAGCAGCCTGTCCGGAAATTGGGCGGATAGATTCAGAATCCACTGATTCAGCGTTTGGGATAGGAGAATCCCTTCCGGCACGGAGCGCTCATATCCAAATAAGAACGGAGGGACGGAAAGGAAAGCCTTGTCCAATTTCATGGAATCCATATGTCTTAAAACGGCGTCTGGGTGGGTAAAGGTGTCAGGAACAGGAAAGGAACCGGCAGCTGTTTGAATGCGGCGTTCTGCACCGTTTTCAATCAGAGTCTCCCGAAATAGGGAGCGTCCGCTGTTTCGCAGGCAGGATAGGTACTCGGGAGGAATGCAGTGAAAATGGGCGTCAATATTCATGAGGCGATTCCTCCCCTTTCATTGGCAGCCAGTCTAGAAATACCTGTATCCATTTGTCCCAGAATTCCCACGTATGGCCGCCGTGTTCCTCCTGATATTGATAGCGGTAGGGATTCCCTGGGAGGCCTTCGAAATATTTTCTTACATCGGATGCCATGGAGTAATTATGATCCTCTTTTCCGCAGGCAGCGAAGATATCCGGAAGCTTTCTTTTTTCATCCAGATTTTTTTGGGCCAGCCAAAAGATATCCTGGTCTGTCCCGACGACGGGAACAGGGTGTTCGGGAGTCCATCCCCAGCAAAGCTGGAAGCGGTTGCGCATGGCTTCTCCCAAAGGGCTTTGGAAGAGCTTCTCCATATCCGACCCCACTTTTCCGGCGGCCATATAAGCGTGGTTTCCGTTGGAAAGCGTGCCGATTGCGGCGTAATTCTCCGGAAGGGTCAGCCCGATTTTCAAGGCGCCGTATCCTCCCATGGAAAGTCCACAAAGATATGTATCTTCACGGCAGCAGGAGATTGGCAGCAGCTTGCTGATTTTTTCTGGAAGTTCGTAAGCGATATAGTCAAAATAACGTTCTCCATGAACCATGTTGGTATAGGCCGAAAGCTGTGCCGCAGGCATCACCACAGCCAGGCCTTTTTTTGCGGCATAGCGCTCAATAGAGGTCCAACGTTCCCAATCTGTATGGTCACCGGAGGTACCGTGCAGAAGATACAGCACTGGGAAATTCCCGTACCGAATTGCCGGGGCAGACCCCACCCCCTGTACCTTTTCAGGAAGAATCAGGGAAACCTGTACGTCCATTTGCAGCGATTTGGAATAAAAATTGAATTCTGCAAAAGCCAAATCAATTACCTCCTTTCAAAAGAAGCCTCAGAGCGTGTTCAAGCTCATGATCCCAAAATTCCCAACCATTTCCGGGAAGCGTCAAGTATGCCGAAAGAGGAGGGGGAAGGTGATTTTGTATTTTGGCTGTTTCTTCCTGTTCGGTGGAAAAAAAAATAAAATTTTCCGGAGAAACCGGACGGAAGGCAGACTGCTAATTCCAATAGGTCATCGTCATCTGAAAAAGACTTGCCGGGCATACCAAACACACGCAGCAGGCGTTCGGAATCAAGACTTGAAGAGGCGGTAGCATTTAGTATATAACTTTTAATATCCAGAATTCCGGAGAAAGAGGCGACACCCGCATATTTGCCCGCCTGCTTCAGCATCGTTTTTACCGCGCCATACCCGCCCATTCCCGCTCCGATTAAATAAGTGGAGTTTGGGCGAGAGGAGATAGATGGAAAATAGGTGTGTACAATCTGAGGGAGTTCTTCTGCCCAGGCATCATAAAAATGGTATCCCAGTTTCATGTTGGTATAACATCCCTGTGCACAGCCTGGCATTACTGCAGCAAATTTATATTTTTGACTGAGACGTTCGATTCCCGTTTCCCGAATCCACCTGGTATGGTCCTCCCCTTCGTCTGGAAGAAGATAAACCAATGGGAGACACATTTGTGCTTCTGTATTTTCTTCCGGGAAAACAAGGGATACTGCGGTATTCATCCCAAGTGCCTGCGAGTAGTAACGCAGGGTGAGCGATGACATAAGAATCCTCTCCTTTTGACTGAAAATATTATATTTCTCTTGATGTTATTATTATAAGTGATATACTTATAAACAACAAAGACATAAAACCGTATATAATGATAACTAATTGATTATAACAAGGAGCAAGTATGAACTTGTTAGCATTACGGTATTTCTGCCATGTGGCAGAGACGGAATCTGTCACAGCCAGCGCCTCGCAGCTTTATATTTCTCAGCCGGCTTTGAGCAAAATGATTCTTCAGTTGGAGCGGGAGCTGGGAACTTCATTGTTTGACAGAAACGGAAGGCAGCTTACATTGAATCGGACTGGAAAAGCATTTTATCAAAAGGTGCAGTCTGCGCTTCTTCAAATTGACGATGCGGTAGCTGAGGCAGAAGAGAATGGGAGAAACGGACATACCAGAATTGCAATAGCGGTACATGCCGCATCCTACTTGTTCCCTCAAATAGCAGCGGGGTTTCGTGAAGAGTATCCTGATGTACATTTTGAGGCGTTGCTGCCAAACTCCCCCACAGAAATGACCATGTTTTCCAATCGGGAGGAGCTCTGCCTTTTTTCTTCCCCTTTGGAACCGGAAAATGTAGATAGAATATCATTGCTGGAGGAACGAATGTGCCTGGCTGTGTCACAGCAGGAAGAGTTTTCAGAATTCCCGGTGCCGGTATCAGCGCTGTGGAACCGCCCTTTTGTTGCAATGAAGACGGGGACGGTAAGGGAAATCCTGGAAGGAGCCTGTAGAAAGGCTGGTTTTGAGCCAATTATAGCTTTTGAGGCGTCTGATATTTACACTTTAAAGATGCTGGTGGAGTATGGAATGGGGATTGCCATGATTCCAGAGACGTCCTGGAAGGCGTTGCTATCCTCAAAAGTACAGAAGATCCCTTTAAAGGAAAGCATCACCCGTACATTATACCTTGGGACTCACCCACGGCGATATCTTTCAGAGTATAGCCGGGCGTTCATCGAGTATTGCAAAAACTTCTGCTGTACGTTATAGAAGAGAAAAGCCACAGGGAACACATTGTCAGACGAATAAAAGCAGCATCCCTCCCCACCGGGAGGGATGCTGCTTTTATTCGTCTGGCTTTTTTTATGCCTTCTCATGCACTCTGAACGGAATAGAGACTGCAAGGAGTAGAAGGCCCAGAAACAGTTGGGGCAGTTTGCTGGCGGAGGAGCCGGACATAGCTGAGAAAAGCCAGAAGGTGCCCAGCTTGGAACCCAGGCCGAAATTGACCACATAATAGAGGACAGGGACCATATAGGCCGCGGCAATGTTGTCTGTCAGTGTATAGGAGAGCGCTCCAAGACCTCCCAGGAGCAGGGAAGAGGAGACTGCGTCGAGCCATAGGTCAGGCGTGACCTGGCTGCGCAGAAAGCCCATGCAGAGAATCAGGAGCGCAGGAAGCAAACAGAGGAATAGTAAGGAATAAAGAGCTCTGGCACTGTAAGTCTGCCACAGTGGGACAGAGCGTACGGCTACTACATCCCGTACAGCGGGATCCTGTTCGGGCAGGAAAATCGGCGTCAGCAGAAGGATGCCGGTCAGCGGCATCATAAGCTCCAGCGGAACGGCGGAACCCTGTGTGTCCAGATCGTTGAGGCCGAACAGTACGGGAGTCAGCAGCACAAGGAGCAGGGCAAGACACAGATGAGGGAGAAAATTACGCTTCAGATCCAGCCTTGCGGCTGTTAAAACGCGCTTTGAAGCTGTCATAAGAGAACCACCTGCCTTTCCTCTTTGCTTCCAGTATCAGGGCGGAAGCACCCAATAAAATCAGGCTGAGGGCGGCCAACAGGATCCGGTTTGCGGCCAGCGCCCAGAAGTGATCGGCGAAAACCTGTGCTCCCAGAATGGAATTGTGCCTGGGACAGAGGGAAAAGCCTGCATACCCACCGCCCATCTGAAAAATGTTTCCGTTGAGATCCAGAAACCACCAGAGAAGCATCACGGCCAGGCCGATTGGGGTGTCGGTGGCTTCGGTCAAAAACATACCGGTAGCTGCGGAGATCATGACAGTGGGCAGAATCCACCCTCCCGTATATTTGAAATAGGCGAAAAGATCCACTGTCTGGCCTGTATAAAGGAAGACGGACCGGACGGTATCCACAGCTGCCAGAAGCAGAATCGGGAGCATGGAAAGAAGGACTGTCGAGAAATACCGGACGGCGGCAATCCGCAGGGAGGAAACTCTTCTGGCCCAGATCAAATCCCGCATTTTGGCACGGCGGTCGCGCAGGCATTCGGAAACCATCAGAAATGCGGGCAGCAGGGCGGAAAACAACGTCATATAATCTGAAAACAGGCGTGCGTGCGCCCCGGAAAAGTGGTCTATCCCCTTGGCGGCACGATAATCTGCCAAGGCCTCTTCGTAGGTTTTGGCCCGGCGTCCAAAGCCGCTGAGAGAGTTGGGGGCATAGTCGGACCCACCGCCCAGCAGAGAATCGACTTGAGCCATCAGCTCTTCAAACCTGTCATAGGCGGGCCCCGGAACCGGGGAAACGCTGTTTTGTGCGTTTTTTTGAGGTGCAGTGGGGATGATTTCCCCGTCCTCTCCGATGACGGCCAGCACGGAATTCGGCTCGTAGGCGTCCGTATCCAGCCTTGCCAAAAGCTCTTCCGGGGTTTTTCCGGTCAGTTCTGAAAGCAGTCCTGCCATTTTTTCAGTATCTTTTCCGCTGAGTTTGACAGTGTGGTAGAATCCGATGGGGTAGGTGGTATAAGAGTTTGCGGTGAATTCCGCATAGAGAGAGTCCAGAGCTGCGGGCATCACCAGTTCCGGGTCATTGCTTTCGGTGGTTCCATAGTTTTCACCCGGCTGCGGCTCGGTCAGCTTCTTACTCTGCGAAAGGTAATCCGGGCCGATCTGGCTCCAGTACATGAGAAAGGTTACAAGGACAAGCAGCAGAAACGGGATGCTGAACGCTGCTTTTTTACACTCTTTTCCAAACATAGTCACACCTCCTTTGTACCGTGGATACAGGCGAGATAGGCCTGTTCCATGCTCTGCGTACCAGTCTGGTCCAACAGGCCTTTGCTGCTGCCTGCATACCGCAGCTTGCCTTGATCCAAAATGGCCAGATTTTCACAGGATTCCTCAATGTCGCTGACAATGTGAGTGGAGAGGAGTACCGTCTTTTCCCGAGCAAGTTCCCGGAACAGCTCCCGGAACCGGACCCGTTCCTCTGGATCCAGCCCCGCGGTGGGCTCGTCGGCTATGATGACCTGAGGGTCGTGAAGCAGGGCCTGGGCGATTCCCAGCCTCCGCTTCATGCCGCCGGACAGGGCTTTGACCTTGGTACCGCCCCGGTCAGATAGGTTTACCTTCAGTAAGAGTTCTGGAATTCTCTTCTGCCGGAGCTGCTTCGGCATCCCGGAAAGCACAGACAAATAGTCCAGCGCTTCATACACGGTCATGGATGGGTACATGGAAAACTCCTGGGGGAGATAGCCTGTCATTTCCCTGACCCGCAGACTCTGCGATACGGGGACTCCGCATACCGTGACAGAACCGCCTTTCGGCGCCAGCAGTGTAGTGAGCGTTTTCATCAATGTGGTTTTTCCGGCGCCATTGCGTCCGAGCAGGCCAAACATCCCCTGGGGAATTGTAAAGCTGACGTCTGCCAAGACCTCTTTTCGACCATAGCTTTGGCAAAGGTGAGAAATCACGATTTCGGTATTCATGGAATGATCTCCTTTGATTTTGTTGCCTTCAGGATACCGCACAAATTTCAACTTTCTCACAACCGAAACCCGATTTATTCCATGGGCCAGAAACAAAAGACACGGTAATTCCCCTTTTTCGGAGAATTGCCGTGTCTTTAGTTTCAGGTTCGGAAGACTGCAGTGACGGAGGCTCCGCCTTCTTCGCTGTTTTTGACGCTCAGCCATCCGCCATGCTTCTCACAGAGGATGCGGCAGATGTAAAGTCCCAGCCCAAAATGCTGGCTCCCCTGCGGAGTACCGTCCAGCTTTTTGTCGGCCCGATAATAGGGTTCGACAGCTCGTTTGAGCGCTTCCTGGGGAAAACCCGGCCCGTCGTCTGTCACGGACAGTTGGAAGAACCCTTCCCGTTGTCCGACGCAGACCTGTATCCGCTTTTGGGCATAACGACAGGCGTTGGACATTAGGTTTTCAAACACCTGGAAAATCAGTTCGGTATCCAACTGCAGGCTGCCCTTTCCGTCGGCGGAAAAGACTAGATTGTCCGGACCGCACAAAATAGAGGCTGTTTCCCGAAGCTGGGAGGCGAGACTGCAGAAATTGGCCTTTTTTCTTATGGGAGCCACGTCTTCCATCTTCTGCAGGGAGTTCATTCCTTCCACATAGCGCTGCAGCCTGATAAGGCTGCGCTTCATGGTCTCAACAGTCTCCTCAGCCTTTTCCGCAGTGATGTCCCCGGAGGGCAGGCCGTCCAGCAGATAATCGCTATAGCCCTGCAAGACGGTAAGCGGTGTGCGGAGGTCGTGGGCAAAGGCTGCGTTTAAGCGTCGGCGCTCCTCCATGGCGTTCCACATGGCCTTGTTGTTTTCTTCCAGTGACAGCCGCATCTTTTCAAAGGAGCCGCAGAGCTTTCCCAGTTCATCCGTGCTGGGCTGGGGAATGGTGAAATCCAAATCGTTCTCTGAAATTTTCTGAGAGGCAAGGTTCAAAACCCCCAACGGCTTCCGGATTTTCCAGCGGTAAAACCAGGCGGCATCCAGCACAAAAAACAGAATGGCGGTCAGAAAACAGAGAATGATGGCGACCAAATCGCTGCTTTGGTAGAGAAAACGAAAAAATCCGGCGGGTATAAAGGTGTAGGAAGGCGTCTGTTCCATGGGATAGAGTTCACCTGTTTCGGGGTCTACATAGGCGTTTGGGGAACGCTGTACCATATCTCTTGTAGTGCCGTCAGGAGATATACTTTCTATTTTGATGGAATAATACCCGTCTGCATACTCCTCCGGCAGATAGGGCTGTACATAGGTTTCGTAAATGTCATTGTGGACGGTGGAGAGCGTGTAAACCTCTGCCATACAGGTGAAAAAACCCAGCACAATGGAACAGAGCGTGGTGCAGACCAACGCCCCCTTGATGGAAATCCTCCTATACCAGGGAGTGTTCTTTTTTCTATCCCGGGTTCGCTTTGTTTTTTTCCCCTTTTCTACTTTTTCCATTTATATCCGACTCCCCAGACGGTTTCAATTCGTTCGCCGCAGCTTGCAGCGGTGAGCTTGGCCCGGATCCGCCGGATGTGTTCCGCCACCACGGCACTGTCGCCCTCTCCCTCATAGCCCCAAATGGCCTCATAGATCCGTTCCCTGTCAAATACTTGCGAGGGATGAGTGGAGAGAAGCTCCACAATTTCGAACTCCTTTTTTGCAAGCTTGACAGGCTCTCCGTCCTGAAAGACACAGCGCTGGGTATAATCGATTACCAGCCCCCGATCGAATTTTACCTTTACTTCACTTTGGCGGCGTTCTTCCCTGCGCAGGTGGGCGGCTACCCGGGCCAGCAGTTCGGCGCTGCTGAAGGGTTTCAAAATATAGTCGTCCCCGCCCGAAGCGAAGCCCTTCACTTTATCGGCATCCTCAATTTTTGCCGTGAGGAACAGGATGGGGCAGGAGACAAAGTCCCGAATCCGCCGGCAGAGGGAAAATCCATCGATGTCTGGCATGTTGACATCCAGCAGGATTAAATCTGGGGATTGCTCCGAGAGCTTCAGTGCCTCTTCTCCTCCGTAAGCCGCCAGCACTTCGTAGCCCTTCATAGAGAAGAGATCGCGGAGCATATGAACAATGTCAGCCTCGTCGTCTGCCACTAAGATTCGATAGGGCACGGAAACCGCCTCCAAATTGTCAGTTATAAGAGTCAGTTTACACCGAAATTTTCAAGTTTTCTTCTACGGAATAAAGCCCCTGCTGTCATCAGCCGGGGAAAAACAGGTTGCAGGCCACACCGGTAATTACGGCGAACACATACAGCGCTCCCAGAATGCAGAGGTTCTCCCGGGGGCGCTTGTTGGCGCGGAAGAGCACAGCCAGACCCAGGCCTGCCCCCATGCAGAGCCCTGCTACCGCAGAGCCGAAGGAGAGGGAGCCGGAGAGGAACAGCTCCGTCAGAATAACAGAGGCGCCGCAGTTTGGAATCAGCCCGATCAGCGCGGCCAGCAGAGGCTGAAAAATGCTGCCGGAAAGCAGGAAACGGGAAATGTTCGCTTCTCCGATGAAGTATATGGCATATCCTAAAATCAGGTTGATCAACAGCAGGAAAACGGCGATTTTAACCGTATGCCGCAGGGCGGATTTGAAAATCCCCTCGTGCTCACAGTCGCAATCTTCGCACAGGTCGTGGAAGGGCTCCTGCCGGTCCGGCTTGAGAAACCGCTTCAGCACCAGGTCGGTCAGCATGCCGAAAACTGCGGCAGCCACAAATTTTACCGCCAGTAATCTCAGGAGAACAGGGAAAGCCTCAGGCCGGGAGAGCATGATGGGCAGGGCCTCGTCGCTGGTGGCCAGGAACACTGCAACCAGCGTGCCTGCTGAAATCAGCCTGCCCGCATAAAAATTGGCGGCCGCCACGGAAAAACCGCATTGCGGCACCAAGCCCAGCGCCGCGCCGCCCAGCGGTCCGAGAGGTCCCATGCGGGAGAGTGCGCCGGTGAGCTTATCGCTTGCTTTATGTTCCAGAAATTCGATGAGCAGGTAGGCCCCAAACAGGAAGGGGAGGGTTTTCAGCGTATCCAAAAAGGCGTCCAGAAGAACATCCAACATACAAAATACCTTTCTTAACAACTATATTTTCAGGAAAACCAGAAGACTCAGACACCGGATAGCGGCGCTGCCCAATTGAGGGGGAGACCGGTGAAAAATGGAAACCTGAGACGGAGGGTTTCGAGGGAGAAACCTCATGATTTCTTCATTCTAACCTCCCGGGAAGATTCTGTCAAATACGGAATAGGAGGTTGCTGTGAAAAAGGAAATTTTTAAAAAACCGTATGCACCAGTATAAGCGGGAAAGAAGCCGTTCATACTTTGGTCAGCTTAAAAAACAGAAAGGATTTTTGTACTTATGAAAGATTTGACGCGCCGCACTTTGGCCAAATCCCTTGTCTGTGGATTTTTACTTACCATAGCCGCTGTCTTTTTCCCTTTTGCAGCCTCCTGCGAGGAACTTCCCCAAAATGTGCTGCGCCTGCATGTGATTGCCAATTCTGATTCTCCGGAGGATCAGGCGGTCAAACTCAAGGTACGGGACGCTGTGCTCAGGGAAGCGTCCAGATGGTACGAGGATGCACGGACAATGGAGGAGGCAAACTCCGCCGTGTGCACACATCTGGAATCCATCACGGCGGCGGCACGGGAAGTCCTGCTGGAAAACGGAGTACGGCAGACTGCAGCAGCAGAGGTGACCGAGATGTATTTTACTACCAGAGAGTATGAAAACTTTTCCCTGCCGGCCGGGAAATACCGGACACTGCGGGTGACAATCGGCAGCGGAGAGGGGAAAAACTGGTGGTGCGTTGTATTTCCGGCTCTCTGTCTGCCGGCGGCGGAACAGAGGCAGGATGATGTGCTGGCCGAATTGCCGGACAGCCAGCAGGAGCTGGTAAAGCATCCGGGAAAATACCGGGTGAAATTTAAGGCAGTGGAATGGTATCAGGAACTGTGCAGTTTTTTTGATCGCTGATATTCCCCGACAATGTTTTTCCGTCCGCTGATTTGAAGGAATATGCAGTTGAAAACCTTTGATTCAGAAATGGGGATTTCTGTGAAGCCCCCGGCAACGCCTGCGCCGCAGGTGGGAGGCCGAAGCGCCGTGGAAACTGAATTGCGTGACATGCCAGCCGCAGGTGTGATATAATGGCCTCAAAGCAAATTTGCTTTGAGGCCATTCTTTATTTATGGAGGCGTTCCCTTTGCTGCAATTTGTCCTGGGCCGTGCCGGAAGCGGAAAAACCGAATATCTCAGAGAACTGCTGGCAGAAAAAAACCGGCAGGGCGGGGAAAAGCTGATGATGCTGGTGCCGGAGCAGTATTCCTTCGAAACGGAGAAGGCCATACTGCATAAGGCGGGGCCTGTTCGGGCAGCGACCATTCAGGTATACAGCTTTACCCGTCTGGCGGAGGCCGTATTCCGGGAAGAGGGAGGCTTTGCGGGACGCAGGCTGACAGACGGCGGCAGGCGCATTCTCATGTCTTCGGCCATCGCCGCCAGCGAGGACCATCTGGAGGTCTATGCGGGCGCGGCCAGGAGCGGAAGGATTACCGACCTGATGCTCACGGCGGTCAATGAGATGAAGCTGTGCGCCATTTCCCCGAAGCAGCTGGCTGAAACGGCAGAGATGATTGGCGGCAGAGGGCTTGGGAAAAAGCTTTCGGAGCTTGCTCTGATCTATGGGGCCTATGAGGCGCTGGTGGAGGCTTCCTATCTCGACTCCAGAGACGATCTGACCCGTCTGGCGGACAGGCTGGAGACCAGTGATTTTTTTGAAGGCGCTACGGTGGCGGTGGACTCCTTTGAGGGCTTTACCGCCCAGGAAATTCGGGTATTGGAACAGATCCTGCGCAGGGCGGAGACGGTGCTGTTTTCCCTCTGCACCGACGGTTTGCCGGAAGACGGAACAGGCCTGTTTGCACTGGTAAACCGTACCAGATACCGCCTGCAGCGGCTGGCGGAAGAGCATGGGGTGCGCGAGCTGCCGCCGGTGCTGCTTACCGGCGCCCCCCGGTTCCGGAATGAAAATTTGAAGCTGCTGGAGGCCCAGCTGTTCTGCGCTTCTGAGATGCTGATGAGCGAGGACGCGCAGGGAATACATGTATTTTCCGCTAAAGATGTGTTTGAAGAGTCGGAATATGTGGCCGCAACAATCCGCAGGCTGGTGGAAAGCGGCGGGTACCGTTATCGGGATTTTTCCGTGATCTGCCGTATGCCGGAACGTTATTTCGGCTACCTTGATGTGGCTCTGCAGAAGCGGGAGATCCCCTGTTTTGTCTCTGAGCCGGCGCGTGTGGATGCAGAGCCGGTGATGCGCTTTGTGCTGGGTGCGTTTGAGGCGGTGCAGTCCGGATTTGCAACAGACCCCCTGCTGGAGATGCTGAAAACCGGAGTTTCCGGCTTTTCTGCAGAGGAGATTTCTCAGCTGGAAAACTACGCCTTTCTCTGGAAAGTAAAGGGCGGCGCTTGGCGGGAGGAATTTGTGCGTCATCCCCGGGGATTTGGACAGGAATTTACAGAGGAGGATCAGGAAACGCTGAACCGGCTGAACCAGCTGCGTCTCCGGCTGATTCAGCCTCTTTCCCGCTTTGCCGCGAGGATAAGAGACGCTTCCGGGGAAGAAATTTCCGAGGCGGTTTTCTCCATGTTGGAGGCGTTCCAGATGGAGAAGAATCTTCCAGCCTATTGTGCGGAGTTGGAGGCGGCGGGGGAAAACTCCCTTGCAGCCAAGCAGCTGCGGGTATGGGAACTGCTGATGGAAGTGCTCGATCAAATGCACAGTATTCTGGGCCGGAGGAAGGTGGCCAGAGAGCGGTACTATTCCCTGCTCAAAGAGGTGATTGCAGGAGAGGATGTTTCGGAGATCCCCCAGACGGTGGACGAGGTGATTTTCGGTACGCCGGAGCAGGTACGGCAGTCCGCGCCCAAGATAGTTTTCCTGATCGGGGCGGTGCAGGGGGAATTTCCCCTGGTTCCCAAATCTACAGGCGTATTTTCTGATGCGGAGCGCAAGGAACTCATTGCCATGGAACTTCCGTTGGGGGACCCTCTGGAGCAGAAGACGATCGAAGAGAGGTATTTGGCCTATTCGGTGTCCTGTGCAGCTTCGGAACGGCTCTATGTCAGCTATCCCAGAAGTGCCGACGGGGAGGATCGGGAGCAGAGCGAACTGGTGTCGGCTGTGCTGAGTATATTTCCCGCCCTGCAGGTGGAAAGAGGCCTGCCGGACGAATATTTTGTCAATTCCAAAGAGGCGGCGTTCACCCGGATGGCGGCAAGGTTCCGGGAAAATACGCCGGAAGCCGCAGCGCTGAGACAGCTTTTTGCCGGAGATCCTCAATACCAGGGCAGGCTGGAGGCTCTGCGCAGGGCGGCTGCAGGACGGCCTGCGCGCCTGGAGGACAGCGCTTTGGCTGCCGGGCTGTTCAGCTCTGCCCCTTATCTTTCAGCCACGCAGATTGAAACCTATTACGACTGCAAATTTAAATATTTCTGCCGGTATGGAATCAATGCCAAGGAACGCAGGCCTGCTGAAGTGGATGTGATGCAGTACGGCACGCTGATGCACTATCTCTTCGAAAAGGTGTTCTCCGAGCCGGTTGAGATTCGGGAATCCCGTTCGGAGAAGGAACTGCGCCAGTTGGTGGACAGTCTGATCCAGGAGTATGCAGATATCAGCCTGGGCGGTTTTTCCATGCTTGCCGGCCGGGAAAAATACAGGCTCAGAAGGATGGGCAGGTCCGCGGTGCTGTTGATTCTTCATGTGGAAGAGGAACTGAAACAGTGCCGGTTCCGTCCGGAGCATTTCGAATTGGGACTGGGACATGGCAGCGGATATCCGGCGCTGAAGGTGGAAACGGAGAGCGGCCGAACGGTGACGGTGGGCGGCACCATCGACCGGGTGGACGCTTACCACCGTTCGGAGGGAACCTATGTGAGGGTTGTGGATTATAAAACCGGAAAAAAAGAATTCCGGCTTTCTGACGTGCTCCATGGCCTCAACATGCAGATGCTGGTATATTTGGCCGCCCTGGTGGAAAACGGTCAGGTTCTGCCGGCTGGCATTCTCTATATGCCGGCTGCAGAGCCCTCTGTTTCCGCCCAAAAAGGGATGGATGAAGCAGCCGTCAAAAAGGAGGCGGATAAACAGCTGCGTATGAGTGGCATGGTGCTCAGCGACGCTGAAATTATCACCGCCATGGAGGATGGCGCAAAGGGGAAATTCATTCCAGCCGCGCTCAACAAGGACGGGGCGCCCACCCGCACCAGCATGGTGCTGACGAAGGAAGAACTGACCCGGGTACTGGAATATTCCAAACGGCTGATCGCCGCTATGGCGGAAGAGCTGTGGCAGGGGAACGTGGAGGCGCTCCCCAACCTGAAAAATAAAAGCGCCTGCCGCTACTGTCCCTATGGGGCGGTTTGCGCCAAGGAATATGGAGAGCAGGATGTGCAGAAAGAAAAGCTTTCCAAAGACGAGGTTCTCACTGAGATGACAAGGGTTCTGCAGGCTTCTGTGCCGCAAGATGGGGAGGGGGATGAAAACGATGGCAGTCAGTTGGACTGAAGCCCAGGCAGACGCTATTTCTGCCAGAAAGGGCTCTGTGCTGGTAGCTGCCGCAGCGGGTTCCGGCAAAACGGCGGTTCTGGTGCAGCGGGCGATTGAACGGCTGACGGATCCGGAGCGTCCGACCCGGGCGGACCGGATGCTCATTGTCACCTTCACCAAAGCGGCCGCAGCGGAAATGCGGGCCCGGCTGGAACGAAGGCTCTATGAAATGCTGCGGGAACACCCGGAAAACGGGCTGCTCCGCCGCCAGAGCATTTTGCTCTCCCAGGCGCATATCGGAACGGTAGACAGCTTTTGCGCGGAAATGGTGCGGGAATTTTTTCATGTGCTGGAGATTGCGCCGGAATTTAAAATTGTCTCGGACAAGCAGAGGGAGGACCTGACGCAGGAGGCCTTAAATGAGACGCTCTCCGATGCCTTTGAAACTTCAGCCTTTGAAAGGCTGGCCGATGCGTTTACCGGAGAGCGGGACGACCGGCGGCTTTCGGCGATGATCCTGCAGCTTTATGAATTTATGCAGTCTCACCCGTTTCCGGAGAGTTGGCTGGAGGAAAAGACAGAGATGTTCGCCGAACCGGGGCCAATTGAGACCACACCATGGGGCAGGGTGCTGCTGCGTTATGCAGCGGAGACGGCGGAGCACTGTATCCGTGTGCTTTCAGCCGCTGTCCGGGAAGCGGAACACTGTGCGGATGAGAAGCTTTCCGGAGCTTTTCTGCCGGCCCTGCAGGGGGATCTGGCGCTTGCCGAAAGGGTGCGCAGTCTGGCGCAGGCGGATAGTTGGGACGAGCTTTCCCAATTTTTGCAGACACTTACCTTCCCGCGCAGAGGCACACTGCGCGGATACGAGGAGGACCGGCTTAAGGAACGGCTTGAGCTGCTGCGCGGCGAGGCCAAGGGGGCATTGCAGGAGTTGGGAGAACTCTTTTCTTCAGACGGCGAGGCATGCGAGGAGGAACTGCGCTGCACCTATCCGCTGCTCTGTGACCTGAAGAGGCTGACGCTGGACTTTTCTCAAAGATATGAGGAGAAAAAACGGGAGAAGGGCTTCCTTGACTACAGTGATCTGGAGCACCTGGCAATCCGTCTGTTCCTGCAGGAGGACGGAGAGCGGACGTCTGCAGCGCGGGAGGTTTCCCAGCGCTTCGATGAGATCATGATTGATGAATACCAGGACATCAATGAAGTGCAGGATTCCCTGTTCCGGGCAATCTCCCAAAACGGGGAAAACCTTTTTATGGTGGGCGATGTAAAACAGAGCATTTATGGGTTCCGCAGGGCGATGCCTGAAATTTTCCTGCGCTGCAGAAGAAGCTTTCCCTCCTATGACAGGACGCAGGACCGATACCCCGCCGCCATTGTCCTGGACCGGAACTTCCGTTCCAGAAACTCTGTGACGGACAGTGTGAATTTCGTCTTTTCCCGGCTTATGTCCCGAGATATGGGAGACATCGATTATACAGGGGAGGAACAGTTGGTCTGCGGCGCTGCCTATCCGGAAAAGGATGACTGTGAAACCGAGCTGCTTCTTCTGGAGCGTGAAGCGGGCATGCCAGCTGAGGAGGCTGAGGCTTCAGCAATAGCCAGGCGGATTCGGGAAATGCTCGCTGATGGCTTTACCGTCTGCGAGGGAGGAGAGGAAAGACCGGCTCATTACGGTGACTTCTGTATTTTGTTGCGCAGTGCAAACAAGTATGCCCACAGGTATGCACAGGAGCTCGTGAAACGGGGCATTCCTGCGAAGGCTTCCATCACCGGAGGCTTTTTTGCCGCCCCCGAGGTTGCGGTGATGCTCTCCCTGCTGCGTGTGGTGGATAATCCCAATCAGGATATTCCACTGCTTGCCGTATTGATGAGCCCTATCTACGGTTTTACAGCGGATGATATGGCAGCCCTTCGCCTGGAAAACCGGGATATTCCGCTGTATCTTTCTCTGCTGCGGGCTGCTGGGGAAGAAAAGCGCTGCGCGCAGGTGGTTTCCGATATCGCCCGGTACAGGGCGGTTGCCGCCACCATGCCTTCGGATGCCTTTGTCAGCTTTTTATATGGCAAGACTGGGTACGCAGATCTGGTTCTTGCTATGGAGGACGGTGAAGGAAGGCTGTCCAATCTGCATCTCTTGCAGCGTTACGCCAGGGAATATGAGGCCTCCGGCTACAACGGTATCTCTGGTTTTGTCAGATTTCTGGACCGACTCCGGCAGAGCGATTCCGATCTGCAGGCGGCGGAAGCGCCGGCTGGGGAGGAACATATGGTGCGGATCATGAGCATCCACAAGTCAAAGGGACTGGAATTTCCGGTATGCATTGTGGCGGGGTGCGGACGAAACTTTATAACAGATCATTCCGATGTGCTGCTGCATCCTGAACTGGGTTTGGGCGTTAAGCTGCGGGATCCTATTCTGCCGGCCAGATTTACGACGGCGGCAAGAGAGGCCATCCGTTTGGAAACGGCACGCAACGAAGCCTCGGAGGAACTGCGGGTGCTCTATGTCGCCATGACCAGGGCAAAGGAAAAACTGATTCTCGTAGGCTCCGGTTCCGGGCTGCAGCGCGCTCTGCCCAAGCTTGCTGCTCAGGTGACGGAACAGGGAATCTCTCCCTATGCGGTGCGCAGCGTGCGCAATGCAGGGCATTGGCTCATGCTCTGCGCCCTCAATCATCCCGATGGAGCTGTGCTGAGACAAATGGCGGGCGCAGAGGAGACGCCGGTGTGCCGGGAGGGTTATACTCCCTGGAAGATCAGCCTGGAAACCTGTATGCCGGAGGAGCTTCCTTCCGAAGCTGCCGCTGCGGAACTCCCAGCCGATCCTGAGCCGGAGCTTTTGGAGCGTCTGAAACAACAAGTAAACTACTGTTATCCTTATGAGAATCAGCAGGGAATTCCCGCCAAGGTGTCCGCCTCCAAGCTGACGGCCGGTCAGGCGGAAGAACAATGGAGAAGCCTGCCGCGGCCAGCCTGGCTGGGGGAAAAGGGACTGACTCCGGCTGAAAGGGGAATTGCCCTGCACGATTACATGCAGTATGCCGACTTCCGTGCAGCGGCGGAGGATGCGGCAAAGGAGCTCATGCGGCTCCGGGAAAAGCATTACCTGACGCCGGAACAGGCGGAGGCGGTGGATCTTGCCCGGGTGAGAAAATTTTTTTCCGGCAGCTTGGGAAAGCGCGTGCTGGCGTCGCAGGAACTGCAGAAGGAACGACGCTTTACGGCGGAGATCCCGGCCTCCATGGCGGGAGCCGTGGGCGCGGAAGACGTCTCGGTGATCCTTCAGGGCGCAGTGGACTGTACCTTTACGGAGAATGAAAGCCTCCACATCATCGACTTCAAAACAGACAAAATCAACACGGTTTCAGAGCTCTGGGAACGGTATGAAACACAAATCCGGCTGTATGCCTGTGCAATGGAACAGGTGACGGGGCTCCGGGTGGGAGAGCTGTTTCTCTATTCCACTTATCTCAGCGAAGGGTCTTCCAGGTCATACCATGAGGAGAGATAACCTGAAACGGCATAGCTTGTAAGCTTCAAGGTAAAAAACAGCTGGTTTGTCTCAAGAAAAACGTTGACGGATTTCTCCTCAAAAGGTAAGATGAAGATAGGTGAAAGGGAAAATTTTTTGAAGGGATCAGGCTGTTGTGCCCGGTGTGGAAGCCGGAAAACCCTATCCCGTGTTCCTGGAAAAGGAGGGTCATATCCATGATCAGACAGATGCTGCAGGAAAACTGGACGGTGAATCCGGTGGGATCCCGGGAAAGGCTTCCGGCAACGGTTCCGGGGTCTGTATATGCCGATTTGCTGAACAACGGGAAGCTGGAGGATCCTTATTGGCGGGATAATGAGCTTGCCGCCCTGAAGGTGATGGAGCAGGATTACGAATACAGGCTGCGTTTTACACCTGCGGCAGGAGTCTGGAGCTGCAGGCGCCAGATGCTCCGGTTTGAGGGTATTGATACCGTGGCCGATCTGTTCTTAAACGGCAGCCCTTTGGGGCATACCGAGAATATGCACCGCATATTTGAATTTGAAGTGACTGGAAAGCTGTTGAAGGGGGAAAATGAACTGCTGGCAGTTCTGCGTTCTCCTACAAGGTTTATCCGGGAACAGTATGAAAAATCGCCGGCAGACGGCAGCAGCGACGCAATGAAGGGCTTTCCGAGCCTGCGCAAGGCCCACTGCATGTTCGGCTGGGATTGGGGGCCCCGTCTGCCTGACGCGGGGTTGTGGCGTCCGGTAAGCCTGCTGGGCATCGACGGCGGAAGAATTGAGTCTGTGCAGGTGAGGCAGAAGCATCGGGAGGGCAGCGTGGAGCTTTTCCTTACTCCCCAGTTTGACTACGTGGGAGAAGAGCCGCTTACCTATACGGCGGAGCTGTTCTCTCCGGATGGAACGGTGGAAACAGCGGAAGATTCTTCCGGGATAATCGAGGTGGCAAACCCGAAGCTCTGGTGGCCTCATGGTTATGGAGAGCAGCCGCTTTATACCCTTAAGGTGACCGCCTATGCGGGGGACCGGGAGGCAGACTGCTGGCAGCGGCGCATCGGACTGCGTACCGTGACGGTGCGCAGGGAGCCGGACGAGTATGGGGAAAGCTTCGCCCATGAGGTAAACGGTGTGCAGATTTTTGCCATGGGGGCAGATTATATTCCGGAGGACAATCTGCTGTCCAGAGTGACGCCGGAACGCACCAGAAAGCTGTTGGAACAGTGCACAGCCGCCAATTTCAACTGTATCCGCGTTTGGGGTGGCGGTTATTATCCGGACGATGCTTTCTATGATGCTTGTGACGAGCTGGGCCTGCTAGTGTGGCAGGACTGCATGTTCGCCTGCGCTGTGTATAATCTGAGTCCGGAATTTGCGGAGAATGTCCGAATGGAGATCGAGGACAACGCAAAACGCCTGCGCCACCATGCCTCTCTGGCCCTGTGGTGCGGGAACAATGAGATGGAGATGTTCGTGGATGAGGGAATGTGGGTGAGAACGCCCCGCCAGAAGGCAGATTATATCCGCATGTACGAGTATCTGATTCCCAAAGCCATCCGCCGGCAGGATCCCGATACCTTCTACTGGCCCGCCAGTCCTTCTTCAGGCGGCGCATTCGACAAGCCCAACGACCCTGCCCGGGGAGACGTGCACAATTGGGATGTCTGGCATGGCTTTGCCCCTTTCAGCGAGTACCGGAAACACAGCTTCCGGTATCTTTCAGAGTTTGGTTTCGAATCCTTCCCGTGCCTGAAAACGGTGGAAACCTATACGCTGCCGGAAGACAGGAATCTCTTTTCCTATGTGATGGAAAAGCATCAGCGCTGCGAACGGGGCAACGCCCTGACTATGGCCTATCTGCAGCAGATGTTCCGTTACCCCACTTCCTTTGAGACCGCGCTGTATGCCTCCCAGCTGCTGCAGGGAGAGGCGATCCGCTATGGGGTGGAGCATTTCCGGCGCATCAGGGGGATTTGTATGGGGGCCATTTACTGGCAGCTGAACGATTGCTGGCCGGTAGCTTCCTGGGCTTCCATCGATTATACCGGGCGCTGGAAGGCGCTTCACTATTATGCCAAGCGCTTTTTCGCGCCGGTGTTGCTCTCCTGCTGTGAAGAGGGGATGCTCACCCAAAATACCAATGTGAACGCCGAGCCTTACAAAATGGAAAAGAGCGTGCGTTTTTCAGTTTCCAATGAGACAATGGAGGACCATGCCTGCACGGTGCGGTGGTCGCTGCGTGACCGCAGCGGGCACATTCTGCGGGAGGAGACTGTATCTCTTGTGGCGCCGAAGCTGCAGAGTGTATGGCTTGACAAGGTGGAGCTTCCCGAGGCGGATCCTTTCCGCAGTTATGTGAGCTATGAGCTGTTGATTTCCGGTGTCCGGACGTCCGGGGGCACGGTGATTTTCTCTCTGCCTAAGTATTTCGATTACCCGGATCCCATACTTTGCTGCCGGGTAGAGGGAGAGGAGATTGTCGTAACTGCAAAGGCCTACGCCAAAAGTGTGGAGATTCAAAACGAAGAGGAGGATCTCCTGCTTTCCGACAACTACTTTGACATGGATCCGGGGGAGAATCGGGTAAAAGTACTCTCTGGAAAAACGGACGGTATCCGCCTGCGCAGCGTGTATGATATCCGATAGGACAGGCGCTGGCGCAGGCCTGTCGGGGAGGGAATTGGATTTGACGGATTTCGTGCAGAAAAGTTTTGGGGAAAGACAGAGGGGGCTTCGCTATCTGGATCGGGAAGGAGCCTATCTCTTTGCTGTGGAAGATGGCTGTCTGGCGGTGGTCCGCACTCCCAAAGGGCTCTTTTTGCCTGGGGGAGGGTTGGAACAGGGAGAGACCTGTGAGGAGGCGGTCCACAGGGAATGCCTGGAGGAGACGGGACGGCTTGCTGCGATAAAAGGGTATCTGGGGACAGCGGAACAGTATTTGCTGCATGAGGCCCTGGGCCCCTTGCGCCTATTGCAGCATTATTATGTTGGAAATCTCGGGGAGCGGGTTCGGGCGCCGGTAGAACAGGATCATACCTTGCTATGGATTTCCTTGGAAAATGCGGCGGAAAGTCTGTATGTGGCTGCCCAACGGTGGGCTGCTGAGCAGTATGGCAAGCGGTATTCTGCGGAAGGAATATCCCGGAAGCAGAAACTGGGGGAATTTTGAATTGCTTGCCGGCTGAAAAAATCAGTTGAAAAAATACTTGACAGAGTATGAAATTGATACTATAATTCTTAAGGTAAAACAAAGCAGAGTCGGCGGCTCTCACCCGTGCAGTACTGTCTGACACAGGTCAATAGTTCGATCCGGCGGAACCGGTTTGTGCAAGCGGGTTCCAAGCGAGCGAAAAGTTGATTTGCGGGCAGAGGTATTCTGTCCGTTTTTTGCGTCGCCGGCGCTTTGAAACAATGATAAAGTGAACACGTGTGATGGAGGTGCTTACCCATTAGCAACAAGGAACTGCAGATCAATGAACAAATCCGGGACAGAGAGCTTCGTGTGATTGATTCCGACGGCTCACAGCTGGGCGTTATGCCCCTGCGGCAGGCCATGGATCTCGCCGAACAGAAGAATCTGGATCTTGTAAAGATCGCACCGCAGGCGACCCCGCCGGTCTGTAAGATTATCGATTACGGCAAGTTCCGCTTTGAACAGGCAAAGCGGGAAAAGGAAGCAAAGAAAAATCAGCGGGTCGTTGAGATCAAGGAGATTCGCCTCTCCCTCAACATCGATACGCACGACTTTGAAACAAAGAAGAATCATGCCGTGCGTTTTCTCGAGGAAGGGAATAAGGTGAAGGTTTCCATCCGGTTCCGCGGAAGAGAGATGGGACATCCCGAGCACGGTTTGGAGATTATGCGCCGCTTTGCCGAAACCATGGCAGAGGTGGCGAATGTGGAAAAGCCTGCAAAGCTCGAGGGTAGAACCATGCTTATGTTCCTTGCCCCCAAGCCCGTTAAGTAACCGTAAACAATCAAGGAGGACTGCAAAATGCCGAAACTTAAAACACACAGCGGCGCGAAAAAGCGCTTCAAACTTTCCAAGAACGGAAAAGTGATTCGCAGCCATGCATACATGACCCATCTTGCCAACGGTCATGGAAAAACCCCTAAGACCAAGCGCCATGCACGTGGTACCACTGTCACCGACAAGACCAACACCGCGGCGATCAAAAGACTGCTCCCTTATAAATAATGGTGCGGGGACGTTTTCAGATTTATTTTTCGATGACAAGAAAGGATTGAGTATAAATGGCTAGAGTCAAAGGCGCGCTTATGACGCGTAAAAGAAGGAAAAAGGTACTGAAGCTTGCCAAGGGGTATTGGGGTTCCAAGAGCCGCCACTTTAAAATGGCCAAACAGGCCGTGATGAAGTCCGGCAATTATGCCTATATCGGCCGCAAACAGCGCAAGAGAGATTTCCGCCGTCTGTGGATCACGAGAATTTCCGCAGCATGCCGGATGAATGATATCAACTATTCCACCTTCATGAACGGCCTCAAGAAAGCTGGCGTTACGCTGAACCGCAAAATGCTTTCTGAAATTGCCATTGCAGATGAGGCGGCGTTTACCGCTCTTGTCGAGAAGGCCAAGGCTGCTTTATAAAAATCTGAGAGTGCGCCTAAGGCAGATTTTGCCTTGGGCGTTCCGTTTATTTTAGTATGAAAGAAGGGCGGATATGGGGTTCGAGCATATTTCCAGCCGCCGGAATAAATTGATTCGTGAGGCGGCGGCTCTGGCTGCTTCGGCAGAAAGACGGCGGGGGGAAGCGCGCTTTCTCTGCGAGGGGGCCCGGCTCTGTGAGGATGCTGCGCGTTCCGGGGTACAGATTGACCGCTGTTTTTTTACAGAACAGGCGCAGCGGCGGTATGGAGAATATTTGAATCGGATTCTTCCTGCAGCCCAGGAACAGTTTTTGGTGGAAGAACATGTAGCAGATCTTCTCTCCTCCACCAGAAATTCGCAGGGGATATTCTGTGTCTGTGAAACGCCAGAGAATCTGAAACAGGGAAAACAGGCTTTTTCAGGCGCCTGTGCGGTGCTTGAAAATCTTCAGGATCCGGGAAATTTGGGAACGGTGCTGCGTACAGCCGAAGCCTTGGGAATAGGCTGCGTGTTTTTGCTTGGAGATTGCTGCGACCCGCTGTCGCCCAAAGTGTTGCGGGCGTCAATGGGGGCGGTATTCCGGATATCAGTAGTTGCTGAGACGTCACCAGTCCGGCTAAGAGACCTGCTGAAGCGCAGGGGATACACCCTGTATGCGGCTGTTCCGGATGCTGCTGCAAGTCCTGTAACGGCAATTGATTTTTCTGAAGGCCTGCATGCCGTGCTGATTGGCAATGAGGGCAACGGGCTGACGAAAGAAGCGGTTGCTCTTTGTGATATACGGTTGACCATTCCAATGGCCGGCCGTGCAGAATCGCTCAACGCGTCGGCTGCCGCTACCATTCTGCTATGGGAAATGAACCGTGGAGCCGGTTATTAAAAGTATAATTGAGAACGGCGTTAAGCCGCATATCGGTTCTGTTGCATAAGACAGACAGGAAGCGGCAGCCCGGAGAAGGAGTGTGGTCGTGAAGATGAAGGAAGGAATGGATCCTCGTGTGTATTGGATTTGGGCGCAGCGTGCCTTCGGAGCGGGCAGTCCGAAGCCCTGGCAGCTGTTTCGGCGTTTTCCCGGCGGCCTTTGTGAGTTTTATGCGGGCGGACCTTCTTTATGGAACAGGATGGAGCTTGTTTCGGAACGGGAAGCAGGGATGCTCTACTCCTACGGAATTTCTCAGGCGCAGGCCCTGCTGGAGTACTGTTATAAATGCGGGCAAGAGGTCATCACGCCGGAGTGTGAAAAATATCCCGAGGCACTGAGGAATATTTTTGACCCTCCTGCGGTACTGTATCTAAAAGGTAAGCTGCCTGACGTGGACCGTATTCCCACTGTGGCCATAGTGGGGGCCAGAAAAGCGGCCGAGGCTTCCGTCAGGGCTGCCGAAGCGTTCGGTTATCAGCTGGCCTCCGGCGGGGCGGTGGTAGTGAGCGGGTGTGCGCTGGGAATTGACGCCGCCTCACTGATGGGTGCTCTGAGCGCTGCGGGAACGCCGGTAAGCGTGCTTCCTACGTCGCTTGACAGCAATTATGTGGTCAGAAACGCGGCTTTGCGCAGTTCTATCCTGGAGCGTGGCGGCTGCCTGCTGACAGAGCAGGCTACGGAACAAAACATCCATCAGGGAACCTTCCAGGTGCGCAACCGAATCATTTCCGGTCTCAGCTGGGGCGCCCTTATCATTCAGGCAGCCCGGCGCAGCGGTACTCTCATTACAGCCCACCATGCCCAAGAACAGAACCGGGATGTCTTTGTTTATCCAGGAAAACCAGGGGATGAGTCATATGAGGGCAGCAGGCTGCTTCTGGAGGATGGGGCCAAGGCGGTTTCCTGTGGTGAGGAAATTTTGGAGGAATATCAACATCGTATTCAGGCAGCGAGAAGTTCCGAGCCGGTCGATCTAACCGGCCTGTTTGACGAACTGGAAGTTCCCGCTTCCTCGGGATTGGAAGAATTGGCTGATTCCGGTACGGGGAGAACCCTCTCGGAAAATGCGGAAAAGGTATTGGGCGTCTTGGAGAAAACGCCTGTTCATGTCTCCATGCTGGAAGAAAAAACGGGTCTGCCCGCCTCCTCTGTGCTGGCTGTCTTGACGGAGTTGGAATTGGAAGGGATCATCCGGTCCTACCCTGGCCGGCGATATAGCCGCGCTTGAATTTCCATAATAAATAGTGTAAAATAATAAAGTTTACTCGCACCGCTGAAACTCAGGCGGCGAAGCAATGTTTGGAAGCGTTTTCTAACTGGGGCCATATTGTCAGACCGCACAATATGGGAATCCCGAAGAAAGGATTGGTCATTTTCATGTCAAAATTGGTGATTGTGGAGTCGCCTTCCAAGGCGAAAACCATTCAAAAATATTTGGGCGATGGGTATGAAGTTATCGCCTCTATGGGCCATGTGAGGGACCTGCCCAAAGCCAGGCTCTGCGTGGACGTCAAAGATAATTTTAAGCCCAAGTACAGCATTATCAAAGGAAAAGAGAAGCTGGTTAAGGAGCTGAAAGAAGCCGCCGCTCATTCGGACGGCGTGCTCCTGGCCACTGACCCTGATAGAGAGGGGGAGGCAATCTCCTGGCATCTGGCTTATATTTTGGGCCTTGACGAGCATGCGCAGGATCGTGTGACCTTCAATGAGATCACAAAGACCGGCGTAAAAGAGGGAATGTCGAATCCCCGGGAAATTGATTTGGATTTGGTAAATGCCCAGCAGGCCCGCCGGATTCTGGACCGTCTGGTGGGCTATACTCTCAGCCCCTTCCTGGCCAAAACCATTCGCCGCGGGCTTTCTGCGGGCCGTGTGCAGTCTGTAGCTGTGCGGATGGTAGTGGACCGTGAAGAGGAAATCCGGGCCTTTGTGCCTCAGGAATATTGGAGCATTGATGCAAAATTGACTGCTCCCCCTTCGAAAGCTGTCTTTGCCGCCGCTTTCTATGGGGATGAAAACGGAGAAATCAAAATCGGCTCCAAGGAGGAATCCGATAAACTGTTCGCTGAGCTGGAGCAGGAAGAATTCCTTGTCAGCGCTGTGAAAAAGGGGAAGAAGAACCGTTCTCCCGCCCCGCCGTTTATCACGTCGACCCTGCAGCAGGAGGCTTCCAGAAAGCTGGGCTTTCAGGCCCGCCGCACGATGAAAGCGGCCCAGGAGCTGTATGAGGGCGTGGAGATCAAGGGCCAGGGCTCTATGGGTCTCATTACCTACATGAGGACTGACTCACTGCGCATTTCCGAAGATGCCATCCGGGAAGCCACGGAATATATTGAAACCAGATGGGGCGGAAAATATCTGCCTTCCAAGCCCAGACACTTCAAATCCAGGGCAAATGCCCAGGACGGTCATGAGGCCATCCGCCCCGCCTCCATTGCCATTACGCCGGAGGCGGTGAAGGATTCCCTTACTGCGGACCAGTATAAGCTCTACAAACTTATCTGGGAAAGGTTCATTGCCTGCCAAATGGCCAACTGTGTCCTGAATACCACACAGGCAACCATAAGCGCCGGAAAATATATCTTCAAGGCGTCCGGTTTCAATGTGGCGTTTGAGGGTTTTACCGCTCTCTATGAGGAGAGCAAGGATGAGGAAGAAAAGGCTGGCAAGGATCTGCCGCCCCTGGAAGAAGGCATGAAGCTGAAGGTGAAGGATCTGAAGGGAAACCAGCATTTCACACAGCCGCCTCCCCGTTTTACGGAAGCCTCCCTGATCAAGACGCTGGAAGAAAACGGGATTGGCCGCCCCTCCACTTACGCCGCCACAATCTCCACCATCACCAGCCGGGAATATGTGATCCGTGAGGGAAAGGCGTTTAAGCCGACGGAGCTTGGAGAAGTGATCACCAAGCTGATGAAGGAACGCTTCCCAAAGATTGTCAACGTGAAATTTACAGCTCAGGTGGAGGATGAACTGGACTCGGTGCAGCGGGGCGATGAAGAGTGGGTGGAAACTCTCCGCCGCTTCTACGATGATTTTGACAAGACTGTGCAAGCCGCGAAGAAAGACATGGATGGCGTCAAGATCCGTCTGAAAGAGGATGAGACGGACGTTATCTGCGAAAAATGCGGCAGGAACATGGTGGTAAAGGTTGGCCGGTACGGGAAATTTCTGGCCTGCCCAGGATATCCGGAGTGCAAGAACATCAAAAAGATTGTCAATGACACCGGAGCGGCGTGTCCCAAATGCGGTGGGAAAATCATCGAGCGGAAATCGAAAAAAGGCCGCGTGTTCTATGGCTGCAGCGAATATCCCAAATGTGATTTTGTCTCCTGGGATCCGCCTTCGAAGGAGAAATGCCCTGTTTGCGGGAAGACGCTGCTGCAGAAAAAGAGCAAGGATAAGACCCTGTATTGCGTGACGCCGGACTGCTCTTTCGAGGGGAAGAAACCGGCTGACACCGAGGAATGAACCCTGGGCACGGGAAGGAATGCGGGCCCGATGTAAAGCTGGATCGGAAAGGAGCGGCGGAGATGCCTGATCAGAAGGTAAAGGTGCTGGGGGCGGGCCTGGCCGGCTGTGAGGCCGCCTGGCAGATTGCGAACCATGGCATACTGGTGGAACTGTGGGAAATGAAGCCTGCAAAGTACTCTCCCGCCCATCGGAGCGAGGGCTTCGCGGAGCTGATCTGTTCCAACTCCCTGAAGGCAGCCCGGCTGGACAGCGCAGCTGGGCTGCTGAAGGAAGAGATGCGTCGCTTCGGCTCTCTGCTGACCGAGTGCGCCCGCAAAAGCCAGGTGCCCGCCGGAGGGGCCCTGGCGGTGGACCGGGAAGAATTTTCCCGGCTGGCGACCATGGAAATGGAACGGCACCCTCTCATCGAAATTCATCGGGGAGAGGTGACGGAAATCCCCCGGGGACCGGCGGTAATTGCCACCGGCCCTCTCACTTCAGAGGCCCTTTCGGAACAGATTCAGAGGCTCTGCGGCGGCAGTCTGAGTTTCTTTGATGCTGCGGCCCCCATAGTGACGCGGGAAAGCCTTGACATGGAACAATGCTTTGCAGCGTCCAGGTACGGTAAAGGGGACAGCGACTATATCAACTGTCCGATGAATAAAGAACAGTATGACCTCTTTGCCGATGAACTGGTGCGTGCGGAGCGTGCGCCGGTACACAGCTTTGATGCGGGGAACCCCAAGGTATATGAGGGATGCATGCCCATCGAGGTACTGGCGGCCAGGGGGCACGATGCCATCCGGTTCGGCCCCATGAAACCGGTAGGGCTCAGGGACCCAAAAACCGGGCACCGGCCCTGGGCAGTGCTTCAGCTGCGCACAGAAAATCTGGAGAACACGCTTTATAACCTGGTTGGGTTTCAGACCAATTTGAAGTTTGGCGAGCAGAAGCGGGTCTTCCGCATGATACCCGGACTTGCCCATGCTGAGTTCGTCCGGTACGGCGTCATGCACCGGAATACCTTTCTCAACTCTCCTCAGGTTCTGCAGGGAGATTTTTCCCTGCGGCCGCGGCCTGAATTGTTTTTTGCAGGCCAGATCACTGGGGTGGAGGGCTATATGGAATCCGCCTCCTCCGGGATTTTAGCGGGGCTCAATTTGGTACGCAGGATCAGGGGACAGGAACCGCTGATCCTGCCGGAAACCTCTATGATGGGTGCTTTGAGCCGCTATGTGGCCGGATATACGGGAAAGGATTTTCAGCCTATGGGGGCAAATTTCGGCGTGCTGCCGCCTCTAAGGGAACAGATAAGAGATAAGCGGGAACGCTATATGGCTCTGTCTGTCCGGGCGCTGACGGATTTGGAAGAGTACTGTAAAATGGCAGGCGTTGTATTGCAAAAGGAACCGGATTGAGAGCCGGACGGATTTTCCATTGGAAGGGAGCATGTGTGAAATATGAAGATCATAGTCGATGCCTTTGGCGGGGACCATGCGCCGGAGGAAATTTTGCTGGGGTGCGCCCAGGCGATGGAAGAGCTTGGGGTGGAAATCCTGCTTTCCGGCGATCAGAAGAGGCTGGAATCCGCAGCGGCTAAGCTGAATTTGTCAGAGCAGCTTGCCCATATGGAAATCCTCCACTGCTCTGAGGTGCTGACCATGGAGGACGAGCCTGCCAGCGTGGTGAAGGAAAAGGCGGGAAGTTCCATGGCCGTAGGCCTGAAAGCATTGGCAGAAGGAAAAGGAGATGCCTTCGCCAGCGCTGGAAACAGCGGGGCCCTGGTGGTGGGGGCCACCACCATCGTCAAACGGATCCGCGGTGTAAGAAGAGTGTCCTTTGCTCCGATTCTGCCAAAATTTGAGGGCTTTTTTATGCTCAACGACGGAGGCGCCAACGTGGATTGCCGTCCGGAAATGCTGCTGCAGTTCGGCATCATGGGCTCGGCGTATATGAAGAAGGTGATGGGGATAGAAAATCCCCGGGTAGGCCTTGCTAACGTGGGTTCTGAAGACCATAAGGGGGACGAGCTGAGGCAGGAAGCGCTGGCGCTGCTGCGAGCTTGTCCGTCCATCCGATTCGTGGGAAATGTGGAGGCACGGGATATCCCCTATGACGCGGCCGACGTAGTGGTTGCCGACGGCTTCACCGGCAATATGATGCTGAAGCTCTATGAAGGCGTGGCTATGGCTGTGATGGATAAAATGAAGGGTGTCTTTCAAAAGAGCCTCCTTAACAAGCTGGCGGCATCCGTGGTGTACGGCGACATGAAAGCCTTGAAAAAGTCCATGGATTACAATGAATACGGCGGAGCGCCCATTATGGGAGCGTCAAAACCTGTGTTCAAAATTCATGGCAGTGCAAAAGCGTCTACCGTCAAAAATGCGCTGCGGCTGACCAGAGACTACGCACAGTCCGGCATTATCGAAGAGATTGCCAGGGCAGTGGGCAAAAAGGAAGAAACATTATGAGACCACTGGAAGAATACGAAAAGCTGATTGGCTACAGGTTCCGGGACAGAAAACTTTTGGAGACGGCCCTCACCCATTCTTCCTATGCCAACGAACACAAGTGCAAAAGCTATGAGAGATTGGAATTTTTAGGAGACTCTGTGCTGGGGTTTGTGGCGGCGGAGTATCTGTTTCATCATTTTCCCGAGCTGCCTGAGGGACAGCTAACCAAAAACCGTGCCGCCCTGGTCTGCGAAAAATCCCTGTGCGGCTTTTCAAAATCTCTGCAGGCAGGTGATTTCCTGCGGCTGAGCCATGGTGAGCTGCATTCCGGAGGAAAAGAGAGGCCCAGTATTCTGGCGGATGTTTTCGAGTCCACCACCGCAGCAATCTATCTGGACAGCGGAGATTTGGAACAGGCGAAGAAATTTATTCTCACCTTTCTTGCCCCTGCTGCCAAAGCCCAGAATGTAAAACCGTTTAAGGACTATAAAACCACCCTTCAGGAGATCATCCAGCAGAACCCGGAGGAAAAGCTCAACTATGTGGTGATTGGGGAAAGCGGCCCCGACCACGACAAGCATTTTACCGTAGAGGTTCATCTGAACAGCAATGTGATCGGCAAGGGCGGCGGACGCAGCAAGAAAGAGGCTGAGCAACAGGCTGCAAGGGAAGCATTGGAGCTGATGGGTTATTAAACACGCCAATATCTCAATTTTTGTTCCTCATGTCGGCTGTCCCCGCCAATGCAGTTTCTGCAATCAGCATGCCATCACAGGAGAGGCTGAAGCGCCTGCTGCAGCGGATGTGAGAGAGACTGCCGCACAATCGGCTGCCCAGTTGGGGGAGCGGGTGCATTCCGCGGAAATCGCCTTTTTCGGCGGCAGTTTTACCGCTGTCCCCCGGGATTACATGGTTTCGCTGCTGGAGGCGGCGCATGAGTCTGTAAAGGAATTTGGCTTTGCAGGAATCCGATGTTCAACCCGTCCGGACGCTGTAGGGGAAGAAGTACTGTACCTTCTGAAAAAATATGGTGTTACCGCAGTGGAGCTGGGAGCGCAGTCCATGGATGACGAGGTGCTCTCTCTCAACCGGCGGGGGCATACGTCGGGGCAAACAGAGGCTGCTGCTCAGCGGGTTAAGGCGTTCGGGTTTCAGCTGGGCCTGCAGATGATGACCGGCCTGTACGGCGACACAGACGGCCGCGCCTTGGAAACGGCGGAACGGATGATAGCCCTGAAGCCGTCGACAGTGCGGATTTATCCCACTGTTGTCCTGCAGGGGACTTATCTTGCCGAGCTTTATGCACGGGGGGAATACACCCCGCAAACATTGGAAGAGGCGGTGACGCTTTGCGCTCTCCTGCTGCCCTTGTTTGAAGATGCCGGAATTAAGGTGATCCGAATGGGGCTTCATGCCCAGACGGCTGTGGAAGCACAGAAATTGGCGGGTCCGTATCATCCTGCGTTTCGGGAATTAGTGCAGAGCCGTGTATTCCTGGAAAAGCTTCTCTCCTGCCTTGAGAAGCCGGGCAGATATGTGGTCCGCGTCCATCCTCAAAGCATATCCGTTGCTCTGGGACAAGGGAAGAAGAATAGGGAGATACTGAGGCAAGAGGGCTTACTTGTCACCTTCCTGCAGGATGAGGCCGTGCCCAGAGGCTTGTTTTCAGTGGATGGATCTGGAAACTCGGTTTAAGCTGAGATCAATTCTGACCTGGAAGGGCAGCACGTCCCTTCCGTCTTGAGAGGAATTTGCGTACATGATTTTAAAATCTTTGGAACTGCAGGGGTTTAAAACCTTTCCGGACAAGACGACGCTGACCTTTGAGCGGGGCATCACTTCTGTGGTGGGACCGAATGGCAGCGGCAAGAGCAACATCAGCGACGCTATGCGTTGGGTGCTTGGCGAACAATCGGTCCGCACCCTGCGTTGTTCCAAAATGGAAGACGTCATCTTCGGCGGGACGCCCCAGCGGAAAGCGCAGGGCTTTGCGGAGGTCACCCTGACCATTGACAACACAGACCGCCGTCTGCCTTTTGACAATGATACTGTAGCTGTGAGCCGCCGGTATTACCGGTCCGGGGAAAGCGAATATCTGATCAATAAGGCAACTGTGCGGTTGAAGGATATCAATGAGCTGTTTATGGATACAGGCCTCGGCAGGGATGGTTATTCCATCATTGGACAGGGAAAAATCGACAGTATTGTGGCCGCACGTTCCGAGGACAGGCGAGAGATTTTTGAAGAGGCGGCAGGAATTTCACGTTACCGCTACCGAAAAGAGGAATCGGAACGCAGGCTTTCCAGAGCTGAGGAAAATCTGGTACGCCTGCGGGATATTCTTTCTGAGCTTGAGGACCGAGTGGAGCCTCTGCGGGTTCAGGCAGAAAAAGCGGAGCAGTTTATTGCCTTTGACGCGGAAAAGAAGGAATTGGAAATCGGTATTTGGCTGGAAACTTTGGAGAGATCCGGCAAGGTTTTGCGGGAGCATGAGGAAAAAATTTCCCTTGCCCGCGCCCAACATGAGGAGATCGAAGAAGAACTGGAGCAGATTGCTGTCAGAATAGAGCAAAACTATCGTGAGACCAATGACTGCACGGCGCAGATGGATGTTGCCAGGAACGAGGCGGCTGATTTGGACGGACAGGCCGTCCGCACGGAAGGAGAAATCGGACTGCTGCGCAACGAAATCTCCCACAATTCCCAGGATGTCCGCCGTTTGCAGGAGCAGATCGAGGCCGCGGCAGCTTCCGGGGAGGATATCGACCGGGAAATTGCCGGGAAGCAGGCGGAGATTACCGGGAAAGAACGCAGTATTGAGGAGAGCAGAGACAAGCTGTTGACCTTTACACAGCGGCTGGAAGAATTGCGCCAGGGCGCAGATGAAGCCACGCGCCAAATCGAGCAGGCCGCTCTTGTTCTGGCAGAGCGAAATGCAGCGCTGGCTGAAGAACGGATTCGGCTTTCCTCTGCAAGGTCGTCGGCTGCAGAGCTTCAGCTGCGCGCAGGTTCCATCGGGGAAAGCGTGCTGCGCAGCGAGGCAAGAAAAAAGGCGCTGGAAGAGGAAATATCGGAGCTGGAAGAGATGCGCTCCGATATCGAACATACCATCGAAGCGCAGGAAAATGCGGTAAAGGGGTATGAGCTTCGGCTGGATGGCCGCAGAAAAAAAGCGCAGGCAGCCGGGGAAGAGCTCAACAGGGCTACGCTCGACGCCAACGAACAGCTGCGGCGGGCAAAACTGTTGGAGGATCTGGAGCGGAACTTGGAAGGTTTTGCCCAAAGCGTCAAAGCGGTCATGAAGGAGGCCGGCCGGGGAATGCTGACCGGCGTCTGCGGACCTGTGACAAAGCTGCTGAGCGTTCCCAGGGAATACGCTGTGGCTCTGGAGACTGCGCTGGGCGCCGCCATGCAGAATGTGGTGGTGGAATCAGAGCAGGATGCGAAAAAGGCGATCAGTCTGTTGAAGCAACGGGATCTGGGCAGGGCCACTTTTCTGCCTCTGACTACCATTCGCGGCACTGTGTTGGATAAGCGGGAGATGGAGGAACTTCCCGGTTTTGTGGGAATCGCTTCCGAGCTGTGCCGTTGTGACCCAAAATACAGCGGTATCCGGGATTCCCTGCTGGGCAGGGTAGCGGTGGCCGAGGATCTGGACAGCGCTGTAAGCATTGCCAAGCGCATGAAATACCGTTTTCGCATCGTCAGCCTGGACGGTCAGGTGGTCAATGCGGGTGGGTCTCTGACCGGCGGCTCCCGAGCACGCAATTCCGGCCTGCTGAGCAGGGCGTCCGAGATTGAACGAATCCGGGAAAAAGCCGCTGTACTCCAGAAGAAAGCCGAGCAGGCTGCAGCTGAATTGAAGGCGCGGCAGACAGAGCTTTCTTCCTGCGAAGCGGAGCTGGACGCTGCGAAGGGAGAGCTCTCTTCCAGCCAGGAGGACCGGATTAAGCTGGTTTCTGAATACGCCCGCGCAGTCCGGGAGCTGGAAAGCGTCCGGCTGGAGGCAGAAAACCTTTCCAGGGAACAGCAGGATTCCAGCGCAAGGCTTGAAGAGCTGGAAGCGGCGGGTCGACTCTCTGCGGAGAAGATTGCTGAGCTGGAAAGCCAGGTGCAGGAGGCGGACGAAACTGCCAAAACCCTGACTGGAAGCAGAGAAGAGCAGATTTCCCGGTGCGACGATATTTCCCAGACAATCCAGGAAATTCGTTTGGGAGAATTTGCCGCTCAGAAGGACAGGGATGCACTGCTGGCTGCTGTGGCGGAGCTTCAAGCCAGAAAACTGCACAGCAGCGGAACGGTACAAAAGCTGAGAGAGGAAATAGAGGCTCTGGAAGCGGAGACACACAGGCTTGAAGAGGAAATCCGCCTGCAGGCAGAAAAAGCCGCCCACTTGAAGGCAGAGGCGGAGGAAAAGCGGACCGGAGCAAAAAGAACGGCAGAAAAACGCACTTCGCTGGAGCAGGAGGCAGGTGAACTGCGCGTCAGGGAACGGGAGACCGGAGCCCGGCGGGAAAATGTCGGCCATGAGCTGGCAAGGCTGCAGGAGCGCAGCGAGAACCTGCAGCGGGAATACGATACCATCATTTCCAGGCTTTGGGAGGAGTATGAGCTTACCCGCAGAGAGGCCGAAGAGATCGGCAAAAAAATTGAAGACCTGCCTGCAGCCCAAAAACGTCTCAACGAGCTGAAGAACCGGATTAAGGCGCTGGGCGCTGTGAATGTGGGCGCTGTGGTGGAATATAAGGAGGTTTCTGAACGCTATCAATTTCTCAAAGGACAGATTGAAGATGTGGAGAAATCGAAGGAAGAGCTGCTCAAGCTGATCGGCGAGCTCACCAAGCAGATGCGGGAACAGTTTGTAGAGCGGTTCGGAGAGATCAATCGGAATTTCGGCACAATTTTCCGGGAACTGTTTGGAGGCGGCGCGGCAGAGCTCTCCTTTACAGATGAGAGCGATGTGCTCAATTCCGGCATTGAAATCAAGGTGCATCCTCCCGGCAAGATCGTCACCCATATTGAATCCCTGTCAGGCGGGGAAAAGGCGCTGGTAGCCATTTCCATCTACTTTGCCATCATGCGGGTCAATCCGCCGCCCTTCTGTGTGCTGGATGAGATTGAGGCCGCCTTGGATGATGTGAATGTGGCGCGGTATGCGCAGTATCTGCGGCGTATGAGCGGAAATTCCCAGTTTATCACCATCACCCACCGGCGGGGTACTATGGAAGGGTCCGATATGCTCTACGGCGTCACGATGCAGGATCAGGGCATTTCCAAGCTGTTGGCCCTGAAGACGGAAGAGGCGGTAGAGCAGCTGGGCTGACTGGGACGGGGTAGAAATTTACAGGAGAAAAGGGAGAACATGACATGGGCTTTTTTGACAAAATCAGAGATGGGCTGAAAAAGACCCGGGAGAGTATCAGCGGGCAGATTACCCAAATGGTCAACTCCTTCACAAAAATTGACGAAGAGCTCTTTGAGGAGCTGGAAGAGCTGCTGGTGATGGGAGATGTGGGAGTAACTACCTCGCAATTTGTCACCGGGGAGCTTCGCAAAAAGATCAAGGAGAAGGGGATTACGGATCCGTCTCTCATTATGGATGAGCTGAAGGCGATTGTGGCGGAGCTGCTCGTCGGAGACGACAGCCTCCACATTTCCACCAAGCCGTCCGTCATTTTGGTGATCGGCGTCAACGGCGTGGGCAAGACCACCACAATCGGAAAGCTTGCTTCCCGGCTGAAGTCAGAAGGAAAATCGGTAATCTTGGGGGCGGCGGACACCTTTCGCGCTGCGGCGATCGAGCAGTTGGAGATTTGGGCGGAGCGGGCAGGCGTGCCGCTGATTAAGCACGGAGAAGGCGCAGACCCGGCGGCTGTGGTATTCGACACCATTGCGGCGGCCAAGGCGCGGGACTGCGATGTTATCATCTGCGATACGGCGGGAAGGCTGCACAATAAGAAAAACCTGATGGACGAGCTCTCAAAAATATCCCGCATCATCGACCGGGAGCTGCCTGGCTGTGACCGTGAAACCCTGCTGGTACTGGATGCGGCCACGGGACAGAATGCGGTGAACCAGGCCCGGGAGTTCCAAAGCGCGGCGGGCATCACCGGAATCGTGCTCACCAAGCTGGACGGAACGCCAAAGGGAGGCGTTGTGCTGCCCATCAAGCAGGATCTGGGCCTGCCGGTGAAATTCATCGGCGTGGGGGAACAGGTGGACGACCTGCAGCCGTTTGACGCGGCTTCCTTTGCAGACGCTCTGTTCGATACCGAAAGGGATGACGATAGACCTATTCTGGAGCAGGATGCTGGTGTTGAGCCGAAGCCCTGGGAGGAAGAACAGCCCCTGTCGGAAACGGAGGAGGAAGCTGCGGCTTTTGAAACAGCCGAAGAAGAGGAACAGGAGGGATTAGAGCCAGAAGCCGAAGAACCCGGACGGGCGGCTGCCGAAGAGGAAGTCCGTCCGGAGAAGAAGAAAAAGCGTTTCTGGCCCTTTGGACGGAAAAAGGACGAAAGCGGGGAGGAATCGGAATGAAATTTGTAATCGCGACCCATAATCAGGGTAAAATCGTTGAGTTCAGGCGTATGCTGGAACCCATGGGAATCGAAGTGGTAATGGCTGAACTTTCCGAGCCGGAGGAGACGGGAAAAACCTTTGGGGAAAACGCCTATATCAAGGCGGAATCCGCCTGCCGGGAAACCGGGCTGCCCGCCGTGGCGGATGATTCCGGTCTGTGTGTGGACTATCTGGACGGCGCGCCGGGAATCTATTCCGCCCGCTTTGCGGAACCGGGCAAGCGCAGGCTCACCGTGCTGGAAAAACTGCACGGCGTGCCGGAAGAACAGCGGGGCGCCCATTTTGTCAGCGCCGTATGCTGTGTGTTTCCCAACGGCGACCGGATTGATGCCGAGGGGAAGTGCTTCGGCGCCATCGCTCAGGAGTCCCGGGGTGAGAACGGCTTTGGCTATGATTCTATCTTTGTTCAGGATGGCAGGACCTTTGGTGAGATGTCCGATCAGGAAAAAGATGCCCGCAGCCACAGAGGCAAGGCTTTTGAGGAATTTGAGAGGAAGCTGAAAGAATACTTGGAGGGCCTGGAAAAGGAAAACGTATGATGGAATTGAAAAAAGTGGATAGGGGCAATTTGGAGGCTATGCTCTCCCTAGAAGTGGATAAAGGGCAGGAAAGCTTTGTGGCTCCCAATGTGGTAAGCCTTGCCGAAGCCTACGTAGCCGTTACCTCAGGATTTGCTGCTCTCCCCTTTGGCATCTACGAAGACGGCGTACCGGTGGGATTTGTGATGTTTGGATACGGCCAGGACCCTGAATCTCCCCCTGTTGCCAAGAATAACTACTGTATCTGGCGGTTTATGATCGACAAGGCTTACCAGCACCGTGGGTTAGGTCGTAAGGCTTTAGATATCTTTCTGGAGTATCTCAGAACCTATCCCTGCGGAAGAGCAGAGTATTGCTGGCTTTCGTATGAACCGGAAAACGAGAAGGCGAGAAGCTTATATAGAAGCGCAGGATTCCGGGAAAACGGTGAGGTTTGTGGGGGAGAATTTGTAAGCGTACGAAAGCTGTGATGGAGAAGTGCCTTTGGCTGTGCCGAACGCAGCCGAAAGTAAATTTGTAGGATAGAAAAAAGGAGAAATTATGTTAACTAGTAAACAACGGGCGTATCTGCGCTCTTTGGCAGTCAATGAAGACACCATTTTGATGGTGGGAAAATCCGGCATGGGACCGGAAGTGGTCAAGCAGGCGGACGACGCCCTGGAAAAG
>OJKJ01000123.1_pt1 | contig 65333 bp, 65 predicted proteins | sample 1596491 | NCBI WGS metagenome assembly OJKJ01 (sample SAMEA4350160, study PRJEB24818) | metagenome | biome: human; feature: gut; material: faeces | place: Denmark | collected 2013-09
CCGATGTTCAGCACAGCACAACCCCCTCGTTTCCTTCCACAACCTCGCCCAGGACCACTGCCTTTTCTCCTGCAGCGTTTAGGGCGTCAAGAGCGCTCTGCGCAGTTTCCGGAGAAACAGCCATGCACAATCCCACACCCATATTAAAGGTGTTGTACATATCCCTCTCAGGAATATTTCCTGTCTTCTGCAGAAGAGAAAAGATGGGAGGCACCGGAACAGAAGCCTTCTCCACTCTGGCGGTGAGCCCTTCCCTCATCATACGGGGGATATTCTCGTAAAATCCGCCGCCGGTGATATGAGAAATCGCTTTGACATCCGCAGCTTCCACAGCAGCCAGAACCGGCTTGACATAGATGCGGGTAGGCGTCAACAGGGTTTCACCCAGAGTGCTGCCCAGTTCGCTGTAATATTGATTGACATTCTCCTCATTGACGCCGAAAACCTTGCGTACCAGAGAGAAGCCGTTGGAATGAACGCCGGAGGATAGCACGCCCAGCAGCACATCACCCGCCTGCAGCCTGGAACCGTCGATCACTTTTTTCCGGTCTACCACACCCACGGTAAAGCCGGCCAAATCGTAATCCTCCTCCTCCATCATGCCGGGATGTTCAGCCGTCTCTCCGCCAATCAAAGCACAGCCGGCCTGCACACAACCCTCCGCCACGCCTGCCACGATAGCGGCTACTTTCTCTGGAAAGTTCCGTCCGCAGGCGATATAATCCAGGAAGAATAGGGGTTTCGCGCCGCAGCATATCACGTCGTTGACGCACATAGCCACCGCGTCAATGCCAATGGTGTCGTGCTTCTGAAGCAGCATGGCAATTTTCAGTTTTGTGCCTACGCCGTCGGTACCCGAAACAAGAATGGGTTCTTCCATCCCGGAAAGATCCGGCTGGAATAATCCGCCAAAACCGCCCAACCCCGAGACCACGCCGGGAATCATCGTACGTTTCACATGGTTTTTCATCAATTCCACAGACTCATAGCCCGCCGTCACATCCACTCCGGCAGATTTATAGCTATCGCTAAAGCTTTTCATTTATTATTCCACTCCCAAGTTTTTTGTACGCGGAGACGTCCCAAATGAGTGCCCCGGCATTTCGCCAATCCGTGTAAAGAGCTTTATCGCCGCCGGTTCATGCATTTATCTACAATACCTGCGGCGGTCTGTCGCTCTCCTGTCACAGGAGCACTGTCAAATCAGAGAAGCGTTCCGTTTAATCAAAGCGCCCAGTTGCCGTTGCGGAAGATTTCTACCTTTTGGCCGTCCTTGGTATAGCCGGTCACATTCAGTTCCTTGGAGCCGACCATGAAATCCACATGGATAATGGAATCATTTACACCCAGCTCCTTGATTTCTTCATTGCTCATATTCTCGTAGCCCCGGATCGTCTCATTGAAGCCGCGGCCCAGCGCCACGTGACAAGCTGCATTCTCATCAAACAGGGTATTGTAAAACAGGATTCCAGAATTGGAGATGGGGGAATCGTCAGGCACCAGAGCCAATTCACCCAGCATACAGGCCCCCTCGTCCATACCGATCATTTTTTCCAGCAGCTCCTGTCCCTGCTCAGCCTGACAGGAAACCACCTTACCGTTTTCAAAGGTGACGGAAAACTTGTCGATCAAATTGCCCTGATAAGAAAGCGGCATCGTCGAAACCAGTGTTCCCTCACATTTTCCCTTCATAGGAGAAGTGAACACCTCTTCCGTCGGCATATTGGGATTGTAGAAAGTGCCGTCCTGCAGGGTATCTCCTCCCCCATGCCACTCCGCTTCCGGAATCAGCCAGCATTTAAAATCTGTGCCATTGCTGCTCTCATAATGGAGATACTCAAGCTGGCAGCTGTTGAGCTTTTCACATTTCGCCTTAAGCTCCTCATTGTGCCGATCCCATGCCTCCTTGGGGTCGTTGTCTTCAGAAACCCGCACCGTCATGAGGATGGCTTCCCAAAGCTTTTCCACTGCTGTGCTGGTCCGCTCATTGGGAAACACCTTTTTCGCCCATTTCTTGGAGGGAACCGCGATAATGGTCCACTGATTTTTGTTGTCCATTGCTTCCCTGTATGCCTTCAGAACCTTCCCGCGAACAGCGCCGGCTTTCTGCATTTTATCCACATTGACGCCTTTGAGACCGTCGGGATCCGCTGAAGAGATATGGATGAGGGCCGGCAGCGTATCCACAAGATACTGCTGACGCGCCTTTTCCCACTCCTCCACACGGGAAAGCTGTGTCAGTGTTTCATGGCGGTACTGAAGCTTACTGACCGCTTGATCCTGCCAATTCATACTCACCCATTTGGCGCCGGCACGATAGGCCTCTTCCGCTACCATCTCCGCAAATTCATGCTGTTCCACCTCGGAAAAAATCACACAGCCCTGGCCCTTCTTCAGATTGACGCCCGACTTTACGGCCAGCTGAGCATATTTTTTCAAAATAGTCTTTTTCATTGTTGTAAAATATTCCTTTCTTTCATTCCAAAAATTTCTTCTCCCCACTTTACAGCTGGGCTACCTTCTCCTGAAGGGCTTCATTCTTTTTGGCGACGCCCTCTTCCATCTCTCTCTTCATGCCGTTCAATTTCTGGGCAAGGCAGTCATCGGAGAGCGCAAGCATCTGAGCTGCCAGGATGGCCGCATTGTCCGCTCCGTCGATGGCCACGGTAGCCACAGGGATGCCTGAAGGCATCTGCACCGTAGCGAGAAGGGCGTCCAAACCATCCAATGTGGAGGATTTTACCGGAATACCGATCACCGGCAGAGTGGTATGTGCTGCCAGCACTCCAGCCAAATGTGCCGCTTTTCCTGCAGCTGCAATAATAACGCCGAAGCCGTTTTCTCTGGCGCTTTCCGAAAATGCAGCAGCGGCGGCAGGCGTTCTGTGCGCCGACATCACCCTGACCTCTGTTTCAATCCCCATCCCTTTCAGCCGTTTGATGGCTGGTACCAGCACTGGAAAATCACTGTCGCTACCCATAATAACTGCCACTTTTTTACTCATATTGATCCCCTTTCTCACGCCGGGCCGCTTTTGAAGCGGTTATGACGCAGCCAAATTTTCGAATTGTTTTAAGGTGTGAAGAACACAAGACCGAATTTCAGGTTTCTTTTCAACTTTCTTTTACGTCTTTACCGGCTGGCAAAGAAAAACGCGCATTGCATCAGCAGTATGCGCGCACGGACGATCAGTCCCAAAACCAATTTGGGACCTCTTCAAATTTTACATAGATTCGCTTGATCTGAAGTTCTTTTTTAAACACGGCGATAACCTGGTCAGTAAAATCAGAATAGAATTTTCTGTCAGCAGAGCCCAACACCATAACGTTTACAAAAGCAAAGGGCCCCTCATTCTCCCCGCCGAACCAAAGCCTGCAGCAATCGGAAAACTGAATCATCAGGCTCGACTCCGATTTTCCGGGTATCAAAGAAATTGCACGACCAAGTTCTGCTTTCAGGGCAGTCTCCTGCACTTTGGTAAGGCTGCAGCTCAATTTCACATCAATAAAAGGCATAGTTTCTCTCCCTTCGTGCTTTTCCTACAGGATGAAGTATACACTGAATTCCCAAAAATATCAAGTTCCGGTGTTTTTTTAAATCCCCATTCGAGAAAACACGAAGATTTTTTTCAATGACTTTCCAAAACAGCTTTCCAATCAGATTTTTCTCTGAAAATGAGGAGGCCCGGCCTCTTGTCAGAGCTCCGGGTCCTCATCTGTACTGTGTGCTGAACGTAAATGATTTACAAGGTAACTTTGTGAAAAACTTTCTTCCCTTTTTTGAGGATCAGCTGTCCCTCAGAAAAATCAGTTTCCGAGAACGTTTTTCCAATGTCTGTCACCTTTTCCTCCACAGCTGACACGCCGCCCTGCTGTACCAGCCTGCGGGCCTCCCCCTTGGAAGCGGCAAGTCCCGTTTTTACCAAAAGATCGAGAATGGAAATTTTCCCGTCCGCAAAATCCTCCGCAGAAAGCGCGGTAGTAGGCATATTTGTAGTATTGCCCCTGGCGCCGAAAAGCGCTTTGGCGCCTTCCTGCGCTTTCGCAGCCTCCTCTTCGCCATGGACCAGCTTCGTCAGTTCAAAGGCCAAAATTTCCTTGGCCCGGTTCAGCTGGCTGCCCTCCCAATGCGCCATTTCCTCAATCTGTTCCAAAGGCAGGAAAGTGAGCATCCGCAGACACTTGAGCACATCAGCGTCATCCACATTCCTCCAATACTGATAGAAATCAAAAGGAGACGTCTTATTGGGATCCAGCCAGACAGCGTTGCCTGCGGTTTTTCCCATCTTATTTCCCTGGGAATCCGTGAGCAGGGTGATGGTCATGGCATGGGCGTCTTCACCAAGTTTGCGGCGGATCAGTTCCGTACCGCCCAGCATGTTGCTCCATTGATCATCTCCGCCGAACTGCATATTACATCCATATTTCTGGAACAGCATATAAAAATCGTAGCTCTGCATGATCATATAGTTAAATTCCAGGAAGGACAGACCTTTTTCCATGCGCTGCTTATAGCAGTCGGCCCGCAGCATATTGTTCACGGAGAAGCAGGCTCCCACTTCGCGGAGCAGCTCCACATAGTTGAGGCTCAAAAGCCAATCGGCATTGTTCACCATCATTGCTTTGTCCTCACCGAACTCAATGAAGTTTTCCATTTGCCGCTTGAAACAGGCGGCATTGTAGTCGATATCTTCCTTGGTCAGCATCTTCCGCATATCTGTACGGCCGGAAGGATCTCCGATCATAGTAGTACCCCCGCCGATGAGGGCAATCGGTTTGTTCCCTGCCATCTGCAGGCGCTTCATCAGCGTCAGCGCCATAAAATGTCCCGCTGTCAAACTGTCTGCGGTGCAGTCAAAGCCGATATAGAACACTGCTTTCCCCGCATTGACCATACTCTTGATCTCTTCTTCGTTGGTGACCTGGGCGATCAGACCTCTGGCCTGTAATTCCTCATAAACTCCCATTTTTTCCATCCTTTCCGTGTTTCTTTAATTTTTCATAAAAGACAAGGGTCATACCCTCTTTTATCGTGTTTTCTTTTCCGGTCCTGCGATATCCCATTTCTCATAAAGATGACAGAGCTTCGGCTCCTGTTTGATCGTATCGAGATTCCAGCTTTTTGCAAAAGGATACAGCTCTTCTATCGCCGATAGAGCCTGCTGCGCATACCTATTCCCCTGATATTCCGGCAAAACATAAAGGCCTATGCGGTAGCATTCTGCCTCTTGGCGCTGGACTCGGATCGCTCCGGCCTTTTCACCGTTTACCATAATGTAATAATAGTCGGAGCCCGCCCTTTGAAGGCGTTCTATTGTTTTTTCCAAGCTCTCCGCCGCAGGATTCGTTTCGTAGTCCTGATATTTTTGCAGCAGCTGAGAAAAAGAACGGCGCTGCATTTCATGCAGCTGCTCTGCGTCTTCCAGACTTGCCTTCTTTAGAATCATTTCTACAATCTTCCTTTTTATAAGACAAACAAAACGCCCCCTGTACACGCACGGATGCGTTTCCAGAGGGCGATTAAAACCGCGGTACCACCTCAATTTACCACAGCCTTACAGTCTGCGGCCTTACCAGGCACTTTCATGCCCTTGCAGAATAACGCCTGCCATACGGCCGCCTCTACTTGCTGTAAAAACTTTCAAAGCGGCAGCTCGGGAAAGTATGTTCAGCCGCTGTCATGCTCCTGCTTCCACCAACCGCAGGCTCTCTGTGCCATATCAGGCAGCGCTTACTTCGTTCCGTCATAGCTGTTGAGTGCTATTATAAAGCCGTCGTTTTCAAAAGTCAAGCTTTCTTGAGCATTTCTTCTGCCATTTCCAGCTGCAGCTGTGTCACGGCCTCTCCCCCGATAATCCGGGCAAGCTCTTGCTTTCTCCCTTCAAAACCAAGCGGCTCTACCTGGGTAAAAGTACGGTCCTGCTCAACGTGTTTGCTGATGTGCAGATGGTGATCCGCCAAGGCGGCAATCTGCGCCAAATGAGTGATACAGAGCACCTGACGGTTTCCGGCAACTTGCTTTAGTTTCATTCCCACCTTATTGGCCGCTTCACCGCTGATTCCCGTATCCACCTCGTCAAAAATCAGAGTTTCCACTCCGTCCTTCCCTGAAAGCACGGTTTTGATAGCCAGCATAATGCGGGAAAGCTCGCCGCCGGACGCAATCTTAGACATAGGCTTCGCCGGTTCCCCCCTGTTTGCAGAGACCAAAAACTGCATGCGGTCACAGCCCATGGAATAGAGAGGCACCCGCTCCAATTCCACAACAAATTCAATTCCAGGCATATTTAAAAAAGCAAGTTCCTGCTTCACCCGCCTGCAAAATTCTTCAGAACAATTTTTGCGCTTGCTGGAAAGTTCCTTTGCCAAAGAAATCGCACGCTTTTTTTCCTGTTCAAATGCAGCCTCCAGCGCCTCCCGCTCTTCATCGGAAAACTCAATGGCATGCAGCTGCTCTCTGCAGTCTTCCAAAAACTCCAGGATCTTCTCCTCTGTGTCTCCGTATTTAAGAGTAAGCTTATAGAGCAAATCCAGCCGCTCTTCCATCTTCTCCAACCGCTCCGGATCAAAATCCACCGAGATATCCCTAAGGATTCCATCGGCATCCTCCAGCATATAACCGGCCTCCTGCAGCTTCTGCGCCGCATCCCCCAGTTCCGGAAGATAAGGGGCATGCTTTTCGAGCTCAGCCGAAGCCTGCATCAGCTCCGGCAGCAGTCCCTGGCTGTTTTCGTCGCCGGAAAGCAGTCCTTTTACCATTTCTATCGAAGCCGATATCTTTTCACTGTTCCGTATGGCGTCCCGCTCCCGTGTGAGCATTTCCTGTTCGCCGGGCTGCACGCCGGCAGCTTCTATTTCATCGATCTGGTAGCGCAGCAGATCGATTTTCCTCGCCTTTTCCCCTTCGTCTGTACGGAACGTGTCCAGTTTCGTCTGGATTTTTCGCAGACTCCGGTAGGCTTCCTGGTATTCTCTCAACAGCTGTTCCAATTCTCCGAAGCTGTCCAGATAAGTCATATGCACTTCCGGAGAAAGAAGCTCATAGCTTTCGTGCTGCCCATGGATACTTACCAGCTTTGGGCCCAGCTTTTTGAGCATGGATACCGTTGCCGGCAGCCCATTAAGCTTGCAGACCGACTTTCCTTCGCTTCGGATCTGACGCTGAACCAAAAGCGAACCGTCTTCCTCTCTTGGAATAGAAAGCTCATCCAAATCAGCCATGACCTCCTCGCTGACCGAGGTAAAAAGTGCAGAAACAGAAGCGTTTTTTGCTCCGGTACGCACCAACTCTTTCGAGGTCCGTTCCCCCAAAACAGCATGGATGGCGTCAATAATAATCGACTTGCCCGCGCCAGTCTCTCCTGTCAGCACAGTGAAGCCCTTTTCAAGGTCGATGGAAGCCCGTTCTATGACCGCAATATTATTGATAAACAATTGAGCCAACAAATCCAATCACCTGCTGATCAGTTTTCTGAATTCTTCCTGTGTCTCCAGCGCCGCAGCATCATTGCGGCAAACGATAAAAATAGTATCCTCTCCCGCCAGGGTACCCACAAATCCCTGCCAGTACATTGCATCCATAGAAGCGCATACCGCCTGCGCCATCCCTGTCATACACTTGACGACAATCAAATTTTGAGCAGCCTCTACAGAAAGTACGGAGTCTGAAAACAGAGAATAGAATTTTGAGGACATGTCGTTGGCATTGTCCGTCCCGGTGGAATATTTATATTTTCCGGTTCGGGAAAGCGTTTTGACAAGCCGCAATTCTTTAATATCCCTGGATACTGTCGCCTGTGTCACATCAAAGCCGTTTTCCCGAAGATAACGGAGAAGCTCATCCTGCGTATCGATATCAAACTCTTTAATAAGCTCCAGAATTTTCGCATGACGTCGTGTTTTCATGCTTACGACCACCTTCCTTTCTTTCAGTTATGAAACGCAGCGGTGCAGACAAACATTGCGCCTAGCAGATATCCGCTGTCTGCCGGAAATTTTCCCGCCAGCAGCTTACTCTTATTGACCGTTTTCTACCATCTTCTGGTTCAGAATATCATAGAAGCTGGTTTGGCCCAGCTTGATAAATTGTGCCGTCCGCTCTGCCAGAGAAAACACCAGCCGGTCACCCGGTCTCAGAGAAACCGGTTCCTCCCCGTCCACTGTAAGGAGCAGCCTTCCGGGATTCTCCGGCAGCTCTACCTGGAGCTTTGTCCTCTCGGAAAAAATGATGCTTCGGTCAAACAGAGAATGAGGGCAGATCGGCGTATAGACGATACAATTCATTGCGGGTTCAATCACAGGCCCGCCTGCTGACAGAGAATAGGCGGTTGACCCCGTAGGCGTAGCCACAATAAAGCCATCCGCCCGATAGCGGTACCAGCGTTGTTCACCCAGAGCCATCCTGTAATCGAGTATTTTGGAAAGCTCGCCGGAGACCACTGCGTCATTCAGCGCCAGACATATTTTTCTCTGCTTTCCGGAATAGATTTCCACTGACAGCATCGCACGGCTTTCCGTGGTATACCGGCCATTCGGCAGATTGGAAAGCAAGAACAGATCGTTTCTCTCCACACCCGCTGTAAATCCCAGCTTTCCGGCGTTTACCCCCAAGATAGGCTTCCCACAGCGAGCGGCGGTTTTGGCCGCATGAATGATGGTGCCGTCTCCCCCCACTGCAATAAACATATCGCAGTCACAGAGTTCAGGCTCTACTGCTTCCGTGTATACGCCATCTTCATTAAAAAGGTCAGTCTTCAAAAAGAACTCACAGCCGCAGCTTGCCAAAATAGACAGCACCTCGTCCGTACAAGCCTTAGCCTTCTCTTTTTTCAGATTTGGCACTACTGCAATTTTCATGGTATCCTTGTGCCTTTCTCTGGATTCAGCTTTTATCCAGCTGCAGGTGGGACTCTTCCACAATAGCGGCGGCAGCCGGCACCGTTTCGACACGTTCCGGCATGTCGGATTTCTGCAGATAGATTAGGTATTCTATATTTCCTTCCGGGCCCTTCACCGGAGAAAAGGTGAGTCCGAGCACGGAAAAGCCATTGTTCAAAGCAAAATCCTGTATTTTTTCGATCACCTCTTCATGCACCTTATGATCCCGCACCACACCTTTTTTTCCAACTTTTTCCCGGCCTGCTTCAAATTGAGGTTTGATCAGACAAACAGCACATCCATTTTCTCCCATCAAAGGGCGGATACTAGGCAAGATCAGAGAAAGAGAGATAAAAGAGACATCCACAGAACAAAAACCGATGGAGTCCGGCACCTGGTCCTGTGTGAGATATCTGGCATTCGTCCGTTCCAGATTTATCACGCGTTCGTCCGTTCTGAGGTTCCAGGCCAACTGTCCATACCCCACATCCACCGAATAGACCTTAGCCGCCCCGTTCTGTAGCATGCAATCGGTAAAACCGCCGGTGGAAGCGCCCACATCCATACAGATTAAATCCTGCAATACAAGATGAAAGCTTTCCACAGCCTTTTCCAGCTTCAGCCCACCCCTGCTCACGTAACGCAGGCCTTTGCCCCGAACCTCAATTTCCGACTCTTCATTGACCGTATCGCCCGGCTTATCAAATTTTTGATTGTTCACATAGACGAGCCCTGCCATAATCAGCGCTTTTGCTTTTTCACGGCTCTCAGCCAAGCCCTTTTCACAGACCAAGATATCAATCCGTTTTTTCAGAGTAATCAAATCCTTTCTCACAGACCGACTGCAAAATACAATCCTTCATTCCGTCTGCATTGAGGCCGAGCTCCTCCAGAGAATGATACATAGGAGCATGCTTGATAAAGGGATCCCTGATTCCCCGAAGAAAAAACCTTCCGGAGAATCCGCTATTCTGAAGCAGGCTGGCATAGTGCTCACCTATCCCCCCTTGCTCCACTCCTTCTTCAAAAAAGAAAACCCATTTACAACCGAGCACCGCCTGTACTGCTCCCTGATCCATCGGGATGATGCGGTTGAGCTTAACCAGCTTGACCGGATAACCCAGATTTCCCAGCAGTTCCGCAGTCTCCGCGGCAAAGGAAAATATCCTGCCGTAAGTCACCACAGCAATTTCGCCGGTTTGCGGCCCATAGACCGTGAAGGGAAGCAGACTGCTCTCAAAATAAGACGGCTTATACAGTTCCTTCCCCCGCGGATACCGAATTGCGCAGAGGCCTTTTCCCTCTCTGACCAAAAAAGCCAGCTGTTCCCGCAGCTCTTGAAAATAAGCGGGAGAATACACCGTAGTATTGGGTATCGTCTGCAGGTAAGCAGCGTCAAATACACCCTGATGGGTTTTGCCGTCCTCTCCCACCACACCGGCACGGTCGACAGCGAGAATCACCTTGACGTTCTGAAGGGAGACGTCATGAATCAGTTCGTCATAAGAGCGCTGCAAAAAAGTGGAATACACGGCAAATACGGGAAGCATCCCGCCGACAGCCAGGCCGCCGGCAAAGGTTACGGCATGCTCCTCTGAAATTCCCACGTCAAAAAAACGGTTCCGATACTTTTCCCGAAAAGCCGTCAGGCCCGTCCCGCCCTGCATGGCAGCCGTAATGGCACATATGTTCCCGTTCTCTTCAGCCAGGTCACAGATTTCCTTGCCAAACACGTCAGAAAAACTCTGAGATCTTTCTCCCGTGTCCCCGGTAGTCACATCAAAACCGGAAAGGCCATGATAGATGCTGGGGTCCTGTTCCGCATACTGGTAGCCCTTTCCCTTGTTGGTGCGCACATGCAGCAACACCGGCTTGTTGATCAGTTTCGCACTTTCAAAGGTCTCTTTGAGCTCTCTGATGTCATGACCGTCAAAGGGTCCGTAATAAGCGAAACCAAAATCTTCAAAGATCGTAGAATTATAAAAGACCTTTTTGACCGCCCGCTTCATCCTGCGCAGCGCAGAAGAAATTCCCTTACCCACCACAGGCAGTTTCTGTAAGGAGCTTTCCAGATTGTTCTTGATTTTCAGATAGCCAGGCTTTGTTCTGATATAGGTAAGGTACCTCGCCATGGAACCCACGTTTCGTGAGATCGACATATTGTTATCATTCAGAATGACAATTAAATTCCGATGCAGCCGACCGGCATTGTTGAGGCCTTCATACGCAAGTCCGCCGGACAATGCGCCGTCGCCGATCACAGCGATGACATACCCTTCTTTTCCCTGAAGATTGTTCGCCTCAGAAAGCCCCAGGGCAGCTGAAATAGAAGTGCTGCTGTGACCGCTGGTAAACACATCGTAAGGGCTTTCCTCACGGCAGGGAAACCCTGCCAGCCCTCCCACCTGCCGCATCGTAGAAAACCGGTTGAACCTTCCGGTCAAAAGCTTATAGGGATAGCTCTGATGGCCGACGTCCCAGACAATACTGTCCTTGGGCGGATCAAAGGCCAGCATCAGCGCCACCGTTAATTCCACCACGCCCAAGTTGGATGCCAAATGACCTCCATTGCCGGAAACAGTTTCGATTACGGCTTTTCGAATCTCTTCGCAGAGAGCGTTAAGCTCCGCATCGTTTAGTTTTCTGACATCCTGGGGAGTGTGAATTTGCCCCAATAAATTTCCCATAAAGACCTCTGTTTACTCAAGCGATCCCGTTTTGAAGCTTCGCGGCAGTCACTGTATTTTTCATCAACATGGCAATAGTCATCGGCCCCACTCCGCCAGGAACAGGCGTGATGTGGGAAGCTAGTGATTCTACGGCGTCAAAATCCACATCGCCGCACAATTTTCCGTTTTCGTCCCGGTTCATCCCTACGTCTATGACAACAGCGCCTTCCTTGACCATATCAGCGGTAACAAAATGGGCCTTTCCTACGGCAGAAACCAGGATATCGGCACTGCGGCAGATTTCCTTCAAATTTTTAGTCCTGCTGTGGCAAATAGTCACAGTGCCATTGTTGTGAAGCAGAAGCATCGCCATGGGTTTTCCCACGATATTGCTCCGGCCGATCACCACACAATTCTTCCCTGCAATCTCCACACCGGTAGAACGGATCAGCTCTATCACCCCTGCAGGCGTGCAGGGCAGAAACCGATAATTCCCGATCATAATGCGTCCTACATTATAGGCATGAAAAGCATCCACATCCTTTAAGGGGTCAATTGCTTCCACAACGGCAGACTCATCCAGTCCATCGGGCAATGGAGACTGCACCAGGATCCCATGGATATCTTCCTTTTCATTCAATTCCTTTACCAGCGCGAGAAGTTCTTCCTGCGTGGTATCCGCAGGCAGGGCATACTCCTCGGAATGAATCCCAGTAGCTGCACACGCCTTCTTCTTGTTGTTCACGTAAATATGGGAAGCGGGGTCGTCGCCAACAATGATTACGGCGAGACCCGGCGTGATCCCTCCCGCTTTGAGCACTTTCACTTCTTCAGCAGCCTCCGCTTTTACCTTGGCTGACACCGCTTTTCCATCGATCAGTTTAGCCATGCAAAACGCCCCCTCTTATTCGGTTTCTTCCTTCTCTTTTTCAACGCCGCCGTTATCACTGCCGGGATTTTCTTCCCGTTTTCCGGCTGATTCTTCCTCTTCTTGCTCCTGCTCTGCCTGCTCCTCTTCCGGCGGCAGATCTCCAAAGATGGTACTGACGCCGTCGTCTTCCTCCGCAGGTTCCGGCTGAACAAGCCCCACTGCTTCCATAACCTTCCTGCTCCCACAGCCGCTGAGACTTGTCCTCCGGCGGAAAACAATCAGCAAAATCACTGCAACAGCCGCACTGAGCGCAGCGAGAACCTGAGAGATGCGGAAATCCGCTGAGTGCATCAAAAGACTGTCTGTACGCAGACCTTCGATGAAATACCGGCAGACACCATACCACACTATGTAGAGCAGGAAGGTCTGCCCATCATAGCGGCGGTATTTTCTGGTAAAGAAATGCAGCAAAACAAAACCCAACAGACATAAAATAGATTCATAAAGGAAGCAGGGGTGCACATTTCCCACCACCTCCAAGGCGGTGTTATCGCTGTACATGCCCCAGGGAAGATCCGTAGCAGTGCCAAAGGCCTCCTGGTTGACAAAATTCCCCCATCTGCCGATTCCCTGGCCAATGAGAAATCCCAGGGAGGCCAGATCCAGCACAGCTGGAACATTCAGCTTTCTGATCTTCGCCACGATGCCCCCGAAAACCAACGCGCCTATAATGCCGCCGTAGATAGCCAGCCCGCCGGAATGAATATTAAGGATTTCCAGGGGATTCTTCCAGTATTTGTCCCCCGGATAGAAAACCACATAAAACAGGCGCGCACAGATAACACTGCCAATCAGCCCCACAATGACGGCGTCGAAAAGCTTATCGAAGTCGATATTCATCTTTTTAGAGCTGCGCGCCGCATAGATCAGCGCCAGCAAAAAACCCACGGCAATAATGATGCCGTACCACTTCACTTCAAAACTGCCGATAGAAAACGCCGTCTCATTGACGGTAAACGAAAGCCCCAACTTTGGAAATTCCACTTGGTGTGTCATTGCACAGTCCTTCCTTCTCTCTATAAAATCAGCGCTGTCAAAGAGGCAGAATTACAGACAGCACCGTCTTGCTTTCATCGAAAACCCGCTCCAGTATCTGCTGGATATCAGATAGCTGCAGCTCCGCCAACGCATCCAAATAGGCAAAAAGTTCCCTGCCTTTGAAGGTGAAGCTTGCAAGTGCATTGGCTATATTGGAAGTGCTGTTCAAAGCCGCAATATTCTCTCCATAAATAGCTTTTTTAGCCCGGGTAAAAGCCGCTGGATCAATTCCGGTTCTCTTCAGGCGTTCCGTTTCTGCAACAATAGCCTCCGCTACAGCTTGGGGATCTCTGGATTCGCCGCCAAACATCACCGTGGCGTAGCCGGATCCCTCAAAATATTCATAACTGAAGGACGTCTCATTGATCAGGCCTCGGTTCAGCAGATCCTGAAAAAGAGGAGAGGAGTCAGAGGCCATAGTTTCCAAAAGGATCTCCATAGCCGCAATTTCACGTTCCGTACGGCATTCTCCGGATACAGCTTCCTTAAAGCCAAATTGAAACAGCGGAAGAGATACCGACAGCCTCTGCTCCACCTTTGCGGTCACAACGGTCTCCGGCTCCGGTGCGAATACCCGCTTCACCTGGACCGGTTTTGAAGTCTTCAGATTACGGGCACACACCTCCAACACTCTTTCCACATCCAGACGCCCCGCTATACAAAGGGCCATATTGCCAAGATTATAAAAGGTGCGATAGCAGCGATAGAGATATTCCGGCGTGATTTCAGCGATGCTCTCTACGGTTCCGGCAATATCCTGCCGGATCGGATGCGTATGGTACATGGCCCGCAGATAGTTGAACATCACCCTCCACTGCGGGTCGTCGTCATACATTTTAATCTCCTGCCCGATAATCCCCTGTTCCTTGGCCACACTCTCTTCGGTAAAATGTGGAGACTGTACAAAATCCAAAAGAATTTCCAGCGATTCATAAAGCTGGTCGGTACAGGAAAAAAGATAGCAGGTTGACTCAAAGGACGTAAAGGCATTGGCGCTTGCTCCCGTTTTTGCAAACCGCTCGAATGCGTCCCCATCCTCGCTTTCAAAGAGTTTATGCTCCAAATAATGGGCGATCCCCTCCGGCACGGTCTCCGGTTTTGTTTCGTCGCTTCGCTGGAAGCAAGTATCGATAGAGCCGTATTTAGCGCCAAATACAGCATAGGCGGTGCTGCAGCTTTCCTTCGGATACAGATAGATTGACAGCCCGGAGGGATGCTGAATCTTATAATAACTGTCTCTGGCGCGTTCTCCAGTAACTTTTTCTATCTGCATCACTGTTGCCCCTTTCCTACAAGAGAGAATACTGCCGCGGGTACCAGCCGTTTCGCAGCAGCCACGACCTCTTCCCTGCTATACTGCATCAGGCGCTCAGCCGCCTCTTCCGGCGTCTCCAAGGATTCCTCAAAGACTCTGGAAACACACCAGTTTTCCACTGCCTGCAGGGAATCTCCCACGGAACGCATGGAATTGCACAGTGCAAGCTTTGCAGCTTCCAGCTCGTCCTCCGTCAGCTCTCCGGAGCAGAGGAGCTCCCACTGACGCATGATTTCCTCCTCAGTTCTTCTGAGATTCTCCGTCTCCACGCCGCTCTCCACATAGAGCGTGCGGCTGCCGGAATCCAACGAAGCAGAACAGTAATAACACAAGCTCTGTTTTTCCCTGACATTCTGGAACAGCTTGGAACTGGGCGTACCGCCAAACACAGCGCTCATCAGCTGAAACAGAAGCCGTTCCTCTGGCCGGAAATCCGCACGGAATGCCATAGACAGCTTGGATTGTGCCAACGGCATCTCTTCAGCCGCCCTCTTGACGGCAGAAGGCGCCTCAAATGGCAGATAGTCAATCTGGAATGGTTTCCCCAGTGACGAAAAATGTTCCCGGAATAATTCCGGGTTCGGTTCGCAGTCGCCCAAAACGAACACCTCAAATCTGGAATTTTGAAGCAGTTCCTGCCAAGCGCCGGAAAGTTCCTCGCGGTTCAGGGACGCAATCTCCTCTCGGGAGCCGTGACGATTCACCCCCGCCGGCTGCCCCTCAAAAAGGATTTCTTCGCAGCGCTGATGAGCATAGACAATCTTATCATTGAACTCTGCGTCCTTCAACTCCAGAAGCTGCCTCTTCTCCTGTTCAAAGCCCTCCTGGGGAAAAAGACCGTCCTTATCCCGCAGAGGATCAAACAAAACGCTGAACAGCAATCCGCAGAGCTCCTGGAACATATCCTCCCCCTCCAGGGCATACCGGCTGGAAATTCCGGCTGCAGAAAGAGTCAACACCTGATATTCGCCCAACTTTCTGACGCTGGAATCAAGAGAGGCGCCGTAAAGCTCCGAGAGCCTTCCGCTCAGCGAAGCATAGTCGGGATATTCCCTGGTAGCACGGCTCACCAAGGAAGGCAAAATACCATATTGGGCCGCTTTCAGCGCCGACATGGGAATAAGCATATCCACAGAGATTTTCATGGTCTTAAAATGAGGATCCGTAAAACATCTTAATCTGACAGCATCCGTGATGGATACAGTTTTAATTTGGCTCATAAAATATACTACCTTCTTCGATGTGATATACAGCAAAATGAATAAATATTCTTATGAATAACTAGTATACCACATTTGGAACTGTTTTGAAAGAAAATCGTCTGTTTTTTAAAATACGTTCACATTTCAGAAGAAAACCGCGCACTGCAGACGGCAATACGCGGTTCTTCTCACTGGTCGGATTCTCAAATCGTACCGAAAATGCGATCCCCGGCATCTCCGAGGCCGGGCAGGATGTAGCCGTTCTCATTGAGCTTTTCATCCACAGCGGCACAGTAAACCTGCACGTCCGGATGTACTGCAGTCAGTGCCTCCAGCCCCTCCGGCGCGGCAATGACGCAAAGGAATTTGATGCTCTTCGGATGGCTGCGCTTCACAATGGTAATGGCATCGATGGCGGAACCGCCGGTCGCCAGCATGGGATCCAGCACAATCACATCCCGCTCCTCAATATCCTGGGGCAGCTTATTGTAGTATTCCACCGGCTTCAGAGTTTCATGGTCGCGATATAGTCCGATGTGCCCCACCTTGGCGGAAGGGACCAAATTGAGCATACCATCCACCATCCCGAGGCCAGCCCGAAGAATCGGTACAAATGCCAACTTTCTTCCAGCAATCACCTTCGTTGTTGTCTTCTGCATCGGAGTGACTGTCTCCACGTCCATTAATGGGAGGTCCCTAGTGGCCTCATAGCACATCAAGGTGGCTATCTCGCTAACAAGCTCCCTGAAATTCTTGGTTCCCGTAGACGCATCCCGCAGAAATGTCAGCTTATGCTGAATCAGCGGATGATCCATCACGAAGACGTTCTTATAACTCTGCATTTGTCCATTCCTCCCAATTTGTTTTACTCACTGCAGCGTTTCATTTTCAATCTGAGCAATCTGATCGATCCGGCGCTGATGGCGTCCGCCTTCAAATTCGGTTTCCAGGAAAATTTTCACCAGCTTCAAGCCAGTCTCCCGGTCTACTACTTTTCCGCCCATACACAGCACATTGGCATTGTTGTGCCGACGGGTCATTTCCGCACAGAATTCATTGGTACACAACGCCGCTCTGATTCCCTTCACTTTGTTCGCCGCAATGGAAATACCGATCCCAGTGGAGCAAATCAAAATCCCAAAGTCAGCTTCCCCTTTTGCCACGCAGCCTGCAGCCTTTGCCGCAATGGGCGCATAATCTACCGAATCGGTGCTGTAAGCGCCGAAATCCTCGTAAGAAATTTCTCTGTCTTCCAGGTATTTCCGAACAGCCTCCTTCAGTTCAAACCCACCATGGTCACAGCCCAACGCTATTTTCAAGGCTCCCTCTTCCTTTCTTCTTTTTTCTTCAATTCCCGTTCCGCCTGCGGCAGCCGCAAATAACTGGGCAACAATGCGTCAGGCGTACAGGTCTTTCCCTGCTTCTCCAACTCAAAAGCCGCAAGAGCAACGGAAGAAGCACGCTGGAATCGCAAAGCTTCCGGAGCCAGACGGGCGCCAAACCGCCGAAAAGTCTCCTGGCAAAGCTGCGCTCCATCCCCCATCAGGACCAAAGAGGGGCCAATAGGCTCACATTCCGTGGCCAATTCCTCTATGGAGAGCGCCCTGTCCTCATACAGCCGGCGCGGCCTGCCGTCTTCTATAGAAAACATCGCCTGATAGACCTGTCCGCACCGTGCATCCATCACCGCGCAAACCTTAGCGCCCTCCAAGGCAGCCGCCCCCCAGGCAATTGCTTCCAAAGTGGAAACGCCGCAGCAGGGCGTATTATTGGGAAACGCCAGACCTTTTACACAGGAAACGCCGATGCGTACTCCGGTAAAAGAGCCGGGTCCTGCAGAAATCGCCATCAGCCCGAAATCCTCTACAGTCTTTTCCAAAGAGAGAAGCAGATTTTTCACCATGGGCATCAAGGTTCTACTATGCGTAAGCCTGGTGTTGACATACGACTCTCCCAAAAGCCTTCCGTCCTCCATAACCGCCGCCGAAGCGGCAACCGCCGAAGATTCCAGCGCCAATATCAGCATCTGCTCAAAGCCGCCCTTTCCATCCTGAAATCACTATCTTTCGTTCACAATCCTGCCCACCGTTCTGGAATTCCACACGGATCACATTTTCAGGCAGGGCATTTTCTATATTTTCGCTCCATTCGATGACAAGAACACTGTCTGTATCCAGATAATCAAAAAAACCGGTAGAATAGAGATCATCCCAACTGCCGACGCGGTACATATCAAAATGTTCGACGGTCAGACGCCCCACATACTCGTTAACCAGAGCAAAGGTCGGGCTGGAAACCACATCGCCTGCGCCCAGGGCTTTGACAAGCCCTCGGGTAAAGGTGGTCTTTCCCATACCCATACCTCCAAAAAAGGCGATCACTTCACCCCCGCGCAGGGTTTCCGCCAGCCGGGCCGCAAGCCTGGCCGTCTCTTCCGCCGAATGGGAAAAATATACCTGAGGTTCCATCAGAACAACCCGTGGATGACGTTGTTCTCATCCACATCAATCTTCTCTGCCGAAGGCACTTTAGGCAGGCCCGGCATCGTCATAATGTCACCTGCATAGGCCACTACAAAACCAGCCCCGCTGGAAAGCTTGAGATCACGTATGGTGATCCGGAATCCGGCGGGCCTGCCCAGAAGCTTGGGATCGTCAGAAAGGGAATACTGGGTTTTCGCAATGCAGACCGGCAGGGAATCGCCGCCCAGCGCCTTGATTTCCTTCAAGGACTTCAACGCCTGGTTTGTGAACACAACGCCGTCCGCACCATAGATATCCCCTGCAATCGCCTTCAGCTTATCTTCGATCGCTGCATCGATCGGATAGATCGGCGCAAAATGGGTATTTTCTTTTTCCCGGTCAATGACACTGCAAATCGTTTTGGCCAGTTCCATCCCGCCTTCGCCGCCTTTTGCGAATACCTCGGACAGAGCGTAGTCTACCCCAAGCTTCCGGCAGCAGTCATCTATTACCTGCAGCTCAGCCGCGGTGTCGGTATGAAACCGGTTGATGGCCACCACAACAGGCACGCCATACTTACGCATATTTTCCACATGGGCCTCTAAATTCACAATTCCCTTTTTCAGCGCCTCTACATTTTCCTCCGCCAGCTCCGCCTTAGGAACGCCCCCGTTATATTTTAAGGCGCGCACCGTCGCCACCACCGCTACGCAGGATGGGGCGAGGCCCGCCATACGGCACTTGATGTCCAAGAATTTTTCTGCGCCCAGATCTGAACCGAAGCCCGCCTCCGTAATGCAGTAATCTGCCAGCTTCAGCGCCAAACGCGTTGCGCGAACCGAATTGCAGCCATGAGCAATGTTCGCAAACGGTCCGCCGTGCATGACAGCGGGCGTTCCCTCCACAGTCTGTACCAGATTGGGATTGATGGCATCCTTCAGCAGAGCGGCCATAGCTCCTTCCGCCTTGATATCCCTGGCGTAGACCGGCCTGCCGTCATAGGTATAGGCAATCAGGATATTCCCCAGTCTGGCTTTCAAATCCTGCATGTCGGCAGCCAGGCAAAGGATAGCCATCACTTCGGAAGCCACCGTGATGATGAAGCCGTCCTCTCTGGGCACGCCGTTTACCTTGCCTCCCAGCCCCACCAAAATGTTGCGCAGGGCCCTGTCGTTCATATCCAGGCAGCGTTTGATGAGAATCCTACGCTGGTCAATTCCCAGAGCATTTCCCTGCTGCATATGGTTATCCAGCATAGCGCAGCAGAGATTGTTAGCCGAAGTGATGGCATGCATATCGCCGGTGAAATGCAAATTGATATCTTCCATCGGCAGAACCTGTGCATAACCGCCGCCCGCAGCGCCGCCCTTGATCCCAAATACCGGACCCAAGGAGGGCTCACGCAGGGCTATAATGGCATTTTTTCCTATTTTGGCCATAGCCTGTCCCAAACCTGCCGTCGTGGTTGTCTTCCCTTCTCCTGCAGGTGTAGGGTTGATCGCTGTCACAAGTATCAGCTTTCCGTCCGGCCTCTCTTTCAAACGGGCAAAGACGGATTCATTCAGTTTGGCCTTATATTTCCCGTAAAATTCCAATTCGTCTTCCTGAATACCCAAGTCCCCTGCAACATCGGCAATTGGCCTGAGTTTAGTGCTCTGGGCAATCTCAATATCAGTCAGCATAGGATTTTCACGCCTTTCCGGCCATGCTGGGGCACGGCCAAATAAAAGTTTTCTTTCCTCATGAATTATATTATATCTTGTCGGAATAGTAAAGCGAGAAATCTGCAAAATTCAGATGAGCCGATCCTAAAACACCATCTTCCTTCAAGAGGAAATTTTTACTTTTCTGGACACTGCTTTGTTTTTTAAAAAATAAAATAAAATAAAAGGGTCTTCTTAACTTTTTATACACGGCTTTGAAGGAGGCCCATGCTCTTTCACTATCTCTTATATTAAAATCTCGTGAAATTTAAACAAAAACCATCAAAACACACGTTTTGGTTTTGACATTTGCTGCTCCTGCGATTATAATAAAAAATATTGCAGGCTTGGAAAAAATTGTGTTTCCCGCTTTGTTTTTCCATACCATGCGATTTTTTCTTGCCATTGCTTTTTTGGGGCAAAATAGCAGGGAAAGATCTGGAGGTGAAAGTATTTTGGCAAAAGAGACCATGCAGGCTGTCAGCGAAACTGAAAAGCAGGCGCAGCAGCTTGTGAGGACTGCAAAGGAAAACGGCGAGCAGATTATTTCAGAGGCTGCCTCACAAAGCAGCCGGCTTATTGCAGACGCGGTAAAAGAAGCGCGAAAACGTGCGGATGTTCTTCGGGGCGTGGCACGGGCTGACGCGGAAAAACTGCGCGCCGCAGCTGTTGCAGATACGGAAAAAGAGACCGCCGCACTCCGGGAGCGGGCTGACAGCCGCCGCTTGGAAGCATCGCAGGCGATCTTGAAAATTGTGCTGGGGCAACCCTGAAGGAGGTCATACCATGGCGGTACTTGCCATGAAGCGCATCAGTATCTATGCGCTCAAAAGCAACCGCAAAAAAATTCTCGAGCTCTTGCAGCGAAGGGGCGCCGTGGAAATCGATTCTCCGAAAGAGGCGGACGACGTGTTTTCCAAAACAGATACCGCCTCTGCAAGGCTCACATTTGAAAAGAATGCGCAGCAGGCAGTAAACGCGGTCTCCATTCTAGACGGGGTCTCTCCTCCTGAGAAGGGGCTTCCGAAAATGCTGCTTGGCCGCACTCCAGTCACATTGGAGCAATATGAAAAGACTGCAGAGGCAGCGCCGGTTCACGCCAAAACCGCCTCACGGATTTTGGCCTTGGACAAAAGGATTTCCGACGAAACCGCCGAAATTCTACGGTTGGAAAGCCAACTGGACGCACTGACCCCCTGGCTTTCGCTGGATATCTCCATGCGGACTCTCGGGACCGGCAGTACCAATGTTTTCATCGGTTCTTTTCCGGAGGAATTGACGGAGGCTGATCTCAAGAACAAGCTCGCCTCTTCTCTGCCTGAAGCGGACGGAATCGAATTGGAGATCATCAGCAGCCAGTCCCAGCAGACCTGCGTCTTCCTTGTATGTCATTCTAAATTCGGCATGCAGGTAGAAAGTCTTCTGCGCTCCATGGGCTTTACCTATCCGGCAGCACCCTCCAAACGTCCTCCCGCAGAGCGCGCAGAGGAACTCAGGCAGAGAATTGCCAAAGCGAAAGAAAACAGCGCAAGGGCAGAAGCAGAGATCGCTGAATTAAAGGACAGTCGGGAAGCTCTGCTTTACACGGCGGATTACTACGCTATGCGGGCAGATAAGTACAGGGTACTGGGCGAATTATGGCAAAGTCCCCATACCTTCGTTGTAACAGGTTATGTGCCGGAACCCGACAGCCTGGCGCTTCAGCGGGAGTTAGAAGAACGTTATCAGGCTTTTGTGGAGCTGGAAACCCCTGAGACCGACGAGGATGTGCCAGTCAAACTAAAAAACAACAGGTTTTCCGCTCCGGTTGAACCTGTGGTAGAGGGATACAGCCTGCCGGCGAAGCATGAGGTGGATCCTTCCTCTGTAATGGCAATTTTCTACTATGTGCTTTTCGGCATGATGCTTTCCGACGCGGCTTACGGTTTCCTAATCTTCCTAATCTGCGGCGTGGTTCTGCTCAAATTCCGGAATATTGAGGAGAGCCTGCGAAAATCCCTCACCATGTTCATGTACTGCGGTATTTCCACTATGTTTTGGGGTGTGATGTTTGGAAGCTATTTCGGCGATGCCATACCGGTGATCGCCCGAACCTTCTTCAACACAGAAATCACTATTCCCGCCCTTTGGTTCACGCCTTTGGACAATCCTATGAAGCTGCTTCTCTTCTCCTTCCTGCTGGGAATTGTCCATCTGTTTACCGGTTTGGGCGTACAGTTCTACCAGCTCGTCAAAAGAAGAAAATTTGCCGACGCCCTCTATGACGTAGTCTTCTGGTATTTTCTGGTGGGCGGGCTGATCATCTTCCTGCTCTCCACAGACATGTTCCATAACATGATGAGCCTATCCTTCCAATTCCCCTCCATTGTGGGCACCATTGCCGCGGTGTTTGCGGGGGTCGGGGCTGTCGGCATCATCGCCACCTCGGGAAGAGAATCCAGAAGTCCGGTCAAGCGGCTGCTGAAAGGCCTTTATGGGCTCTACAATGTTTCAGGATATCTCAGCGATATCCTCTCCTATTCCCGATTGTTGGCTCTGGGGCTGGCCACAGGCGTAATCGCTACCGTCTTCAACCAAATGGGCAGTATGTTGGGCGGAGGAGTTGTAGGCGCCGTTTTCTTCACCCTGGTATTTATCATCGGTCACGCCATGAATCTGGCCATCAACCTGTTGGGCGCTTACGTGCATACCAACCGCCTGCAGTATGTGGAATTCTTCGGCAAGTTTTACGAGGGCGGAGGACGCAAGTTTGAGCCTTTTGCTGCGAAAACAAAATATTTTAAAGTTACGGAGGAAAAATAAATGAACATCAGTGCTTTGGACCTCATTTTTGATTGGGACACCTTGGGAATCGTATTCGCTCTGCTGGGCGCAGTCCTGGCCGCTCTGCTCGGCGGAATTGGTTCCGCCATCGGTGTTGGCATGACCGGACAGGCAGCTGCCGGCGTCGTCACGGAGGACCCCGGAAAGTTCGGCAAGGTGCTTGTGCTTCAGCTTCTTCCCGGTACCCAGGGCATCTACGGCCTGCTTATCGGCTTTATCACCCTGACCCAGATCGGTATTCTCGGCGGCAATTCTGATATCAGCCTGGCAAAAGGCCTGCTGTACCTGGCCGCATGTCTCCCCATGGCCATTGTAGGCTTGGTTTCTGCAAAATGGCAGGCTCGTGCTTCTGTTTCCAGCATTTCCCTGGTTGCGAAAAAGCCCGATCAATTCGGCAAGGCAATGATCTTCCCTGCCATGGTGGAAACCTACGCAGTGTTGGCACTGCTCATCTCCATCCTTTCCATCTTCAGCATCGGCGGCCTGAGCGTATGATGATCGCCGCACAAGTAACCACAGGTAAGGAGGAGCGCTGATGACCGGTTTAGAAACCATACTCCATGCAATTACCAGCGATGCTGAAACCGCAGCCGCCGAGGAACTGGAGCAGGCCCGCCAAAAGGCCGACACAATTCTGACAGAGGCCAAGGCTGAAGGTGCGAAAAAAGCTCAGATCATCCTCCAGGAAGGCGAATCGGAAGCTCAGGAAATCCGGGAACGCGCAAAATCCGCTGCACAGCTGGACCGGCGCAACCGGATGCTCAACTTTAAACAGCAGCTGATTCAGGAAGCGATTGATGAAACCCGCAGTAAACTGGAAAATGCGCCGGAGCTGGAATATTTTCAGATTCTATTAAAGCTGATTTCAAAATTTGCCCTTCCGGGAGAGGGAGAACTTCGTTTGAATGGACGAGATCTTGCCCGTCTTCCTGCTGACTTTACCGCCCAGCTCAGTCAGGCGGCGCCGGAATCCAAACTCACTCTTTCCGGGGAGCCCAGCAGTATTGAAAGCGGCTGTCTTCTGGTATACGGCGGAATTGATATTAACTGTACTTTCCAAGCTATATTTGAGGATGCCGCCGATGAGCTGCGGGATGCGGTGGGAACCATTCTGTTTCAGAATGCCTGAGACCGGCAGTGTAAACCTGCGGCTCTCCCCCATCCATAAAATGGCTATAACTTTCTAGCAGCGTGCTGGTTTTCCGGCGGCAAATTGCTGCCGGAGCTGTGCATTACAAAAGGAAAAAATCGTGTCCCGGAGAAAGGAAGTTGGTCCTATACATGAGTGAAGATTATATCTATGCGGTGGCCCGCGTTCGTTCCAGAGAGCTTACACTCCTGAGCCGGCCGGACCTCGATCAGCTCATGGCCTGTAAAAGCTTTGAAGAGTGCCTGAGGGTACTTCAGGATAAGGGCTGGGGGCATGGCGTCTCAGTTTCAGCGGAGCAGCTGCTGGCCGAAGAAGAGGAAAAGACCTGGGCTTTCATTCGTGAGCTGACGGATGATCTGACTCCCTTTGATGTGCTCCTCTACCCCATCGATTACAATAATATAAAGGCGGCAGTCAAAACTGTGGTAACGGGAGCCGCCCCCCACCAGGTATTTCTGAAGGGCGGCACTGTGGATCCGGATCTTCTGCAAAAAGCGGTGAGAGAAAATGATTTCTCCGTTCTTCCGGAAGACATGGCGCAGGCGGCGGAAAGCGCTTACCACACTCTGCTCCAGACGGGGGATGGGCAGCTCTGCGACGTCATCCTGGATAAGGCTTGCCTGCTGGGTATTCTGCGCTGCGGACGGGAGAGCGGGAGTGAGCTTCTGGCCGGGTATGCTGAGCTGATAACCGCCACTACAGATATCAAAATTGCGGTACGGGCCTGCAAAACCAAAAAGAGCAGGGCTTTTCTCGACGCTGCCCTGGCTCCCTGCAGCACTCTTGACGTGGATTCTCTGGCTGCCGCGGCCTGCAGGGAACTAGAAGAGGTATTTGTCTATTTGTCCGCCACAGAATATGCGGAGGCTGCAAACAGATTGAAGGAATCCAACTCTGCCTTCGAAAAATGGTGCGATGACAGGGTAATGGGCCTGATCAAAGAACAAAAGTCCAATCCCTTTACAATCGGTCCTCTCCTTGCCTACATCATCGCCCGGCAGAACGAAATCAACATGGTACGTATCATCCTCTCCGGAAAGCTCAATGAACTGCCGGACAGCGTGGTTCGGGAAAGACTGAGGGAATTGTATGTATAGAATAGCTGTTGTGGGCGACCGGGACAGTATCTACGGCTTTGCCGCCCTGGGTTTGGAAACCTTTCCCGCAGAAAGCAGTGAGGAGGCCGCAAAGCGGCTTCGTCTGCTGGCAGACCAGGATTATGCCGTCATTTACCTGACTGAAACCCTGGCTTCAGAGCTGGAAGAGGAACTGGAGCGATACCGGGAAACCCTTTTGCCCGCCGTCATTTTGATTCCGGGAGTACGCGGAAACACGGGCATGGGGATTCAGATGGTTAAAAAATCCGTAGAACAGGCAGTAGGTTCCGATATCATCTTTAATGAAAAATAGGGCAGCGTTTCCCAAATTGGGAAAGCCAGCTGCTGTTTCAATGGAAAACAGAAAGAAACGGGCGGCCCATTGGGACAGAGTTTTACCTGCCGCAGCCCGGAGAAAGGAAGATGGTCACAAACATGAGCAAAGGCACCATCAAAAAAGTGGCCGGTCCTCTGGTCATCGCCAAAGGCATGCGTGACGCCAATATGTTCGACGTTGTGCGTGTCAGCGACAGACGGTTGATCGGCGAAATCATAGAAATTCATGGCGACGAGGCCTCCATTCAGGTCTATGAGGAGACCTCCGGACTGGGACCGGGCACTCCTGTGGAGTCCACGGGAGAACCCATGAGCGTGGAATTGGGGCCCGGCCTGATCAGCAGTATTTATGATGGAATTCAGCGTCCTTTGGACGCAATCATGAAAATTTCAGGAAACAACCTGCAGCGGGGCGTGGAAGTTCCTTCCCTGAAGCGGGATGTGGCCTGGGATTTTGTGCCCGCTGTAAAAGTCGGAGATTCAGTCAGCGCCGGAGATATCATCGGTACGGTTCAGGAGACGGAGATCGTCTCTCACAAAATCATGATTCCGCCAGGGGTACTCGGCACCATAAAGGAAATCCGCGGCGGTAATTTTACCGTCACGGAAACTGTCGCCGTCGTGGAAACGCCAGACGGCGGAGAAAGGGAAATTGGCCTGATGCAGAAATGGCCGGTGCGCAGAGGACGGCCTTACCTTCGTAAGCTTTCCCCCGATATGCCTCTGATCACAGGCCAGAGGGTCATCGATACCCTCTTCCCCATTGCCAAAGGCGGTGTGGCAGCCGTGCCCGGTCCCTTCGGCAGCGGCAAAACCGTGGTGCAGCACCAGCTGGCCAAATGGGCGGAAGCAGACATCGTCGTCTACATCGGCTGCGGGGAGCGCGGCAATGAGATGACGGACGTTCTAAACGAATTCCCGGAACTGGTAGACCCTAAAACCGGGTATTCTCTGATGAAACGCACCGTGCTGATTGCCAACACCTCCGATATGCCCGTGGCTGCCCGTGAAGCCTCCATTTACACGGGAATTACCATTGCGGAATATTTCCGGGACATGGGGTATTCTGTCGCTCTGATGGCTGACTCAACCTCCCGTTGGGCCGAAGCGCTCCGTGAAATGTCCGGTCGTCTGGAAGAGATGCCCGGTGAAGAGGGGTACCCTGCCTATCTGGGTAGCCGCCTGGCCCAATTCTACGAGCGGGCAGGACGGGTCATCACGCTGAGCAGCGGAGAAAGAGAAGGCGCACTCTCTGTAATTGGGGCCGTCTCCCCTCCTGGCGGCGATATTTCCGAGCCTGTCTCTCAGGCCACGCTTCGCATTGTCAAGGTATTCTGGAGCCTGGATTCCTCATTGGCCTACAAGCGGCATTTTCCGGCCATCAACTGGCTCACCAGCTATTCCCTTTATCTCGACACCATGGAAAAATGGTTCGATGCCAATGTGGCCCCGGACTGGGTAGAGCTGCGTACAAAGCTTATGCGCCTGCTGCAGGATGAGGCAGAACTGGAAGAAATTGTACAGCTCGTAGGTATGGATGCCCTTTCTTCGCCCGACCGGCTGAAGCTGGAAGCGGCGCGCTCCATCCGTGAAGACTTTCTGCATCAGAATGCCTTTGACGAGGTGGACACCTACACCTCTCTGGAAAAACAGCATGACATGATGCTTTTGATCGTCCAGTACTATGAGAAGGCGCAGGCCGCTCTCTCCGGCGGAATGGATATTGAGACTCTGATTTCCCTGCCGGTACGGGAGCAGATCGGACGCTTCAAATATACTGACCCCGATCAGGTACGGGAAACCTTCGAGCAGGTATCCAGCCAGATCGATCAGGAAATTTATGACGCTTCGCAGAAAAAGGAGGACTTCTGATGCCAAAGGAATACAGAACCATTCAGGAGGTAGCCGGTCCTCTGATGCTGGTGCGGAACGTGGAAGGCGTCACCTATGACGAGCTGGCTGAAATCGAGCTTTTCAGTGGGGAAAAACGCCGCTGCAAGGTGTTGGAAATCAACGAGGGCAACGCCCTGGTACAGTTGTTTGAAAATTCAACCGGTATCAACCTTTCCAACAGCAAGGTTCGTTTTTTAGGCCGCAGTATGGAACTGGGCGTCAGTGAAGATATGCTGGGAAGAGTCTTTGACGGTCTGGGCCGCCCGATTGACGGCGGCCCGGATATCCTGCCCGACCGCCGCGCAGATATCAATGGCCTGCCCATGAACCCCGCCGCCCGGAATTATCCTCAGGAATTCATTCAGACCGGCGTCTCCGCCATTGACGGCCTGAACACTCTGGTGCGCGGACAGAAGCTTCCTATCTTCTCCGCCAGCGGTTTGCCCCATGCCCAGCTGGCCGCACAGATTGCGCGCCAGGCCAAGGTGCGCGGTACCAACGATCCCTTTGTCGTTGTCTTTGCCGCTATGGGTATCACCTTTGAGGAATCCGACTATTTTATTCAGAGCTTCAAGGAAACAGGGGCCATCGACCGAACGGTGATGTTTGTAAACCTTGCGAACGACCCTGCTGTGGAACGTATTGCCACTCCACGTATGGCTCTGACCGCAGCGGAGTATCTTGCCTTTGAAAAAAATATGCATGTACTGGTTATTCTCACCGACATTACCAACTATGCCGACGCCCTGCGTGAGGTTTCCGCAGCACGGAAGGAAGTTCCCGGACGGCGCGGATATCCCGGATATATGTATACAGACCTGGCTTCCCTGTACGAACGGGCCGGACGGCAGAAAGGGAAAAACGGTTCCATTACTTTGATACCCATCCTCTCCATGCCGGAGGATGACAAAACCCACCCCATTCCCGACCTGACCGGCTATATCACCGAAGGTCAGATTATTCTGAGCCGTGAGCTTTACCGTAAAAATGTCTCTCCGCCCATCGACGTTCTCCCCTCTCTGTCCCGTTTGAAGGATAAAGGAATAGGAGACGGCAAAACCCGGGCAGACCATGCCAGCACTATGAACCAGCTGTTTGCCGCCTATGCGCGAGGCAAAGAAGCAAAGGAATTGATGGTGGTATTGGGAGAAGCCGCACTGACGGAAATCGACAAGCTGTACGCTAAATTTGCCGACGCCTTTGAAAGTGAATACGTCTCCCAGGGATACAGCACAAACCGGGATATCGAGGAAACGTTGGATCTGGGTTGGAAGCTTCTTTCAATTCTGCCCAGAAGCGAACTGAAGCGGATCAATGATAAGTTCCTCGACCAGTACTACGGAAAGGTGTGATGACCCTTGGCCGGACGCACACAGGTAAATCCCACCCGGATGGAGCTGACGAGGCTGAAAAAAAAGCTTGTCACCGCAACCCGGGGTCATAAGCTCCTGAAAGATAAACGCGACGAGCTTATGCGGCAGTTTCTGGATAAGGTGAGAGAGAACAAACGCCTTCGTGAACGTGTGGAAAACGGGATCCAGGCAGCCAACAAGAACTTTCTGCTGGCCAGGGCCGGCATGCAGGACGAAGTGCTCAATACTGCGCTGCTTGCTCCGAAACAGAAAGTCACGCTGGAAAGCGAAACAGAAAACGTCATGAGCGTGGATATCCCGAAGTTCACCTTTAAAACACGTACTCCTGACGAAAATGATATCTATTCCTATGGCTTTGCTTTTACTTCCAGTGATCTGGACGGAGCTGTGAAATCTCTGTCCGATATATTCCCCGACATGCTTAAACTTGCGGAATGTGAAAAAGCCTGCCAGCTGATGGCCGCGGAGATCGAAAAGACACGCCGCAGGGTCAATGCCCTGGAGCATGTGATGATCCCGGAGCTGCAAGAAAACATCAAATATATCACCATGAAGCTGGATGAAAACGAGCGTTCCACTCAGATCCGCCTGATGAAAGTAAAGGATATGATGCTCAAGGAAGCGCATGGATATGAGGATTATCTCAACGGATAGGCAAAGTTATTTCGACAAGTTCCGGCTGAGCACGGAGAGCCTCTCCGTGTTTTACGGATCCGGGTGCTCTGCTGCAAGATGCAGCAGAGCACCCTTTTTCTTGCTTTTCCGGGCTTATCCGGCTATAATGAAACGCAAAGACATTAAGGAGGGAATTTACAATGCTTGATGATATCTGCTGCCTGGAAACGCAGCTGCCCGAAGATATTGAAAAGGCAAAATGGTGCGGCGATTTTGCAAGGGCCGGGCGGCTGATAGCCCAACGCCTGCAGAATCCCAAGACCCCGGCTTTTCTGAGAGAGCGGCTTGCTTTGGAGCAGGAAATCCTGCTGCGCCTGCCGCTGGATTACTGTTACAGCGAACCGGAGGCTTTGCGCCTGATCCGGAAAGACATTCCTGACTTCACCGAAGATGAGCTCCTTTCCCTGGAGGACAGCGGCGCTGTGGATTGGATCTACCGCGAAGGCAAACCATACCTATCCCGCAGATTTTACGAGACCCTGCTGAAAGTCCATCCCGATATTTCCCGAAGGGCAGGTATAAAGGAAGCGGATACAGTTTCTGAAAAGCAGCTGTTGTCAAACACGCTTGCATGGATGAAAGAAAAAGGTTCTGATTCCTGGCACATTCGCCTGAAGGCCTCTCTTGCGATCGACGACCAAGCCTTTCGGCCCGGTGAGTTGCTGAAGGTCCATCTGCCGCTTCCAAAAGAAGCTGAAAATATGCGAAACGTGAAGCTTCTGGCATGCTCTCCCGAAGCGTTTCATATTTCCGCTCCTGATGCGCCGCAGCGCACTGCCTATTTTGAATGCACTCCAGATAAAAATATCCCCTTCACTGTGGAATACGAATATGACGCCTGTGTGACTTACACCATGCCGGATGCTGCGCAGGTCTCCTCAGCCCAGCCGAATTTCTGTACGGAAGAACAATCCCCGCACATCGTTTTTACGCCCACCATCCGGAAACTTTGTACAGAACTCAGCGGCGGAGAGACCAATCCCCTTCTTTTGGCCCGGCAGTTCTACAAATATTGCACAGAGGCCGTCACCTACTCCTATATGAGGGAATACTTTACCATCCTTCAGATTCCTGAATATGCCGCGCTGAATCAAAAAGGGGACTGCGGCGTACAAGCGCTGTTGTTTATCACACTCTGCCGCTGCGCAGGAATCCCGGCACGCTGGCAGTCCGGACTCTTTGTTACACCCTATTCCCAGGGCTGTCATGACTGGGCCCAATTCTATATTGCGCCCTACGGCTGGCTCTTTGCCGACCCCTCCTTTGGCGGCAGCGGTTACCGGTCAGGGAACTTCGAAAAACAGGAGCACTATTTCGGCAATCTGGATCCCTTCCGCATGGTGGCCAACTCTGAATTTCAAAAAGCTTTTGATCCTCCCAAAATGCAGCTTCGCTCCGATCCATACGATAATCAGAAGGGCGAGGCGGAATATGACGGCCACGGTTTGCTCTGGAACGAACTGGAGGCCAGTTGGGAGCTGCTGGAGATGCGGCGCAATCCCTGACTTTACTCCGCTTTCAAATGTATCATATTGCTGTAAAGAAAGGATGACCGTCAAACATGGAGGTAACACTGGGCATCGACATCGGCGGTTCTACAACAAAAATTGCAGCTCTTCTGGACAGGAAGCAGCTGCTTGCTTCCCTTCAGGTCGAAACACCGGATCAGATCACTTCGTTATATGGTGCTGTGGGTAAACTGCTCTACGAAAACAGCCTGCCCTTGGAACAGATTTCAGAGATTGTACTCACAGGAGTAGGCTCTACCCATATCCGGGAAGATATCTACGGCATTCCCACCTATAAGGTGGATGAGTTCTCTGCTATTGGATGCGGAGGCCTTACGCTCTGTGGTCTCAAAGAAGCCACTGTAGTCAGTATGGGAACTGGTACTGCTTTTGTCCGGGCAGAACGCAGCGGCTACCGGCATTTGGGCGGAAGCGGCGTCGGCGGTGGGACTCTTGCAGGGCTTTCCCGCCAGCTATTGAATGAGACCCAGGTATCTGCTGCCGCTGAACTGGCAGAAAGGGGAAATTTAAGCCAGGTGGATCTGCTGGTGGGTGACATCAGCGCCGGTTCCGTCGCCAGCCTCTCCCCCGAAGTCACTGCGGCAAACTTTGGAAAACTGCATTCCCATGCCGCAAAGGCTGATCTGGCAGCGGGATTGGTCAATCTGGTCTTCCAGACGATCGGCGTTCTGGCTTGTTTTTCCTGTCTCGACTGGGAGAATAAAACCATCGCCGCTGTGGGAACCCTCGCCACACTCCCTTCCGCAAAACGGATTCTGGAAGAAGTGGGATCCCTGCACGGAACGACATTCCTGATACCCGAAAACGCCGAATACGCCACAGCGATTGGTGCTGTCATACAATTTTTCCATGAAAAAGATGACGGAAAAAAAGTGCATTCCTAAAACGGGAATGCACTTTCTTCATTCTTTAAAAAAACTTTATTCCTTGGAGAACTGATCCTTTGCCACACCGCAGATCGGGCAAACCCAGTCCTCTGGAATATCTTCAAATCTGGTGCCGGGAGCAATTCCGTTATCCGGATCCCCCACCTCAGGGTCATAGCGGTAACCGCAGATGTCACAGACATAAACATCCATTGTCAACGTCCTCCTTCTTTTGATAATGTCAGGGATATCCCTTGCAGTAGATAATATTCCACATTTTTACTTTTTTTATTCTTCATTAGAAATATTTAATTATTTTTTTCACTACCTATTTTCTCCCCATAAACTCTTTTGATCCAGCCTCATTGCGGGAATCTTGATTCTATGGTATGATAAATTTGGCTATAAATTTTGTTAGGGGAGCGTTGAAACAATGAAATTATCTTTCCGCTGGTATGGAGAAGACGATCCGGTAACCCTGAGAAATATTCGACAAATCCCGGGCATGCAGTCCATCGTCACCGCTGTGTACGATGTGCCAGTAGGCGAGGTCTGGAGCAGGGACAGTATTGCCCGGCTGAAAACTCTGACCGAAGAGGCCGGGCTTTCCTTCGATGTCATTGAAAGCGTGCCTGTCCATGAGGATATCAAGCTCGGAAAGCCCTCAAGAGACTGGTTTATTGAAAATTACTGTGAAAATATTCGGCGTTTAGGAGAAGCTGGTGTACAATGTGTTTGTTATAACTTCATGCCTGTCTTCGACTGGACCAGAACGCAGCTGGATCATATGCTTCCCGATGGATCCACATCTCTGGTCTATTATGCGGAACAGGTGGATCAGGTGAATCCGCTGAAAAGCGACAGCGATCTGACTTTGCCGGGATGGGACGCCAGCTATACGCGAGAAGAGTTACGGGCAATTGTCTCCCAATATCAGGAAATAACCGAGGAGGATCTTTGGGAGAATCTCCGTTATTTTCTGGAGCGGGTAATCCCTGTGGCCGCAGAAGCAAATATCAATATGGCCGTGCATCAGGATGATCCCTGCTGGAGCATCTTTGGCCTGCCCCGCATTTTGACAGGAGAGCAAAACCTGGACCGGTTCCTGAAGCTGGTAGATGATCCTCACAACGGGCTTACCCTGTGCTGTGGCTCCCTGGGCTGCTCTCCCAAAAACGATGTGCCGAAGCTGGCGGCCAAGTATGCTGGAATGGGCAGGATCCACTTTGTCCATCTGCGAAACGTACAGATCCTTGAAAACGGCTTCGAGGAGCGCGCTCATCTTAGCAGCTGCGGCTCTCTTGACATGTATGCTATTGTGAAGGCTCTGTGTGAAAATGGATTCGATGGATTTGTCCGCCCAGACCATGGCAGAATGATTTGGGGCGAAACTGGCCGGGCAGGCTACGGCCTCTATGACCGCGCTCTGGGAGCCGCCTACCTCAACGGTTTGTTTGAAGCCGCAAAGAAGGAAATAAACCATGTGTGAAATCTCAATCAGAACCATGACAGTTCAGGATTACCCGCTGTTCGACGTAATGGAGAGCGCCCTGCACCGGATGCACCAGCAGGCCCGGCCCGATCTCTTTGCCGAACTTGCCCATCCCTGTTCCAGAGCAGAGTTCTCCCAGATGATACAAGATTCCCACCGGGAGCTGTTCCTTGCAGAATGGAAGGGAAAACCTGCGGGTATGTGTGACCTGCTGCTGTGTGAGTCCTCCCCAAACCCCATACTGCTGCCCCAAAAGAGCGCACACGTCGATGACATCCTTGTCTTGGGAGAATTCCGCCGGAAAGGTGTGGGAACAGCCTTGTACGAGGAAGCTCTTTGCAGGGCAAAGCGTTTCGGTGCAGAGCATCTGGAGCTGATGGTGTGGGCTTTTAATGAAAGTGCCCGGAAATTTTACGAAAAATGCGGAATGACCCTGCGGTCTTTCGTGATGGACATGAAGCTGGAAGGAGAAACAACATGAAAAAGGAAGAAACTTTTCAAATCCTGGAAGAGTATCTCAAAGGGATTCCTGTCTATAACACCCATTCCCACCACCTGCCCGCAGAACAGCTGACTGACGTAGGGCTTGACTATCTGCTAGCCCACTCCTACCTGAATGAAGAATGGGAGGACTGCGGTGTCCCCGGCAAAGAGGACTTTTACCGGCGTTTCCGTGACCGTTCCTTCTATCTCTGGATAAGTCGGGCGCTCACGGAAATCTACGGAATTCCCGACCCTCTGAGCCCCGAAAATTGGGAGAAAACAGATCAGGCTGTCCGGGCTGCTTATCAGGATCCGTCGCACCATACCAGAATTCTGGAGCAGAACTGCGGTTACCAACATGTGATTGTGGACGCCTATTGGAACCCCGGCGAAAAACGCACCGACTCACCTGTTTTTGAGCGCACCTACCGCATCAACCAATTCCTGTACGGCTACAATCTCACTGCCGCAGATCACAATGGAAACAATCCTTATCAAAATTACGGCTGGAAATTTTTTGGAGACTTTGATCGCTATGTGGAACAGGTGCAGAGAAAAATGGAAGAGGCCGCAGAAAGCGGCTGTGTCGCCTTCAAATGCGCTTCCGCTTATGACCGCGGTCTGGACTTTGAAGCTGCGTCCAAAGAGGATGCTCAAAAAGCTTTTGCGTCTGCCGATCCCACAGAACAGGATATCTTCCATTTCCAGAACTATATCTTCCAGGAAATCTGCAGAATCTGCGCCGGGCTCGACATACCCTTGCAGGTTCACACCGGTTTGGGAAAGATGCAGAAGAGCAACTGCCGGTATCTGACCGAAGCCATACGCAGGAATCCGCACACAAAATTTGTCCTGTTCCATGGCAGCTATCCCTGGCTGGATGATCTGTGCGGACTGGCCTTTTCCTTCCGAAACGTCTATGTTGATCTCTGCTGGCTTCCTATCATCTCTACCGCAGCAGCGGAACGTCTGCTTTCAGAGGTTTTGGATATCTGCGGTGCCGATCGGATTTCCTGGGGCTGCGACACCTGGATGTCCGAGGACAGTCTGGGTGCTTTACTGGCCGTACGCAAAGTGCTGGCAGAGGTGCTCTCACAGCGGATTGAAACCGGCCTTCTCTCTTTGGAACGTGCCAAAGAACTCTGTGAGAGGATTCTCACCGTCAATGCTGAACGGCTCTATCATAAAAATAAGGAATAACTAAAGGAGGAATTTTCGTGAAACTGGGCATTATCATGCAGCCGGAAAGCGGATGCTTTGAGCGCGCCAAGGAGTTGGGGCTCGACTTTGTGGAATTCGACTGCAATCCCGTCGAATATTTTGGACGGCCTGTAGAAGAGCTTTGGAACAGCAGGGAAACGCTGAAGGAGGAAAGCAGGCGGACCGGTGTGGAGGTAGGCGCCGTAGGGCGCTGGGCCAGCCGTATTCTGGACAGGACAGGAGCCGTAATTCAGGAAGAATGGACAGCGGTAAAGCGCGTCATTGATTTCGGCGCTTACCTTGGCGCCAAGTATTATCTCTGCAGCGTAGCCTATGTGGAAGAACTCTCCTATTACCAGAACATTACCGCCGCCATTAAAGTTCTCAATCAAATTGTGGCCTATGCAAAAGAGAAGGGCATGGAATGTGCCATTGTCAACTGTATGATGGGAGGAAATTACATCCGTACCCCAGAGCAATGGAAGCTTGTACTCAGCGAGGTACCTGGGCTGGGAATCAAATATGATCCCTCTCACAGCTTTGTCCACGGCGGCCAGAAGGGAGCCTATCTGGAAGAGGGCCTGGAGTGGGGCGATCATTTCAAATATTGCCATATCAAAGGCGTAATTCAGAGAGGCGAATCACAGGAACCTGATATGTGGAAAAATTACAGTTTCATGGAGAGGCATCCTGAACTGAAAGAAGAATTTCTGGCGCAGATGATGCACCAAAAAAACAACTGGTATGACAATCCGCCCGCGGGTATTGATGTGATCAATTGGAGAGCCTTTTTTGCCATTTTGTATAAATACGGATATGACGGTTATCTGGCCATTGAACCGCATTCCCAGACCTGGCAGGGGGAAAAAGGAGACAAAGGCCTTCGCTACACCATTAAGTACATCCGTGAATTGATGATTCTCGATTGATAAACCGCAAAAGAGACGTGCCGCAGAAGCTGAATTCTGCGGCACGTCTCTTTTCATCTCAATAAATTCCCAAATAAGGATCCGGATTCACCCGGCTTCCGCCGTAATACACCTCAAAATGGAGATGATAGCCAAATGAATAGCCTGTATTCCCCACATATCCGATCGTCTGTCCCTGCTCAACATACTGGCCCGGTGTTACCGCTAATGAACTGCAGTGAGCGTACCGTGTAGAGTAATCCTGATTATGCCAGATAAGCACATTATTGCCCCAGGACCAATGATATTCCGCGCTGATCACCTGCCCCGCCTGCGCAGCCACAATTGGAGTTCCATAGTCGGCGCCAATATCCAAACCATTGTGGGGTCCATTATCGTACATATCACCGAAATGGCCTGTGATATTGCCGTAGCTGATGCCGGGCAGCGGCCAGATAGGCTGAAAGGAATCACTCATGCCCGGAGTGACCGGAGGTACATCTCCTCCGCCTCCATTCGCTGTGTTTTTCTCTGCTTCCTCTCTGCGTTTGCGCTCCTCTTCATTGCGCTGTTCAATGAGCGCCTGCAGCTCCTCTTCCAGCGCAGCGTCCTCCTCCTCATTCTGTGCAATGACATCCTGTGCTGCAAGCTGTTGAGATTCCAAATCCGCAATTACCACATTATTTTCCTCATGAAGGGACGTCAGCTCTTTTTGTGCAGCCTCCAGCTCCCGCTTTGCATTGGTTTCCGACTCCCGCATCTTTGCCAGGTCCTCTCTGTCTTGGCGGGTCTTCTCCAAATACTCCTCTATTTTGTCTAAAAGAGCCTGATCGTGCCGGGCAACTGCAGCAGTCATTTCCATTTTCATGGAGAAATCGGCAATACTGGTGGAATTCAGCAAAATTTCCAGCGTACCGGCATCTCCGGTCATATAGAGCGCCTTAATCCGCTCCGCGAACAAGGCCAGTGTGGCCTCATACTCTTTTTTAGATTCCGCAAGGCGCTGCTCCAGCTCTCCAATGCGGGAGTCCATCAGTTGAATGGATTCCCGAGAAGTATCGATTTTCTGCTCAGTTAAAGAAATTTTTTCTTCCAAAGCTTCTTGATATTCCAAAAGCTTTTCCTCATCTGATTTCAGAATCTCAATTTTTTCTTCCAGTTCTTCCTTTTCCTGCCGCAGCTTTTCTTGCGCTGCCTCCACTTCCTCAATAGTCTTCGCAATCGCTCCGGAGGGCAGGACCAGCCATAAAGCCAGCAGCGCCGTCATGACCCGGAAAAACCGTTTTCTCTTTCGTTGCATGCTAAATTCTCCTCTCATCTCTCTGAAATCCGAATGCTCCGGCACACTCTCTCAGGATAAACATTTTTCCCGGATCCTTCGCATCAGCTCAGCTTTTTCCCGTTCCGGCAGAAAAGCTGCCTCTGCCGCATAAAATAGAAGATGATTTTCTTCGGATGCTGTCAGCCCCAACTCTCTCAGCAGAGAGTATTCACGGTTGAGCGTGGTTCCGGAAACCGTTCTATTATCCGAATTCACCGTCACGCACAACCCCTTCTGCAAATACCCGCGCAGCGGGAAATCGGAAGGAGTTCTGACTGCCTTTGTCTGCAGATTGCTGCTATAGCAGAGTTCCAAAGGGATTTTTCGTTCTAATAGCAGTTCTATCACTGCCGGATCTTCCGCTGCCCTCACCCCATGGCCAATACGTTTTGCCCCGATGGACACCGCTTCCAGGATTTCCTGAGGCCCTCCGGCCTCGCCCGCATGGATAGTAAAGGGGATTCCTTGGGCAGCGGCCCCGGCAAAAAGCTTTCGATATCTCACCGTAGGATACAGGGCCTCCGCCCCTGCCAGGTCCGCCGCGCAGACGCCATGCCCCAGATATTTTTCTGTTATACGCAGAGTCTCCTCATTTTCTTCGTCTCCCCCGCCCCGCATACAGCATAAGATGAGCTGTGAAGATATTTTTGCATTTTTCTTCAATCCGGCTTCCTGTCCGCACAAGGCTGCTCTCACCGCATCCTCCTGGGTCAGCCCCCGAACAGTATGCAACTGCGGAGCAAAGCGGATCTCCGCATAGAGAATACCTTCTCTCGCCAGTGAACCTATCAATTCCTCAACAGCCAGCTGTAGGGCTTCCGCGCTTTGCAGAACCAATTTAGGCAGCTCGAAACAGAGGAGATACTCATTCAGGCTTCTGCAGTCCGGCGGGGCAATCAACGCTTTTGCCAACTCCTGCAGATTGTTTGCCGGAAGGCTAATCCCCTGAAGCTCGGCCAGCTTCCAAACCACCCGGGGCGACAGCGAACCATCCAGATGCAGATGTAATTCTACCATGAACAGCTCTCCATTTCCTATTTCATTGAAAAATCACATCTATTATAACATAAAATATTAGAAAAGCATGAAAAATGAGAAAAAATGCAAAAACCATTGACAAGATGGTTAGTTTGTGCTAACTTTTTAGTATCATATTTTTTCGAAATATCTGATTGCGAGGGGCGTCTATGACATTGCAGGAAGGGACCTCAGGATCCCAATATCTTGTGGAAAAAACAGAACTGCCGGTCGAACTGGAGCGCAGGCTGGAAGCTCTGGGGCTGATCACCGGCAGCAAGGTTTCTGTCATGAGGAAAAAACGGAAGGGCGCGATGATCATCAAAGTTCGGGGCACACGTTTCGCCCTCGGAAGCGGCATTTCATCCCATATCGAAGTCAGGGGTGATGTATGATGGCGCATGAACTTTCCATCGGATTCGTGGGAAATCCAAACTGCGGAAAGACAACGCTTTTTAATGCCTATACCGGAGCCAACCTGAAGGTTGCCAACTGGCCCGGCGTTACCGTTGAAAAGAAAGAAGGCCGTTTTCAATATCACGACCATGAATACAAATTGGTCGACCTGCCCGGCACTTACAGTCTCACCTCTTATACCATGGAAGAGCAGGTTTCCAGGCAGTACATACTCAGCGACGATGTGGACGTCATCATCGATGTGGCAGACGCTTCCGCGCTGGAACGAAATCTTTACCTCACCCTTCAGCTCATCGAATTGGGGAAGCCAGTTATTTTGGCTTTAAATATGATGGATATTGTAGAAAAACGGGGCATGGAGATCGACACGCATCGTCTGCCTGAGATGCTGGGCATTCCTGTCATCCCAGTTTCGGCGCGCCGTAAAACAGGTCTTGATATTCTGATGCATGCAGCTTCGCACCATAAGGACCACCGGGAGGATATGCCCCTGATTCACCATCATCATTCGTCTGCGGGTATCCCGGAGCGCGGGCGCTCGCAAACTGCACAAACCCGGCATTCCCATCATCACCATCACCATCATCACCATCAGGAATACACAATGGTGTACAGCGATGAAATCGAGAATAAGATCGACCAGCTTCTCGAAGTACTCCGCGATAAGTATCCCTCGCTCAGGAATCCCCGTTGGTACGCCATCAAATTGCTGGAATCCGACAAGGAAGTTCTGAAACAATGTCCTATTGACCGTCCGGATATTCTGGACCGTAGCTATGAACAGGAGATTATCAATCAGAAATACGATTTTATCGATGAGATCATCCAGGAAGTGCTGGTAAATAAAGAAAAGAAAGAAGTCTTTACTGATAAAATCGACAACGTCCTGACCAATACCTGGCTGGGCCTTCCCATATTTCTTGGTATCATGGCACTGGTCTTTTTCCTTACCTTTACGGTGGGAGATTGGCTCAAGGGCTTCTTCGAAATGGGACTGGATTTGTTTTCCGGCGCCGTACTCTCCTCCCTTCAGGCAATCAATACCGCCCCTATGCTTATTTCATTGATTGTAGACGGCATTATCACCGGTGTAGGGGGAATTCTCACCTTTCTGCCCAATATTTTTATTCTGTTTCTGGCTTTGGCCTTTCTGGAGGACAGCGGCTATATGTCCCGGGTAGCCTATGTAATGGACGGAATCATGGGGAAACTGGGATTATCCGGCCGTTCTTTCATCCCCATGATCTTAGGTTTTGGCTGCAGCGTACCCGCTATTATGGCATCCAGGGCACTGGAAAATAAGCGGGACCGCTACAAGACCATGCTGATTACACCTTTTATGTCCTGCAGCGCCCGGCTTCCCATTTACGTTCTCTTTTCGGAAATGTTCTTCCCGGAGAAAGCCCTGCTGGTTGCATACTCAATGTATTTGCTGGGACTGGTAGTGGCAGTGCTTTCTGCCTTTTTTATGCATCTGCTCGATCGGAAGAAAACCCGTGAAAATTCCCTGCTGATAGAGCTGCCGGAATACAAGGCTCCCAGCGCGAGGACTATCGCCATTTATGTTTGGGAAAAGGTAAAAGATTATCTGACCAAAGCTGGCACTGTCATCTTTATCGCTTCCATACTCATGTGGTTCCTGTTGAATTTCGGTCCCTCCGGCTATTCCGCGGATATGTCACAGACTTACGGTTCTCTGCTCGGAAAATGGATTGTTCCCTTCTTTGCTCCTATTGGTCTGGGATATTGGCAGATAGTAGTGGCTTTGATCGCCGGTATCTCCGCCAAGGAAGTGGTGGTCTCCAGCTGTGCGGTGCTCTTCGGCATCTCCAACATCACTTCCAACGCAGGCATGTCTGCGTTTATGGGAACCTTGAGTTCCATTGGCTTCGGCGCACTAAACGCCTATGCCCTGATGACCTTTTCCCTGCTCTACATTCCCTGTGCCGCCACACTGGCCACCATCAAGAAAGAAACCGGCAGCTGGGGTTGGACTGGACTGACAGCCCTGTTCCAGATTGCCGTGGCTTGGGTTGTCACGTTTCTTGTCTACCATATCGGTCTGCTTATCGTCTGAAAGGAGGCAATTATGCCGCAGGTCTTTTCTACCGTTTTACTCTGTATTTTACTGGCCGCCGCACTTTTTTTCTCTGTCCGCAAGCTTTGGAAGGACAAAAAAAGCGGAAAATCCTGCTGTGGAGGAAGCTGCTCTTGCTGTTCGGGCTGCTCTGCCTACAGTAAAAATAGTCATACTCAAATGAATAAAAATCAAGATAAAAACATTCGACAGGCTTGATATCTATCCTGATTTAACGGTGATGACAGCAAAAAAAGGTCTCTGCCCGCGGGTTTCTCTCCCGCCGGACAGAGGTCTTTTAACTATCAAACCAGCTTTTCCTCCAACATCTCCTGAGCAGCAAGCAGCATGCCCAGCTGACCGCTGTGATAATTCAGTCCTCCCTGCATCCAGGCGGCATAAGGCTCCCGCAAGGGTGCGTCTGCAGAAAGTTCGATGGACGCCCCTAAGGTAAACGCCCCCGCAGCCATGATGACATCACTGTCGTATCCAGGCATAGGACTTGGCTCCGGAACAACGAAGGAGTCTACAGGAGCGCCTTTCTGTACACCTTTGCAAAATGCAACCAAAGCGGCCTTTTCCCGCAGCATCACAACCTGAATGATATCTGCCCGGGGCTCGTCAAAACGAGGTGTGACATCAAAACCCAGTTCAGAAAACAGCGCGGAAGCAAACACCGCCGTTTTGAGCGCTTCTCCAGTCACATGTGGAGCATGGAACGCGCCCAGGAATAATTCCCTGTTGTTTCCCAGTGTGCAGCCGATCTCACGGCCGGTTCCCGGAGTGGTCAGGCGGTAAGAGCACAGTTCCACCAAATCTTTTCTTCCGGCTATATATCCGCCTGTGGGGGCAATCCCTCCGCCCGGATTCTTGATCAGTGATCCAGCCATAATATCTGCGCCGTGAGTCAGGGGCTCGTCCCGCTCCACAAATTCTCCGTAGCAGTTGTCCACCATGACAATGCACTCCGGCGCCTTCCGCTTTGCAATTTCGGCGATCCGTTCAATCTCTCGCACAAAGAGAGACGGCCTTAGGCTATAACCCCGCGAACGCTGGATATATATCATACGGAATTCCGGCGAAATGCGGCGTTCCATCTCTTCATAATCAGGGGTTCCATCCGGCAGCAGATCAATTTGCTCATAGGAAATTCCAAATTCTTTTAAAGAACCGCTCTCTTCCCTTCCTGGAAGGCCGATAACTCCCTGAATGGTGTCATAAGGAGTTCCTGTAACACAGAGCATTTTGTCGCCGGGGCGGAGCATTCCGAATAAGGCCACAGTAAGCGTATGGGTGCCGCTGACAAAATTGTGGCGCACCAGAGCGTCTTCAGCTTCAAATGCATAGGCATACACTTGATCTAAGACGTCCCGGCCACGGTCTCCGTAGCCATAGCCTGTACTGCCTACAAAATGACTTTCGCTGACGCCTGCCCGTGTAAAAGCCGCCAGCATTTTCTGCTGGTTATAGCGCTGCACTTCCTCGATTTTCTGAAAATAAGGCTGCGCTCTGGTCTCTGCTTTCTCTGAAGCCTCCAGCAGTTTTGTATCTATATTAAAATAGGGAAACATCTTGCTACCTCCAACAGCTTATCCTATCAATGCAGTTTTGCGTATACCCAGGTATCCGTCTTGGCATAGTCCAGAGAGCGATAAAATTCCCTGTTCTTATCCTTCTCCCTTAGGGCATAAATGACCTTTCCCGGAAAGTAAGATTCCACCCTTTTGACAAGTTCAGAGCCGATTCCCTGCCGCCGGTACGCTTCCTTTACCGCCACAGAGGACAGAATTGCCGCATGGCCGTCGATGGACGAAACCAGGGCGCAGCCGCAAAGCTCGCCGTTTCGGTATTCCGTCGCTGCCAATGCCGCCTCATGCCTGAGCTTATGGGAGAGATCCAGATAGAAGGGTTCAAATTCATCAGCCATTCCGGTTTCTTCCAAAAGACCGTAAATGTCTCTAATATTGACTTCCGTACTCAGAACTGCTGCTTTCCCCTCTGAAGAGATGACCTTCTTCAGAACATCGCCAGAGTTTCCGACAGAAAGCGAGAGAGCTTCAGCATTCCGCACTGCGCACATAACCGCCTGTGCTCCAACGGCCCGCAGAAATTCCCTGCTTTCTTTTTCCTTCAACACTGTGCCGGAGAGTATCATCAAACCGTCTACCATACAGTAGACTACATCTGTCTCCGTATCCATCCAAAAACAAGCAAAACTCTTATCCAGACCATAGGCCAAAGCAATCGCTGCTATTTTGCAGCCAAACGCTGTTTTGCCGCAAGCCTGCAAAAGGCGCTGTTTCTGTTTTTCCTCTTCGATCATCGCAATCATAGCAACTTCCTTTCTGCAAAGGGCAAGATGAATTCCAGCCAATTTTCAAGACAGAGAAAAAAATGCCTCGCACTTCGCGAGGCACACGGTTTTCTATCCGATTACTTTCCAGTGAAGTACATAATTGCGTTCATAATGATGACGAAGACAAAAAAACCAACTGCAATGAACTTGGTCCAGCGGGCCAAAAACGCATCTACAGAACGGGCCTTATTCTTCGAAAGGAAAGTATCTGCACCACCGGTGATGACACCCACATTCTTCTGGCTTCCCTCTTGCAGCAGAACTACCAAGATGATGGCTACGGCAAACAGCAGCAACACAATTCCAAATACGATCTCCACAACGTTCATTTTATTCCATTCCTTCCTGAACCAAATCTTCTCAAAACTCACTTAAACAGCGAGTATCATCATACCATAAAATAGGCTATTTGGCAAGAGAGAGAATTAATTTTTTGCCGTTTTTGCATTGTATACCGCCAAAACAGAAAGAATAACCCTTATATCCAAAGCTTCATCGATTTTAGTTGACACAGGAATGCAGAACAGCTAGAATCTAATAAAGAACATATTCTTTTCGGTAAGGCGGAACATCTATGGATTTTTCCTTTCTCCTCTCCAATGATCTTATCAATGTAAGTGTAATTGCATGGATCAGCGCACAGCTGATCAAAACACTTCTGGATTTCATTAAGCATAAGCAGTTCGACAGACATCGTCTGGCTGGCGCGGGAGGAATGCCCAGTTCCCATTCTGCTGTAACCTGTTCTGTTTTGCTGACCTCCTATTATCTCTATGGTTTCAATTCTCCTATTTTTGCCTTATCTTTTGTATTTGCCCTTATTGTTATGTACGACGCCACCGGCGTTCGCTGGGCTGCAGGTCTTCATGCCAAGGCCATCAACCAGATTGTGGAGTATTTGGAAAAAGACGATGAAGAGAAAGGGAAACAAACCCTGCAGGAGCTTATTCCCCGGCTGAATGAATCCCTGGGCCACCGCGTTATCGAGGTAATCTGTGGTGCGCTGCTGGGTTTTGCCATAGCTGTGATCGCACATTTTTTAAGATAGAGGATTCATGTTGAAGAAGGAGCGGAACCTATGTGGTTCCGCTCCTTCTTCAACGTATTAAGAGAACAGGGAATCCACATAAGCCCGCATCTCTTTTTTAGATTGTATTTCATGGGTATGTGCGATAATCTCCCGCCGCTTCTCCTCTGGCAAAGAGGCAAATCTGTTCATAGCATTCAAATTCTGCGCCAATGCCATGCCTAATCCCATGGGAATCTCAGGGCCTTCGGAAAAATTATGATCTTGCTGTGTCTTTTGTTCCCGCATCCTTACTCACCTCGATTACAACCAAATCATAACTCTAGTGTTCCCTATTCCTATTTGCCTATCCGCTTTTTGACAACGACAAACAACCAACAGCCCGCCACTGCGAGTACAACATAGACCGCGATATAGGCAAGATACATGCATCCTCTTCCTTTCACCGGATGTGTGCAGGCTCACTGAGCTTTCATAAGGCCAAAATCCGGCTTCCGCCCAGGCTTAAGCGTCGTTTTTTCCCTCTAAGTGATCAAAAGCTTCCCAAGCTCTATCTTCAGTTTCAAAGACGCCGGTTTGTATGGCCTGTATGAAAATCGGAATTTCACAATCTGTCCATTGCGCTAAAAATTCTGATGTCAAATCCGGATTCAGCCGAATGGCCGAATAGACCGGAGGCGTTTCTTTTTGGGGCATTAGGATATTCTGCGTGCTGCGGTTTCTGTAGTATAGGTATTCACCCTCTTTTGTCCAATATTCCCCTGTTTTGTTCCGTCCGGTATTTTCCGAAAAATCCAGGGGAAGAAAGAAATCATTGACAAGAGTACCAAGTTCCAAGATGTCAACACCTTCGGCCTGTGGAATACAAACCTTTATCCGAATGTAACATGGATTTCCCCCCGTATTTTCTATCCAGGTTTCCCGCTTTAAAACCGAATTTGCCTCCAAGACCGGAATCCCTGAATCTCCGTCCATCTTCTTACATCTTATTGACGCTTCCAATTTGCCGGCTTCATACAGAGAATTTTCCTGTACAGAAGAGAACGTCAGCCCGGTCAGTGAGACAAGCAGCGCTGCAAGCAGTACGCAAAGAAGCAGCCTGATTTTTGAATTCATACTTTTCTCATCACCTTTCCACATATCAAATCAATTTCGTACCGGCGGAATAAGACAGAAGCAGCCATTTTATTCTTTGTGATTCTCCTTTTTATGAAATAACACCCCATTGACTATAATCAACAGGATTACAACCATAGCTAAGAAAAAAATTAGCTTATCATTTGTCCGTTTCAGCCATATGACAAGATATCCCAGCAGAGGAATGGAAAAATCCATGGTTTTACCAACCAGTCTGCTGAAGGAAACCGGATCGTCAACTGTACTGTTGGCATCCCCCTGGGTTATAAAATCCCCATGCTTCCTGTCGACACGTATCACACGGTGCGTAACCGTATTGGAGCCATAGGTATAGGTGATACAGTCTCCAGTATGGATTTCCTCCGGCGTCACCTGCTCTGTAAAAATCAGAGCCCCAACGTGGTATACAGGCTCCATACTCCCGCTGACAACGGCAAAAACCCGAAAACCAAAAAGATAGGGTGTTGAAAACACACCTATAATCAATACTGTCAGTATTGTCAGTATTGTCATGCAAGTAGAAACCAATTTATGGGTTATCTTCTCTTCACCTCCCGGATTCCACCCGAAACACTTCACCATATGTATCCACACTGTAATTCAGTTCACCTGCCTCAGACGGCGTCGCAGTCAGTTTAATTTCCATATCACACACATTTCGCCCCAAATCCAGTGTGTCGTCTTTCGAGCAAATCCCCAGCCAGCATTCCTGATCGATTTTGTTGTAGAAGGGATTGATCTGTTTCAACCTGTATTTTCCATAGGGCAATCCTGCAAAATCCACGAAAAGCGTGGATTCCTCCTTTTCTTGACTGCTCAAACGGGCTGTACGATAAAACGTAGTATCATCCTTTTCCAGAGAAAACACAGGCATTCCGCCTTCTTCTGAAAGCCTGTCCGTCAGCACTTCCAGCGAAACTGTACCTGAAACAACGTGAACCGTGTAATTACCCGTGCTATAAGTCTGCTGTACCGGAACTCCGACAGCATTGTTTCCCTGGCTTTTGGGGGTATAGGTTACTGCAAACAAGAATTCCTGGTCTCGGACAGGACGAATTTCAGCCAGTTGTTTGAGAGAACCAACCGTACTGCCATCCGTTCTCTTCCAGGAATAAGAAATCGTTCCAGTCTCCCCTTTCCCATACCAATTTGGTATCAGATTCCCCAATAACTTCTCTTCCACATTTTGTCTTAACAGAGTAGTTTTTACTTTTTCTCCTAGAAAGATATCGTCCTCAATATCTTTCAGGGAGATTCTTATTGGTACGTTTATTTCCATGTCCGGACATTTTGAAATTTGTTTTTCTCCCCAATATATCCCGCTTTCTTCTCCATCCATCCCCACATCGTTGCCTCCGGGAAAATCTTTCTTTGCTTCAAACTCCAGCTCTGTTTTCCAAGGATTTTCACTGTTGTAAGGAAGTTCTGCCTCCCAGGCAATCAGGGTTTCTCCGTTCTCTTTTTCTATAACGGACACTTCTTCCTGACTCAGGCGGGCATATTCTTTTTCTGTCAGCTGAAACCGGGTATCCAGCGCCTGTACTACGCTGACCGTCGTACTGTCTGCAATATGACGAAACAGACGATCCATCTCTTCCAAAAGCTGCCCCTGAAAGCACTCCCGGTAATGGTTTTCCAACGGCGCCGAACACAGGGCTGACCAATCGCTTTCGGCGCTCTTGCCGCTGCCCATCAAAAGAACATGACTCTTTACTCCCTGTTCTCTCAGAACTTGCATAGATGCTGCCGCCGCTGTAACTCCTGAAGGATCTTCCTTCTTTTCAGATCCTGCCTCTCCAGCAGTGATTGTAATCAGACTGCAGGGATTCTGCCCAGTAATCTGAAGTTCCTCTATCATCTCCTGTACCTTGGAAAGAGCCTCCGCGTAACAGTACCCTTCTCCAAATTCATTCCCAAAGTCACTTATTTCTTTCAAAAGGGACTGTACGCCTGATTCTGTGAGTTCCCTGCTGTTTGCTGAGTACAGAGACTTCCCGAAAAACAACAGCCCTATCCTGGATCCAGGCAGAAACTCCGCTGTCTGACGAATCAACTGTTTCGCCGCTTCTTTAGCCTGCTCCATCCTGGTAGGACACTCTGACTTTTCAAATACATCCTGGGTAAATATATCGCCTTGCAAGGGATCTCTGGTTCCAACCACTTCTCCATAAACCGTTCCATCATTTGCCTTACCAGTGAGAAGCTGCCATTGGTTTCCATTAAGAACCACAGGTAAATATTCTCCTTCCACCTCGGTATACAAAGTCTGAGAGGCGGATATCTTATGGAGGGTTGGGATTCCTTTCTGGTAAACTGTATCGTCTTCATCCGGCGCTTGGGCCAGACAGGACATGGAATAGGAGTTTTCCAGAAGAAGGATAATATCCTGTGGCTGATGGCTTTTGTAGTCAGACATTTCTGTCCAAACCTTCAGTTCCATATGATAGCGTCGTTCTTTACTGTCCACTTTTTTTACTTCTCTGCTGCACTGTACAGTCCCCAGCTCAACAGCCTGTACATTGCTTTGACAGGAGAACACCAGGAAAACCAAGGTTAAAACTGTCACATACCAAGCTTTTCTCCAGCGGCGCCGTTTGCCTCCTGTTTGCTTCACTACAATACACATCCTTTCATTTTCTATGTCATCCAACCTATCATGAAAGGCTTTAGAAATCTGTCAAAGCCTGGCTGAGATTCTTGAATTTCTCCAGGCCATATGCTATAATTTATTGTCTCTTATGGGGGATAAGCACGGTAGGGACATGGACAGAGGGCAAACCGCAAAATTGGTTTTAATGACCCATCTTTCCTATCAAACTTACCCTGCTTTGCTTACAACTGCTGGTCTCCCCAAAGAAAGGAAGAGTCCCATGTAACCGGACGATGTCATTTTGAGTTCAACTATAAATTGGATTTTTAGAAAGGAAGGCTACCATTGCCTGATACCAAAAAAGAAATTGAACGCCGGCGGACCTTTGCGATCATTTCGCACCCGGATGCCGGTAAGACAACACTGACCGAAAAATTTCTGCTCTACGGCGGTGCTATCACTCTGGCCGGAATGGTTAAAGGAAAGCGAAATTCCCGCCATGCCGTTTCGGACTGGATGGAAATTGAAAAGCAGCGAGGTATTTCTGTGACCTCCTCTGTGATGCAGTTTCAATACGACGGCTACTGCATCAATATTTTGGACACCCCCGGACATCAGGATTTCTCTGAGGATACCTACCGCACTTTGATGGCCGCCGACTCCGCTGTAATGGTTATTGATGCTTCCAAGGGCGTGGAGGCTCAGACAAGAAAGCTTTTCAAAGTGTGCGTGATGCGGGATATTCCAATTTTCACCTTTATCAATAAAATGGACCGGGATTCTCTAAGCCCTTACGATCTGTTAGACGATATCGAAAAAGAACTTGGTATTGGCACTTATCCCATGAATTGGCCTATCGGTTCGGGGGTGGATTTTAAAGGCGTATATGATCGGGAAAAAGGCGAGGTGCTGATGTTTGAACCGGAAGGGGAAAACGCGGGACGGAAAGAGGTAAAAGAACAGGATTTTTCCGTGGAGGATGCCGCTCTTAAGCAAGCCATAGGCGATTCCCTATACACGACGCTCGCCGATGATGTTGAACTTCTTGACGGGGCTGGTTATGAGTTTGATTTGGAAAAAGTACGTCACGGCAAGCTCTCCCCGGTCTTTTTCGGCTCAGCACTGACAAATTTCGGTGTGGAACCGTTTCTGGAAAGTTTCCTGAAGCTTACCACTCCCCCTTTATCCCGGGAAACTTCTCATGGCGTGGTGGATCCCCAGGATGATGCCTTTTCCGCTTTTGTGTTCAAAATTCAAGCCAATATGAACAAAGCCCATCGGGACAGAATTGCTTTCCTCCGAATCTGCAGCGGCAAATTCGAAAAGGGCATGGAAGTGGAGCATGTGCAGGGCGGACGCAAAATGAAGCTCTCCCAGCCCCAGCAGCTGATGGCTCAAAGTCGTGAAATCATTGAAGAGGCCTATGCCGGAGATATCATCGGTGTATTTGACCCGGGAGTCTTTTCAATAGGCGACACACTATGTTCTCCCGGAAAAAAGATCCGTTTTGAGGGCATTCCAACCTTTGCCCCGGAACTGTTCAGTCTGGTACGCCAAAAGGACACCATGAAGCGAAAACAATTCGTCAAAGGCGCTACACAGATCGCTCAGGAAGGAGCAATTCAGATTTTCCAGGAGATCGACTCCGGCATGGAGGAAATTATCGTAGGCGTAGTGGGGTCCCTGCAGTTTGACGTATTCCAGTACCGCATGGAAAACGAATATAACGTGGATATTTATATGCAGACTCTTCCTTTCCAGTTCATCCGCTGGATCGACAACGAGGAAATAGAGTTAAAAAAACTCAATTTGACTTCCGATACCAAAAAGGTACAGGATACGAAAGGCAGATATCTTTTGCTCTTTTCCAACCAATGGAGTATCAACTGGGCATTGGAGCACAATGAGGGCTTGCTGCTCTCTGAATTCAGCCGGTCATAATCTTCAACAAAAAAGTCCTTCTGCAGAGAGTCTCTGCAGAAGGACTTTTTTGTTGAATTTTCTTGATCAAACTAGTTTTTCTCGTAATCCAAAAACGCTTCCAGCGTTTCCACATCGTTTTGGTAAGTGACCAGCTGAAGGGCCTTATCTGGAGAAGCCCATACGATATCCATCACTTCTTCAGGCTGGGCTTCGGGGCTGCCTGACTGAAAGCGTGCCGCAAAATAGACTACATCCTTCTTCACATTGGGCTTCGGCAAATAAGTAACCACCCTGCGAAAACCTGTATCCAGCAAAACTTCCAGCCCGGTTTCCTCTCGAATTTCCCGTAAAGCCGTATCTTCCTCTGTTTCCTTTTTTTCTACATGTCCTTTCGGAAACGCCCAATGCCCGCCGTTTTTATGCCGTATCAGCAAAATTTCTATCTGTTCTCCGGTCTCACGATAGACCACTGCACCACAGGATTTTTCCTTTTTCACGCCAGATCCTTCTCTCTTATTTCTCTATGAAAAAAGGGACCGCACAGGGCAGTCCCCCAGCTTATCAAACAGCACATTCCAAATCAGTCTGATGACGGACTAGCCACGGTTTTAGAACAAATGCAAAGGAGGAATTCTGATGTTCTCTTTCCTCCTTCGCTTTCTTACAGACCGTGAGAACCCGCAGTCCCTCACTATGGAATTAACATGGGGGACTGCATAGGGCAGTCCCCCACGAAACCTTATTTTGCTGAGAAACGATACACTGTCTTTGAGACAAACTGCTCCCCAGGCTTTAAAAATGCGAAAGGAAATTCCTTATGATTGACCGAGTCAGGATAAAATTGTGTTTCCAGACAGAACGAAGTATGCGGCCGCATCGGATTTCCGTCTTTCCCCATCAGGCCGCCTGCACGGTTAAACGTATAGAGCTGCACGCCGGGGAGATCGGAAAACACTTCCATTACGCGTCCGCTCTCCGGTTCCCAAGCTTCGGCAAACTTGCGGAAGCCCGTGCCATCCACACAAAAATTGTGGTCAAAGCCGCCGCACAGCGCAATCAAATGATCCTCTGAAAACATATCGGCGCCCAATTTTTTACCCGAAGTAAAATCCAAAGGTCCGCCTGCAACCGGGAGTAGCTTTCCCGTGGGAATCAGGTCATCCGTCACCTCAGTCACATGCGATGCGTGAATGGTCAGAGAGGTATCCAGTACATCCTTCTGCGGATCGCCGGAAAGATTAAAGAAGGAATGATTGGTGGGGTTGAAGGGCGTCTCCTGATCGGAAACCGCCCGGTATTCCATAGCAAGGCCATCGTCCGCCGTCAGGGTATAAGTAACGGTCATTTCAAGCTTTCCCGGATACCCTTCGTCACCATCTGGGCTCACATAAGAGAAAACAATAGAGGGCTCGTCCCCATCCTGCACCTGATCCACATTCCAAAGCACCTGGTGGTAACCGCCGGGACCGCCATGCAGCGTATTCTCTCCATCATTTTTAGCAAGCTGATAAGACTTCCCGTTGAGTGTGAATGTCGCTTTTCCAATACGATTGGCATAACGGCCGACAAAAGTTCCCTGGAAATTGCCACCTAAATACTCTTCCAAAGTATTGTGACCCAAAACCACGTCACCCTTCACGCCGTTGCGGTCCTTGGTCAGCAGCCTGACAATCCGGCAGCCATAGGGGATGGTTTCCAAAGTCAGCCCGTTTTTGTTTTCCAGCGTATAGAGTGTCACTTCCCTGCCGTCGGAAAGAGTTCCAAAACTTTTTTTCTCAATGGACATCGTATTACTCCTCCTGCTTTCCAAGAAGCGCAGCGCCGATGATGCCGGCGTCATTACCCAGCTCAGCACGGCAGATCACCGTCTTCTTCGAAGAGTTCATCGCATACTGTTCTTTCTCAACAAACTCGCGAACCGGCTTAAGCAGGGTTTCTCCCTCATTGCAGATACCGCCGCCGATGCAGAAAATATCTGGCTGGAAGATGTTAATCATATCCACAATGCCTACGCTCAGATATTTGATGTACTCATCCACAATTTCTTTGCCGACGGGGTCGCCCTGACGCATGGCGTCAAACGCGGTGCGTCCGCTGACACGGTTGATATCCCCTCCAACCAGCTGCCACAACGGGGAATCCTTCGGGGCTTTCTCCATATGAAGCTTTGTAGTCTTGATAAGCCCTGTGGCGGAAGCATAGGTTTCCCAGCAGCCGCTGCGTCCGCAGGTGCAGGGACGGCCGTCCACTACAATAACCGTATGTCCCAACTCGCCTCCGGAGAAATTACTGCCGGAATAGATCTTATGATTGATGATGATTCCGCCACCCAGGCCCGTGCCCAACGTGATGGCAATTGCATTGTCCGCCCCCTTCAAAGCGCCTGCCATGTATTCCCCATAAGCGGCGGCATTGGCGTCATTCTCCAACAGGACTTTCTTTCCTTCCATACGATCTGAAAGCATCTTTTGAAGAGGCGTGTTTTTGAAGGGCAAGTTATTTGCAAATTCAATCACTCCGGTCTCGCGGTTGGCTGCTCCAGGAGAACCGATACCGACCCACGGCACATCATCCAGGGTAAGATTTGCGTTTTTCAAAGCAGCATAGGCCGTTTCGGCCATGCCGTCTGCCACCTGGTCCGCCGTCTCAATCTTTGTCTTTGTGGACGCACGGGCAATGATCTTGTTGTTCTCATCGACGACGCCAACAGCAATGTTAGTGCCGCCAAGGTCGATACCAAGATAATACATAAGCGATAACTCCTTCGATACAAATAGATTTCTGGGTGTCCCCAATCAGTTTAAGTATACTATATCCTGACGGTAAAAGTAAACGCCTGCAACGAATTTTTGCCTATTTTTTTCCGTGCCATTCCAATATTTCATTGTCAGAAAGCACGGGCTGGCTGGCAACAGAATTATTTTAAACCTCAAAAAATTTTCAATCTTCCCAGAGTATTTCTTTAAAATGCACTCTCACGTAGTACTTACAGAACAAGAAAAGAGCAAAACTAAATGATTGGTTCCGGCCTTTTCGATTCATAACCCCGGTAAAAGCTTCTGCCAGGATCCCGGGCAAAAAGCTTCAAAACCAAAAAGAGCTGCGGTGCGTAATTTACGCACCGCAGCTCTGGTGCCGCTAACCGGGGTCGAACCGGTACGGTGTTGCCACCGAGGGATTTTAAGTCCCTTGCGTCTGCCAGTTCCGCCATAGCGGCCAATATGTTATTCATATTAACATAATAGGCAAATAAAATCAAGCCGACAGCTTTAAAAAACGTTTCTTTCCTAGAAAACCAGAAGAGTATTGTTTCGCAATCTGAACACTGACAATGCCACACTGTAGAAAAAGTCAGGAAAGCATGAAAAAAGCCTATCATGCATGTAACTTTTCTAAAAAGCCTGATAAAAAAATTGGCCCTTTGGCATAAACCAGGTCAAAAGACCGAAGCTGCCAAAGGGCGAGCAACACTGGAGCCCAATTCGAACAGATACTTTTGAAGGCCTTGCGGGCTCCAGTCCTGTTGGACGGTATCTCTCGATTCAGGCACGCAAACGCTTACCGTGCTGCTTACTATCTATTTTGTCCGTTCTATCCCCTATTATGCAGCCTGGTAAAAAAAATCATTTCTGAAAAATCAGACCGTTCCGGTTAAGGCCACAGCGGCGAGGGATATTCTCCACGCTCCGTCATTGCACGGATTGCCTCTACAACGGTGTCCTTATCTTCCTGATAGGTTACACCGTACCATTTGTCGGCTGAAGAAAGCACCGTTACCTCCGCCCTGCCATCACGAAGCAAATCGTTCACTACAAAAGGAAGAAAGAACTCTGCTTTCAATGGATTTTGGGGAACATCCTCTCGAAAAAATCGAACGAAATCCCGCTCTAATTCCTTTGTAAACGGGGGAGTAAATCCCCAAAAATTCATGGAAACCACCGTATCCTCGGGGAGCTGTATCCAGGTTTCACCGCTGTCCTCCGTGTAGGCAATTCCCGATTTTCTCTTTTCGATTTGGGTGCGTTCATCAATCCCCTTCAGCATCCCCTGCGCTGTTTTACAAACACCGCGGGAGACAGAACCGTTTTCCGTGACTGTATTTTTGAGAGAATAGCCTACCATTGCGAAGCTCATTTTCTCTTCGTTACCAACATTGCTGAGGAATTGATAAATTTTCTGAAACGCCTCTCGTCCATAAAAATCATCGGCATTGATCACCGCATATGGCGCATCGATGCTGCGTGCGGCACAAAGAGCCGCATGTCCCGTGCCCCAGGGCTTTTCCCGCCCTTCCGGCACAGAAAACCCTTCAGGAATATCTTCCCTTTTCTGAAAAACATACTCAATATCCATATATTTTTCTGCCTGCCGGAACACATGTTCCTGGAACTCAAAAAGAAGTTCCTCCTTGATAATAAAGACCGCTTTGCGAAACCCAGCCAGTCTGGCATCATAGAGGGAAAAATCAATGATCTTCTCCCCATGTAATCCAACAGGATCAATTTGTTTCAGGCCGCCATAACGGCTTCCCATACCTGCCGCCATAATTACTAATACGGGGTCCTTCATAAACCAACGCACTTCCTTGCTTTCTTATTCTTCTCCAATGGAATCCTCTGGCTGTCTATAATATGGGGAATCCTCCTCATAGAGGAAACGGCTGATATGCTGAGAGGCTGCCTCAAGATCATACACATAGACCCAAGCGCCCTCATCGGTATATCCATCCTCAGGGGCTTCTTCGCCGCTGGGGATGGAAAGGGTTTCCGTGGTAAAATCACTGAGCATGACGGGAGCAAGCCCCATGATATCCCCAAAATCTAAAGAGGTTTCACACATAGGCACCACCTTACGGATCAGTTCCGGATACTGCAGCTTATTGAGCTGCTTCAATTGGGTGATCAATCCCTTCAACACATTCTGCTGCCGCGAAGCCCTCACATCATCTCCATCCAGATACCGGATCCTTGCATAGGCTACGGCTTGATTGCCGTTGAGGAGAACATCCCCCTCGTCATAGATAAAATCACTTTCCTGGATATTGGCGTCTGCGGATTCCTGTGCCAACATATCCAGGTTCTTATTGATCTCCATGGCCTCATCATAACTGATATTCACCCGGGTGCCGCCGAATGCGTCTACGATCTCTGCCATTTGAATAAAGTTGACAGTTACATAATCTTCGATATCCAGATGAAAATTCTGATTGATGGTCCTGATTGCGAGTTCCGCGCCTCCATACGCATAGGCATGGGTAATCTTATCCTGCCCATATCCTTCAATAGAAACCTCGGAATCTCGCAGAATGGAGGTGAGCTTCAGTTTTTTATGTTTGTTGTCCACCGTAAGAATCATCAGCGCATCGGAACGGCCCTCATCTGTATTTTCGCGGGCATCCAAACCAAACAGCGCTATATTTTTAATGCTGCCGTCGGAGAGGACATCTCCCGAAATTCCCAGTTTATCCTTGTCAATTCCCTTGATAGTCAAGCCGTTCAAAAGATAACCGAATATGTACCACGCACCAAAACCAACCAATACCAGAAAAACACAAAACACCGCCAGTCCGGTTCGTCTTCCTTTTTTCTTTCTTTTCCCGGTCCGTTGGGACGGCGGACTATGCCGCCTGCTGCTGGACGAGGTACTGGAAATATCTTCAAAATCCCTTCCATATCCCGAAGGGTCGCGGCCTCTGCGCGGAGGTTCCTCATAGTAATAATTATCGTGCAGTGGTTCCCGCCTGGGCCGCCCCTGGTCCTGGGACGGCCTGCCATGTGACGCACGTTTTTCTTTTTGACTCATTTCAGCCTCCCAATATTCTTCACTTTTCCGTTACGAATTTTGCCTTTCTTCCTGCCGCTGAAACCTGACAAACATTATTCTTAACTGCCGCTAGATGTTCGGCTGACAGAAGTATCGCCGTACTCACTCCAATAAGGAGAATCCTCCTCATAAATAAAGCTGCTGATCCGTTCCGCCGCAATTCCCACATCATAAATGTAATACCAGACGCCATCTTCCGCAGTTCCTTCCCAGGGAGCTTCATATTCCAAATCAGGAACATTGATGGACTCCACAGTAAAGCTGCTGGTTAGAATCGGCGCCAGACCAACGATGTCTCCCAAATCCAAAGAGGTTTCGCACAACGGCATCATTTCTTTGATTAGATTGGGATACTCGCTGTATTTGATTTCTGTCACCCTGGAAATCAATCCCCTGAGCACCTTTTGTTGGCGCTTAGCCCTTTCATTGTCACTGTCAATATAACGGATGCGTCCATAGGCCACCGCTTGGTTCCCGTTCAAGACATATGTTCCGCCCTGTGGATCCTGAAAAAAATCCTCATGCTTGATCTGCGGGTAACTATGTTCAGAATAGGTGCCTGCCTCTTGATCCGCTTCCATTTGGTCTTTAACCTCTTCATTCAGCGCCCAGAGGTTCCTATTGATCTGTTCCGCCTCTTCCGTGGTAATCGTAATCTGAGTTCCCCCAAAAGCATCTACGACTGCGGCCATATTAGCAAAATTGATCGTCACATAATCTGTAATGTCAAGCCCGAAATTCTGGTTGAGTGTACGGATAGCAAGCTCGGGGCCACCTTCAGCATAAGCGGCATTGATCTTAGTGTCCCAGTTGATTTCTTGACCGCTCAATGTGACGCCTTCAATCGGTACCTTGGAATCGCGCAGTACAGAAGTGAGCTTTAGTTTATGGTGCTTGTTGTCCACTGTCAGTATCATAATTGCATCTGACTGACCTGTAAACTCATTGTCCCGAGCATCCACTCCGAATAGAGCAATATTTTTAATGCTGTCGTCCATAACAATATTGGAGATATCTATTCCAAGTGCTGCCGGGTCTTTTGTGATCGTATTGGTGGTCAAGTCAGCTATCAAATCTGTAGACACATATATCAGCATCCCGCCAAAAGCGATAAACAGCACGCAAAAAAACCCTGCTATACTTTTCAGCACTGTCCTTCCCTGACGGTTCTTTCTGCGCTTTTTATACTCCTTTGAAGAAGAATAACTGGAGACATCCTCAAACTGCCGTTCTTCTTCCTTCATTCTGCGAGCCATATGCCGGCCTCCTTGATTCCTAAAACTTTTTTTAGTTCTTTTCCCTGCTTATTTTTCTGTCCCTTTTGCAGGTTCCCGAAAAATAAATACTTTACTAAAGATATAATTTACAATGACCACGATGACATTAGAAAGAAGTTTCATCAAAACATCATCAATATGCAGCAAATCCACACCGACATACATACAGCCCAGATCCATAAAAAAAGAAACTGCCCTGCAGCCGAAAAAACGGAGCATTTCCATCATAATTCCGGAAAAGCCACGAACTTTGCTTTTAAATACCCAAATGCGGTTTGTGATATAGGCAAATAAAATGGCGGCGATCTGTGCTGCTGCAGTGGCCCAAAGATAAGGAGCTCCCATCATGTCGGCCAAAACAAAATACAGGCCCCAATTCACCAATGTTGTAAGTCCGCCGAAAAAAACATATAAGATAATCTCCTTATATTTAAAAAACAAGGCCCGTAATTTTACTCCCATACAATAAATAACCTCCTCCAGGGTAGCAGGCGCTTGTCCAAACCTGCCGCCTGAATTTTCCAGACATTTAAGTATACCCCAGAAACGGCTAGAGTTCAAGAAAAAAAGAAAAAGGCCCTGAAAACCAGGGCCGAATCACACCAAAATAAAATCAAGACTCCCCTGCCGGCAGTTTAAGATAAAAGGCTTTTAGACTGCCTTCCAGTTCCTCCCGCAGGACTTCCCGGCGAATCTGGCCGTATGGTTCCCGACGCTTAAAAAACTCATACACGGAGCATGCCTTATCAATCATTGAAACCACTACCCCCTCCCGGTAACGGGGAGGCTGGAGCGTCAAAGGGAACATATGCTTCCTGATAATGTCCTCTTCAATCCTGGTCAGTTGCACTTCACTGCCTGCATTTTCTGCAGCAATCGACGGATGCCGGGTCCAATGACCCTTATGCGCAGGATCTCCATCTTCAGCATCGTAGAGAAAATAATCATGGAGTAATGCCCCCCGCACTAAATCATCCAAGTGAAACTGAAGACGAGTAAACAGTGCAAGCCTATAGCTGTAATAGGCTACCGCCACACTATGCAGCAAGCGCGAAGTTGTACCATGCTGCGTAAATTTCGCGATTTGACCAAGACCAGAATGCGAAAAAAGTTCTTTATAATATTCCCTGAAACGGTCTATCCTGTAAAGCTGCTGCCTCCGGCTTTTTCTCATAAATGAATCTGCTCCTAAATCACTGTTTCTCAACCTAGATATCTGCTGTTTGTTTAGTATATCATTTGAACATATGGAAAACAAGGTTAGTGAAAGAATTATAATCTTTTTTTCATTGACAGATTATAGAAAAATTACAGTGACAATGTTTTGTTAGATCAATTCATTCCCATGAAACAAATAGATTTGAAAAAAGAAAAGGACTTCTGAAATCACTTTCAGAAGTCCCCAATTTTTATAGGTATGGTTTCCAACTCGAACCGATCATCAGGAATTGCAAAATCTATGTCAACGAATTATTTTGTAAGGGTTTTATACTTTGACACTTCCTTGCCTCTTCTTGACATAACCGATAAAAGTCATAGCCCTATATTCGTTCCCAATCTGTTTGTAACAACATAGTTCATGCTGTTTTTTCTTTCAGAAGGGAGAAAAAATCAAGACGAAACAACTTAGTACATTGGAATTTACCTATCTTTCCGATACTTATTACCGTATGTCATATTCCGCTTTCACTTTTCTATTCGTTCAATAGAAACCAGCTTTTTAAAAGCTACAAGAAATTGCGGTTTTACTACAGTCTCGTACCGAATTTTCTTTGTATCTGTTTGTTGGCACTACGTCCTCCTTTTAGATACTCAAAAAACTATCCTTTTATCTGTGAGCTTGTGAGCCCACAGATGCAAAGTGCTGAGGTTGTTCTTGGCCCATTGGACTCACCCGCCTTTCTACACCTAATTTTTTGTTTCCCGCTCTTACATTCTCCACAGCTGCAAGCCGCCAGAAAAGCTTTCGTCACTACCAGCAACTACTGTTTCTGCTCTCCGGACCCTTTCATCAGACAAACCCAAAAACATTGACCATTCAATCAAAATCTTCCGTTTTGACTTACTGAAAGCACCCTTTCTGCAGCTTCCAAAAAAGCACCTCACCGTTTTCTGTCAAAAAGAACCTTCCACATTCAGACATCTTCTTTCTCGTCAAAAATGTCTTTCAATTCTGCCACGGCTCTTCTTCCTTACTTCCGGTTTTAGCGGGAACCCTTTGAAGATTTCTTCCATCTCTTATCTTCGTCTTTATTATAGCGGCCAGACCATTGTTTGTCAATAGGTTTTTTTAACTTTTTTTAAATTTAATAGGTATTTTTTACAAACCCCCAGCATAGTTTTCTTTTGTCTTCCGAAACAACCCAATTCCATAGAAATCCAATTTTGGTACTGCCGAATTTCTCCTTCTATTTTATGGATACCCAATGTCATACGGCGTTTCAGGATAAAATAACACTCTTCGGATATAATGAAAAAACGGTTCCAAGTTTCTGTTTGGGCCAACTCTTCCTGCTCTTGACTTCCTCACATATTTTAGGTACAATATCCTTGCAAGAGGACACGGCTCAGTGTCTTCAGAAAGGGGTTGCAGTGATGGATAATGAATATGAGGCCGACCTTCTGACCCTTGTTGATGACGAAGGACAGGAGCATGAATTTGAGATCATAGATGAGCTGGAAAATGATGACGGCCATTTTATGGCCCTGGTTCCCACGCAGCAGGACGCAGATGAAGTGGCTTCTGATGCGGAAACCTATTATATTTTTGAAGTGATTGAAGAGGACGGCGAGGAACAGCTTCAAGAGGTGGAGGATGATGCTCTTCTCGATAAGCTTGCCGAAATTTTTGAGAACCGTTTCAACGAAGCTTATTACGATGAGCCAGAGGAATAAGTAATTTTTGCCTGCGCGATGCGCGGACTGTGCACAAATAACCCTACACTCAAATAATCGGGAGCCTCACTCCTCCTGCAGACTGCAGACCTCCCGGCCCGGCTTTGACCGTGGTTGGATGAAGGGAGCGAGAAGTATGAGGGAGGGCACCCACCTGCTTACTATGTAGCAGGTTATTGAGAAGCACATTACGGTCGTGCGGGCACTCTTATGCAAACAAACGGACTGCGGTTTTTCCGCAGTCCGTTTTCTTTTATCTCTCTCTCAGACATCAAAAGACCGGAGAAGGCTTTCCGCCATTCTCCGGTCTTTCCGTTAAGCTTTACAGGGTAACGACCTTATTGCCTTCTGCGGATTCAAAAATAGCCTCCATCAGATGCATCAGCTCACGCTGCTGGTCATGTGTGACAATCTGCTTCTCTTCCCCATTGACCACCTTAGCAATATTACGGTAATAATCCTTAATATCGGTATCAATACGCGGAATCGGCAGTTCTTTGATCGTCTCAGGAGTTCTGGGAGCCATGGTCTTGGTGAGGCCGGCGGCTGTTACAATCGGCACAGCATCGTGCTCTTCATCCGCAGTGGCGATTACGATCTTGCCGCTGAGATCCCAATCGGTAATCTCTGCAGTGCCGTTCAGGCCCTGTATGTACCATCTGGGCAGATTGATAAAGTTGCTGGTTCCTACCTCTACAGTAAACACAACCCCTCCGTCAAAGGTAAACATAGCAGTAAAGCCATCGTCCACCTCTTCGTTGGTCACATTGGAAAGAGTGGCATAAACCGTCTTGGGCATTTTACCCATCATCATATTCATCTGGTCCAGCAGATGAACGCCCCAGTCGAGAACCATGCCGCCGCCGTGCTCTTTGGTATTTCTCCAGTCACCGGGAATGCCTCTGGAACCGTGAACTCTGGACTGGATGGAGAAAACTCTCCCCAAATCGCCGGATTTTACAATCTGATCGGCCACACGGAAGTCCTCGTCCCAACGGCGATTCTGGTGTACAGTAAACAACTGGCCAGTACGGTTGGAAGCTTCAATCATCTCTTCCAAAACCTCAGAAGACATGGTGACAGGCTTCTCACTGATGGCAGCCTTTCCAGCCTCCATCACCTTGATGCACACTTCTTTATGCGCATCGTTGGGAATGGCTACGGTGACCACATCAATTTCCGGATCTGCCAGCAGGGCTTCCAGGCTCTCATAGGCCTTAATTCCCTTCTCTTCGGCGGCCTTGTTCCGTTCAGGCAGAATGTCATAGACACCAGCCAGCCTTACTTCCGGAATTTCCTGCAGCAGGCGAGTATGCCAGCCGCCCATTCCGCCGTAACCAACTACGGCTACATTAACGATCTTTCCCATTTGTATGCTCCTCCAAATTAAATTTAATTTATCTGTAAGCTAGATGCCTAGCAACAGCTTAGCAATATTAAAATAGATAATCAGCGCCACTGCATCCACGATTGTGGTGATCAGCGGACTAGCCATCACTGCCGGATCAAACCCAACCCGCTTGGCAAGTACGGGCAGCGTACATCCGACAATATTGGAAACCAAGACAACAACAACCAAGGTCAGACATACCACCGCAGCGACCAGAAGGCTTACCCTGTCAATCAGCATCAGTTTGGCAAAATTAGCCACTGCAAGAGTAGCTCCGCACATCAGGGATACAAACGACTCCTTCGTAACAATTTTCAACACATCCCCGTAGCGGATTTCTCCCAGGGACAGGCCGCGAATCACAGTTGTAGAAGACTGGCTGCCCGCATTTCCGCCCGTATCCATCAGCATGGGAATAAAACTGGTCAAAATGACGCTGGCAGCAAGGGCATCTTCAAAGCTGGAAATGATGCCGCTGGTAAAAGTGGCTGAAATCATCAGAAACAACAGCCAGGGAATCCTTTTTTTCCAGGTTTCAAATACGCTGGTTTTCATATAGGGTCTGTCTGTAGGTGTAATGGCAGCCATTTTTTCAATGTCTTCCGTCGCCTCTTCCTGAATGACGTCAAGGGCGTCATCCACAGTGACAATGCCAACGAGACGTTCCTCGGCATCCACCACCGGAATCGCCAAAAAGTCATATTTACTCAGCTCTCTGGCCACCAATTCCTGATCCGTATGGGTGCTGACGAACTTCACGTTCGTTTCCATAATATTCCGAATAACTTCCGATTTGGGAGAAAGGAGCAAATCCTTTACCGTGACAATGCCTTCCAGCTTTCTGCGGCTGTCAGTGACATAACAGGTATAAATTGTCTCTTTTTCCACGCCTGTGGCCCGGATCCGCTCGAAGGCCTGCTCCACAGTCATGCTGCGCTTCAGATCCACATACTCCATGGTCATGATGCTACCGGCGCTGTCTTTGGGATAATTAAGCACCTGATTGATCATTTTCCGGGTATCCGCATCCACATGGCGCAGCACACGTTTGACTACATTGGCCGGCATTTCCTCCAACATGTCCACGGTATCGTCCAGGAACAGCTGCTCCATCACTTCGTCGAGCTCTTTATCGCTGAAGCCTCGCACCAAAATTTCCTGGGCGTCACCATCCATATAAGCAAAGGTATCGGCCGCAAGTTCCTTTGAGAGCAGACGGAACACAATCGGCATTTTCTGTTCCGGAAGCTCCTCCAGCATTACCGCCGCATCCGCGGGGTTCATATCTTTCAGTAGCGCTCCGATTTCAGAATATTTTTTAGCTTCCAGAAGTTCCAATATTTTCTCGTTCATTGTGTGTACCTCCCATCACTATGTGTCCTATGTAAGGATTGGAGTAGTACAGCACAAAACCGGCTTTCGCACGGCCAGAACAAGCGCAGCAGACCGCACGCCTATCCCGTCCGTAACCGGAAGCTTACCCGATTTTGGAACCGAACAGTGCGTAAAGCGGCACAAACTGCCTGTTATGCGAAAGGCATAACCTTCTCCCGGCCGTGCATCGCCCTCCGGGTTTTATGCCGTCGCTACTTCGCGGTATGCTCACTTTGCCCACCTCTTTTTTTCTGGTTTTCAGCTGGATTATCACCCCAGCCGCCTTATCTAGAGTACCCTTTTCTCCACCATTTGTCAAGAAAAAGAAACTGTAAAGTCATAAAAACTTCCTGGCAAATTTTATGGATTTAGACTGTTCCTTTCCCAGTATTAGACCGTTCTTCCAACCTTTCTATGCATGAGACAGCAGCGGGAACATCATCCGGTTTTCCAAAAATAAATTTTCCTTTCCATCAAGCAGGAAAAGATTATCATCCTCGGTCGGTGGCATTTGTGTCATATTTTCTGTTTCTATCGGTGTAAAACCCAGAACCGCCCTCTGGACGCCAGGCACTGCAGACATAGCCAGAAGCCTTTGCAGCGGAAGCTCTCCCCTCCCATAGATGTCATAGCATGTGAGAGTTTCCCCCTCCTGTTGTGTCACAACGGCCACATCCCAATCGTCAAAATAGAAGACGCAGTCTTGAAGGAAGCTGCAATGAAACAGCAGCAAGCCCGGATTTTCAATCATCGCAAAATCAGAATAGGGATTTGACCTCTGGTAACAGGAAAGAAACAGCGTACGATCTGCCTCCTTTGACAGATCCAACCTCCTGCGCTTTGCTTTTTCCGGAGTCACCGGTACCGAAAGCCTGCATTCTTCTGCCTGTCGGAAACCGAATTTCGGATAGAAGCCGAGAACCGTCTCATTGGCAAAGAGATAGAGCGCATCGCACTTTTCCCGATAGTCCCGTATAGCTTCCTCCATCAGAATTCTGCTCAGCCCCCTACCTCTGTATCCAGGATCCGTCATCACAGTGCCCAGCTGTACATAGCGCCTGTGCATCCCCTGAAAAGAAAAATCCATCAGGTTTACAGAGACATTGGAGACCACCCTGCCGTTCTCAGCAAGAGCATAGGGAATATATCTGTCTGTCCAATTTCCTTCAGCGTACCAATCGCGGAAAGAAATCCCAAAAACAGACTCTGCCAACGAGAAAAAACCCGTCCGCAGCATCGTATCCTCTCTGATTTTCTTTTGCAGTGTAAGAGCCATAACTTTTTTCCCTTTCAAATTAAGCAGCCGGCCGTTGAACACGGCCGGCTGCGCTACTGTCACCAGATACTATACAATATTTCTATCTGACCTTTCCGAGGAAGAAAAGTGCTACCGTTCCCGGACCGGAATGCGCTCCAATCACCGGGCCAATAAAATTGATGGAAATCTTTTTAACCCCCAACTTTGCCTTAACCTGCTCCGCCACATACTCGGCATCCTCCAGGCAATCCCCATGGCTGATAAACACGGTCTGCCCGGCAGGCTCGATGGCACTTTCCTCCATTTTTTTCACCAGCGCATCCAACGATTGTTTTCTGCCCCTCACCTTGGATACAGGAATCAGGTGGCCCTCATTGTCTACATGAAGAACCGGCTTGATCCCCAGCATTGTACCTAAAAACGCAGTAGCAGTAGATACACGGCCGCCCCGCTTCAAATGATTCAGATCATCCACAGTAAACCAGTGGCAAAGCTTCAGCACATTTTCCTGAAGCCATTTCAGCACCTCATCGATGGATGCTCCCGACTTTTTCATTGTGGCCGCATAGTGGACGAGAAGGCCTTCACCCATAGAAGCGCATAGAGAATCGAACACCTCTACCCTGCGCCCCGGAAACCGCTCCTCCAATTCCTGCTTTGCCACAAATGCACTCTGGCAGGTGCCGCTGAGTCCAGATGAAAATGCAATATAAAGGATATCCTCTCCCTGTTCCAGGATAGGGGCAAATTCCGCAATGAACTCCTCAGAATTCACCTGAGTGGTAGTGGACATGATCCCATTCCTAAGCTTACCGTAAAAGGCCGGTTCCTTCATACCACTGTCAGGGCTATTGCGGTAGGTTTTGCCATCCATAATATAACATAGGGGAATGACCTTCAATTCCAATTCTTCCGTCATTTCCCTGGTCAGATCCGTTGTGGAATCGGTTACGATCCTGTAGTTTCCCATATTCAGCTTCCTCCTTACAGCCTGAAACGGCCATTTGTATTAATTATACTATTTCACAATCCAAGTGTAAACCTCATTTGTGAGAAATGTTGCGACGATACTCAAGATAATTTTGCAAGATCACCGTAGCTGCCACCGTGTCAACAACGTCCTTTCTCTTTTTCCCCCGGGTATTCGTCTCATTCAGGAAGCCGTGGGCCGTTATTGTGGTACCCCGCTCATCGCAGAACTCTACAGGAAGGCCGGAGCGTTCAGCCAGAATCTTTCCCATCTCACGAGCGTTTTGAGCGCTTTTTCCTTCGCTCCCATCCATGTTTCGCGGCAGCCCAAGCACCAACAGCTCCGCGCCGCGCTCCTTTGCAACAGCAGATATCTTGTCGGCCAGCCGTTCACGGCTGCATTCCGCAATGACGCCAGCCGGCGATGCCAGCATCTCTCCCCGGTCACAAACAGCCAGTCC
>OJKJ01000125.1_pt1 | contig 64025 bp, 49 predicted proteins | sample 1596491 | NCBI WGS metagenome assembly OJKJ01 (sample SAMEA4350160, study PRJEB24818) | metagenome | biome: human; feature: gut; material: faeces | place: Denmark | collected 2013-09
ATGGAGGAGACCATTGATTCCAACATCAACTATATGAATCAGATCAACAGTCAGCTGAATCTGAACGTGGAAATGATCTTTTCTCCTCTGGACCGCATCAATTATCTCCACTATTCCGATGGTGAAATGCGGCGCATCCTGGTGTCGGACAGCGCCAAAAAAACCAGTGCGCAGCGCTTTGAAGACGATCTCTATCTTCGCAACGCCCTGAATCATTCCTTCCGGAGCAGCGCCTTTATCCTCCGGGGGGCTGTGATCAACAAATACGGGGATGTCTACTGCAGTATCAGCTCCGATACGGACAGCTACCAGGAATACGTGGGAAAGCTGATGGGCGGGTTTACCTGGGAGGGACAGAATGAAGCTTACCTGACAGGCGTGCACGAAACCGTCATCCAGCTGGCGAACCGTAAGGTGATCACAGTACTGCAGCGGCTGTACTATTACGGCTCCTATGTGGGCGTGCTCAGCGTCGACCTCAATTACGATGAGCTTGTCCGCCGCCTGGACAAGACCTATTCCGCCAATTTTGTCAGCTCGCTGTGCGTGGTCGGAAGGGACGGGCTGATCTACAATTCACCGGCGGCTTATTTGGAAGATGAAGAATTGGGGCAAGGGGATCTGCTCTCCCACCTGCGGGAGGAGGCAGCCTCCATGATAGGGCTGAATGAGACTTCCCGAAAGATTCTGATTGAGGGAAAAGAGTATTTAGTCACTGCTATCCAGAATGAGAAAACGGGGTGGACCCTGCTGCAGTATGTGCCCATGGACGTGATGAACACCATAGGTTTTGAAGGGATTAAGAACATGCTGCTGGTATTTCTCGCGGTATTGCTGGTAGCTGTTTTTTTCAGTATTTTTCTGTCCCGGCAGACGATTCAGCCGTTGGAAAATATGATATCCGCCATGAAATTCACCACGAAAGGCCATTTGAAGCTCATGGAGATCCCACAGGAATTTGAGGGCAACGAAATGGGGGAGCTGCTGCACAATTACAATTCCATGGCACAGCGGATCAACGACGATATCGACGCCACCTATCTTTATGAGATCAATCACAAGCGGATGGAGCTGAAGATGCTGCGCTATCAGATCAACCCGCACTTCATGTACAATACTCTGAACACCATCAGCGCCCTGGCCGAAATCGAAGGGGTTCCCGGGATTGTGCAGATGGCGGGCAGTCTGTCAAAAATCCTTTATTACAATGTCAAGGGAAAGGACGTGGTTCTGCTCCGGGATGAGATCGAATACATGCGCAACTATTTGCAGATTCAGGATATTCGCTTTCCGGGCCGGTTCCACACCAAAATTGAGGTGCCCGCGGACGTGGGGAACTGCTATATGCTGAAATTCCTGATTCAGCCCATCCTGGAGAATTCCATCTCCCACGGTCTTTCCGACAAGAGGACAGACGCCTGTATTGAAATCAGGGCAAAACAGGACGGAGAGGATTTGTACCTCTCGATTTATGACAATGGCGTGGGAATGGAAGAGGAGGTCTGTGAGAGATGGAACCGGCGGCTGTCGGAGGGCAATGCCGAGGCATCGTCTGAAGAGGACGATGACAACGGGATCGGCCTGATCAATGTGAACGCCAGAATAAAGAATTTTTACGGCCCCCGGTATGGGCTCCAAATCTCCAGTGAAAAGGGCGGTTATACAGAGGTGACGCTGCATCTGAAGACGCTCAGCGGTACCGGAGACCGCCCGGAGAACAGGGAAGACGGGCTGTTTCCGGAACAGACGGAAACCGGGGAACAGGAAACGGAAGAATGAAGCGGGTCGTGAAACTGTGGGAATGAATGGGAATATGTCCGAAAGGGCATCATGATTGCATGGGGAAGAAAGGCAGGAACGTCAATTATGAAAGTGTTGGTGGCAGACGATGAATTCTACGCACGTAAGGCTTTGGTCAAGATGCTGAACGATATCGGCCTGGAGGTGGAAGTGGCTGCCGATGTGGAAACGGGAAAAGAGGCTGTTGAGTTTTTGGCTGGGAATCCGGATGTGGACGTAGTGGTGACCGATATCCGAATGCCGGAGATGGACGGCCTGAAGCTGGCGGAATACGTGCACAGGGAGTATCCGGAGATTGCCGTGGTCATAGAAACCGGCTACGCGGATTTCAAGTATGCCCGGCAGGCCATCCAGTACAGTGTGAGGGATTACATCACGAAGCCTATCGGCAAAGAGAATTTGAAAAGCGCCCTGTTGAATATTGAGAAAAGCAGGCAGCGGGAAGAGAAAAAAGTGAAGGACAGAATCCAGGAAAGCGTCTTCGAAATTTCCAAAGAGCAGCTTTCCATTCAGGAGCTGGCCCAAAATCCCGAGCTGCAGGAACAGTTTATGGGCGGCTGCCCCGAATACGCCGCTTCCCTTTGCTACCGGGTCCTGCTGATGCAGGTGGATGGGGAGACCTCCTACCCCCAAAAAGAAGAAATCAAGCGCAGGCTGCGGGAAGAAGCAGGGACACAGGCCTGCGAGGCATTCTATTTCAAGAACAACCGGGAGTACGTACTGCTGGCCTATTATGAGGACGCCTCGGCGTCCTTGCACAGCTTGAAAAGCTGTGCAAATTCGGCCTTGGCATGGAGCAAAGCGGTAACGGGGTGCAGCGCCAGCATTTCGCTCAGCCGGTGCCACCAAGGTATGGGAGAGCTGTACGATGCGTATAAGGAAGCGGTCTACGCCATCAGCCAGCGGCTGCTGCAGGGTTGGGACCATGTCTATGTTTACAACGGCGAACGGGATTCCGTCCCCGCCCTGTCCCAGCAGGATGAGATAGGGCTGCAGAAAGCGCTGGGGAATTCTGACTGCCGCGGGGCGGAACAGGTAATCTGCCGGATTTTTGAAGACCCTGAGCTGCTGCAGAACGGGGATATCTACGGACTTTACCGGAGAATCATCAGTGTGCTGAGCATTTTAAACCGGCATTACCACCGTTCGGATTCCCCGTCGGACGACCGGGTGCTGCTGATGTTTTCCAGGCGCTACGACCTCTATAATTTCAAGCACATGTCGGAGCTGGAAAATTACCTGCTGGGCATGGTGAGGGAAATTTGCTGCCAGGCTCAGGGCGGAATGGAAAACAGCAGCGATATCATCCGGGAGATCACGGAATATATCAGCCGCAGCTATCAATACGACATCTCCCTTCAGGATTTGGCGGAAAAGAAATACTTTATGAACGTCTCTTACCTCAGCAGGCTTTTCAAGGCCAATGTGGGAAAAACCTTTTCCAAATATTTGATTGAGTACCGGCTGGAAAAATCCAGGGAACTTTTGGAACAGACTATTCTCAAGGTGAGCGATATCGCCACCCATGTGGGATATAACGACGTTTCCCACTATATTCAGTCTTTCCGCAAGGTCTATGGGATGACGCCCGAGGAATACCGGAGCAGTTTAGGCCGGACGGAAGCGTAAGAAAATTGTAAGAAAAAATTCCGGCGTCTGCAAGGCCTGGAGGGTAAACTGTGCGGGAAGTAAAAGCTTCATTTCCCGGGGAATTTTTCCGGTTCCTCTGCTGATTGGAAAAAAAAGAAAACAGCCTCATTGCACCGCCTGGAAAAATGGGGTATGCTGGTCAAAAAGGAGGCGCTTTTATGGCCAATGAGGAAAAGAAGGACTTTAACGCGATGCTTCGCCGGGACAACGGCATGCCGAAAATCCAAATTGTCACCGACCAGAAGACCATTGAGAAATACGGCGGGACAAGGATGTATTTTGCGCCGCCGGCAGACTACGACAGGGTGATGAAGGCCGTGCCCGTTGGAAAGCTGCTCACAGTGGGCGGCATACGGGAATATTTTGCCCGGAAAAACGGGGCGGACTTTACCGATCCCATCACGGCCGGCATCTTTGTCTCCATCGCCGCCTGGGCAAGCTGCCAACGGGAGGGGGATGAAACCCCTTACTGGCGCACGCTGAAAGCAGGGGGCGAACTGAACCCCAAATATCCCGGGGGCGTGGAAGCGCAGAAAAAGCTGTTGGAAGCCGAAGGACATCGGGTGGCGGTGCGGGGAAGAACAAACCTGCGCTATTATGTGGAAAATTACGAAGCAGCTCTTTTTCCGCTGAACTGACTGCGGGCGGCGCAGATATGTTCCGGCAAATTTTGGAAATTCGTCATAAAAGCCGGCGCGGCAGCGTTTTCTGGAAAGGCCCCCTGCTTGCGGGGGAGAGTAAAGGAGTAAAGGAGAACTGGCATTGGAAATTTTTGAATGGCTGAAAACAGTCTTTCTGGGCATTGTGGAGGGCATTACGGAATGGCTTCCCATCAGCAGCACCGGGCATATGATTCTGGTGGACGAATTCCTTCATCTCAACGTGTCGGAAGAGTTTATGAACATGTTCCGGTATGTAATTCAATTGGGAGCAATTTTGGCGGTGGTGGTCTTATTCTTCCACAAGCTGAACCCCTTCTCTCCCAAAAAAACCAGGACGGAGAAGCGCGGTACCTGGAACCTCTGGGGAAAGGTGATCGTGGCCTGTATTCCCTCCGCAGTGATCGGGCTGCTGCTTAACGACTGGATGGATGAGCACCTGATGAATTACTGGGTGGTGGCTGCCGCGCTGATCGTATACGGCGTACTGTTCCTGTTTGTGGAGCGCGGCGGGACTTCCGCTCACATCCGCCGGATCGAGCGGGAGGAGGACCTCTCTTACCGGACGGCGCTGCTCATCGGCCTGTTTCAGGTGCTCTCCATCGTGCCGGGCACCTCGCGTTCAGGCTCCACCATTCTGGGGGGCATCTTTTTAGGCTGTTCCCGGTCGCTGGCTGCAGAGTTTTCCTTCTTCCTGGCCATTCCCACTATGGTGGGCGTCAGTATTCTGAAGGTTGGAAAGTATGCTATGGTACAGCTTTCTGCAGGGCTTCCGCTGTTCACCGCCCAGGAGGGGATCATTTTGGCCCTGGGTATGGTTACCGCCTTTGTGGTGTCGCTGCTGGTGATCCGTTTCCTGATGGATTTTGTGCGCCGCCACGATTTCAAGGCGTTCGGCTGGTACCGGATCGCTCTGGGCGCAGTGGTGCTGGGTTATTTCCTGATTCTCGGAAGATAAGCGCGGGGCGGCGTGCCGTGCAAACCGGGCGGGAGGCCGCTGGATGATGTGCAGCGGCCTCCTCTTTCTTTCCGTAAGGAGCAATGCAGGAAACTGAAAAGCCGGACCGTCACTTGTTCCTATAGGGCGGAACCTGTTCTTGCCAATTTCACAGAAAGATCATCGGTTTCATAGCTATGATACACATTGACAAAAATAGCGGATATTTCTATAATGATTTCATGTTTATGAAAGTTCTGCGTTCTTCATACTTGGAAAGGATGATAAAAATGGAAGCTTCATTTCATAGGGAAAATCGGAAAAACCTATTGGAGGCCATGCCGGACAATTCCGCGGCTGTTCTTTTTTCCGGAAATGCGCCCCGGCAGTCGGCGGACGCCTACTATCCCTTTTTCTGCAGCCGGAATTTTCTGTATCTGACCGGCGTGGATTTTGCCGGCTTTATCCTGTTTTTGCAAAAGACTAAGGGCACAGCCAGGGAGGTCCTTTATATTCTGCCCCACGACCTGTTAAAGGAGCGCTGGACCGGGCGCAGGCCCACCGCAGAGGAGGCGTCGGCACAGTCCGGCATAGAGGACGTCCGTTATGTGGAAAGCTTCGAGGAGGATTTCCGCAGGGCGGCTACCGGCGGGGCGTTCGACAGCCTCTGGCTGGACCTGTTCAACCATACGCCTGAGGAGGAACCAGGTGAAGCGCACCGCTTTGCCCACAGCGCAGCCAAGCGCTATCCCGGCCTGTTGATCCGCAATTTGCTGCCTCAGCTGCGCAGCCAGCGCACGATCAAGCGGCCCTGTGAAATTGCCGCCATGCGCCAGGCCATGACGGTGACGCGTGCGGGTATCCTGGCCATGATGAAAGCTTCCCGTCCAGGCATGTACGAATACGAGTACAAGGCGGAATTTGACCATGCGCTCACAAGCCGCGGGGTTCTCACTTCGGCCTTCCCTTCCATTATCTCAGCGGGCAAGAACAATTTTTGCATCCACTATTACAGCTACACCGGCCAGGCCCAGGACGACGACATGATCTTGAACGACGTGGGCGCCTGGTGGGACAACGAGGTCAACGATGTATCCCGCGGATGGCCCTGCAACGGCAGGTTTACCAAGGAGCAGGCCGCGCTGTATCAGTGCGCCTACAACACCTCGGAGTACATGTTCTCCATCATCAAGCCGGGCATGCCCATGGCCTCTGTGGATCTGACCGCCCGGAAATACTGCTATGAGCAGCTGAAGGCCATTGGAAAGCTCAACTCTTATGAAGAAATTGGGAAATACATGTGGCACGGCGGCGCGCATCACATCGGGTACGACGTGCATGATGAGGTGGATATGACCCGCGCTGTGGCTCCCGGCATGGTATTCTGTGTGGATATCGGCATCTATGATGAGGACAGCGGTATTGGCTTCCGTCTGGAGGATAACTGCCTGGTGACGGAGACCGGCTGCGAAAACCTGTCGGCGGCGATTCCGAGAAAGCTGGAAGATATTGAGGACGCCATGGCGCACTGAAAGCGTCCTGTAATAGAAAAAACAGGTTCTGCCCCGGCTTGAGGCAGAACCCGTTTTTGTTTTCCTTTGCCTGCCGCGGCTTCCGGTCAAAGCAGGGCAGGCACCGGCAGGGGAATGCCGGATTCAATGCTCTGTCTGCCCGGATTTGTGATGCAGGGGGTTAGGGGTGTTCAAGGTCAGGATCCGTGCGGTGCGTGCGGTGCGGTTGGCCCAGTTGTGAGGGCGTGTAGAAGCGATGTGTATGGAATCGCCGGGGTAGAGCAGGTACTGGGCATCTTCCAGGAAAAAGGTGACCACGCCCTCCAGTACATAGACAAACTCCTCTCCTTCATGAGAGTACATCTCCAGGCCGTCCTCCTCGCTGTCAAAGGGAAACAGCGTGAACACGCGGGGCAGCATGTCGTAGGAAGCATCGGGGGTCCGCAGGATGCTCTGGTAAATCCGGGGGCTGATTTCCGTAAACTGCAGGTCGATTCCATGCACTACAGGATCGGCGGAACGGCGGCCGGTGTGTTCTTCAAACAGCTCGGACAGGGGAGAATCCAGAATTTCGGAAAGCTTCTCCAGGGAATCCAGCGCGATGGAGGAAAGTCCCCGTTCAAATTGAGAGAGGAAGCCTACGGAAAGTCCGCTTCCCTCGCTGAGCTGTTTCAACGTCATTTTTTTCTCTGTGCGCAGGGCCTTTACTTTGGCGCCGATGGCCATATTGGTATCCAATCTAAAATTCCTCCCAACAGTCATGTTCCATGGTCTATCATATCTGCTGGACAGCGGAATGTCAAGAAATAGAAAGTTCACAAATATGAAAATTTCTTTGCGGGGTCTTCTAAGGCTTTTTTCTGGAGAAAACCGGGAAATCCCAGATGATGCATCCTGAAAAAATGATAAATCTTCCAAAAGCACGCTTGACAAGCGGAAAAACTGTCCTTATAATCAGATTCATAGATATAAAACTTTTTGAAAAAACCAGGAAGGATAATTCACAAATATGAAAAAAATTGACTGTCCTTCCGCGGCTGCGCCGCAGGGGGAAGCGGGGCGGGATGGCTTGTCCGTATTCGACATCCAGAGGTACTGCATTCATGACGGGGAGGGTATCCGGACGACGGTGTTTTTTAAGGGCTGCCCTCTGCGGTGCGCCTGGTGTCATAATCCGGAAAGCCAAGCGGGAAAGCCGGAACTGCTCTGGAATGAGGAACGCTGTACCGGGTGCGGCGCCTGCGAGGCGGCGTGCCTTCAGAAAGCGGTTTGGGGGGGATGCCCCGAACCGGACCGCAGCCGCTGTATTGCCTGCGGCGCCTGCGTGCAGGCCTGTCTGGGCTCTGCAAGACAGGTGGCCGGAATCCGCTACAGCCCGGAAGAGCTGGCTGCCGCGGTCTGCAGGGACAGGATGTTCTACGAGGAATCGGGCGGCGGGGCGACCCTTTCCGGAGGGGAGGTGCTGGCGGCTGAGCCCTTCCCGGCAGTATTGGAACTCTGCCGGCTGCTGAAGGAGGAAGGAATCAGCGTTTTCATCGACACCTGCGGGCAGGCGCCTTTTGAGCGTTTTGAGCAGCTGCTGGAGGTTGCAGACTGCTTTCTCTACGACATCAAGGCCATGGATTCCCAGAAGCACAGAAAATGGACCGGCGTGGGGAATGAGCTGATTCTTCAGAACCTCTGGAAGCTGCATCTGAATGGGGCGAGAATCCGCCTGCGCCTGCCCCTGGTGGAGGGGGTCAACGCGGAAGAGGAGGATATTCTGCCGGTGATCGGCCTGCTCAAAAAAGGACTGCGGGCAGAGAAAATCCATCTGCTGCCCTACCATGATTTCGGGCGGAGCAAAGCCCAGAGGCTGGGGCACGTTTCTCAGCCGTCCTTTCAGGCACCGTCCAGGGAAAAACTGGAAGGGCTGGCGGAGTTGTTCCGCGGGGCTGGTTTCCCCCAGGTGGTGATCGGCGGATAAGGCAGGAGACAGCCTGCTGTGATACTGAGACAGAGTACCAATAGAATCCGGAAAAAGGAGAGGAGAATTGCAATGGCAGTTCAGGAGAGAGTGCAGGAGCCCAGGGTACAGGAGGCGCATGGCGTGACGGAACGGGTGCGCCGCCTGCGGGAGGAGAGCCTGAATACCCAGCCGCGCATCTATATGGAGCGCGCCCTGCTGGAAACAGAGGCATATGAGCAGTACGAGGGGACGGTGTCGGTGCCGGAACTGCGCGCATTGACGCTGCGCCACTATTTCTCGAAAAAAAGCATTTCTATCCACAAAGGAGAGCTGATTGTAGGGGAGAAGGGAGACGGCCCCCAGTCGGCCCCCACCTTCCCTGAGCTTTGCTGCCATACGGTTGAGGATATGAAGGTGATGGACCAGCGGGAGCTTATCCGTTTTGCCGTAACGGAGGAGGATTTGCGCCTTCAGCAGGAGCGAGTCATCCCCTTCTGGGAGAAGCGTTCCATCCGGCACAGGATTCTCAGCAGTATGAGCGAGGAATGGAAGGCCGCCTACGAATGCGGCATTTTTACAGAATTCATGGAGCAGCGCGGCCCCGGCCATACGGTGGGTTCGGATAAAATCTACCAAAAGGGCTTTGCGGACTATCAGGAGGACATCCGCAGGGCCATGAAGGACCTGGATTTTCTGCGGGATCCGGAAGCGCTCCGGAAAAAGGAAGAGCTTTCCGCCATGATGATTGCCTGTGATGCCATTATGATTCTGGGAAAGCGGTATGGTGAGCTGGCAAGACGCATGGCTGCGGAAGAGACGGACCCCCAGTGGAGGGCGGACCTGTTCACCATTGCCGAAAACTGCGCGGTGGTACCTGCCCAAAAGCCGCAGACCTTCCATCAGGCGCTGCAGATGTATTGGTTTGTCCATCTGGCGGTTACCAGCGAGCTCAACCCCTGGGATTCCTACAGCCCGGGCCGCCTGGACCAGCATGTGTGCCCCTTCTACCGGAAGGATGTAGCAGCCGGCAGGCTCAGCCGTCCCCAGGCGCTGGAGCTGCTGGAATGCCTGTGGGTGAAATTCAACAACCAGCCCGCGCCACCCAAAGTGGGGATCACCCTGAAGGAGAGCGGTACCTATACGGATTTTGCCAACATCAACACCGGCGGTATCGCGCCTGACGGCACGGACGGCGTCAATGAGGTCAGTTACCTGATTCTCGACTGTATGGATGATATGAAACTGCTTCAGCCCAGCTCCAACGTGCAGATCAGTCGGAAAACCCCCCAGAAATTCCTGCTGCGCGCCTGTGAGATCAGCCGGAAGGGATGGGGACAGCCCGCTTTTTACAACACGGAGGCTATTGTACAGGAGCTGCTGGCCGCCGGGAAATCCATTGAGGATGCCCGCCGCGGCGGTACGAGCGGCTGTGTGGAGACAGGCGCCTTCGGAAACGAGGCTTACATACTCACAGGCTATTTCAACCTCCCCAAGATTCTGGAGCTGACCCTATTCAACGGGTATGACCATGTGGCGGGCAGGCAACTTGGGCTTCCCCTGGGGAAGGCGGAAGATTTTCACTCCTATGAGGAATTGCTGGAGGCCTATCACAGGCAGATCGATTACTTCCTGGACATCAAGGTACAGGGCAGCAACCTGATCGAGAGCATCTATGCCAGCTATATGCCGGCGCCCTTCCTTTCGGTCATCACCAATGACTGTATCCGGAAGGGGAAGGACTACAATGCGGGAGGGGCACGGTACAACACCAGCTATATCCAGGGTGTGGGTATCGGTACCGTGACGGACAGTCTGGCGGCAATCCGCCGGCAGGTATATCAGGAAAAGAACGTTACAATGGGAGAACTGCTTCAGGCCCTGCAGGAGGATTTTGAAAACGATCCCCGGATTTTGAACCTGGTGCAGAATTTCAGCCCCAAATACGGCAATGACGACGATTTTGCGGACAGCATCATGCAGGAAGTTTTCAGCTATTACCAGAAGGCCGTCACCGGACGGCCCAACCAGAGGGGCGGGACCTACCGGGTGAACATGCTGCCCACCACCTGCCATGTGTATTTCGGCGAGGTGATGCTGGCAAGCGCCAACGGACGGCGGGCCCACAAGCCGGTGAGCGAGGGTATTTCCCCTGACAAGGGGGCGGATACCCACGGCCCCACGGCGGTGCTGCGTTCCTGCGCCAAGATGGACCACATCCGCACGGGAGGCACGCTGCTGAACCAGAAATTTACCCCCTCTGTGGTGGCAGGGGAGGACGGCCTCAAACAGATGGCCAACCTGATCCGCACCTATTTCAATATGGACGGCCACCACATCCAGTTCAATGTGATCGACCGCCAGACGCTTCTGGACGCCCAGGCGCATCCGGAGGAATATAAGGACCTGATTGTGCGCGTGGCGGGCTACAGCGACCATTTCCGGAACCTGAGCAGAGCGCTGCAGGATGAGATCATCGCCCGTACAGAACAGAGCTTCTCCTGATAAGGGAGCACACGAAAGAGAGGAAGAACGCCATGAAATTGGGTTTTATCGGCTGTGGGAACATGGCCAAGGCCATGATCGGGGGAATTATCAAAAGTGGAGCCTGCCCCCGGGAGGATATTATTGCATCAGACGCCTTTGCGCCGGCACGCAGCGCTGCCGCGGAAACGCTGGGGATTGTTGTGACAGAGGACAACTGCGAGGTGGCGGCACAGGCGGATGTGCTTGTGCTGGCGGTGAAGCCGCAGTTCTACGAAGAGGTGATCGCAGGCTTGCGCGGCAGCCTGCGGCAGGACCAGCTGATTATCACCATCGCACCCGGGAAGACGCTTTCCTGGCTGGCGGAACAGCTGGGAGAGGAGACAGCCGTAATTCGCACCATGCCCAATACCCCGGCTATGGTGGGTGAGGGAATCACCGCGGCTTGTCCCAATGCCAGGGTGTCGGAGGAGCAGCTTGCCCTGGGTCTGAAGCTGTTGGAAAGCTTTGGAAAGGCGGAGGTGGTACCGGAGCGTCTGATTGATGCGGTGGTGGCGGTAAGCGGGAGCTCGCCTGCCTATATCTTCATGCTGATTGAAGCGATGGGAGATGCCGCTGTTGCAGAGGGAATGCCCCGGGCCCAGGCCTACACCTTTGCTGCTCAAGCGGTTATGGGCAGCGCAAAGATGGTCCTTGAGACAGGAAAGCACCCCGGGGAGCTGAAAGATATGGTCTGTTCGCCTGCAGGCACTACCATTGAGGCAGTGCAGGCATTGGAGGAATCCGGCTTCCGGAGCAGCGTGATGTCGGCCATGCGCATCTGCGCGGAGAAATCCCGGTCGATGGGGAAAGCGTAACACGGGCCGGGAAACGCGGCTTTGGAGAGTGGCGGCAGGAAAGTTGCCGCCGCCAGCACTTAAAAAACTGATGAATTGCCGTCGCCTTGGGAGACCCCTCTCCTTCGGCGGCGGCATTTTTTTGACGCTGGACCTTCACCCCTTCCCGGGCCCCGGGCGGGGAAGGGGAACTCTGCTGGATAAAAATAATATTCATTCTTATGAATAATCTGGAGCGTTGGTGTTCTCTCTGAAGGGGCGGAAAACCTGAATCCGCTTTGAGACGCTGTTCGAACGAATGTATGGACAACTTCACATTTTCTTCTTAAAATCGTAATTAAGCAGAAAAAATAAGGAAAAATCACCTCCAAATCATCCAAAAATCAAAAAAAACCGAACAATTATATTGACAACTTCACTTAAAGGTCTTATAATTTAGTAAAATTAAAAAACAGACAAGTTTTATTTACTGTTATGAAATCACGTCTGCAGAATTCACTGCGGAGCGATTTTTGGCAAAGAAGAGGTACCTCTTCTTTTGTTCCGTTCTTCTTAGAAAAGAACGGAACAAAGTTTTCTGACTGCCCTTTGAAGCCTGACGGCTTTAAGGACGCCCGGGGTTGCGGCCCAAAAAGCGGGGCAAATGACAGCAATTAAATACATAGGAAAGGGGAATGCGTCGTGCAGGTCAGTTCGCCGCTCCAAAAGGGTAAATTTCGCCGGAGATTCAAGAAAGAGAGGGAACTTTGGTTTTGGAGCTCTCTCAGCATTGTCTGGTGGGTCTTTTTCTTTTTAATTCCGCTGTACGGAATTGTCTACGCCTTTTTCGACTATGTTCCCGGCCGGGAGCTCACTTGGGACCGTTTTGTGGGGCTGAAAAATTTCGCCTCCTTCTTTCAGGGCAAGGATGCCTGGACGATTATCCGGAACACCCTGGTTATCGGCGGCCTGAACATCACAGTGGGCTTTGCGGCGCCGATTGCGCTGGCGCTTCTGTTCGACGAGCTGAAGGGCACGAAGCTCAAAAGGGTGACACAGACGGTCTCCTACCTGCCCTATTTTGTATCCTGGGTTGTGGTGGCCAGTATCCTCACCACCTGCCTGAGCAGTGAAGGCGTTGTCAACCAGGTGCTGGTGTCTGCGGGGATCTTGGAAAAACCGGTGCTGTTCCTCTCGGAAGGCAAGTTTTTCTGGGGGATCATCACGATAGCCAACATATGGAAGAATATTGGCTGGAACACGATTCTCTATATGTCTGCCATCGCGGGCATCGACCAGGAACTCTACGAAGCCGGCGCTGTGGACGGCCTGGGCCGCTGGGGCATGGTCAAGCACATCACGCTGCCCAGCATCCTGCCCACTATTGTGCTGCTGTTCATCCTGGGCATCGGCGGCATTCTGAATATCGGCTATGAACAGAACCTGCTCATCGGCCAGCCCACTACCCGGGAATACTGGGATATCATCGATACCTATGTCTACCGGTACGGCATCCAGATGGGCCGTCATTCCTTTGCCATTGCAGTTGGCCTTATGAAATCGATCATCGGCCTGATCCTGGTTTTCACCACGAACTTCATCGCCAAGAAAACCATGGACATGTCCATATTCTGAGGGGGGAAAACGACGTGAATACAAGAACCAGGCTTGCCAAAAATACGGTCAGCAGCCGGATTTTTGACGTGTGCAACGTGCTCTTTATGCTGATCTTGCTCTTTGTCATGGTATACCCCTTCTGGAACCAGCTGGTTATTTCCTTGAACGACGGCATCGACGCCCAGCGGGGCGGCCTCTATTTCTGGCCCAGGGTCTTTACACTGAGCAACTACGATTACATACTGAAGTCAAAGGGCCTTTTGAGCGCGCTGGGGTGGTCCGTGCTCCGCGTGGTGGTGGGCACTGTGACGCATCTGGTGTGCAGCGGTTTTGTCGCCTACATCACCACGGTTAAATTTTTCTCGTTCCACCGGGTGCTGCGCACCATGTTTATGATCACCATGTACATTTCCGGCGGCATGATCCCGGTCTACCTGTGGTTTCAGAAAATCGGCCTGCTGGAAAGCTTTACCGTCTACTGGCTGCCCGGGCTGATCGGCGCTTATGAGCTGATGCTGATCGCTTCCTACATCGAGGGTCTGCCCGAGGCGGTTACCGAATCGGCCCGCATCGACGGCGCCAGAGAGGTGACCATCTTCTTCCGAGTGGTGGCGCCTCTGTGTATTCCCGTATTTGCCGCCCTGGCGGTGATGGTGGCGGTGGGGCACTGGAACTCCTGGTTCGACGTGATGATCTACAACGCCTCCGGTAAATACGACACGCTGCAGATGCTGCTGCGGGACATCCTCATTGAATCCAACAAGATCAAGGAGCTGATGCAGGACGCCACGGTGGGGGCGGACGCCGTGAAGAGCCAGGCGTCCCGAATTTCCACCCAATCCATGCGGGCTGCCACTACCATGATCGTCACCATTCCCATTGTCTGCGTATATCCCTTCTTCCAGAAATATTTTGTCAAGGGAATCTCCATCGGCGCGGTAAAGGGCTGACCACTTTTTCTCAAGGCTTTTATATGTGTACCATATACCAGCGATGCTCTTTGTTCCGGGCCTCGGCCCGGACGATTACTGAAACAAACAGAAAGGATGAATCATTGTGAGCAAGATGAAACGAATTTTGTCGGCGGCCATGGCGGCGGCTTTGGCGCTCTCGGCGGCAGCCTGCACCAATTCCGGAAGCTCTTCCGCGAGCGGGACGCAGGGCGGGGATTCCAGCGGGACCTCTTCAACGGTTTCCTCCGGCGTGGAACTGACCGGGGAGATCAACAAGTACGGCTGGGACGTTCCCAAGGAGACCCTGAAGTTCTCCTATTTCTACGCGGATGACGACACCCTGGGCCAGGAGGAAGAGAACGAGCGTATGGCGCAGGTGGCCTCCGTGCTGAAAGACGAGTTCAATGTGGAGATCGAGCGCATAGTTTACAAGCAGGACCCCACAGAGCGTCTGAACCTGATGCTGGCGGGCGACGAGTATCCCGACGTAATCTCCGGCATGCCGGATGCGATGGCGGAGACCTTCATCGACCAGGGACGCGCCCAGGAGCTGACCCCTTATCTGGAGCAGTACGGCCAGAATATCATCGACGGCTTCGGCGATTACCTGAACCTGCTGAAGGACGACGAGGGAAAGCTCTACAAGCTGGCCCACTCCTGGGGACATACCACCGACGTGATGGGCAGGGATTTTGCCATCCGTTACGATATGCTGCAGGAAGCCGGGCTTCCCATGTACGACAGCTTTGAAAGCTATTACCAGACGGTGAAAAAGCTGGTGGAGCTCAACCCCACCAACGAGGCGGGTGAGAAAACTTACGGCATCACCGCTTTCAGTGAGAAGGGTGAGGAATTCTACAAGACGCCCCTTGCCTACCTGGGCCTGTACGGCGTCAGCGGCGGCACCAACACCAGCGGCGGCAGCATCACCCATTATTATAAGGAAAACGACGATGGCACCATCACCTATTGGGTGGATACCGAAGAGGGCCTGAAGGTGGCCAAATATATCAACCAGTTCTGGCGGGACGGCCTGATCGATCCCGACTTCCAGACCAAGGACTACGACTCCGCGCTGGCCTTCATGTCCAACGAGCGCGTGGTGGGCAACATCGGCACCTGGTGGCACAGCTACGTGGGCGGCCATCAGATTTGGCAGACCACCGAGGATGACTGGACCATTGACAAGCGCATGCAGTGCGTCACCTTTGAAGAGAGCGACGCCACCCCGGCGCTGATCTCCGACAACTTCATCCGCACCACCCGCTGCATCATCACCGACAAATGTCAGAACCCTGAGGGCGTCATGCTCTACTGGAACTGGGAGGAGACCCCCAAGGGCGTGGCCTTTACCACCATGGGTCCCGAGGGAGAGGATCGTCCCTGGAGCATCGACGAGGATGACAACTGCAAGATGAACGACTGGTACTGGTACGGCAAGGAAGGCGACACCTCCTTTATGTGGGGCAACTGGGAAGAGGATATGGGCAACTTCAACTACTGGATGATGGCGCCCGGCTACACCCCTGAGAACCGCAAGGACAATCCCGGCGAAGGTTGGGCGTCCCCTGTGGTGCAGGTCAATGCCTGGGACTTGATCCCCAATTATGAGGAGATGGATGAATCCAAGCTGGAGGCCGGACAGATTGTCAACAAGCTGAATGCGGAGACCTCCAAGGCGTACCTCTGGGATCAGACTCTGTGGACCATTTCCTTCCCCGCGGATTCTCCGGAAAAGATCATCAATCAGGATGTGGCGGATCATCTCGCCAGCGCCTGGGTAAAAGTGATCACCGCGAATACGGAGGAAGAGTGCGTACAGCTCTTCGAGCAGATGGGCAAGGATCTCCATGCCATTGGCCTGGATGATCTGGTAGCTTATCAGCAGGAGTCTCTGAATAAGAACAAGGCAAAGTTTGAGGGCACAGCCGCAGCCGAGTAATCGGGCGGCCCGCTGCCGAAATTTGATAGGTTCGGCGCCGATTTGATCAGGGGCCCGCGCCACCGGTTTCCCCGTGTGGCGCGGGCCCCTGTTTTTGCCGGCTCGACCCTGTCCGTATTGGAAGAGAGGGCAGGAACTCTGCCCGCAGAAAAAGGGAGGATAAGTTTATGGAACAAAAGACATACCAGCTTTGCAGCCGTGCCTTTCGGATCAAGGCAAAAAACGGCCTGCTGCAGTCCCTGCTCCCAGGGCCGTCTGCGCCGGGGGAAGCGGGCACCCAATACATATTGCCTGGGGAAGCTTTCGGCAGGTTCCAGCTGGGCTGGGTGCAGGACGGGGAACCGGGCGGCTTCAGCCTTACCCCGGAAACTGTTCCGCAGGAGGAACGCTATGTCAGGGAGCCCCTCTCAGTAAAGTATGAGGCCGCATGGACGGCGGAGGCCGCCGCGCTCAAGATGAAGGCGGTCTATACCTTGCAGGAGGACGCCCTGCTCTACGAGCTGCTTGTGGAAAACTGCGGCGTCCGCCCGCTGCTTCTCACAGACGCGGGATTTTCGTTTCCCTGTAATTCGGATTTCCACTGGGGAGAGAATGCGGGAGGCAAGGTGATAGGGCATCATTTTGTGTCGGGCCACGGTTCTCACCTGCTGTTTGAACGCTGTGACGGAAAGGGGCCGCTTTTGGCGGTGCTGCCCCAAGACGGTACGCAGCTGGAATATTTTCAGGAAACACCCGCCTACGCGGGAAGCGACGGCGGCGACAGAAAGAAGGAGACTGCCTTTACCGCCTATGCCCATTCCACAGGCGTGCGGCGGGAGGCAGAGGCCAAAGGTCACACGCCCCGGCTTCCCGGCACGGAAAAACAGCTGAATCCGGGGGAGGGGGAGCGGTTCTGCTTTCGCTGGGAGTTCACGGACAGCCGGCAGGATGCCCGCCGCCTGCTGGCCCGCCGGGGCCTGGTGGACGTGGAGGTGCTGCCCGGACTGACGGTCCCCCAGGGACAGGAGATTTCCCTGGCGCTTACCAGCTGTTGGGAGGATCTGCGGCTCTGTCCGGCAGAAGGGATGCAGTTGCTCTCCGAGGAGCAGCGGGGGGAAAGGCGTATTGTGCGGCTGCGGCTGACAAGGCTTGGGGAAATTCCGCTGACGGTCCGCTTTGCGGGGGACAGGTATATGACCGTCACCTTTTTTGCCACCCTCCAGCCAGAGGAGCTGTTGGAAAAGCGGGCCGCGTTCCTGGCAAAATGTCAGCACCGGGATCCGGAAAAATGGTATTACGGGCTTATTTCGGAGTGGAACAATGAGACCGGCGTGCTGCTGGGCCCGGACAATTACGACCGCATCGGCGGCTGGCGGATCTACGAGGTTTCCTGCGACGATCCGGGGCTGGGCAAGCCTGCTTTCCTGGCTGCAAAGCTTGCGGAACGGCCGGAAAAGGAGCAGGTAAAGGCGCTGGACCTCTATGTGGAGCACTTCGTCTGGGGCGGCCTGCAGCGCACGGAGAAGGAGGAATACCCCTTCGCCCTCTACGGGATTCCAGACTGGAAGCAGAACCGGGAGAGCGAAGACCCGGACCTGAAGGGAAAGCTGCACATCTGGCGGATCTACGACTATCCCCACATCGTGCTTCTGTATTACAGCCTGTACCGCATTGCCAGGGATTACCCGGATATGCCCCTCTCTCAAGAAGCCGGAGTCTATCTGTACCGGGCGGCGCGCACGGCTGACGCCATGTTTACCATTCCTCTGGAGCTGGACGGCTGGTCCGCCTATCGTACGGGGCTCTACAATGAGCTGGTGATCGAGGACGTGCTTCGGGCCCTGAAGGAAGAAGGAATGGAGGAGGAGCTGCGCCGGCTTTGGCGGCATTGGGTCCGCAAGGTGCGGTATTTCGCCCTGGAATGCACCGACGTGTTCGGATCGGAGTATCCCTTCGACACCACGGGTTTTGAATCCACAGAGGCTCTGGCCCGCCGGGCCATGGAGCTGGCCGAGGAGGAGGAACGGGAGGCCTATTTCGACCCGCCGCTCAGCCTCAGCAAGGCTCAGGATTTTCTGGAGACCCAGATGCGCTGCAATTTGGCCTGTCGTGGGGAGCTGGAGCCTGCCTATTACTGGTACGGCAGTGATTACCGGGGCTCCAACACCCGATACACCCTGAGTTATATGTCCCAGATGGGGGGCTGGGCCATTTTGGACTATGCCCTCCGGTTCGCCCCGGATCCCTATTCTCTGCTGCGGCTGGGCTACGGGTCCCTGCTCAGCTCCTGGTCCCTGCTCAACGCGGGCCGGAAGGAGACAGGCTACGGCTATTGGTTCCCGGGGAAGGAGCACGACGGCGCGGCGTCCGGCGGGTACGAGCCCCAGCCCTTCGGCAGCACCTGGCTGGATCAGCCTCACCACGGCGGGCCCTGGTACTATTCCTGTGAAATCGACCTGGGCTTCTGCGGCTACCTGCGGGGGGCCGCGACGATCCTGGCGCGGGATCCCCTGTTCGGGACGGTCTGCTACGGAGGGACGCTCAGCAGAGGGGAGGGGATTTCCGTCCTCCCGCAGGACGGCGTAAACAGGCGATTCCACTATGTGGGGCCGGAGGGCAGGCTGCACCTGCTGCTGGCCTCCGGAAGGCTGACGGAGGTACTCTGCGACCCGGAGAGGAAAGAGCTGGCCTGCACAGTGGACCTGAGGGGCCTGAAGGGGGAGAGCGCCGGGCTGTCGGTGGAGGCAGCGGGGCTTTCCGGCTGGTCTCTCTCCTGCGGGGGGCAGTCAGCCTTGGAAGAGAGAGGGAAGGCGGAGCTGCGGCTTCCCTGCGGAGAAGCGCACAGTGTGGTGCTGCGTTTTCCGGTTGTGTAAATTTGGATGATACGGAGAGGACAATGTGAAAATGAAAACGGTGGAAATTGATATCAAACAGATCAAAGTGGACGACGGCTTCTGGAACAAGAGAATCCGGAACGCGGTGGAAAATGTGGTGCCTTACCAGTGGCGGGTGCTCAACGACCGGGAGCCGGGCGCGGCTCCCAGCCACGCGGTGAAGAATTTTAAAATTGCAGCCGGCATGGAGGAGGGCGAGTTTTACGGCTACCAGTTCCAGGACAGCGACGTAGCCAAGTGGATTGAAGCTGCCTCCTACAGTCTGATCTATGAGGACAGCCCTGAAATCCGGGCCGCCCTGGACGAGGTGATCGGCATTCTGGAAAAGGCCCAGGAGGCCGACGGCTATCTGGACACCCATTATATGCTGAAAAAGCCGGACAAAAAGTGGCAGGAGATCGCCCATGGCCATGAGCTCTACTGTGCAGGACATATGCTGGAGGCCGCAGTGGCGTACCATGCCGTCACTGGAGACGGCAGGCTCCTCAAGGTGATGGAGAAGAATGTGGAGCTGATCCGCTCTGTATTCGGTACGGAGGAGGGAAAGCTCAACTCCTATCCAGGCCATGAGGAGATCGAGCTGGCGCTGATGAAGGCCTACCGGGCTACGGGCGACAGGAAATATTATGAGCTGGCCGATTACTTTGTGGAAAATCGCGGTTCCCGCCCGGGATTCCTGGAAGAGGAACGGTTCCTGGAGCTCAGTGGGAAGGAAAAATGGCTAGGGGCGGATTACCACCAGGCGCATGCGAAAATCCGGGACCAGAAGGCGGCGGAGGGCCATGCGGTGCGGGCTATGTACTTCTACACCGGAGCTGCCGACGTGGCTCTGGAGAAGGGGGATCCCACCCTCCGGCAGGCGCTGGAGGCCCTTTGGACCAATGTGACGGGAAGGCGGATGTACCTCACGGGAGGCGTGGGTTCTCAGGGGGACGGGGAGCGTTTCACCCTGGATTACGATCTGCCCAACGACACCTGCTATACGGAGACCTGCGCCGCCATCGGCCTTGCCATGTGGGCGCTGCGCATGCTGAAGCTGAATCCGGATTCCAGCTATGCAGATGTGATGGAGCGCGCCCTTTACAACAATGTGCTCAGCGGCATCTCGGAGGACGGAGAGCATTATTTCTACGTGAACCCCCTGATGCTCAAGCCGGACGTGGCCCGCTACCGCAGGGATCATGAGTCTGTGGAGCCGGAGCGGGTGAAGTGGTTCGGCTGCGCCTGCTGCCCGCCCAATGTGATCCGTACCCTCTGCGGTCTGGGCGGTTACGTCTATACCCAGCGGGAGGATGCGGTTTATCAGCATCTGTATTTGGGCAACAGTGCGAGCTTGCGCACGTCGAAGGGGGAAGCCTCGCTGTGCTGCGTCTCCGAGATGCCCTGGGAGGGCAGGGCGGAGATCACCTATCAGGGGCCTGCGGGTGTCAGCCTGTTCCTGCGCATTCCCGCCTATGCGGAAAATTTCTGCATCCGCAGGAACGGGGAAAAGGCGGAGTTCTCTGTGGAAAAGGGGTATGCCCATCTCACCCCGGCGGAGGGCGACTGTTTCCAGGTGAGCTTTGACATGCCCGCCCAGTACGTGCAGGCAAACCCCAGGGTGACCGAGGACTGCGGACGTGCGGCGGTCTGCCGGGGACCGCTGGTCTACTGCGCAGAAGAGGCGGACAACGGAACGCTCTTAAACGACTTTATTGCGGACCTCTCCCAACAGCCCAGGGCTGAACGGGAGGATTCCTTCGGCGGCATCGTGGCGCTGACGGCGGAGGGCAGCCGTTCCGACTACGGCGAATGGCCGGAAGACACTCTGTACCGCCCTGCGGGCAGCGCCAGAAAACAGGCTTCCCTGCGTCTGATTCCCTATTTCCTGTGGAACAACCGTGGGGTTGGAGAGATGCTGGTGTGGATGAACGCACGGTAAGGGAGGCTCCCTCTGGCTCTTCGCACGCAGGCTGAGCAGGAAGCACAGCGCCGGACTGCGGCAAAGCACAGCCGGCGCAGGAAAGGAAAGATCTGTAAAATGGGCAAGAAACGCTTTTTTGAAGAAGAGGGAAGGCTGGTCTGGCGGGGCAACGGCGAGGTGCTGGTGTTGGAGCCCTGGGGGAGGAACAGCCTGCGGGTGAGGTCCCGCATGAAGGGAGAGGTGATCCCCTCCCACTACGCCCTGCTTCCGGAGCCGCCGGAGCCGTCTGAAGTGCAGATAGAGGCAGGAGAACAGAAGGCCTTTATCAGCAATGGAAAACTCCGTGCGGAGCTGGACTATGACGAGTGGTTCCACAATTGCAGAATCCATTTTTATAATCACACCGGGAAACTTCTGTTGGAGGAGGCCTATCACTACGGCGGGCTGAAGAAATTTGTACGAAGCTTTACCCCGCTTCCAGGCGGGGACCACCGCCTGGAGGTGAATTTTGAGGCTCCCGCCGACGAGAAGCTGTTCGGCATGGGGCAGTACCAGCAGGAATATCTGGATTTGAAGCACAGCATTGTCGAGCTTTCCCAGCGGAACACCCAGGCCAGCGTCCCCTTCCTGCTTTCCAGCCGGGGATATGGGTTCCTCTGGCACAACCCGGCGGTGGGGAAAGCGGTGTTCGGAAAGAATTTCACCCAGTGGCAGGCAGAGGCTTCAGAGCAGATGGATTACTGGATCACAGCGGGAGATACCCCCGCGGAGATTGAAGAGGCCTATGCCTCGGTGGTGGGCACCGCACCCATGATGCCGGAATACGGCCTGGGTTTCTGGCAGTGCCGCCTGCGCTACTGGAACCAGGAGCAGCTTCTGGAGGTGGCCCGGGAGTACAAGCGCCGGGGCATCCCCCTGGACGTGATTGTGCTGGACTTTTTCCACTGGCCCAAAATGGGGGATTTCCGCTTTGAGGAGGAGTTCTTTCCCGACCCCCGGGCCATGGTGAAGGAACTGCAGGAGATGGGGATACGGCTGATGGTTTCCGTATGGCCGCAGATCGCCCTGACCAGTGAAAACTATGAAGAGATGCGCCAGCTTGGCCTGCTGGTCCGGGTGGAACGGGGGGCCCAGGTATGCATGCAGTTCCCGGAGGACAGCGTCTTTTTCGACGCCACAAATCCCCGGGCCAGAGAGTATGTCTGGCAAAAATGCAAGCAGAGCTATTATGACAAAGGCGTGCGCATCTTCTGGCTGGACGAGGCTGAGCCGGAATACGGGGTGTTCGATTTTGACAACTACCGGTATGAGCTGGGGCCTGCTCAGCGTGTGAGCAACCTCTATCCCCAGCTGTATTCCAGGGGCTTCTACGAGGGCATGCAGCGGGAAGGGCAGGAGAACATCGTCAACCTGGTACGCTGTGCCTGGGCCGGCAGTCAGCGCTATGGCGCTCTGGTCTGGTCGGGCGACATTTACAGCACCTGGACCGATTTCCGGCGGCAGATCTGCGCGGGAATTAACATTTCCCTGGCTGGAATTCCCTGGTGGACCACGGATATCGGTGGTTTTTCCGACGGCGACCCACAGGACCCAGGCTTCCGGGAATTGCTGGTGCGCTGGTTTCAGTTCGGCGCTTTCTGTCCGGTGATGCGCCTGCATGGCGACAGGATGCCCGCCAGAATGATTTACCGGAAGGACGGGACCCCCACCATGCACACCGGCGCGGACAATGAGATTTGGAGCTTCGGGGAACCGGTTTATGAAATCCTCAAGCGTTACGTCTTCTTCCGGGAAACCATGCGCCCTTATCTCCGCAAGGTGATGCGGGAAGCCCATGAAAAGGGCACGCCCGTCATGCGGGCCATGTTCTACGAATTCCCGGAGGATCTCAAATGCTGGGAAACGGAGGATCAGTACTGCTTCGGTCCGGATCTGCTGGTGGCTCCGGTGACCTCTCCCGGGGCGGTGAGCCGGAAGGTGTATCTGCCGGAGGGCGCCCGCTGGGTCTCCCTTCATAATGGGGATTCCTATTCGGGCGGGCAGACTGTGGAGGTAAACGCACCTCTTGAGAGCATTCCCGTCTTTTTGCGGGACGGCGCCCACAGCGAGTGGATCGGGAAAATCTGATTTGTTCTGCCGGCGGAGGACCGGCCGGAGGCATGCCGAACGGCCGTATCATCAATAAAATATCATATCTTCACGGGAAAGGATGAGGAACATGAAAAGGGAGGTTTTGAAAGAGCTTCCGCTGAGCGCCGCAGCGCTTACAGGGGGGATGCTGCAGGAATATCAGCAGCTTCTGGTGGAGGAAATGCTTCCTTACCAGATAGAAATCCTGGAGCAAGGGGGCGCGCTGGACATGATCCGGCGCGCTGCCGGTTACCGGGTGCCGGAACGCACGGAGCCGGGACGGCCCACGGATGTGGGCAAGCTGCTGGAAGCGACGGCCTATGCCCTGCTTCTGCGGGAAGACCCGGCGCTGAAAAGAAAGCTGGAAGAACTGATCGGACTGCTGGAACAGGCCCAGTACGCGGATGGTTACCTGCATCCCATTATGCAGGCGTCCCGCCCTTCGGACAGGTTCCTCTCCCTGCTCATGTCCCATGAAATGTACACTCTGGGCCACTACATGGAGGGGCTGCTTGCCTGCTATGAGGCGCTGGGGAACGAACAGGCCCTCCGCTGCGCCAGAGGGATCGGCGACTGCCTGTGCCAGTGGTTCGGAACGGAACCGGGAAAAATCCGAGGCTACGACGGGCACCCTGAGGTGGAACTGGCGCTTTACCGGCTGTATGGCTGTACAGGGGAGAAAAAGTATCTGGAGTGCCTGCGCTTCTTTGTGGAAGAGCGGGGCCGCTCCGGACCGGAGCATCCCCATTATTTCGATTGGGAGCAGCAGCGGAACCGGGAAAAATTCGGAAAGCCCGTGCTGGGGGAGCTTTCCCGCTGGGCAGACCGACACCGTCCCTATTGGGGAAATTACGAGTATTTTCAGGCCCATCTTCCCGCCAGGCAGCTTCGGAAGCCCACCGGGCACGCCGTGCGGGCAACCTATTTTTACTGCGGCATGGCGGACCTGGCAATGGAGACGGGCGATGAGGAGCTTATGGAGGCCTGCCGCAGCCTGTGGCAAGGCTTTGAACAGGGAAATGTAGCGCTCAACGGTTCTATCGGACAGGATGGGTTCTGGGAAGGCATCGGCAGGGCTTACGACCTGCCGCCGGACTACTCCTACAATGAGACCTGCGCCGCCATCGGCCTTTTCCTGTTCGGCCACAGGATGATGCGCCTGGAGCCGGACGGCGCTTACGGCGACCAGATGGAGCTGTCGCTGTACAACACGGTACTGGCGGGAACTTCTCTGGATGGCCGGCATTATTTTTACTGCAACCCGTTGGAGGTCTGGCCTCATTCCCTTTACCGCTACGATAAAATCCACATTCAGGCTAGGCGCTATGAGTGGGACGACTGCCCCTGCTGCCCGCCCAATGTGGCGCGGCTTCTGGGAGAGCTGGGACGATTTGCCGTCCTTTCCGGCAGGCAGGAAGCCTGGGTGAATCTGTATACGGGCCTGCGCTGTACGCTGCCGCTGGATTCCGGGCCGGTACGCATGGAAATGGTAACGGAATATCCCCGGGAGGGAAGGATTCGGATCACTGTGCTGGATTCCGCCCGGTTCACGCTGCGGCTGCGGATTCCAGCCTGGTGCCGGGAATGGAGGCTCCTGTTAAACGGAGAAAGGACGCCCGCCGCAGCAGAAAAGGGCTTCGCAGCGCTGGAACGCAGCTGGCAGCCGGGAGACTGCGCGGTTCTGGAACTGGAAATGCCCTGCCACAGGGTCTATGCGGATCCCCGGGCTTACCACCTTGCCCATCAGACGGCCGTTATGCGCGGTCCGCTTCTGTACTGTGCAGAGCAGGCGGACAATGGGGAGCTGCTGTCGAGGATCCTCCTGCCGGATTCCTCTGTACTGGAGGAGCACTGGGAAGAAGACCTGCTGGGCGGCGTTTACACCGTGACGGCGGAGGCGAGGCGGGCAATGCTGCAGGAAGGCCCTCTATACCGTGCCGGGCCGCCCGCCTGGGAGAAGATGCAGCTGAAGCTGGTCCCCTATTATACCTGGGCCAACCGGGAAGAGGGAGAAATGCGGGTGTTTTTTCCGGAGATACGAACAGGGTTATGACAAAGGAGGGCCTCCGGTTTCGCGAAGGCATGACAAGGCTGTGAAAAAAGGTCTGGCTACCCGGCTTTCCAGCCTCGTTGTCGGACGCATTTTTGGCAGACAGATACAAACACGGAGTCCCCTGCAAAAGGGGCGCCGTGTTTACGTTAGCTGTGGGTTATCTCTATCTGATATCTTCAAAGTTGCTGTTCGTGCTGGATGTCGAAGGCGGTATACCAGATTTACAGCATAATGGCCTTTATAGTTCCTTGTCCTTTCGCAGTCTTTTCTTCGCTTCTTCAATGGTTTCACCGTCTTTGGCAAGGTAACGGTCAACAAAAGCGTCCTCTATTTTGGTATAACCTCCAACAACGCTTTTCTCTATTTTTCCAAATGTTCCGACGATTTTCCCGGCAATCTTTTCATTTGCCCTTACCATTTTAGAGTTTGCCATCATTACACACCTTTCTTTTTTATTCCTTTCCTTGTGCTTGTCACGCCAAGCATCCATACAAATAGGCAGACAGCAGCCCCGATTAAAATATTCATCGTACGTGCGCTGAAATCATTTATGTTTCCAAAAGAAGCAAGCATAGAGCGCTGCAGGATTAAAACAGACACAGCTGCATCCGCATAGCCGATCCTGCGAATCGTTGCAAGCAATGGCGAGGAATTTTTCCTCTGCTTCACTGCCCGGATGATTGCCATTGTGATTTTGTAGAACGTGTAGGCGGCAATGGTAATCATCATCACGGAATCATGTTCTGTCACGATATTTTCTGCCCAACTCAGGTAAATGGCGCCTGTTAAAACAAAACTCAACACAGCAAGCAGTATGCCGGACAGCTTCATTACGAAATATTCTGTGTCAACAGGAGCGGCAGAGTTACTTTTCCGTCCGCATAAAACGGCTGAAAAGCGCATGGCGCTTAAAATGGTATAGTAGGCGCACATAGAAATAAACCAGAGCGACTGATTGGCCATGCCGAGCGCACCATGATAGAGTGCATACAGCAAATTGGCGGAGAAGCTCAAAGCCGCGGTTGCTACAATTCTGTATCGCGATTCCCGCACAAAACGTTTTGCGATTTTTGAGGTTTCCAATTTATCCAAAGCTCTTTGCTTTATTCCCATTGGTTAAACCCGATTATGAAAGGGCGCGGTATGGATCGGCCGCCGTTTTTTATGCGGAACAATTCAACTGAAATGGTCCCTGTGCCAGAGACAGAAAAGATATCATGACTCATTCCCGAATACCTTTTGCCAAGGGTATCAAGCAGAGCAGGACGGCAATACCAATCACTCCAATCACAATTCCCAGAATCATATTTTCCCAAACCATGCTGAAACACATTCCAACGCCCAAAGCTAAAGCACCGGCAACCCCGACGATAACCATAAGGATGGTTTTCCCCGAGAACTGAATGGGCGCTTTACGCTCCATTTTCCGCCATACAATCAGGGTGACAATCCCAAGGAGAAGCCCCACACATCCGAATACGATTCCCGGCCGAAATGCTCCCCATTCAGCGATCAACGCCATACACATCCCAAGCGCGAAGAAAACTCCGCTGACCGTTCCCAATACCATGGCGACAAAACTGCTTTTTTTCATTTGAAATACCTCCCTGAATTATTAAAGCAACAGTTGTTGTTTTTTTGTAAATCCAGTATAATGGAAGCAGAGAGCGGAAACAATCATCAATCTGCACACATGTGTTGGAATAATAGAAGAGGGATAGTATGAACACCAAAAACAATCGGCGGCGGCGGGAATCCACGGAACGGATAGAAAGGGTTTTTATTGAATTGCTGCAAAAAAAGGAACTTCACGAGATAACCGTTTCGGATATCTGCAAACAGTGCGGATTGAACCGCAGCACCTTTTATGCGAACTATGCAGATATTTATGAGCTTGCAGACAAAGTCAGAGAGGGTTTGGAAAAAGAAGTAGATTTACTTTATGAAGCAGAAACAACGCAAAAGTTTAACAGCAACAACTTTTTAAAACTGTTTCGCCATATCAAGGAAAATCAACTGTTTTACCGCACCTACTTTAAGCTTGGGTATGATAATCAGTTCCAGCTCAAGTATTATGACATTCACCAGGCAAAGCGGGATTTTGATAATCGGCATATTGAATACCACATTGAATTTTTCAGAAGCGGCTTTAATGCAATTGTGAAAAAGTGGCTTGCGGGCGGCTGTCAAGAGACGCCGGAAGAAATGGACGAAATAATCCGTGCCGAATATCAAGGACGCGTATCCTTTTAATACCCTTATCCTGCCCGTACTTTGTGCCGGGCGTTTTTTATGCCTGCAATACCGGAATCCGGATTTGTTTTATCGCTATCCCGTTCAAAGCCCTGAGAGCCGTTGACAGGGGAAAGGCCGAAATGAAATAATTGGAAGAAAGAAAAATGGGCTGAGAAAGGAAAGAACGGAATGGCTGTCAACTTAAAGGAAAAGTATCACTGGCTGGTGCTGGCTGCCTGCTGCGGCCTGGCGATCAGTTCTATCGGTATCTGCTGTAATTCCCTGGGAGTATTTTACACCCCGGTCTCGGAAGCTCTGGGAGTGGGGCGAGGGGATTTTGCCCTGCACGCCACGATTTCCCAGCTGGCGGCCGGGCTGTGCTGCCCTCTGGCGGTGGCGCTGCTGCGCCGCTGCAGCCTGAAGCTGGTCTTGGCGGCAGGGATCGTGCTGGCCTCCCTGTCTACCGGGCTGATGGCACTGGCAGACCACATCGCCTGGTTTTATGTGCTGGGTGCCCTGCGCGGCGTTGGCTGCGCGCTGTACGGGCTGACGCCTTTGATGGTAGTGCTGGGGAACTGGTTTCAGAAGAAGCACGGTATGGCGGTGGGGATCGCCATGTGCTGCAGCGGGCTGGGCGGAGCAGTGTTTACCCCGATTTTTCAGCAGCTGCTCCTGACTGTTGGGTGGAGGACTGCCTTTCTGGTCATGGCGGCCTTCATCGCCGTATTGGCGCTTCCCGGGGCGCTGTCTGTGCTGTGCCTGAAGCCCTCCCGGAAAGGGCTGCTGCCTTATGGCGCGGTTGCGGCGTCCGTGCAGGAGGAAGCCGTTGAAAGCGGACTGTCGGAAAAGAAAAACGCCGGCAAAAGCGGATTTTTGTCTCCTGCTTTTCCCATCTCCATCCTGTTTGCCCTGCTGTGTGCATGTATCACTGGTTTGGGCCAGCATTTTCCCGGGTATGCGGAGCATGCAGGCATCGGCGCGGCGGTGGGGGCGCTTATGGTGTCGGCCTCTATGGTGGGAAACATCGTGTCCAAACTGATTTTGGGGGTGCTCAGCGACGCCATTGGGCCGTTTCGCTCCTGTTCTCTTATGACCTTAATCAACTGCGGGGCTCTTCTTGCGCTTTCTCTGCTTCCGGTAAGGGGCTCACTGCTGCCTCTTGTCTGCGCGTTTTTCTATGGGACAATCTATTCCGTGGCTGCAGTGGGGGTGCCTCTGGTGGTTCGCTTTGTCTTCGGGCCGGAGCGTTATGATGCGGTATACGGCGTTGTGGCGGTGTTCACCAGCTGCGGAGGTGCGCTGGGCCTGAGCGTGATCGGCTATCTCTATGACTTTTTCGGCGGATATGGAATTGCGATTGGCGGCTGCGCAGTCCTTGGGGCGGTCAACGTGGCCCTGCTGCTGGTTTTGGCGCTGCTGCGCAAACGGGAGCAGGCTGCAGGTCCGGAGGAGCGGAGCGGAAAAATTTCCGTACAGGCAGCAGAAGAACTTTCCTGAGGGCCTCTTCCTTTTTCCTTTGATTTCGGGTAAAATAAAAAGAAAAAGGCGGTGCAGGCAGATGGAATGGGTTCAGGAGACAGGCCGCATTTATGCGGTAGGGGAGGATGGGAAATTACTGGCCGAGGTCACGTTTCCCGAGAAAGACGGAATCGCTCAAATCAACCACACCTTTGTAGATGAATCCCTGCGGGGACAGGGTGTGGCGGGAAAGCTTCTGGAAGAGGTTTCTCAAAGGCTGCGGAAAGAGGGGAAAAAGGCGGTTCCCATCTGTTCTTATGCGGTGAAATGGTTCGAAAAGCATCCGGAATATTCCGACTTGCTTTCCTCTTTTCAAAATTCTTGAAAATGTCATAGCTTGTTCAGGAAATTTTCACAGAGGCAGAGTAGACTGTAGACAGTCGGAAACGACTAAACTTCTTTTTCATAACTTCCTCTTACCTCCTCTTTTTCGAAAGGGCTGTCCCTCCAGGGCGGTCCTTTCGTTTTTTGTGCAGGTACTGATTTAACCGGTATTTCACTTGCGGAAAGCGAATTTCTGGAGTATGATAAAAAACAACATCTGGTTAGAAGTTATGAGGAAGGACGTGGAGCAGGGCATGGAGTTTACGGAGCTGCTGCAGAGGACGGCGGATGTGGCGAGAGGGGCTGGCGGACTGGTGCTGGCGATCAAGAAGCCGGAGGTATTTACCAAGGAAGGGCATTCAAATTTTGTCACAGAGGCGGATCTTGCCTCTCAGAAGTACTGCATCGGAAAACTGTCGGGAATTTTGCCGGAGGCTCATTTTTTTGCGGAGGAGCAGGAACAGAACGCGCTGGAGCCTGGGTATAACTGGGTGATCGACCCCATTGACGGCACCACTAATTTCATGCGGGGCTACCGCCATTCCGCCGTCTCCATCGGCCTGGTGAAGGATGGGGAAGGCGTTCTGGGTGTGGTGTATAACCCCTATACGGAGGAGCTGTTCGCCGCAGTCCGGGGAGAAGGCGCGTTCTTAAACGGCGCGCCGATCCAGGTCTCCCAGGCGGCGATGAAGGATGCGCTGATCGTATTTGGCACCTCGCCCTATGACAGGGGAAAAGCGGCGGAAACCTTTTCAGTGGTTCAAAAAATTTTCCTCTCCTGTGGGGATATCCGGCGTTCCGGTTCCGCGGCGCTGGACCTGTGCTATGTGGCCGCAGGCCGGTGCGACGGCTTTTATGAGGGACAGCTTTCTCCCTGGGACTACGCGGCAGCCTCCGTAATACTGGAGGAAGCAGGCGGAAGGATTGGGACCCTGGAGCCGTATCGTTTCTCTTTCCGGGAACAGCAGCCCATAGTGGCCGGGAATCCGGAGGTGTATGAGGAAATCAGGAGGCTGAGCAGTGGCGGGCGTTCTGCAGGGGACGGGCTGAACCAGTAAAATGGTACGCCTGTATTCTGTCCGGGGAGACGGCGCCCCCTTTCGAAACAGCGGAGCGCCGCCGCCCGGCCCAATATGTCAGGCAGTGTATCGGGGCAAGAGAAGGCTTTTCGACGGACTGAAAAGAAAAATGAAATTTGACGGAAAATTTTGAAAAGAAGGGTTGACTTTTCTTATTGATCAGGCTATAATTATCAAGCGTCAAAAACTTGCTGGTGTAGCTCAGTTGGTAGAGCAGCTGATTTGTAATCAGCAGGTCAGGGGTTCAAGTCCGTTCACCAGCTCCAAACCGGGCGGTCCGGCCCGCTGATGAGGCCGGATACGTCTTGTGTAAAATTTCATATTGTTTATGGGGGAGTTCCCGAGTGGCCAAAGGGGGCAGACTGTAAATCTGTTGTCGACGACTTCAGTGGTTCGAATCCACTCTCCCCCACCAAGTGGGCCGGTCATAATAGATGACCGGCCTATTTTTCTTAGGTTTCATGCGGGTATGCGGGCTTTTTAGAGCCCAAAAACAGTTTTCCATAGATGCCTTTTTCACAAAATGGCAAAACAAAGGACTTTCACAAGTAGATGCGGGGCCTCCGCCTGATTATTCAGGTCGGAGGCCCCGCTTTTTTGCGTTTTAACCCCTTTTCCCCGTTGTCGGATGTGTGGAAGTTTCCGGCAGAAAAATAGATGGATTGACAAATCCTGAAAACAGGTTAATTTCAAATCCCTGAAGCGCAGGGGAGTGGCGAGGATGCGAAAAGCGCGTACATCATTGATTGGAAGGATAATCCTGTACGGTCAGAAAAATCACAAAATAAATGTTGACTGTTCAGTCTATAATTGTTATATTGATATAGACCGAATGGTCAATTTTATTTGAAGGTGAATTCATGATACAAGAAGAAAAAACTTGCCGTACAAAAGAACGCATTTTGCAAGCGGCGATAACAGAATTTGGAACAAAGGGATATTCGGCTGCCACGATAGGAGCCATTTGCAGCGAATATGGCATAGCGAAAGGGCTGCTGTATCACAATTTTGCGGGAAAGGACGACCTGTATTTAGCCTGCGTATCACGCTGTTTCGACGGGGTGACGGCATATCTGCAGGGACAGGATTTTGGCACGGACCTGCAACGCTATATGGAATGCCGATTTCGGTATTTTTTGAAGTTCCCTCGTTATGCCGGGATTTTTTTCGAGGCTATGCTTCAGCCGCCAACAGGACTGAAAGCAGAGATAAAAAAGCGAAAGGAAAATTTTGACCGATATAATCGATGTATTTACCGCAATGCCCTCGCTGAGATGACACTGCGGAAAGATATTACCGAAAAAGATGCGCTGGAATATTACGAGATTATGCAAGAAATGTTCAATGGCTATTTCAGCAGTCCAGCCTATTCTGGCAAGGACTTTCAAGCTCTTGGGTCGGAACATGAAAATCGCCTTTCAAAAATTTTGGATTTCATGTTGTATGGCATAGCAGAAAGAGGCGCGAAACAATGATTTTATTACTTTTTCGATTGCTTGTTGCGATTATCCTAGCATTTATAACGGGAAAAATGATTTCAAAATGGAAGCTTCCCTCCATCCTGGGATGGCTGATTGCCGGTATGATTCTGGGTCCTCATGCGCTGTCTCTGGTGAACAATGAATTGCTGAATGCCGTCTGGTACCAAAGCATCATGCATGTTCTGGAATGCGCTGTTGGTCTGATGATCGGTACCGAATTAGTGTGGAGAAAAATAAAAAAATCCGGACGCTCTATCATCATTACTACTCTCACCCAATCTTTAGGGACGTTTCTGTTGGTGTCGCTGGTGTTCGGCCTGGTGTTTTATTTTTCTCATATCCCGTTATATCTGGCCTTTCTTTTCGGTGGTATCGCACTGGCTACCGCCCCGGCGCCGGCTCTGTCCATCGTGCGGGAATTTAAGACCAAAGGCCCGGTCACCTCTACCCTGATTCCAATGGCGGCTCTGGATGACATCGTTGGCTGCATTGTCTTTTTCAGCACGATGGCGATTGTGGCGGGAAACCTATCCGCCGGGGATTTGCCGGCCTATATGATTCCTTTGATCGTCATTTTACCGTTGGTAATAGGCGTGGTCACCGGCCTGTTGGCGGGAGTCGTATTGAAAAAGGAACGCGGTACGCCGCTGACTCTGGCTTTGCTCTGTGCTGCCATTCTCATTGCCTCCGGCGTGGGATTCCTGTGTAATAGCCTGCTGCCCAGTCCGGTGCTCAACTTCATGCTCATCGGCATGGCGTTTTCCGCCACTTTTTCCAATATGGTATCAGAGAAACGGCTGGAACAAATCATGAAAGGCTTCAACCCGATTCTGGGTGTAGCAATGGTTATTGTTATTCTAAATCTCGGCGCACCGCTGGATTTCCATTTGATCCTGGGTGCGGGCCTGTTTACAGCGATTTATATTGTTTCCCGCGCCCTGGGAAAATACTTTGGAGCTTTTTTCGGCGCATCCATCACCAAATCCCCCAAAATCGTACGCAATTTCCTGGGATTCACTCTGCTGCCCCATTCAGGCGTATCGCTGGTTTTTACCGGCATTGCCGTTTCGATGCTGACCGGTCCGGCTCCGGAGTGTGCGAAAATTATGCAGGGTACGATTGCTGCTGCAGCCGTTATCAACGAAATTATCGCTGTTATCGCGGCCAAAAAGGGCTTTGAGTGGGCAGGAGAATTTAATAAAGAGGAAGAAAAGAATGAAAAAGATTTATCTGCCAATTGAGGAAAAGGTATATAGATAAACTGCCGTAGCCAACATTTTATGGACGCGGTGTATGCGCATCTAAAGTATCCACCCCTATCAAAACCGACATGTTTTGACATGTCGGTTTTTTATAATTCTTGCTTTTTATTATTATGTTTATTGCGGCTTTTCTTATATATCGGTATTATTCCAATCAAAAAACGGCAGTGAAGAAAAACTGCCGTTTTTTCTTTTTTCAAAAAAAGGACAGGCTGCATCCGGATAATTTGAACCTCACTGAAAAGGAACGGAGGCTTTCTCTGAGAAGCCTTCAACGGTCAACGGCCATACCGTTGACCCCATACGCCCAAACTGCCCATAAATATTCCAGATTAGTGCGAAAAGGCAATTGCATTTTTAAGAATGGCATGTGATAATATAAAGTATAGTATTTAATAGTAATAGAATCTAACTATTCACAGATCAGTCTGTGTTCTTCATTTGAAGTTTTGTTTTACCGCTGCGGATTGGCGGAATTCCGAAAAAGAAGGCACGAGTATATGAGAAAGCGCATTAAGCATCTATTGTTTCATCAGGACAATCCGGGCTTGCAGTATGCGGTTCCAATCGTCTTCATTGGGGTTTTGATGCTGGGGGTATTGACAGCTCTCCTGATGAATACCGTGGGGCTTCACAGGAGGCTGCAGGAGAATACGGAAAAATATGCCGATGATATATCGGCTCAGCTGGCAAGCAATATCTCCGCCAGAATGGAACTGCGGAAAACCTGTATGCACAATTTGGCGGATACCCTTTCCGAAATGCCGGAAATTCTGCTGACAGAGGAACTGCTGGACCGCAAGGCGCAGTATCTTGAGATGAAGGAGATATTCGTGCTGAAGGCCGATGGAACCACGATCCCAGCGGATACGGGGCATATGGAGCTGGAGGGGTATCTGGCGGAGCATCCGGAGATGTATGAAGCGCCGTATATTTTCTTTACCGAACATGATGAGGTGTTTTTTTTCGCCCCGATCTTCTGGGATAACGGAGGTGAGGCCAGCCTTTTGATTGGTGTGCGTACCAACACTGTTCTTCAGCAGATGCTCCAGGAGGTGGATTTTAAGGACCAGGGCCTGTGCTGCATCGTAGATAGGGATGGGACTATGGTTGTTTCCGCCACGGACGAGGCTCCTTTTCAGGAACTCAGCGCCGTCTTCAACAAGAGCTTGGACAGCGGGGATGCTGCGGAAGCCCGGAGGGTGCTTGAGGATATTAACGAACACCGCTCCGGGGTGGCGCAGTTTAAAGACATCGGCGGTGAGCCGCTGATGCTGGGCTACGATTTTCTGGGTATCAACGACTGGATGCTGCTGACACTGCTCCCGTCCAATCTGTTCAGCGAGGGGACAGGGGCGTATTTGATCCAGAATGTGGTCATCATCGGTATCATGGCGCTGACGATGGCTCTTATTTTCGCCTATATTGTATGGAGCTATCGTCAATCCCTAAAAAAGATACAGGCTGTCGCCCTTACCGACTCTCTCACAGGCGGGAAAAACAACCTGGCGTTTCAGATGGCGGGGACAAGCCTGCTTCGTGAACATCCGCAGAAAAGATATGCCATCGTCTGTCTGAACATCCGCAACTTCAAGCGGCTCAATGAGAGGTTTGGCGTGAAGACAGGCGATGCGCTTCTGAGGCAGATGTACGGCGTCTTGCAGGACTGCCTGCATAAGGGCGAGCTGATGTCCCGTGCGGCGGGGGACCATTTCTATCTGCTGTTGGAATGCGGCGGGGAAGAGGACGTGCGGAGCCGCCTGCAAACGGTGCTGGGACGGCTGGAAGAGCAGCTGCCCGAGCAGTTTTCCATTGACCGTACCCGTGTTTCCCAAGGGGCTTATTTGATTCCAAACTGGGATACAGACTTCCTGATCCTGCAGGATCGGGCTAAGATGGCCAGTACCTATCAATTGGAAAACGAGCCCTGCAGGTTTTATGATGATTCCCTGGGCAAACAGGTGGACCGAGAGCAGTCGCTGGATGATTCCTTCAAAAGCGCCATCCGAAATCGTGAATTTAAGTTGTATATACAGCCAAAGGTATGTCCCAACCAAAACCGGACCCAAGGCGGCGAGGTTTTGGTTCGCTGGCAGCATCCGGAGTATGGCCTGCTCTTTCCGGGGGAATTTATCCCGCTGTTTGAACAAAACGGCAAGATTCAGGAACTGGATTTCTATATGTTTGAGGAGACCTGCAAGCTCTTGAAAGCTTGGCTTGCGGAGGGAAGGGCAATGCCCCTGTCTGTCAATCTTTTCCGTGCGCACCTGATTTCCGGAGACATGTCGTGCTTGGACCGCTTTAAATCCATCAAGGAGGCGTATCAGATTCCGGACGGCTTGATTGAGCTGGAATTGACAGAATCGTTGATGCTGGAGCGCCGGGAGGTCGGCGTTGTGGCGGGGATGATCGACTGCATCCGGTCGATGGGATTCCTCTGCTCCATGGATGATTTCGGTTTTGGATATTCTTCCCTTGCCCTGCTGAAGGATCTGAATGTGGACACAGTGAAGCTGGACCGGCAGTTCTTTGTGGGCGAGAGCGAAAAATCATGGATTGTGGTGGGGCAGCTGATCCGGCTGGCTCATGAGCTGGGCATCACCGTAGTGGCGGAGGGCATCGAAGACAAAAGCCAGGTGGAAAAGCTCCGGCAGTATGACTGCGACTTGATCCAGGGTTATGTCTATGCCAAGCCGATGAGCGTTCCTGATTTTCAGAATTGGGTCGCCACGCAGTGAACCGAACCATGAGAAACGGACAATCGAAAAGAGCCCCCTGCTGTAGGAAAATAAAACTACAGCAGGGGGCTCTTTGACAGGATAAACGCCGAAGGTGAATCCGAAATCTGTTTTCTTTGATGGAACGCGGGCGGCTTCACACTGGATTTTTTAGAAAGATTCCTGCCTTCGGGCTTTCTTTCATCCTTGATAGTGGAAGGTTCCCCACTCGGTTTCCTGTTCAACGACGGCAGTGGACTGGGACAGAGATTCTATCTCGTCTGCGGTGACTTCCCGCTTCAACTCGCCGGAGAGGAAAATGCCTTCGCTGACCAGCATGGTCTGCAGCGCCAGCCAGGCGGTGTCGTAGCGTTCCTTCAGTTCGCCGGACAGATAGGCGATCCAGCAGGCCTGGTCATCCGCCAGGAAGCGGGCGTCAGGGTCGCGGAAAACCTCGCTCATGCCGTTTTCAGCTGCCTTCAGGTTAATGTCCACGTTGGCCAGATCTTTGGTGGTCAGGAATTTCAGGCCGGGAGCGGGCTTGCCCCAAACCATATCGTCCTCGGTCAGTTTCAGGCCGCCCTTGTCGCCTACCAGGAAGGCCGGCCCCAGTTCATCCATGTGGATGGCCCAGGATTCGATCACATCCAGGGTCAGGCCGTTTTCATAGGTGGCAAGTCCAATGCCTAACTCTTCCACCTCCATGCCGCCTTCGGCAGCGGGCTTACCCAGATAGGGGACTTTCTGATAGGTGTGGCCGGTGACTCGCTCCAGCTTGGGGGTGCCCAGAATGTACAACAGCTGGGAAATGTGGTATACGCCCATGTCGTACAGGGCGCCGTGGCCTGCCCAGCGCTTGGTCAAAAAGTCGCGGGAAAACGCCGGCGGGGGCACATCCAGGCCGGGACGCATACAGCGGCGCAGACCCACGGAACGGGCGTGATAGACCTGGCCCAGTTCTCCGTTTTCCACCATTTTCCTGGCAATACGGCTCTGTGGACGGAAGAGAAAATCCAGGTGAATGGATAATTCCTTGCCGGTCTTCCTGGCTTCCTCATAGAGATGCTTGGCGTCTGCATAGGAACCGGCCATGGGTTTCTCGCAGTAGCAGTGCTTGCCTGCGCGCAGAACCTCCAGGGACATGGGGACATGCAGGTTGTTGTGCAGACATACGTCCACTGCGTCGATATCGTCCCGCTTTAACAACTGGCGATAATCGGTATACAAATCTTTGATCTGGTATTTTTCTCCCCAGGTTTCCAGCTTCTTTTTGTCGATGTCGCAGGCCGCCACCACTTTGGCGTTGTGGATTTTTCCGTAACGCTCCATATGCTGGTGGGAAATAACGCCTGTGCCGATGATTGCAACGCGAATTTCTTTCATGGGAATTTACTCCTTTTTTGTTTTTTAGTACAAAGGAAGAGGCGCTGAAAACAGAGAAGTCCGCCAGGCTGAAAGCCGCGCCCCTGGACGCTCCCAAAATGCGGCGCCGCCGTACGGCGTGCGTGCGGAGGACTATTCCTTTTCAATCAGGTATCCGGCAAAACAGAGGGAGGAGCTTTCTTCCAGGAGCCGTCGTAATTCAGAGGAGCCAGCACGCGGCGCGCCTGGGCCAGCTGGAAGGCGACGTTGTTGTACTCGTTGGTGGACTTGTGGCTTTCCACGCTCCAGCAGCCGCAGTAACCGGCTTCCTTCAGAGGCGGCAGCACCCGGTCGGCCTCTTCGCAATGTTCATAATTCATATGGATGTGCATGGCTCTGGAGGCAAAGCGCCGGTCACAGGCGTCTTTTTCCCCGTCGCTGCCAAGCCAGTTTCCCAGGTGCAGCAGCAGGCCGAAATTGGGCTCGTCTACCCGCTCAAACAGAGTTTCTATCAACTCCGGATCCCAAGAAGCGCCCCAGTGATTTTCCGGCCCCAGCTTCGCACCGAATTCAGCTGCTGCCCGGCAATATTCCTTATACTTCTTGGAAACGTAGTCAATCTGCTCTTCGCTGGCGGAATCCTCGCGGACGCCCACATCGATGCGGATGGTCTTGGCTCCAAGCTTTTCGGCAATCTTGATATACTCCCAAGCACGCTGTTCGTTTTCTTCCCGGGTCTTTAAGTCGTTGTCCCAAACATGGGCGCGGTCACAGCAGAAGTTTACCACTTCCAGGCCGCGCTCCTCGACAGCATTTTTCACCTTTTCAATGTAATCGCCGTCGGTGGAGTCCAGCATCCCATTCCAAATGTCGGCCGTCATCAGGCCGTAGCGGTAACGGACGCTCTCCAAATACCCGAAAATATCCATGGCGCCGATATTTTTCAGGCCGTGGAAGGAGTAGGACATCACCGCAAAATTTGTGTACTCGTTCATCGCTCTTTTTCCTTTCTTTCCTATCTATTTTTCCGGCTTACCGCTGGAAATAGTTTTCAATGAGTTCCATGGTTTTACGCACATTTGCAAAGTCCCTGCCGCAGGCGCCGTTGCATTCTATGGAGTACCAGCCCTCAAAATTGTGTCTGCGGGCAATCTCCGCCATCCGTTTAAAGTCGGTGTGGGAATCGCAGCCCTCGCCGTATTCAGGGGAGAAGGCATAGGTCTTCATGTGGGAGCACAGGGGCTTGCCGCAGGCAAACATCATGTCGATGCCCCGGTACATGTCCTCGCCCAGATGGAAGTTGCCGAAGTCGGGGGTCAATTGGAAGTTGGGATGGTTTACCCCTTGGAAAATTTCCATGCAGGCTTCCGGCTGCTCCGTAGCTCCGCCGTGGTTCTCCATGGTGACAGCTACATTTTTTGCAACCCCATACTCTGCCAATTCCCTGTAAGAGGCGATACAAATGCTCAGATCCAGCTTGCCGTTTTCATCGTAATTGATGTGGCCGGAGTTAAACCGCACGCTGGGGGAACCCAGCTCTGCCGCGATGTCGATCCATAGCTTCAGCATCTCAATGTCGGATTTGCGGGCAGTCTCATCGGGATTTCCGATGTCGCCGAAGTCAACCGGCATGTTGCAGACCGTTAATCCGTACTTTTTCAGGTAGTCTTTTATCCGGTCGATAGACGCCGGCCTGACCCGGCCCGCTTGGGACATTTTATCCCGCATGGCCTTCCTCAACTCCGGATCCATTTTCATTTGGGGGCGTTCTGCCTGGTTGGGGGCAGAGCCATCCGGGAGTACCGGGTCCGGGCTTTTGTCGGGGTCGCCGGACATCCGGGGCATGACGTCCGGGTCTACGATGTTGAAGGCGACGATTTCCACGCCCTCAATGCCCAATTCATGGATGGTACGGAATAAATCCTCCAGGGTTGGCATTTTTTCGGTGTAGAGGATATTGGAGAAACTGTAGGTTGATACGGCCATTTTGTTTCTCATGGGGAAACTGCTCCTTTCAAAAATAAATTTTAACAATGGGAACCATTGGAGTTGTTCCGGCAAAGAGCGGGGGAGGTTAAGGCGTCTCCTCCTTACGTTCGTCTTTGGGGGAGATCCCCATCATTTTGCGGTACACCTGGGAAAAGTACGAGTAATTGTCGTACCCCAGTTTCGAGGCGATTACATTCACCGGCAGCTGCGTGGTTCGCAGCAGCGTCCGGGCAGATTCCATTTTCCGGCTGATAATATATTCCTTCAAGGGAAGCCCCGTCTCGTTTTTGAACATACGGGAGAGATAGTCCGGGTTTAAGAAAAAGTGGGTGGCAATGTCGGCAATGCTTAGGGGTTGGTTCATGTGGTCTTCCACATATTTGCTCACCTGTTCCACCACGCGTTTGGCATGGCCCACTGGCATGTCTGTGGAGGGAAAGCATTTTACCAAAGCTTTGATGGCGGTTTTCACCTCTTGCAGGGATTGGGCTTTCGCCCCTTCTTCCAGCAGGCTTACGATTTCGTGGGGATTTAAGTTGAGGGAGCGTGCGGCGTTGAGCACCGCCTGCTGAAACTGAATCCAAAAGCTGTGCAATACTTCTTGATTAACGGCTTCGCGCTTGGCGATAAGGTCTAAATATCCGCAGACCTCGTCGCTTGCAGACTGTCCCTGGCCTTCTGAGAGAAGGGATTCCCACCGGCGAAGCTGCATGATATCTAGGAATTTGTCTACATGTACCCTGTCCAGGCGCCTGGTAGGACAGAAAATTCCGCTTTCCAACAGGACATTGTTGCGCTTGGTGTCCTGCAACAGAGAAGAGAGGCCCTCTGTTTTGTTGAGCGGAGTGACCGGGGTGGTATAAAAGGCGAAGTCGCAGTTCAAATGGTTGATGATGGCCCCATACACATCGTTTAAGGGGGCCAGCACTTCTCCGGGATGCTGAAAGCGCCCGCCCGGAGCGTAGATAAACCAGCCCAGGGAGGCATGGTCGATGGAAAAGCTCAAAGCGCCGTATTGCGGCGGCGCGTAGAATTCCGTCATCATGTTGTTCAGGGCATAGACCCAGTCGTGAGTGGACCAGATTTCAGCGTGCCAGCGCAAAAGGTGGCCCCAGATAAAGAAGCACTCATTGTCCTCGAAAAGTTCTTGCCCCAGCTGGCGCAGGACGGACTGCAGCGTGGGGATTGCCAAGGGTTTTCCGTTGATCCAGTCGCTGAACAGGTTTTGAAACAGCCCGGCAGCGTGATTTTTTGCCACGGCGCCAAATTGTTCCAACTGCTTTTCTATGCCGCTGGTCTTGGCCCGGGCGATAGCCTTGGAAACGGTAGCCTGGATCTCGTCGTAGCGGGCAGGCTGCAAAATATAATCAAAACAGTTTAGCTGTATGGCTTCCTTGGCGTAGAGGAAATCTGCATGCGAGGTCAAAAAAACACAGATGAAATCCATTCCTCGGTTTCTGGCCCACCGAAGGAGGGAAAGCCCGTTCTCACCGGGCATCTCAATGTCGCACAGCACGATATCCACCGGTTCCTGCTCCAAAATCTCTTTGGCCTGAGAGGCGTTGTCGGCCGTTTTAATTGAGGTGATTCCCAAATTGTCCCAGTCCAGGCCGGAGATCAGGCCGCTTAAAATGCTGATTTGGTCGTCTACCAAAAGCACGGTCACTTTTATTCGCCTCCCGTCGTTTTGTTTTTCAAGGGCAGGAACAGCTCTACGCTTGCCCTGTCGGATAAATTCATAAAGCACAGCGCCGCTTCCTCTTGGTACAACAGGCGCAGCCGCCGGCGCACATTGGCAATGCCGATGTGCTCGCTGTCATTTTTTCCTGTACCCGGAGCATTTAACAGCTTCAGCTGTTCCTCGCTGAAGCCGCCGCCGTTGTCGGTGATGGTGATGTTTAAATATCCTCTGTCATCGCTTTGCAGCGCGGTGCACTGGATGATGATTTCCAGGGGAGAATCGATGCGCTTCGAATGCTTGATGGAATTTTCCACAAAAGTTAAAATGCTCAGAGGAGGGACAAGCGCTTTCGAAGCTACGGTGTCCACATCAACCTGCAGTCTGGGCGGCAGCTTGGTGCCTACCTGCTGCAGACGGATGTAGCTTCCCACCGAGTTTAATTCCACCTCTAACGGGATCAGCTGAGAGCCGTCTTTAAAAATATTGCGGAAATAGGCGGAAAGGTCCAGGCTTAGCTCCTGTATGGGGGAAAACTGCTTTTCCCCTGCCAGAGAATAGATCTTGCTCAGGCAGTTTAAGAAGAAGTGAGGCCTGATTTGCAATTGCAGGCACTGCATTTGCGTGCGTTGTATTTCCAATTCCTGCTCGTATGAGTTGATTTTCTGTTGAGAAATGGTGTCCAGCATGGCGTTGACGGTTTTGAAAATCTCGCGGACTTCCAGAATATCGGAATTCTCCGGCATGCGCACGTCGGTATGCCCCTCTTGAATGGCCTGCATGGCGCCGGTCATTTTGGTCAGGGGATCCAACAGCAGACGGCGCAGCACCAGCCAGCACATGGGAATTGCAAAAAGGAGGCACGCCGTCAGGCAAAGCAGAGCCATTTGTATGGGAGTAAGTATTTGGAAAAACGGCTCTGCCGGAATGGCATGGTACACCCGGCCCTCGATGGAAGTGAGGGGAAGGGAGAGCAGCTGGTATTCCCTGTTGTCTTCGTTAGAAAAGGCGATCCCCTGTGCTTGGGCAAAGACTTCCTCTGAAAAGGGCTGAGGCTGGTAGGGCACGTTTTGGGGCGTGGTATAAAATATCCGCTCTTCCGGGGAGAGGCCGGGATAGCTCTGCCTTGCCGGGTCGATGAGAGCGGCAAACACCGTTCCCCGCCGCACATAAAGGTAGAAAAGTACCCGCCTGTCTCCCAGGGTCACTTCTTGCCATCGGCTGGGCCGGTCTCCCATCTCCGCGGAGGATTTTACCGTTTCCCTCAGGACGGCCAAGTCAGCCTGCAGATAGTGGCCGCTGTAAATGAGCCGGTTATAATCGAACTGCTGCGAGTAAATAAAAAAGGCGCTTAACATTTCCTGGGTCTGCAAAAACGCCTTGCACTGATTGCCGATAACCTGAGACGTCAGGTAAACTTCCGTTTTGTTTTTGGCAAAAACCACCGCTTCAAAATCGGTTTGGTCAGAGGTGATGGTTGCCGTAAAATTCTCTGCCTGATGAATGGCCTCATCAAATGCGCTTTGATAAATGGAGAGCGTATTCTCACGGGCGGTCTGCATGATGCCGAGCTGCTGCTTTACCGCATACCAGTCAAACAGTACCACCGCCAAAAACAATGGCAGTACGATGATGGATAAAGAGAGCAGGGCAAGACGTCGGATGGACCACACCGTCCTTGGGTTTTCAACATTTTTCACGGCTAAGACCCCTTGTTGTGATATACCGAAAATGGCTCTGTGCGAAGCTTCAAAAGGAATTAAATGGAAAAAGCCGTTATAAGGGCACTATATCATAACGCGGGGGGCAAAAGATAGTCGATGTAGGAAAGTTGACACAATAAAGTCGGATTATTAACATTTATTATCGTCATTATCACTAAAAAACCGAACTATTAACATTTTTTACTCGAATTATTGATAGAAATTTTTTCCACAAAGATATTATAATACGAATAGTGCATCTTGCACAAAAGAAGATATGAGAGGAGAAATTTCTTATGAAGCAAACCATGAAACGGCTGAGCGCGCTGCTGCTCGTTGCCGCCCTGCTGGCGCTCACATTGGGAGCCTGCGGTGGAAACGACAAACCGGCCAGTTCCGGTACAAACTCCGGAGGGAACTCCAGCACCCCCGTCTCAAATACCGGGGATGATAACAACAGTGAAAGCAAGGGCAATGACGGGGAAATCGTCACCCTGAAGGTGTGGGGCTTCACCAACGCCGCTCCCAACGCCGACCAGATCAACGCTGTCGCAGAAGCGGCCAGCGAGATTACCCGCAAAGAGCTTGGCGTGGAAATCGAAATGACGCGTAACTTCGACCCTGAAAAAATGAACCTGGCCATGGCTTCCGGCGAAGCATGGGACCTTTTCAACATCCACAGCTTCCCCGGCGGCATCCAGGCTTTGGTAACCAACGGTTATGCTTCGCCTTTGGACGACCTGCTGGCTGAGTACGGCCAGGGCATCCTGGAGCGGCAGCCTGAGGCAGTCCGCGCCGGTTCCACCATCGACGGCGTGCTGTACGCCATTCCCAACAACGCAGACAGCGCCCGTGCAGCCGGATTTGCAATGAACAAGGCCGTTCTGGACGAACTGGGCATTGACCCTGCAGGCATCAAGACCTGGGACGATGTGCACGACGTACTGGTCAAGGTGAAGGAAGGCCGTTCCGACTTGTACCCCCTGGTACCCTCCTGGTCCAACGGCGGTATGCAGGAAGTCATTCCCTACCATAACTTTGGTGCAGGCGGTGCCGTTTTGGAGGATGTATTTACCGACAGCACTGAAGTGGTGAACCTGTATGCAACAGACGCTTACAGAGAGTTCTGCGAGCGGATGTATCAGTGGAATAAGGAAGGCCTTATCATGCCCGACTCCACCACCACCACCGACAATATGCTGATGCAGACAGTCGGTTTTGCAGATTATGAGAACATCAAGCCCGGCAAGGAAATTGAGATTAAGAAGGCTTGGGGTATCGATGCCGTTTTGGTTGAGCTGACTCCTCCTTACATGCAGAACGCCGGCGGCGGCTGGTGCATTCCCGAGTCCAGCCAGCACAAAGAGCTTGCCATGCAGCTCTGGAACCTGATGTGGACCAATGAAGAGCTTTCCAACATCCTGATCAACGGTGTGGAAGGCACGCACTGGGAGTGGAAGGATGAGAACAAAGATATCATCGTCGCTCCCGAAGGCATCGACACGACTGGTTCCTCCGGTTATGAATCCCTTGACTGGGCATGGCCGAACTGCCGCATCACCGCGGTTTGGGACGGCGGCGACCCCGAACAGTGGGATAAGCTGCAGGAATTCTGCGACAATGCCCGCATCAGCCCTGCCAACGGCTTTGTTTTCAATACAACCTCCGTTATGAACGAGGTCACTGCCTGCAACAACGTGGTCACCAAGTACAATGTAGGCCTGCGCTGGGGCGAACTGAATCCAGACGAGACCATTCCCACTTTCATTGCAGAGCTGGAAGCCTCCGGTATCAATACCATTATCGAAGAATGCCAGACTCAGCTTGACGCCTACCTTGCGTCGAAATAACTGACCTTTCAGAGGAAGCGGGCCGAGGGGTTCCCACGGCCCGCTTCCTTCTAGGTAAGCGCTGATTCACTTCGATGCACAGCCCGCGGGACTGGATTTGAGGCAGGGATGCCCAAGAGCTGTCCGCTGGATGTGCATCGAGCCGTCAGGCGTAAGTGATTCAGCGGTTTAACTACTTTACGAGGAGGAATCGCCAAATGGCCAAAAAAATCAAAAAAGTCGCCCGGTTCTGGCCTTTGTACCTGATGCTGCTCCCCGGCACGATTTACCTGATCATCAACAACTATATCCCAATGACGGGTATCGTGGTGGCGTTCAAGCAGTATAATTTGCGGGACGGCTTGTATTTCAGCCCCAATATCGGGCTCAAGAATTTTGAGTTCCTGTTTCGGACCAACGACGCATGGCTTATCACCCGCAATACCATTTTGTATAACCTGGTGTTCATCGTGCTTGGCGCTGTGTTGGCGATTACCGTTGCAATTATTCTAAATGAAATCCGCATCAAAGCCGCAAAGCAGGCTTATCAGACGGTTATTTTGATTCCCCACCTGATCTCCATGGTGGTGGTAAGCTATTTGGCTTTTGCATTTTTGAGCGACGGCAACGGCTTCCTAAACAAAACTGTTCTGCCCATGTTTGGCATAGATCCCATCAGCTGGTATAACGCGCCCCAGTACTGGCCCTTTATCCTGGTTCTTATCAACATTTGGAAAGGCATTGGCTATAGCTGTATTTTGTATTATGCAACCATCTGCGGCATCGACCACAGTCTGTACGAGGCGGCTGTGGTGGATGGCGCCAACCGCTGGCAGCAGGTGTGGAACATTACCCTGCCCTGCCTGAAATCCACCATCATCATTTTAACTTTGATGAACCTTGGAAACATTTTCCGCAGCGATTTTGGCCTGTTCTACCAAGTACCCATGAATTCCGGCCCCCTGCAAAATGTGACCAGCACCATTGATACCTATGTATACCGCGGCCTGATGCAGACCAATAACATTGGGATGTCCTCCGCCGCCGGAGTCTATCAGTCCGTCGTTGGCTTTATCCTTGTGATTTCCGCAAACCTGGTTGTCCGCAAAGTGGATGAATCCAGCGCATTATTTTAAGGGGAGGGAGAAAAATGGTAGAAAAAAAACATGGATTCCAAATTTTCGCCCATGTGATTATGATTTTCATTGCCTTCTGCAGTGTAGCTCCCTTCATCCTGCTGCTGTCCTCATCCTTTACGGACGACGCGGCGCTGTCCGTGTACGGGTATTCCTTTTTTCCGCCCAAGTTCAGTACGGACGCGTACGATTACCTGTTCACAAGTTCTTCGGCCATCTTTAACGCTTACGGCATTTCCGCCATCGTCACGGTCTGCGGAACCATCTGCAACCTGACCCTGACGACCCTGTATGCCTATCCGCTTTCCAGAAAAGATTTGCCCGGCCGGTATTTCTTCGCGTTCTTCCTGTTTTTTACCATGCTGTTCAGCGGCGGCTTGGTGCCCTCCTACATCATGTGGACCCAGACCTTCCATATCCGCAACACTCTCTTTGCCCTGCTGATTCCCAACCTGTTGATGAGCGCCTTCAACGTCATTATGATGCGCACCTATTTTACCTCCAATATTCCCGATGCCGTAATCGAGGCGGCGAGAATTGACGGCGCCGGTGAGTTCCGCATTCTGGTAGGCATTGTGCTGCCCATGGCCACCCCCATCCTGGCAACCCTTTGCCTGCTGGTCGGTTTGGCCTACTGGAACGACTGGCAGAACGGATTGTACTATTTGACGGACAACAAGCTGTTCAGCATCCAGGTACTGCTGCAGAATATCCAGCGAAGTCTGGATGCGCTGAAGCAAAGCGCTCAGGCGGGCGGCAGCGTGAATGTCAGTACTGCAGACCTGCCTTCCAACTCCGTACGTATGGCGATTACCGTCATGGGCGTACTGCCGATTATGATCATCTATCCTTTCCTGCAGCGCTTTTTCGTCAAGGGCATTGCCATCGGCGCTGTAAAAGGGTAAGGCCAGAAAGCGTTTTTCCTCCAGATGACGGGCGGCGGTGCGTTTCGGCGTAATGCCGCCCCTCTCTGATTCCTTACTGCCAAACTTATCTTTTAAGGAGGAGTTCTTATGCAAATCCCCACCCTTGAGATTACCGGGAAGAAAGCAACCCTGCTTTCAGACGGAAAGCCCTTCCTGATGCTTGCCGGTGAAGCTCACAATTCCAGCGGTTCCAGCTTAACGTATATGAAAGAAAGCGTGTGGCCGTATCTGCGCCCCTTAAACCTGAACACTCTTGTGGTCACCGTCACCTGGGAACTGTTGGAGCCCGTCCCCGGTGAGTTTGATTTTTCCCTGCCTGACGGCCTCATTCAGCAGGCCGAGGAAGAGGGCGTGAAACTGGTGTTCCTGTGGTTCGGCCTGTGGAAAAACGGCATGAGCACCTATGTGCCCGACTGGGTCAAGCAAGACCGCGGCACTTATTTCTTTATGAGAGACCGCTGGGGCAAGCCGGTGAATGCTGTTTCTCCCCTGTGCCAGGCCGGCGTAGAGCGTGATGCGGCCGCGTTCACGGCGCTGATGTCACATTTGAAGGAATTTGATGTGAACCGCACGGTGCTGATGGTGCAGGTGGAAAATGAAATGGGGCTTCTGGGCGATTGCCGCGACTTCAGCCCTGCGGCAGAAAAGGCTTATGCTGAGGCGGTGCCCACGGACGCGGCGGATTTCTGCGGGGTAAATGGAACCTGGGACGAAGCCTTTGGAGAGGAAGCGCCCGAGCTTTTTATGACCTATCACTACGCCAAAGCCACCCAGCAGATTGCCGCTGCGGGCAAGGCGGTTTATCCCATTCCGCTTTACGTCAACGCCTGGTTGGAGCAGCATCCCTGGACGCCGGGAACTTACCCCGCCGGCGGCCCCATTGCCCGCCATATGGACTGGTGGAAACAGTTCGCCCCCGCCGTCGACTTCCAGTCCCCTGACATTTACCTGCCCGACTTTGAGGCAGTGTGCCGGGAATATACAGCCATGGGCAACCCCCTGTTCATTCCGGAGGCGCGCCCCTCTCAGGATTCAGCCTCCAACGTGTTCTCAGCTGTGGGTAAATTCGGCGCTCTGGGTTTCTCCCCCTTTGCCATCGAGACTGTGGGGAAAGAAGGCCCGTCTCCGGACAAATCGCTTCTGGGCGGCCTCAACATCATGGCAGAGGCGTTTAACCACTATCGCTCCGGGGAGTATCTGGGGCTGAGCTACCGGCTTTTAGGCGGCATGACGGAGCTTCTCTGCAAATACCGCTGCACCTCCCATATGATGGGATTCACCCGCGGGATAGATGAAGTGGGCGGCCTGGTTAAATTCAGCAAGTATGATTTTCGTATCGATTATATGCCCAATTCCGTGGAATCTCCCAAGGGAGGCGGGCTGATTATCGAACTGTCAGACGACGAATTCCTGTTCTGCGGGCTGAACTACCATGTGACGCCCCTGCCCAAGAACAACGACCCCAGCCACGTGGAGTATGTCTCCATCACCGAGGGCCGCTATGAAAACAATGTGTGGATTCCCGAACGCCAGCTGAACGGAGACGAGTTCCGCATTATGTTCCGCGAAAAGCCGTCCGTTCTGCGCTGCCGTTTTCTGCGCTGCCGGTAACGGCCCGCATAAAAAATTGCTCCAGTAGGAATCAGCCGGGGCCGCCCTGTTTTGGCGCAGTCCCGGCCTGATTTTATCCAAGCTGAAAAGGGATTGCTGATACTGGGAAAAGCGCATCGGCTTCCTGTACTGTCTGGATTTGTCCCACAAGCTGAACCGCGCCATGTACGCAACTTTTTGGAGGTGATTCTGTGAAATACTTTTGCAACCCGTTAAATGTTCCCTACCACTATCAATTTTTGACGGACCGCCGCTCGGCGGACAATGCCAAATTGGTAAATCGTGAAGCTGCCGATCCATCCCTGGTGCTTTTTCAGGGGAAATATTATCTTTTTGCTTCCATGAACGGCTCTGTCTGGGTGTCGGAAGACCTGGCCCATTGGGAAAGTCGTCTGCTGCCTTCCAACCTGCCCATTTACGACTACGCCCCCGACGTCCGGGCAATTGGTGAATGGCTGTATTTTTCCGCTTCTAAGCGGGGGGAGATCTGCAATTTTTACCGTACCAAGGACCCCGTCAACGGCCCTTATGAGGAAATCCCCGGGACTTTTGATTTTTGGGATCCTGATTTGTTCCTGGATGACGATGGCCGCCTGTATTTCTACTGGGGCTGTTCCAATGTTACCCCCATTTGGGGTGTTGAACTGGACAGGGAAACCATGAAGCCCAAGACTGAACGAGTCGAGCTGCTTTTTGGAGACCCCTTCCATAAGGGGTATGAGCGGTTTGGCGAAGACAATTCTGAGCAGCCGAAAACAGAGGATGAGGTTGAAAAACTTCTTACAGACTATTTGAAAGAAAAGAGGATGACCCTGGAGGAAGTGCCCGACCAGTACCGGGCCACAATGCGCGGAATGTTTTCGGGGATGCCCTTTATTGAGGGCGCCTGGATGACCAAACACAATGGCCGTTACTATCTGCAGTATGCCTGTCCCGGCACGGAGTTTAACATATACGCCGACGGGGTTTATGTTTCAGACCGTCCCCTGGGGCCCTTCACGCCCGCCTTGAACAATCCTTTCTCGTTGAAGCCCGGCGGCTTTATGCGCGGGGCGGGCCATGGTTCGACCTTGCAGGACAGGGATGGGGCATGGTGGCATACGGCGACCATGCAGATCAGTATGAATCACAGCTTCGAACGCCGTGTCGGCCTGTGGAGCGCCGGGTTCGACAAGGATGGGGAGCTGTTCTGCAACCAGCGCTACGGCGATTGGCCCATGAATGTGGAGGGTCTGGCGGCTGATCCCTGGAAGGATCCGGAGTGGTATCTGCTCAGTTACGGCAAAAAGACGGCGGCGTCCTCCTGCGCCCCTGGCAGGGAATCCTCCTGTGCTGTAGACGAGAACGCCCAGACCTGGTGGAAAGCCGGGAGCGCCGGGGAAGGCCAGTGGCTCTCTCTGGATTTGGGAGAGGTCATGGACGTCCGGGCTATCCAGATCAACTTTGCGGATGACACGGAAAACGGCATTGCCTGGCCGGAACAGGCCCAAAACAGCGGGGAGCGCTATATCGATTTGACGCTGCAGGCCACCCGCTGGCTGCTGGAGGCTTCCGTGGACGGCGAAGCCTGGACAGTGGTGGAGGATAAACGCAATGCGGAAACTGATTTAAGCCACGATTTGGTGGTGCGTGAGAACGGCCTGAAAATCCGCCGTCTCCGCCTGACAATATTCCAGGTGCCCTACGGCGCAGCGCCCTGCGTTTCCGGACTGCGCGTCTTTGGCAGGGGCAGCGGGGAGAAACCTCAGGCCCCCAAGGCCGCTGCCAAACGAGTCGGTCCCATGAATTTCACTGTTTCTATTCCCCAAACGCCCGGCGCCGCCGGATTCAACGTACTGTGGGGACATCGGGCGGATAAGCTCTACCACAGCTATCTGCTGATGGGCAGCAGCGTATCGGAAAAGAACATCGGCGCCCTGGTGGAGGACCAGGAATATTACTTCCGAGTGGATTCCTTTAATGAAAACGGCATTACGGAGGGCATGGTAGAAAAGCTCTCGTAATGCGTCTCTCGCTAGAAAAGGGGGGCGGCTGTAAATTCGCTTTACAGCCGCTCCTTCACATTGGAAGCAAGGAAGAAGTAAAAATATCTCTGAAAAGAGGTGCAGGATGGTTGTTGAAAGGGAAAAAGATCAGAAATCCCGCTGCTTTTTGGGCGCAAAGGCCAACGGCTTGTCGGGTCCGCCGCTATGGGAAGTTCGTAAAGGCTTTGGCCAGCCGGAGGCTGTAAAACCGGGTTGGAGGAAAATGTCTTCCGCGGCAGGGGAAAGCCCGTGAACTGGAAGGCGCTTTGTGAAAAGGGGTTGCCTGTGCCAACTGTTCCCCGACGCGGGAGTGTCACCACGGTAGTGCATTCATGTCATCACGGCGGTGCCAATTTGTCACCACCGTGGTGACAAATTGGCACCCGAACTAGAAGAACTTAACAAGACCCAAAGGAACAAGAACTGTTCTATCCTTCCTTCTGTGTCCGGAAGAGGAGAGAAACCGGTAAGAGAGGGAGGAAGGAAAGCTTTTTCTTCAGCGGGTTAAGATGTGATGGAATGTTACACTGGGTCTGTGGTATAGTAGAGTCAGGAATCCGGGAGGGTAGGACGCCTCAAAACCGCAGCGGCGTACTTGGCCCGGAGCAATGGAACGGGAGGAAAAGCATTGTGAAAATCGGGCTGGAAAGCAATCTCATCCGCGCACTGCTGAAAAATGTGTATTTCATAACGGGCACCGCCTACGCTGGGAAATCCACGATGGTGCGTCTGCTGGCGGAAAAGTATGACGGCATCTGCTGTGGGGAAAATTACCATGACGCGCTGATGGGTCTCATCGACAGGGAGCACCAGCCGAATCTCTCCTATTTTGAGACCATGTCGGGCTGGCAGGAGTTTATCGGCAGAACGCCGGAGGAATATGACGCCTGGATTACAGGATGCTCGGAGGAGGCCGCCGGGCTGGAGCTTCTTCAGTTGATCCGTCTTTCCGCCGGTGAGAAGAAGATTTTTGCGGATACCAATATCCCCCTTTCTGTCCTCAGGGAGATTGGGGATTATCACCGCGTAGCGGTGCTTCTCAGCCCCCAGAGCATGTCGGTGGAACGCTTTTTTGACCGGGAGGATGCGGAAAAGCAGTTTCTTTACCGGCAGATTCAGCAGGCGCCGGACCCTGTTCAGGCCATGGAAAACTACAAAAACTGCTTGGCGGAAATTAACAGTCCAGCGCATTACCGGGAATATGAGGAGAGCGGCTTTTATACCTGCCTGCGCAGGGAGGACAGTACAATCCCTGAGGTTTTGGAAAAGCTGGAGCGGCATTTCCAGCTGCGGCAAGCGGGATGACCGGGGAATTCAGAGGCGGGGGTAACCGCCGGGCGTCCCCTGCACGGGGAAACCGGACATTCTTTTGAGACTGAAGGAGGCTGTGTTTCCCGAATTGCCGGAAATCCGGGGAAAGTTTTTATAATGGAAAAATTCTTGTTTTTTAAGCCTGAATTTGTGATTCATTGGCGGGAAAAGATAAAATATCGAAAAATAAGGTGGACTTTTCTGCAGATTATGCTACAATAAATTTTAGAAAGATTCGCCGGAAAAGGAGAGTGGCGGCTTATGAAAAAGATTATTTGTCTGGTGATGGTAGTATGCCTGGCCGGCCTTTGCGGCTGTGGAGATAAGAACAAAGATCCCGATCAGCAGGGCAGCTCTTCTGCTGCAGCCCCCACCGTGTCCCCATCTGCGTCCCCTGTGCCTCAGAAGGTGAAGGTGGTCACGGTGAAGGATGTGGACGACGGGCTGAACGTGCGTTCAGCAGCCTCAACGGACAGCGATGTTCTGGGGCTGGCGGAAAACGGCGATACCTTTCTGCTGTTGGTGGGAGAGGCGAAAGACGGTTGGTACCAGATTCAATATGAAGGAAAAACGGCCTACGTCTCTGAAGACTATGTGACGGTGAAAGAGGTTTCAGTGGAGGAAGCCGCTAAGCTCAGGGGGGAAGGCGGTTCTTCTGAAAGCTCCTCTGAAGGGAGTTCCTCAGAAGAAAGCTCCGACGCTCCGGATTCCAAGGCTCCGGAGAGCAGCGCGACCACAGCTCCCGGCGTCTCCCGGGATTCCGAGGACGGAGAGGCCTGAGCTTCCCAAGGGAATGCGCTCTGTGCGGGAAAAGGTACGCCGTCCGGATTGAGAATAGGAAAATCGGCGGCCGGAGCGGTGCATGCGTTTCCGGCTGTTTCTCTGCCCCTGCACAGGGAAATCAAGGCCCGGAGAGAACCGGGCAGGAAAGGAACGGGTACGTGAATGAATATTCTTGTCATCGGCGGGGGCCTTTTGGGCCGCAGAGTCGCCGAGATGCTGGACGCCGCCGGACATGACGTGGCGGTGATCGATGAAAGTGAAGACAATATTGCGCAGCTTGGCGCGGATTTCGGCGGGGTGACCTCCGTGGGGTTTCCCATGGATTTAAAGAACCTGCGCAGCGCAGGGATAGAGAGCTGCGATGCGGTGGCCGTCACCACCTCCGACGACAATCTGAACATTACGGTGGGGCAGATCGCCAAAAACTATTTCCAGGTCCCCAAGGTGGTGGCCAGGATTTCTGATCCTTACCGGGAAAATATTTTCGAGAGCTTTGGGCTTCAAACCGTATGTCCCACCAATATGGCTGGGGAAAAGCTGATATCTGCCCTTACAAGCCCCATCCAGAGCCAGCAGGTCACCTTTGACACCACCACTGTGGCGTTGGAAGTGAGGCCGGTGGAAAAGAAGTTTTTCGGCAGGGAAGCGGCGGAAGCGCTGCTCCGGCCAGGCGATGGCCTGTTCGGCGTCATCAAGGCGGAGGGTCAGTTTGTGCTGAAGACCCCGGACCGGGAAATTCTGCTTTCCCCGGGGGATTCCATCGTCAGCAGCAGAAAGATAGATTGAAAGGACAACGCATATGAATATGGTCATCATGGGCGGGGGAAAGGTAGGCTGGAACCTGGCCCGCATTATGCTGGAGCGCAAGCACTTTGTCAACCTGATCGAAACCGACAGGATTCGCTGCCGGCGGCTGGCGGACGATCTGGATGCCACCGTAATCCGCGGGGATGGGACAAATGTAAGCGTGTTGGAGGCCGCAGGCACAGAGAACTGTGATGTGTTTATGGCGGTTACAGGCCATGACCAGGACAATCTGGTGGCTGCGCAGCTGGCAAAGGAGCATTTCCATGCGAAAAAGGTGATTGCCAGGGCCAATGATCCACGGAATATCGAAACCTTCCGGGTGTTGGGCATCAGCAACACGGTGAGCAGCACCGATATCATCAGCAAGCTGATTGAGCAGGAGGCGGATCTGGCGCATATGCACCTCATTGCCACCCTGAATATGGGGAAGGCGGGCATCTGCTCAATGGTGCTGCCTCAGGACACCCTCCTGGACGGTGTGGCGGTGAAGGATGTTGTGTTTCCAGGCGGCACGCTGCTGATTTCCCTGATCCGCAACGGCACTCTTACCATCCCCAACGGCACTACCGTGCTCCGCCGGGGCGACGAGCTGGTGGCCGTCAGCGAAGAGAGAAGCCAGAAGGCGCTGATGAAGGTGCTTACGGCATTAAAAAAATAAAAAAACAGTAACTATTCCTATTTACAAATGGAAAAACTTGTGCTATACTAAGGCCACAAGGCTGAAAGAACGAAGGCTGAAGGCCAGTCACACAGAGGCCGTTCGCCTAATCCGAAAGGGGGTCCGGAATGGAGAAAAGAGAAAATTTCAGCAGGAAGCGGACGGCAATTCTTAACGCCCTGCAGGAAACCGACGTTCATCCCACCGCTGATTGGGTGTACGCTCAGCTCAAACCCCGTTATCCGAATCTGAGTCTCGGGACGGTCTACCGGAATTTAAAAAAATTCTGTGAGAACGGCAAGGCGGTCAGTGTGGGCGTGATCAACGGGCAGGAGCATTTTGACGGGAACGTCAAACCCCATGCGCATTTTGTGTGCAGGGAATGCGGCGCGGTGCTGGATGTTCACGAAACCTTTTTTGAAGAGAACGAGCTTGCCCGTATCTCGCAAAAATTTGGCCTTTCCGTGGAGGAGGCAGGCGTCATGTTCCGCGGTGTATGCGGGCAGTGCCATAAGAAAGGCTCGGCGGCCTGAGAATTTCCTTGGCGGCTGCCGAAAGTAGGCAGTCCCGGAGGGCCGGACAGCTTTCCCGTTACCCTTTTGCTTAAAAATTTAATATTTATAAAAAATGGAGGAATTTATCATGAAAAAATTTGTTTGCACGATTTGCGGCTATGTCTACGAAGGCGAAAAGGCCCCCGAAAAATGCCCTGTCTGCGGTGCTCCCGCTGAGAAGTTTACAGAGCAGAGCGGCGACATGTCCTGGGCTGCCGAGCATGTTGTAGGCGTGGCCAAGGGCTGCAGCCAGGAGATCATCGACGGCCTGCAGGCTAACTTTGCCGGCGAGTGCACTGAGGTTGGCATGTACCTGGCCATGGCTCGTGTGGCCCATCGTGAAGGCTATCCCGAAATCGGCCTGTACTGGGAGAAGGCCGCTTATGAAGAGGCTGAGCATGCAGCCAAGTTTGCCGAGCTGCTGGGCGAGGTTGTCACCGACAGCACCAAGAAGAACCTGGAGATGCGCGTGGAGGCCGAAAACGGCGCTACCGCAGGTAAGTTCGAGCTGGCCAAGCTGGCTAAGGCCCAGAACCTGGACGCCATCCATGACACCGTCCACGAGATGGCCCGCGACGAGGCCCGCCACGGCAAGGCGTTCGCCGGTCTGCTGAAGCGGTATTTCGGCAAGTAAGAACTGCGGAACAGTAGGATTTTTGAGAGGAAGCGGGAAACCGCTTCCTCCTTTTGTGTTAATTTATTGCTTGGCCTTGTACTCCTTTGATTCTCCTTGTGTTATGAAAACACTACACTTCTTTGTCCCATCGCGATTTATCGTCCACGAGACCGTAACACCAGAGGCCCATCACCGCAATCGTGTTCATTGTCTATTATTCCCGGGGAAAGTGGCTGCTGCGCTGCATCCAGCGAAGCGGCGATGTTTGCGAAGCAAACCCGCGGTTACTTCGGAGCAGAGCGGAGAAGTAACACGAGCGGCGCCTCGTCGGAGGGGACACCATTTTGCGAAGCAATAGTGTGGGATTCTTCTATCCCGCCTGACGGCGCTTTTCCCTCTCTGTTATAATTAAAAAACAGTAGAATAAATGTTGTTTGAAGCTTTTTTAACGTCCGAACTCAACTTCAAGGAAAATTATATGGAACATGGAGGATAAAATTATATGGGAATGAAAAGTTTTGGAGTGGGTATATCCGTTAAAAGTAACGTTGAAGCGGTAGAGTTTTACAAAAAGGTGTTTGGTTTGGAGACAGGCATTCTTGACTTGTTTCCTGAAGGGCATCCTTATTATGGCGCATATCAACACGCAGAATTGGTGAAAGACGGTAAAGTGGTTTTTTGTGTGCAGAGCTTAGAACATGAATTATATGATTTTGATGCAGAAAAACAAATCATAAATTTTGGCGTTTATTTTGATGACGAGTTTGAATTGCGAGAAGCATTTAACCAATTAAGTGAGGGTGGAATTGTAAAGGAACCATTTCATTCAGAACCATGGAGCCAATTATGTGCTACAGTAATCGACAAATATGGAATTAGTTGGTGGATTTCAATTTAATCAACAAAAATAAATTTTGGGGGATTGTCATTCGGGATGGAGAAATACTGGGTGGTCTAGAATCTTCTCCGTGGCAAGTGCTCCAGCCCATGCTTATCACCTGTTTCGGCGTGTGCGGCCTGCGGATTCTCTGGGTGGCGCGGCTGTGCCGTTCTGGCACACCATGGAGATGGTGGCCATGAATTATCCCATTACCTGGCCCGTCACGGCAAGGCCTTCGCTGGTCTGCTGAAGCGGTATTTCGGCAAGTAAGAACTGCGGAACAGTAGGATTTTTGAGAGGGAGCGGGAAACTGCTTCCTCTTTTTGTTTTCCCGGCTGCCGTTTCCGGTGTCCCGTTTCCCTGTTACGCCTATCTAAAATTGGCTAAAAGTGTCCCGTGCCAATGGTGTCCCCAAATTAGTTTGTAAGTGTCAATAAAACTTAAGATAGTCAAGAGGTGTATGGAGTGAAAGAAGATATTGGCAGGTTCGTTTGAAATGCGGCGTCCAATGCAAAGGAGATTCCCTTCGTATCGACAGCAGCTCCGGCAGTTTCTGCCCTGGGTTTTGGGATTAGTGCTGTGAACAATACATGTTTCCCAAAAACTCAGCCGCAGCCTGAGAAAACAGGGCGTACCCGGATTAGCGCAAGTACACCCCGTCGTTTGATGGTGGAATTCTGCAGGCAGGCCGCATGTCCTGCCTGCAGCCTGAACCTTTCGCGTTGGAGATGAGAGGGGGGCTCCCTCTCTGTTCCTTGACATTGCTCCGGACGAGGCCTATAATCAAAACGGGCTTTATGCCCATGAAAACAGCTGCATGGCGGCGAAAGGGAAATCCCCCAAACCATGTGGGAAAGGGTTGTAAAGCGGAAAGATGAAACAGATATCGATTTTGATCAAGCCGGCGTCCTCGCTGTGCAATATGCGCTGCAGCTACTGCTTTTACGCAGATGTGAGCAGCCTGCGCCAGGTACGCAGCTTCGGCGTGATGGAGCGGGAAACCGTGACCAGGATGCTCGGCAATGTCTACGCGGGAATGAGCCGGGGAGACGAAGTGACTTTTGCCTTTCAGGGCGGGGAGCCCACACTGGCAGGACTGCCCTATTTTGAGTTTTTTACTGAAGAAGCGGCCCGGCTGAGGCCTGCCGGGGTGGCTGTTCACTATGCCCTGCAGACCAATGGGCTGCTGCTGGATGAGGCGTTCTGCAGGTTCCTCAAGCAGCACGATTTCCTGGTGGGCCTGTCCCTGGACCTGTATGCAGAGCTTCATGACGCCAACCGGCTGGATTCCCAGGGGAAAGGCACATATTCCCGGGTGCTTGCCGCCAAGGAGCGGATGGATAAGCTGGGCGTACAGTACAATGTGCTGGCGGTGCTGACGGCGGAAATGGCGCGCCATGCCCGTGCGGCCTGGAAATTCCTGCGGGAGAAGAAAATACGGTTTGTGCAGTTTGTTCCCTGCCTTTCCGACCTGGAAGCGGAGCAGCGCGAAAAATCGGCCCTGACGCCCCGCCGGTTCGCCGGGTTCTATTCAGAGCTGTTCCCCCTGTGGCGGGAGGAATTCCTCCGGGGCAACTATGTGAGCGTTAAATTTTTCGACGACCTTTTCAACCTGCTGACCGGCCGGGGCGTGACGGCCTGCGGTTTCAACGGCTCCTGCAACGTGCAGTGTGTGGTGGAGGCGGACGGCGGCGTGTACCCCTGCGACTTCTATGTGCTGGATCGCTGGAGGCTGGGAAATCTGCGGGAGCAGCGGCTGACGGAGCTGCAGCAGCAGCCGCTTGCAAAGGTCTTTGTGAACCGTCCCCGTCCCGAAGAGGAGCTGTGCAGGGACTGTCCCTACCGCAGGCTCTGCGGCGGCGGATGCCGGCGGATGCACCGGGAAATGTATGTGGACGAGACAGGCGGGTTCTGCGGCTATCGGGAATTCCTGCGGCAAAAGGAGCCGCAGCTGCTGGCGCTGGCAGCCTTTTTGGGAAGAGGCTGAATGTTTTAAACAGGACAAATTCATTTTGTGGGCCGGGCGGGGATGCGGTGGAAAAAGCTGCGGTTTCCGTCCGGCCCCCCTTGAAACGGTCAAAACAGCATATTGCATAACCGCTGAACCAATCACAGCCGAAGGCAGGGCGCCGGATGGATTCAGCGGTTCCTTGAAAGGAAGGGAAACCTGTGAAAAAGAACGTGATTTTTATCCTGACGGACGACCAACGCTACAATACGATTCACGCCCTGGGAAATCCGGAGATTCATACTCCGAACCTGGATTGGCTGGCAGAAAACGGTACTGTGTTTGAACAGGCCCATATCCCCGGCGGTACCAACGGAGCGATCTGTATGCCCAGCCGGGCCATGCTCAATTCCGGCCGTTCCCTGTTTCATCTGGAAGCGGAGGGAGGAAACATCCCGGAGGGCGACGTCACCCTTGCAGAGGTCTTCCGCCGGGACGGATACGACTGCTACGGCACGGGCAAGTGGCACAACGGATGCCCTGCTTTTACCCGTGGGTTCACAGGCGGGGAAAACGTATTTTTCGGCGGGATGTGGGACCACTGGAACGTGCCGGTCAGCCACTACGACCCCACCGGGGAGTACGACAATGTGATCAATTTCGTGGCGGACTTTTTTCATACGGGGGAGACCATCCAGGTGCACTGCGATGAATTCCATCCTGGGGTGCATTCCACTGAACTGCTGACCAACACGGCGTTGGACTATCTGGAAAACCGGCCCCAGGACAGGCCCTTTTATTTGTACCTTGCCTATCTGGCTCCCCATGATCCCCGCACCATGCCCCAGCGCTTCAAGGAGCTTTACGACCCGGAAAAACTTACGCTGCCGGAAAACTTCATGGAACGGCATCCCTTTGAGGTGGGCGTGGAGGATATCCGGGACGAAATCCTTCTGCCCACGCCCCGGACGGAAGAGGCGGTGCGCAGGGAGCTTGCGGACTATTGTGCCATGATCTCCCATCTGGATTATGAGATTGGCAGGCTGCTCCAATCCCTGCGGGAGAAAAATCTGTTGGAGGATACTGTTTTGGTGTTCACCGGCGACAACGGCCTGGCTGTGGGATGCCATGGGATGCTGGGCAAGCAGAATCTCTACGACCATAGCGTGCGCGTGCCGCTGGTCTTCGCGGGCGCGGGGATTCCCAAAAACAAAAAGGTGGAAAATTATGTCTACTTGATGGATATTTATCCCACGCTTTGTGAGCTGACGGGGCATGAGGTTCCCGATACCGTGGAAGGGAAGAGCTTTGCGGCTATGTTCGGGGACGGCAGCGTCAAAACCAGGGAGACCCTGTATCTGGCCTACCGGGACCTGATGCGGGGCGTCAAGGACAGCCGCTATAAGCTGATCGAATACCGGGGGCCGGTAAGGCGGACACAGCTCTTTGACCTGAAGGAGGATCCGGCTGAGCTTCGGGACCTTTCCGCCTGCCCGGAGCAGCAGGAAAACCTTGCCCGGCTCCGCGCCCTGCTGGAGCGGTACCGGGACCAATGGGAGGATCTCCCCAGTGAAATTTCCCAAACCTTCTGGAGCAGGTACTAAGAGCCTTTGGGAAAATAGAAGTCCCCGATTTCTCCGGGCCAGCTGAAAGGCTGCCTCTGAGAAAAGAAAACAGCCTCCGGATGAATCCCGGAGGCTGTCATTTATAGTATTATGGATTTGCTTACCGGCTGTTGAGCTCCGCGTACTGCAGCAGGCCGCGGCAGAGATACAGCACCAGGAGGGAAAGCAGGACATTGCACAGCGCCATTCCCAGAAAGACACCGAGAAAGCCGGGCAGCGGCAGGAAGGTCATCAGGACGACGCCCAGGACAACGCCGGGAATCGCCAGTACCAGCAGGGAAAAGAAATAGAAGAAGAAAATCAGCACCTTGGAGCTGACGGTTCCGAACACCCGCTCCACCAGCACGTTTCCTGCGGTGAACAGCAGGGAGAAGGAAATGCGCGCCAGAATACAGAATACAGTGTCCAAGGGGGAGGCCCCGATGATAAAGGCCACCGGCACAAAGATGAGCACCGCCTCGATGGAATCGGCGATAAGGCCTTCCTTCAGGGAGTACAGAAGCTTCTTCAGGGGAGGTTCGGGGATCAGGTAGATGTAGGGCTTAATCAGCTCCCGGTTAAAGCGCCCCAGGGCTACGGAGAAGAGCTGCATGTAGGTGCCCATTGCGAACACGGCTATGATGGCGCCGTCCTCCGCCATCTTCATGAAGAAGGAAAAGGCAATGATAATCACGGCGAACAGCAGGGACATGTTGCTGATAAAGAACACGCCGGACCGGCGGTTTTCTACCTTGTGCTTGTAGTAAATAGCGCTGGCGCCCAGCCCCTTGCCCAGACCGATTTTTCCTACTTTCACATTTTTCGGAGAGGCCTCGGCGAGCTGTCCCTCCTTTTTGGCCGTGATTGCGGACTGGGCCAGCTCCGCAGTCTGCAGCACATCCTCATAATAATTGTTTTTGGATTTGGTGATCAGCAGGAGCAGGGCCGCAAAGGCGGCGAGGATCAGCACGGCGCACAGCGCCAGCTGAAGCCAGTTCCCGGTGAACAGGGCGCCCACAATACCGGAAATCCACCCGGAAACCGGAAACAGTAGGCCGGGCAGCGTGGAGAAAAAGGCGCTGCCTGCAGTCAGGGCGGGTTCATAATCCCCCTGGGAGAGCAGGGGCAGGGCGTCCCTGCAGGAGAAAGCCGCCAGGGCGATGTACACAGCCGCTGCACCGTAAACGCAGAGGCGTATGGCGCGTCCGGCGTTGTCCTTGCCGCTGGTGCGCACATACACCGCCATTGCGCAGAGCTGGGCGAAAAACAGGGTCAGGGCGTAGCCCACCACGATGAGCAGCAGGTGGCCGTAGCCCACCCCGTAAACGGAGTTGAGCCAGCCGTATTGAAACAGCAGGAAGAAGCCCAGCAGCAGCGAGACCCCCAGCTGACGGAACAGGCCGTAGAACAGAATCTTGTTGGGGCTTAAGGGAGAGGGGAACAGCAGCGTCACGTCGGACAGGGTGAACATGGGGGTGTTGCTGGAGCTTCCCGTGACGAACACCATCAGGAACATGATGGTGTAAAAGATGGTGAGGATGGCGCCCAGCTCTGAAATGCTGCGGAAATTGCCGCCCACCGTTTCGTTTTTGGCAAAGGCCACCAGGGCGAACATGGCGATGAGGAACACGCCGTAAAGCAGCTTGGCTGGACTTTTCAGCACGCCCTTCAGCTGGTTTTTCAACTTGACGGCGGTGAGGTAGACAAGGGGGCTTTTCATGAGTTACCGCCCTCCTGAGGGTCGGCCTTTCCCTCTGTGATTTCGAAAAACAGGTCCTCCAGGCTCTGGCCCTCGCTGCCGTCGTTGAGCTTGGTGGCGGCGAACCGGCCGTTCATCATGATGTTGGCCACATCCCAGTAATCCTCCACACTGTCGATCATATGGGTGCTGATGAGCACGGAGGCGCCGCCCGCCTTGAGCTCCCGGAAGATCTGCTTGAGCTCCTTGATGGCGTGGGGGTCCAGGCCCACCAGGGGCTCATCGAAGATGATCACCCGGGGTTTGTGGGCCAGGGCGCAGCAGATGGAAAGCTTTTGCTGCATGCCCTTGGAAAGCTCCTTGCCCAGCTTGTCTTTTTTATCCCACAGCTCCATCCGTTCCAGCAGCTCCCGGGTGTAGGCTTCGTCCTCCATGCGGTAGGCGCGGCGGATGAACTCCAGATGCTCCGATACGGTCAGCAGGTCGTACACGGCTGGCATTTCCGGAATATAGCCCAGCTGGCGCTTGGCCTCCTGGGAGGTGTTTTCAAAGCCGTTTACCTCAATGCGGCCGGTAAAGCGAAGCAGGCCGGTAATGCACTTGATAATGGTGGATTTTCCCGCGCCGTTGGGGCCCAGCAGGATGCCGATCTGCCCGTCTCCCACGGCAAAGCTGATGTTGTCGTTGGCCACCATCTTGCCGTATTTTTTAGTCACTCCACTGATGGAAAGCATGTTGGTTCTCCCTTCAAAATTGAATACTCTTCAAGCTGATTCCCCCGCGCTGGGGGGAATAGAAAAATTCTACCCTGCCGGACAGAAATCCGCAAGTTCCCGGCCTGATCCTTAAGAGAAATGTCAGATTTGGCCTGTGTGCCCCTGGGGGAAATATTCAGACAAGAGAGGCTGCGCAGAGGTCCGCCTTTTCAAAGGGATGCTCGGAGAGGAAGCGGACGTTCCGCCCGGATACCTCCAGGAATCCCTCCTCCCGCAGCCGTTTCAGTTCCCGCATCATGGCGCTGCGGTCGGAGCAGATGTAATCCGCCAGGGCGCTGAGGGAGAAGGGCAGGGTAAAGCTCAGGCTGTGCTCCTTGGCCGCGAAGATGCGGAAGCAGCACAGCAGCTTTTCCCGAATGGTGCGGCAGGAGAGCACCTCCACCCGCTCGCTGAGGGCGAAGGCCTTCCGAGAGATCAGGGAGAGCATGTTTTCGATGAGGATGCGGTGGCAGTCGCAGGCCTTCCCGCAGGTGGAGGTCAGCTTCTCCTGAGGGAGCAGCAGCACCTCGCAGGCGGTTTCGCACACCACGCTGACACTGTCGCAGGGCAGGGAGGCAAAGGCGATCAGTTCCCCGAAAACGCCGCCCTCCGACAGCCGTTCCAGTACAGTGCGTCCGCCCCCCGCGTCAATCTTTACCACGGCGGCAGTCCCTGTCAGGAGGATGCCCACCGTTTCGCCGCCTCCACCGTATGTATAGGCTGTTTCCCCAGGGCGAAAGCTTTTCAGGGGAGCGCGGAAGCATTCCATCATTCTCTGGCATTCTGTCTCCGGATTGCCGCTGAACAGGGGAAGCTTGGAGAATTCCTGCATCTCGATCATCCTTTCCTCATCGTAGTATTTGGGTATGGCGCTTGGGATTCAGAACAGCGGGCATGGAAATGGACAAAGCCGCAGGTGATTCGCCCGGGGTTTTGTACAGAATGGAAAAAATGAAAAAAATCGAAAAACTGTTGCAGCTGCAACAAGATTACCGTATAATTGTATGATAGTATAAGAAAAAGAAAATGTAAAGTAAGAAGTCCATATGGATGAGTCAAAAAATTGTGAAAGGATGAGCTTCCATGGAACTGAAGAAAGGGATTACCTGGTGTGGGATTTTAGACCGCGATCTGCGCGTGTTCGATATTATTATGGAGACGGAATTTGGTACCACCTACAATTCCTATGTGGTAAAGGGGAGTGAAAAGACTGCCCTCATCGAAACCGCAAAGGAAAAGTTTTTCGATGAATACCTGCAGAAGGTGCAGGCTGTCACAGACGTTCAGAAGATCGACTACCTTGTGGTGGATCACACTGAGCCGGACCATGCGGGCAGCGCCGCCAAACTGCTGGAGCTGAACCCGGAGATCGAAGTGGTGGGCACGGTGAGCGCTGTCAATTTCCTGGGGCAGATCATGAACAAACCGTTTAAGTCCCGCACGGTAAAGGAGGGGGACAGCATCTCCCTGGGGGACAAGACCCTGCAGTTCCTGATTCAGCCCAACCTCCACTGGCCGGATACCATGTATACCTATATTCCCGAAGACAAGACCCTTTTCACCTGTGATTCCTTCGGCGCCCACTATTGCTGTGAGGGAATTTTCCGCAGCAGGGTGGAGGACGAAGCAGGCTACCTGCGGGCGGCCAAATACTATTTCGACAACATTCTCGGCCCCTTCAAGCCTTTTATGAACAAGGCGCTGGACAGGGTGGAGAAGATGGATGTGGAGATGATCTGCACCGGCCACGGCCCTGTGTTGGACACAGGCCTGAAAGAATTTTTCAGCACTTACCGGGAATGGAGCAGAACCGACAACCCCAACCAGAATAAAACGGTGATTCTGGCCTATGTGAGCGCCTACGGCTATACGAAGGATATGGCGGAAAAAATCGCTGAGGGCATCCGCAGCGAGGGTGTGGACGCAAGGCTCTACAATCTGGTGGAGGATGGCTGCGAAAAGCTGCCGCAGGAGCTGCTTTTCGCGGACGGAATCCTGTTGGGGTCGCCCACCATTTTGGGGGACGCCCTGAAACCCATCTATGATTTGGCTTCTACCATGCTCCCCACCATCCACGGCGGGCAGAAAGCGGATGCCTTTTGCTCCTAGAAGCTGTCTCTGATACACATCCGACGCTGCACACCAGACGCCTAGGAGGAGCGTTCGGGTGCGCCACTTCGTTTATAAAAAAAAATAAAAAAACAGTAGAAGCGAGCAACGCGAGGGTCGAGGTATAACCATATGATCACCGAACCAGTTCTTAA